>OCZT010000124.1_pt1 | contig 70668 bp, 61 predicted proteins | sample 1539031 | NCBI WGS metagenome assembly OCZT01 (sample SAMEA3539308, study PRJEB22396) | soil metagenome | biome: tundra; feature: field; material: soil | place: USA | collected 2010-05 | depth 0.15 m
CCTCGGTGGTGAGGATGTTCTTGGCGATCGAGGCTGCGTTCTGCAGCGCCGAGCGCGTGACCATCGCCGGGTCGATGATGCCCGCGGCAACGAGATCGACGATCTCGCCGGTGGCCGCGTTCAGGCCAAAGCCCTTCTTGGCCTTACGGACGTCGTTGACGACGACCGAGCCCTCCAGACCGGCGTTCTCGGAGATCTGACGGAGCGGCTCCTCAAGCGCACGGTGCACGATCCGCGCGCCCGTCTGCTCGTCGGGGAGCTCGATCGCGTCGATGTCGAGCGCCTTCTGGGCGACCAACAGCGCGACACCGCCGCCCGGCACGATGCCCTCCTCGAGGGCCGCGCGGGTGGCCTGCAGCGCGTCCTCGACGCGGTGCTTCTTCTCCTTCATCTCGGTCTCGGTGGCCGCACCGACCTTCACGACCGCAACACCGCCCGACAGCTTGGCGAGGCGCTCCTGGAGCTTCTCACGGTCGAAGTCGGAATCGGTGTTCTCGATTTCGGACTTGATCTGGTTGATCCGCCCCTTGATCGCATCGCTCTCGCCTGACCCGTCGATGATCGTCGTCGTGTCCTTGGTGACGACCACGCGGCGAGCGCGGCCGAGCTGGGAGAGCTGGGTGTTCTCCAGCTTGAGGCCCATCTCCTCGGTGATCACTTCACCGCCGGCGAGGATCGAGATGTCCTCGAGCATCCGCTTACGGCGATCGCCGAAGCCGGGAGCCTTGACCGCGACGCCCGTGAAGGTGCCCCGCAGCTTGTTGACCACCAGGGTCGCGAGCGACTCGCCCTCGACGTCCTCGGCGATGATCAGCAGCGGGCGACCCGACTGGATGACCTGCTCGAGCACGGGAAGAATGTCCCTAACCGAGCCGATCTTCTGGTTGGCGATCAGGATGTAGGGATCCTCGAGGACCGCTTCCATCCGCTCCTGGTCGGTGACCATGTAAGGCGAGATGTAGCCCTTGTCGAACTGCATTCCCTCGGTGAACTCGAGGTCCATGCCGAACGTCTGGCCCTCCTCGACGTTGACCACGCCGTCCTTGCCGACCTTGTCGATCGCGTCGGCGATCACGTCGCCGATCTCGTCATCCCCGGCGGAGATCGTCGCCACGCGGGCGATCTGGTCCTTACCGGAGATTTCCTTGGACTGGCTGGCGATGTTCTTGACGACCTCGTCGACAGCACGCTCGATGCCGCGCTTTAGCGCCAGCGGGTTGGCCCCCGCAGCGACGTTCTTCAGACCCTGGCGAACGATCGCCTGGGCGAGCACCGTCGCGGTCGTGGTGCCGTCGCCCGCCACGTCGTTGGTGGCGGTGGCCACCTCACGGACGAGCTGGGCGCCCTGGTTCTGGAAGACGTCCTCGACCTCGATCTCACGAGCGATCGTGACACCGTCGTTGGTGATCGTCGGCGCGCCGAACTTCTTGTCAAGGACCACGTAGCGGCCGCGCGGGCCGAGGGTTACCTTGACGGCGTTTGCCACCGCGTCGACGCCCAACTCCAGCGCCTTGCGGGCATCAACGTCGTACTTAAGTTCCTTGTGTGCCATGTGTTTCAGGTTCTCCTAGCTAGCGAAAGCTTCTACGACTGGACCTTGGCCAGTACGTCTGACTCACGGAGGACGAGCAGTTCCTCGCCGTCCACCTTGATCTCGGTGCCGCCGTACTTGCTGTACAGGACCTCGTCGCCTTCTGCGACGTCAAGCGGGGTGCGCTTGCCGGTGTCCTCGTTGACTTTGCCGTCGCCAACTGCCAGGACCTTGCCCTTCTGGGGCTTTTCCTTGGCGGTGTCGGGGAGGACGATCCCACTCGCGGTGGTCTCCTCTTCCTCGATAGCCCGCACGATCAGACGATCGCCGAGGGGCTTTAGCTTCATGTGATCTGACCTCCGATTGAACTTTGCGGTTCGTAGTTCTTGGCACTCGTGGGCTCAGAGTGCCAACAGCGCCGACTATAGCTTGTCCGCTGCGGTAATCAAGGCCAATTTGGCACTCTCCTGTGAAGAGTGCCAAATTTCCCGCGCCGCGGCCGCCCGGCTGCGGTCAGCGGTGCAGATTCAGATAGGCGTGGATGATCTGCGCGCCGACCAGCGCCGCGACGATCCCGCCGGCCGCCAGGTAGGGACCGAACGGGAGGCCGGTCTTACGAGCGCTCCGCACGCCCACGCGGCTGGCGATAGCCACCCCGGCCACGACACTTCCCAGCAGCGCCACGAGCAGCGCGATGATCACCGGCCGGCCGAGGAACAGTCCCATCGTGCCGAGCAGCTTGACGTCGCCCATTCCCATCCCGGTAGGGCGCGCCAGCGCAGCGATCAGCAGGAAGCCGCCGGCGAGCCCCGCCCACAGCAGCCGCTGGGGCTCGCCTCCGGGATCGAGCGCCAGCCCGAGCGCGATCGCCACCAGCGCTCCGGATCCGGTGATCCGGTTCGGGATGATCCGACGCTCCAGATCGATCACCGAGCAAGGAACGAGCACGAACACCAGCACCGCCCGCAGCACGGCCGCCGCCAGCGATGCCTGCGCGGCGGCCACCGCCGCCGCCAGCACGATCGTCCCGGCGATGACGAGCGGCGATCGCAGGCGACTCGCGGCATCCGGCTTCTGATCGGTGCTCATCATCGCGGGGACTTCGATCCCACACTCACGACAGGATCGCCGGGCGAGTGTACGCTCGGCAGCCCTCGGCCCCGATCGGTCCGGGATGAGCTCCGATCCCAATACGCTTTGCGACATGAGCGGAGACGACGACCGGTTTGCAGGCCTTCCACGACGGGAGCTGGACGATGGACGGGTGGTCATTCAAGCCGCCAATGGCCGGGCGCGTCGCCGCGGCCTGTCCCGGCTGGACGCGCTGCCGGCCGCGGAGGCGCTGCACATTCCGCACTGCCCCGCGGTGCACACGTTCGGGATGCGCTTCGCGCTTGACCTGATCTGGCTGTCCGGGAACGGCAGCGTCGCGCGCGTGGACCGCAACGTCGGCCCGCGCCAGATGCGGATCTGCGTGCAGGCCCGGTCGGTCGTCGAGACCAACGCGGGCCAGGCCGACGCGTTTCTAGGCGCTGGTCTGGCCCCGGCTCGAGTCCCGTAATCCCGCCCGCCGAGGCCCCGGCGCCCGCCAGCGCCCTAGTTGCGGGCGCCGCCGAGACCGTGGATCCGGTCGCGTAGCTGCTCGGGCGGATGCTCGATGATCTGAGAGAAGCGCACAACCGTCACGGTGTCCTCCATCGAGACCTTGCGCGCGTATATCTGCTCCAGGAAGTGGACCATCTCGTCGACGCGACGGAACTCGGGATTGTCGTGCTCGATGTCACGCGGGGAAAGGTCGCGCACGCGCTTGACCTCGACCTGGTCGATCACGGCGTGGAAGATCTTCTCCCGCGGCGAGTGCTGATAACCGATCGTGACGAGCACGCACTCGTTCTTGTGGTACTTGTGCGACTTGTCGCCGAGCCTGATCGTCGCCGTCTTACGACCGCGGCGCAACTGGTCGCCGAACACCGACGAATAGAAGTTCAGGACGCGCACCGGGGTGAGCCTACCGGTCCGGCGCTGATCGCGACAACGCGCGGGCCAAGATCTCCCGCTCGCCCGTGTAGGTCACCGCGCTGACTGCCTCTTTGAGCGCCATCCAACGCGCATCTTCGATCTCATGGTCGTGGTCGGCAAGATCGCCCGAGCGGTACTCGCACAGGTAGAAGCGGACGCGCTTGGTGACCCGTCGCCGCTCGTGCTCGTACTGATACTCGACCTCGCCGAGCTCCTCGATCAGCTCCACCGTAACGCCCGTCTCCTCCCTGATCTCGCGCAGGGCCGCCTGTTCTGGGCTCTCGTCCCCGTCGGGGTGGCCCTTGGGCAGGCCGAGTACGCGAGTGCCGTCCGCGGCCCGTTTGACGGGCACGATCACGACGACCTCGCCGTCGCGCACGACGACGCCGCCGGCAGAGAACTCCACCGTCTGGTCAGCGCCCTGGCTAATAGACGTAGCCCTCGAGCGCAGCCGGATCGTGCACGATCAGCTTGCCGCGTCCCTGGGTGATGATCCCGGCGCGTTCCAGCACGGCCAGAAAGCGGCTGGCGGACTCACGGGAGGATCCCGCCAACTGGGCCAGATCGGTCTGCGTGGACACAATCTGGACGTCCCGCTCACCCGCGCCCTCACCGCGGGCGGTCGCGACCAGCTCGGCGAGCACCGCGGCAACGCGGCTCTGCACGGTCTGAAAGGACTGCCGCGCCAGGCGCTCGTTGGTGTCACGCAGCCGGCGCCCGAGCGCCGCCAGCAGCTTCACGGCAAGATCAGGGTGCTCCCGCAGCATCCGGCGCATGTCGCCGCCGAGGATCGCGATCGCCTCCATCTCCTCGGTGGCCTCAACGGTGGCCGAGCGCGGCTCGTCGTCGAACATCGCCAGCTCACCGAACATGTCCTCAGGCCCGAACGTCGCGAGGGTGATCGTGCGCCCGCCGGCGTGGTCACGCACGGCGCGCGCACAGCCTGAGCGCACGATGTAACAGGTGTCGCTCTGATCGCCGTCGCGGAACACGATCTCGCCGGCCTGGAACCGGCGCGGGACCGTCACTTGAACCACACGCGCCAGATCCTGTTCGCCGAGGGCCGCGAACAGCGGTACCCGCTGCAGCAGCGCGATCGTGTCCCGGCTGGTGGTGGCCATGGTGCAGGGATACCACAAGCGGCCCAGGGCAAGATCAACGACCGAGGTTTGCACGACGAGCGACCCCCGGCGCGCAGGTTGGGATCCGTGCCGTGATTCAGAGCCAGCGCGCCAGCCGAGCGGAACTTCGAATCATCAGGCGAGGTCCAGCGCCTGCTGGCGCCGGCGGCGACGAACCGAGAGGCCCAGCCACCAGGCCACGGCGCCCAGCAGCGCCAGCGGCACCAGGGCGGCGAGCGCGATCAGCGCCACCCCGGCCGCCACCGTGAGCACGCGCCCCGCGTCGTGGGCGGCGCGACCGATCGTGAACGAGCTTCCGCCCGCCACGGGCGCGGGCGCGGGCGAGACAGCGTTGATCGTCAGCGTGATCTGGCTGTAGTTGATCTGGTGGTTGAGGCGCCCGAGCGCGGCCTGGTCGCTGGAGATCGAGGCCTCGGCGTCGTGGATCTGCGCGGTGAGGCTGTCGATCTGCGTCTGGGTGACGGCGGCGGCGAGCTGCTTGAGCAGCGAGGTGCGCAGCGCCCGGGCGTCGGCCAGGCGCCGGCTGGCGGCGTTGAACTGACCGTTGACGTCCTGGGTGGCGTCGGTCCGCGACACGACGCTCGCGTAGCGCAGGCGCGACAGCGCGGTCATCGCGTCCGACAGCGAGGCGCTGGGCACGCTCAGCTCAAACTCGGCGTACCCGGCCGGGTTCCCGGTCGCGGTGACCGTCGAGCGGTTGACGATCCCCTGCTCGGTCCCGACGACGTCGAACACCTGCTGGGCGACGTCGTCGATCCGGTTCGCCGGGGCGTTGAGGGCGAGCTGCGCGGACTGGACGATCTTGCGCCCGTTGGGCGTTGGCACGGGAGCGGGCGCGTTTTGCCCACCGGCACCGAGCGTGCCGGGCGCCAACGGAGTGCCTGCCGCCACACTCGACGAGCGCGATGAAGCCGCCGACCCCCCGGAGCCGGGAGTCGTGGCGGAACCAAAGGTGCTAGGCGCCAGCTTCTCGGCCGGTACGGCCGCCCGGGCTACAGTAGATCCCGCCGACCCGGCGGCGGTCGATCCCGCCGCGTGTGTCGCGCTCGCAGTCGCATTCAACGCCGACGAGCCCACCGGCCCTGAGCCACTCGCCCCGAGTACGACCACCACCGCCACCGCCATCACCGCGGCCAGCCCCGCAGCGGGGGCGAACAGCCACCGGCGCCCCGGCCACCAGCCCCCGCTCCCGTGGCGCCCCTCGCCCGCAAACCGGGCCGCGACCCGGCGATCCAGAGCGGAGGTGAAGGCGGGCGTCGGCTGCGGACGTTCCGCCGCCAGGATCAGCGCCAGCTCGGCGAGCTCGGCGTGGCTGGGGTCGACCGGCTCGCCGGCCAGCGTTGCGTCGATCGCCGCCAGCGCGGCTCCAATTTCAGGTCCGACCGGTTGATCGTCAGCAGTTCGCATCGCAGGCCTCTCTCAGCTTCTGCATCGTTCGGTACAGCAGGGTCCCCGCGCCCGACTCGGTCACGCCCAGGACCTTGGCCAGCTCGGCGTTGCTCAGCCCGGCGTGGAACTTCAACGCCACGATCTCCCGCTCGCGAGCGGGCAGCTGCTCCAGCGCGGTTCGAACGAGCGTGCGGCGCAGCGCCACCTCGGCGCCGTCGATCACGATCTCCTGCACCTCATCCCGGGGCTCGGCAGTCAGCGTGGCCACGCGCCGCCGGCGGCGCAGCTCGTCGAGCGCGGCGTTGCGGGCGATCCCGAACAGCCAGGCCCGCTCCTGACCGCGGCGGCGATCGAAGGTCGCGCGGCGCTGGTAGGCGCGCTCGAACGCGAGTGCGGTCACATCCTCGGCGGCAGCGCGATCGCGCAGCAACGTGAAGACGTAGGCGAACACGTCGTCGCGGCTGGAGCGGTACAGCTCCTCAAACCGCTCCCATGAGTCCGTCGACCCCGGCGTGGGCTGCGTCTGCGTCTCGATCACACCCTCACTACGATTCTGGCCGCGATTCGTCACAGGAGCGCTATGTTCTAGCGGTGAGAATCGCGCCCCGTATCGCGATCATCATCACACTGCTGGTTGGCGTGACGGCGCCGATCGTCTCGGCCGATACGCCGACCGGCTACACGCCCGTGCAGATTCGGGCCGCAATCGACGGCGCCGAGGCCTCGAGCTCGCTGTGGGCGACGGTCAACGTCTGCACGCCCCCCAGTGACCCCCACTCGATCGGCATCCGTGGCCAGATGCCCGCGCTGGGGATCCCCGCCTCGCTGTCGATGACCGTCCAAATCGACTACTGGTCGGCGAAGGACAAGGCGTTCGTCCCCGCTCCCGGCGCCAGCCAGACGGTCTCGCTGGGAGATGCGACCACGGGCCTGCATCAAGGTGGTGTGAGCTTCCGCTTCGCGCCCGGGTCAGGCCTCTTCACCGGCTCGGTCACCTTCCGATGGGTGCGCAATGCAGCGGTGGTGGCGAGCGCCACCCGGCAGGTGACCTCCGGTCACCCTGACGCCGACTTCAGCAGCCCGGCGCACCTCAGCGCCGCGCAGTGCAGCATCTAACTACACGGGCGATTCGACGCCAGCGCCAGAAGGACGGGTGATTCAGCGCAAACGCTCGCGCCAACCGCCCTGGCCCGCACCTAACCAAAGCTCCGCTGCACCAAACGGCTTCGGCCCGGGCTCAAGACCGCTTCTCTTCATCGCGCCCGTTTTGTCGTTCGTCGACACCCGGCTAAAGCCCACCCGGATTCAGACCTACGCCCGCACGAGGACTAGGTCGCCAGCGCGGCGAACAGGCCCGGGTCGTTGCTGATCACCCCAGTGACGCCGAGCGCATCCAGCGCCCGGATCCGCGGCAGCTCGTCAACGGTCCAGACGAAGATCTCGCCGCCCGCGCCCCGCACGCTGCGCACCAGGCGCGGCGTGACCAGTCGCCAGTGCGCCATCAGCGCGTCACAGCTGCCGTCCTTGATCGCCGCGGCCGCCCGCGCCGGCAGCATCACCCGCGCGACCGCCACCCAGGCCTGCGCGACCGGCGTCAGCGCGCGGGATGTGAACGGATCCCGGCGCACCTTGGGCACCGACCAGCCCAGCCGCGCGCCCGGCTCGGCGGCGCGGATCGCAGCCAGGCTCTCCCGATACTGGCTGGTGATCAGCGCGCGCGTCAGCAGGCCGTGCTCGCGCAGCGCGTCGAGCACGGTCTGCTCGTAGCCGGGCAGCTTGAGGTCGACGTCGAATTCGATCCCGGCGAAGTGCTCGGAGGCCAGATGGGCCAGCGCCTCGCCGAGCGTGTGGGCCGGGCGGCGCGCCGCATCCTCGTAGTCGTGGGCCAGCAGCAGGCGCTCGCCCTGAGGCAGCACGTCGAACTCGATCATGTCCACGCCGGCCGCGAGCGCCGCATCGAAGCTCGCAAACGTGTTGCCGGGCGCGATCAGGTCGGCGCCCTTGTGCCCGACGCGTCGCAGGCGCCCGTGGACCGACCGGGCGGAGATCAGGTCTGACAACCCGGACACCAGTACGTGGTTCGGTTCTCGTCGCCCTGTCCGCCGGAGCGGATCGCCACCCCGCAGCGCGGGCACGGGCGCCCGACCAGACCGTAGACGCGCGGCTGGATCGCCCGGGGACCAAGCTGAGCCGAGCGGAGCATCCGAGGCCGCACGAGCTCGATGATCTCCAGCACCTCCACGTCGGACACAGCGCGGACCTCGCGCCACGGGTCCACCCCGGCCTCCCAGCAGCCCTCGGCCTTCCACATGTTCCCGATCCCGGCCACGGTGCGCTGATCCAGCAACGCGTCGCCCACCCCACGCGTGGGGTCGTCGGCGCGCAGGCGGCGCAGGAACCGCCCGGAGTCGAACTCGGGCGCCAGGATGTCGGGCCCCAGCGCCGCCAGGCGCTGGTCAAACCAGCCGGATGACGCGGCGGCCGCCCAGCCGGATGACTCGGGCGCCGCCCGATCAGGCGAGGCCGGATGCCGAGCGGGCGGCAAGCCCGAGGGCGAGCCCGGATGGCGAGCGGGCGGCAACGCCGCGCGGCGCTCGGTCAGCAGTTCCAGCACCGGCCCGTCGAACTGCACCACGTCGCGCCCGCCACAGCGCAGCACCAGCCAGGCCCGGCGCGGCGACCGGCCCCAGCGCCCCCCACTGTCATACACCGCCCAGGCGCCGGTCATGCGCAGGTGCGAGTGGATCACCAGGTCCCCGTCGAAGGCCAAGAACAGATGCTTGCCGTGGGTCCGGATCTCACTCACCGCCCGTCCCGCCAGGCGCTCGGGCCAGCGGTCCATCCCGTGGCGGCGCTGGGGGGTGCGGATCTGATCGGGCATCCGCCCCTCCAGGACCGGGCGGATGCGCGCCGCCGCCCACGCGATCGTGTCGCCCTCGGGCATCAGTCAGCTCCACCGTTTGGAGGTTCGCGAAGCGAACCTCCAATGGAATCGCGAAGCGATTTCACGCGCTCAGCGTCAGTCGTCGCGGACCCTCTTGGAAACCGAGCTCCAGCAGGGCCGCACCCAGCGCGGAGCCTACCGCCGGCCTGCCGTCGACCTTCTCCAGGGCCACGCGCCTCATCGCGCCCTTGCGCACCTGGTCGACCAGCGCCCCCAGCGCCGGCGCCAACCGCCGATCGTCGGGCGCCACCAGCGTCTGCAAGCCGCGTCCGCCACGCTCCAGGTAGACGATCGGGTCGCCCTCGATCAGCACCACGTAGGCGCCGGCCACCCGTGCCGGGCGCCTGGCTTCCGGCGCGTCGGGCTTGGGCCACGGCAGGGCCGCGCCATAGGGCTGAGCGGGATCGACCGCGGCCAGGACCAGCGGACACTCGTCGGCTGACGCCAGCGAGCGCAGCCGCTCGACCGCGCCGGGGAGCGCGAACTGCGCGCCGCCCAATCCCTCGACGAAGTATCCGCGGCGCGCGACCCCCAGCGTCTCGAGCCGGGAGAGCTCGGAGTAGATCGCCGAGAAGCCGCCGGGCAGGCCCTCGGCCAACACCTGCTCGCGGGTGACGATCCCGTAGCGCTCCAGCAGCAGCTCGGCCGTCGCCCGCCGGCGCGCGACGGGATCGACTGACCCGCGCATCAATGAGCCCGTCAGCGACCAGCGGCCCTGGACCTGGGCCGCCGCGCCGCGCCGCCGGGAGGCAAAGCGGCCCGCGGCGCGTAACCCGGCCCGCGACCCGGCCCCCGCGCGCTGGGCGCGAGCCAGCGTCAGACGGGGCGCCCGCAACGGCGCAAACGAATCATTGGTCGCCTCGCCGGCCCAGACCAGATCCCACAGCGCCTCCTGCAGCGCCTCGGGCGCGAGCGCGACGTCGACCAGCAGATCGGTGAAAAAGCAGGCGCCGGCGGCCAGCCGTGCGCGCACAGCGTCGTGCTGGTCGCCGTCGGGCGCGGCGCCCTTCACCGGCGGGGCGCCGAGGATCTCCAGGTCGTCGCGGAAGTAGAGCGCGACGCGGCCCGAATTTCGCCCCAGCGCTCCGGCCCCGATCCACACCACCTCGCCGCCGGCGCACAGCTGATCCATCCACGAAGGCGAGTAGGCGCCGATCCGGCGCGGCAGCACGTCACGCTCCCACACCTCGGCCGGCAGCGCCAGCCCCTGCAGCGAGACCAGCGCCTCGCGCAGCCGGTCGATCCCGGCACCGCTGGCGGGGTGGCGGTCGACGCCCTGCCAGGCGGGCAGAAAGCGCGCCAGCTGGCGCTGCTCGGCCGGCTCGATCTCCTTGCGCAGCACGGCCAGCGAGGCGCGGCGCAGTCGCCGCAGGACCTCAGGGTCACACCATTCGCGCTCTGAGCCGCCGGGGCACAGCTCGCCGCGTACGAGCGTCCCGGCCCGCTCGAGCTCACCCAGCGCGGCCGAGCCGTCGATCCCGTAGCGCAGCCTGACCTCGGCGGTGGTGAACGGGCCGTGGGTGGCGCCATAGCGCGCCAGCAACCGCGACAGCGCGTCGGGCACATCCTCCAGGAACGCAGCGGGCAGGCCCCCGGGGGGCGCGGCGCCGAGCGCATCGCGGTACAGGCCCGCGTCGGTGGCGTCGATCCATCGTTCCTCGCCTTTGATGCGAATCCGGGCCGCGCGCCGCTCGCCCTGCAGGTCGGTCAGCATCCGCACCGCGTCAAGCCCGGGCAGCACGCGGTCGGACGCCTCGGCCACGGTCAGCTCGCCGACCCGGCGCAGCACGTCCAGCAGGCCCTCGCGGTTGGCCGCCCTGGTCAGCTCGGAGAGGCACTGTAGATCCTCCTCGACCGACTCCAGCGCGAGGGGATCGATCAGGTCGCGCAGCTCCTCCTGGCCGAGCAGCTCGCGCAGCAGGTCGCGGTCCAGCGACAGCGCGGCGGCGCGGCGCTCGGCGTTGGGCGTGTCGCCCTCATACATGTAGGTGGCGACGTAGTCGAACAGCAGCGAGGAGGCAAACGGCGAGGCGGTCTGAGTCTCGACCTCGACCAGCGTCAGCTCACGGCGGTGCAGCTTGGTCAGCAGCTCGACGAGCCCTGGCACATCGAGCACGTCGCGCAGGCATTCCCGATAGGTCTCCAGCACGACCGGAAACTCTCCGTACTTCTTGGCCACCTCCAGCAGCGTCTGGGACTTCAGCCGCTGCTGCCACAGCGGCGTGCGCTTGCCGGGCCGCGCGCGCGGGATCAGCAGCGCCCGCCCTGCGTTCTCCCTAAACCGCGCCCCGAACAGAGCCGAGGAGCCCAGCTCGGCCACCACCAGGTCCTCGATCTCGTCGGGCTCCAGCAATACCAATTCGGCGCCCGGGGGCTCTTCTGCGTCGGGCAGGTGGACGATGATCCCGTCGTCGGAGTAGATCGCATCCGACTCCAGGCCGAACTGATCGCGGATCCGTGCGCTCAGGGCGAGCGACCATGCGGCATGGACGCGGCCCCCGAACGGACTGAGCACGCACAAGCGCCAGTCGCCAATCTCATCCCGGAAGCGCTCCACCACGATCGTCCGGTCTGACGGGATCACGCGGGTGGCCGCCTGCTGTTCGGAGAGGAACTCGATCAGGTTCTTGGCCGCGCGGCGGTCCAGGTCGTAGTCGCGCTCCAGCACCTCGGCCGGCTGGTCCACGGCCCAGCGCGCGAACGCGCCGATCGCCTCGCCCAGCTCCTTCGGTCGCCCGATCCCGTCGCCCTTCCAGAACGGGACCGCGCCGGGCAGGCCGGGCGCCGGCGTCACCACCACGCGATCGCGCCCGATCTCCTCGATCCGCCAGGTGCTCGCCCCCAGCAGGAACGTCTGCCCCGGCCGCGCCTCGTAGACCATCTCCTCGTCGAGCTCGCCGACGCGGCGGCCGTCCGGCAGGGTGACCGAAAACAGGCCGCGGTCGGGGATCGTGCCGGCGTTGGTGACCGCCAGCTGGCGCGCCCCGGGCCGGGCGCGGATCGTTCCCGCGACGCGGTCCCACACGATGCGGGGACGCAACTCTGAGAACTCCGATGACGGATAGCGGCCGTCGAGCATGTCGAGCACGTTCTCCAACTGGGTCCGCGGCAGCTCGGCGTAGGAGTAGGTGCTCGTTACCAGCGCGTAGAGGTCGTCGACGGCAACCGGCTCCTCCTCTGGCGCGGCGGCGGCGATCGCCACGATCTGCTGGGCCAGCACGTCGAGCGCGTTGCGGGGCACCACGGTCGTCTCGATCAGCGCCTCGCGCATCCGCTGGGCGACGACCGTGCACTCCAGCAGGTCGCCGCGGAACTTGGGGAAGATGCGCCCGCGGCTGACGTCGCCGACCGAGTGCCCGGCGCGGCCGATCCGCTGCAGCCCGCGCGCCACCGACTTGGGCGACTCGACCTGGATCACCAGGTCCACCGCCCCCATGTCGATGCCCAGCTCCAGGCTCGAGGTCGCCACCAGGCAGGGCAGCTCGCCGGCCTTGAGCATCTCCTCGACGATCGTGCGCTCCTCACGGGACATCGAGCCGTGGTGTGAGCGGGCCAGCTCGGGCACCGCGGCCGAGGGCCGTGGTCCGGCCAGCTCGTTGAGGCGGAGCGCGATCCGCTCGGCGGAGCGGCGGTTGTTGACGAACATGATCGTGGACGTGTGCGCCTCGATCAGCTCCAGCAGCTCCGGGTAGATCGCGGGCCAGATCGAGCGACGGGTGGCCTCGCCGCCGGCGAGCGGGTCGAGATCAGAGACGGACCGGCCCGCGCTGCCGTCGAGCTCGACCATCGACTCGACCGGGACATGGATCTTGAGGTCAAGCTCCTTCTTGACGCCAGTGTCCACCACGTGGCAGTTTCGACGCGGCCCGACCATGAACCGTCCGACCTCCTCGAGCGGATTCTGGGTCGCCGACAGCCCGATCCGCTGGACGTCGTGGTTGGCCGCTTGGGCCAGGCGCTCGAGTGTCAGCGCCAGGTGCGCGCCGCGCTTGGTCGAGGCGACGGCGTGGATCTCGTCGACGATGCACCAGCGCGTGCCCTCAAACAGCTGCTGCGCGCGGCCGGTCAGCATCAGGTAGAGCGACTCCGGCGTGGTGATCAGGATGTCGGGCGCCTCACGGAGCATCTGCTGGCGCTCCTTCTGCGGCGTGTCGCCGGTGCGCACCGAGACCTTCAGCTCGGCGCCAATGCCTCGCAGCGGCGTGCGCAGATTGCGGTCGATGTCGTAGGACAGCGCCTTGAGCGGCGAGACGTAGACGAGGCTGATGCGGCGCTCCTTGGCGGGGGTCTGGGGCAGCTGCTCGTCGCTCGCGAGCCGATCGATAGCCCACAGGAATGCTGCCAGCGTCTTACCCGAACCGGTCGGCGCCGAGATCAGGACGTGCTCGCCGGAGGCGATCGCCGGCCATGCCTGCTCCTGGGCGGCCGTCGGCTGCGCGAAGGCGCCCTGAAACCACTCGCGCGTCCGGGGGCTGAAGGCGGAGAGGGGCACGTCATATGAGCGTAGCGGTGCCCAGGACGCATTCCGCGCCCTGAGCCATGCCGCTGGGATGGGTCGGGACGCTTGTCCGGCTCCATCCGTGCGACGTCTGGGAGGGGACCGGCTGGCCGGCCCCTCCCAGGTTGATTAGCGTCGGTTCAGTCGCCGTTGCCGGCTGGTCCGTGACAGCTGCCGGTGCCGGTGTCGCTGTAGCTTCCGGACGCGGTGTTGGGCGCGTTCGGAGCGGACTCGTAGTCCCACGCGTAGCCGTAACCGGAGAACGCCCGGCGGAAATCTCAGGCGTCCGTCCTCGGCGGTAGGTCCATGAACGCGACTTTCAGGCTGAGATTCGCCGTGTCGCGCAGCGTCGCAATCCGGCGGTCCGCCTGAACCGCCGGCTTGGGGTCGGTGAGATGAGGTTGCAGGCGTTGCGCGAGCGCGTCGAGATCGCCGACGACCACCACTAGACCCCAGAAGCGGGCGGGACCGGCGGGGGCCTGCGGGACCTCCACGAGCTCCAGGATCGCCGGACCCAGGCGTCTGAACCCCTGACGAAAACCACCCGGCGCTTGAAGGATGCGCCTGAGCGGCAGGTCGGCTTCCTGCAGGACGTACGCGGTGCGGTCGAAGTCGGGCGTGGCGATGACCACGTGGTCGAGTCCTGTCGCGCCGTTGGGGTGCACGGACGCGGGACGCGGTGGCTCGAGCTGCGACCGGGCGCCCGGCGTCGTCCGCAGTCCGTCGAGACTCGTGATGGCGGGGTCGAGTCCGGTGATCGTCCAGCCGGTGATGCCCTTGCCCTCACCGCCGAGCGTGACGCCGACCGACCCCAGGGCGATGCGGTTGCCCTCGTGCACGACGAACCCGAGCGCCCGCCAGCGTTCGGGCGGGTCGGCAATCTGGAGTCCGGCGAGCTGTGGGCGAAGCTCGTTGGCGGGGCTCATCCTCCGGCCAGCTCCCCCGCACGCGCCAGCACCTGGTCCATCATCTTCTCGGTCAGACGCCCGGTGAACGTGTTCTGCTGGGAGGGGTGAAAGCAGGCCAACAGCGTCCACGGCCCCAGCTGCACGCTGGCGCCATGACCGAAGCGCGGCCGCGGCCGGGGGATCGCCACGCCACGCTCGCGCAGTGCCCGCAGCGCCGCGTCCCAGGCGAAGCCGCCCAGACACACGAGCACGCGTGCGCACGACAGCAGCTCAAGCTCGCGCACCAGATACGGCAGGCAGTTGTCGCGCTCGGCCGGCAACGGCCGGTTGGCGGGCGGCGCGCAGCGGACCGCGGCGGTCACGTAGCAGCCCCGCAGCTTTAGACCGTCGTTTCGGGAGCGCGACTTTGGCTGATTGGCGAAACCCGCCCGCCACAGCGCGGCGAACAGCCAATCGCCTGAGCGATCGCCGGTGAAGATCCGCCCCGTTCGGTTGCCTCCGTGGGCCGCCGGCGCGAGCCCGAGCACGACCACGCTCGCCGCGGGATCGCCGAAGCCTGGCAATGGCCGCCCCCAGTACTCCTCACCCGCGAAGGATGCGCGCTTGACGTGCGCGGCCTCCTCACGCCAGGCGACGAGCCGGGGACAGCGGCGGCAGGAGACGACCTCGCGCTCGAGCGCCGCCAGCCCATCACGCTCGGACCCCGCGTTCGCGCCGCGCCCTGATTCGCTGCGCTCGCTCATCACGGCTCGGACGCCAACAGACCGGCGATCAGGCGGTCGATCACCGGCGCCAGGTCGAGCACGTCCTCGGGCTCGCCCAGTCGTAGCTGGCGTGAGACCAGCTCGACGATCGCGCCGACGATCGCGAACGCGTCGTGCGGAGAGGCAAAGCGCCTGATCAGGCCGCGCCGCGCCGCCTCGGCGTTCTCGGCGTCGAGCACGTCGGCGAACGCCTGAATGATCTGGTCGCGGCGTTGCGCCGCGCGCGGCCCCGCCCCGATGATCTCCACCAGCAGCGTCTGCGCGAACTCAGGGTGCTGGGCCAGCGAGGTCAAGAACGCGCGGGTGCCGGCCTTGGTGCGTTGCACCGCGTCGCCGGTGGGCGCGCCCTGGGCAGCGGTGGCCATCGCCCCCTGCACCACCTGTGTCGCCAGATCGAACAGCGCCACCATGCATTCCTCCTTGTTGGCGAAGTGCTCGTAGAAGGTGGCCTTGGACATCGCGGCCCGGCGGCTGATCGACTCCGAGCTCGCCCCGGCATAGCCACGTTGGGCGAACTCCAACGCGGCGGCGCGCAGCAGGCGCTCGCGTTGCAGCGGCAGGCGCACCTCCGGCGGCGGTGCATGGCGCCCCCTCGCGGCAGGTGGCGAGGGCTCCATGTTAACTCTTCAGCACGCGGCCGTAGTGACTCTCGTAGTAGTCGCGATACGCGCCCGAGCGAATCGACTCCCACCACCACTCGTTGTCCCGGTACCACCGCACCGTGCGCTCCAGCCCCTCCGCAAAGCGCGTCTGCGCCCGCCAGCCCAGGCCCTCCAGCTTGGCCGACGACAGCGAGTAGCGACGGTCGTGCCCGGGCCGGTCTGTCACGTACTCGATCAGCGAGTCGTCGGCTCCGGCCAGCTCCAGGATCCGCTTCACGACGACGAGGTTCTCGCACTCATCAGGACCACCGCAGTTGTACGCCTCGCCCGGGCTGCCGTGGGTCAATGCGTGACCGATGCCCCGTCCGAAATCGTCTACGAACAGCCAGTTGCGTACCTGATGGCCGTCGCCGTAGACGGGCAGGCGATCGCCCGCGAACGCGTTGAGGATCATCAGCGGGATCAGCTTCTCCGGATACTGGCGCGGACCGTAGTTGTTAGATCCGCGGCAGATCACGGTCTCCAGCCCGTAGGTATGGAAGTAGCTGGAGACGAGCAGGTCGGCACCGGTCTTGGTCGCGCTGTAAGGGCTGGAGGGCGCCAGCGGCGATGCCTCGGTGAACGACCCGGTCTCGATCGAGCCGTACACCTCATCGGTGGAGACCTGCAGATAGCGCAGGCCGCGTTGGCGCGCGGCCTCGAGCAGCACGTGCGTGCCCTGCATGTTGGTGACGATGAACCCCTCAGGGTCGGCGATCGAGCGATCGACGTGGGTCTCGGCGGCAAAGTTGACGATCGCCTCGGGCGGGTGGGGGCCGAGTGCTTGCGCGACCGCCGCCGGGTCCTCGATCGCCCCGTGCAGGAAGCGGATCTCGGAGCTCACATCGCGCAGGTTCTCCAGCCGCCCCGCGTAGGTGAGCTTGTCGAGCACCGTGACCTCGTCGCCGTGCTCGGCCAGGCGCAGGCGCACGAACGTCGAGCCGATGAACCCCGCGCCCCCGCAGACCAGCAGTCTCATGCCGCCGCCGTCCGCTCACCAACGGTGGTCGCTGCCGGCGTCCCAACGCCCCCGGCATTGCGAGCCGCCAGATACCGCGCCAGGCCCGCGCGCCAGCCAGGCAGAGCCGGCGCCTGAGACCCGCGTTCGCTGCGCAGCACGCTATAGGCCGGCCGCGGGGCGGGGCGGGGAAACTCGGCGGTCGTCACGGGGACGACCTCGCAGTCGAGGCCGGCGGCGGCCACGATCTCCTGTGCGAATTCAAACCACGAGCACTGCCCCCCGCCCGCGACGTGAAGGATCCCCGCCGGCGGATCAGCCGCGCCCGCGGCCAAGTCCACCAGCGCCGGGGCCAGATCGCCGGTGAACGTCGGGCAGCCTACCTGGTCTGCGACGACCGACAGTTGCTCGCGCTCGGCGGCAAGGCGCATGATCGTGGCCGGAAAGCAGGGTCCTTCGGTCCCGAACAGCCACGAGGAGCGCACGATCGTGTGACGGCCGGGCGCCGCACTCGCCACGGCACGCTCGCCCTCGAGCTTGGACGCGCCGTATACCGACTGCGGCGCGACCGGGTCTGACTCGACATAGGGCTCGGTCTTGGTCCCGTCGAAGACGTAGTCGCTGGAGACGTGGACCGTCCATGCGCCGGCGGCCGCGGCGGCACGCGCCACGTTGCCCGCCCCGGCCCCGTTGACCGCGTGGGCGGCGTCAACGGCCTCCTGCGCGTCGTCGACGTTGGTCCAGGCGGCGCAGTTGACGACCACATCGGGCCGCACTCCGCCGACCGCCGCAGCGACGGCCGCGGCTTGCGTGATGTCAAGTTCGGCGCGCGTGAGGGCGACGGTTTCGTGATCACCGGCGCGCGCCGCGGCGAGGACGTCGTGGCCAAGCATGCCGGCCGAACCCGTGATCAGGATGCGCATGGGGCGCGTAGGGTAGACGCAAACCCCGCGCCGGCGGTGCGGCGAGCCCGGTTCGAGCCTCTTTATGTGTGTAGTGTTTTTGTCAGGTGCACCCAAAGTTACGGCGCGATTTGAGTCTTGCCAGACCGCCGTGTGCGGGTCGCCGGCGCGGTTAGATTGCCGGTATCACCGGCCGATTTCGCATTCTGACGGTTCGCCAGACGGCTGCGCTCGCGGTCGCGGTGCTCAGCGTCGAATCGGTGCTCTCAGGTCTCGCGCGTACCGATCCCGGCCGCCAGCGGCTGTTCGGCCACCTGACGCCGCCGGACTTGCCGTCCGGAGCGCACGTGCTGGTGGTGCTGATCGGCCTGGCGATGTTGTCGCTGACGCCGAGGTTGTGGCGGGGTACGCGGACGGCGGTCTCGCTGGCGATCGTCGGCCTGGGCCTGCTGGCGGTGCTGAACATCGCCAAGGGCGACTATGACGAAGCGGCGGTCGAGATCTGCCTGGGCCTGCTGCTCGCGCTCGGCCGAGGCGAGTTCCCGGTCGGCTGCCGCAACCGTCCTCGGCTGACGATCGTCTGCGCCGCCATCGCTGCCTGGGGACTGACTTACTGCGCGATGCTGGTGGCGCCGCTGGTCCCCGGCTCAGCTGGGCATGCGCTCACCGCGGCCCTTCACCACTCGATCGGACACGCGCTGCACTCCTCGGCTTCCCACCGGCAGCTGAGCGCGGACTGGTCCTCGGTGCTCGAGCTGCTGATCGCGTTCGCCGGCGGTATCTCGGTGCTGGCTATCCGCTCGCTGCTGAGTCCCGCCGGCGGCGGCAACGGTCACGCCGAGCATGAGTATCGCGCCGCCCGCGCGATCGTCGAGCAGTACGGCCAGGACTCGCTGTCGCCGTTCGTCGTGCGCCCTGACAAGGCGCTGCATTTCGCGGCCGGGGGTGTGCTGTCCTACCGGATGATCGGCGACATCGCGATCGTCTCCAGCGACCCGGTGGCTCCCGCCGGCGCAGCCCCGGAGGTGCTGTCGAGCTTCCTCAGCCTGGCCCGCAAGCGCGGCTGGCAAACCGCGCTGTGGGGGGTCTCGGCCCGCCACCTCCAGGCTTACCGGGCGCAGGGACTGCGGACACTATGCGTGGGCGAAGAGGCGTTCGTCGATCCGCGGCGGTTCACGCTGGAGGGCCGCTCGGTTCGCAAGCTGAGGCAATCGGTTCACCGCGTCGAGCGTCGCGGCTGGGAGATAGTCGTGCGAGAGGGCCGCGAGCTCGACGCCGCCCTGGAAACCGAGATCGACGCCTTGGAGGAGGCATGGCGAGCGCGCCAGCCACGGCTGCTGGGCTTTGCGATGGGGATGGGTTCCTTTGACCCAGAGGTCCGGCCCGATGACCAGTACGTGCTGGCGCGCTCGCCCGAGGGCGAGCTGGCCGCGGTGATGCGCTTCGTCGCGCACTGCGGGAACCTGTCGCTGGACACGATGCGACGCGTCGGCGAGACGCCGAACGGACTCAACGAGGCGCTGGTGTGTCGCGCGCTGGAACTGGCGCGCGAGCGAGGGGTGCGGGAGGTCAGCCTCAACTACGCTGGCCTCGCCCACCTGGTTCGCGGCCTGCCGAGCCACCACCGCGTCCGCAGGTTCATGACGAGCCTGGTCATGACGACGCTGCGCCGACGCTTTCAGATGGAGCGGCTGGTGCGCTTCAACGAGAAGTTCTCGCCCGAGTGGCGCCCCCGCTATCTCGTCTATGAGTCCCGTGGCAGTCTGCCGCGCACGGTGACCCGCGTGCTGCAAGCCGAGGGCTATATCCCCCAGCGGCGCAAGCTCAGGCTGACACCAGGCTGGCGGACCCTGCCGCGGGTCGCCCCCCGCCCGCCGCAGGCCAAGCGCGCGGGCTAGTGGCTGCCACCGCAGGCAAGGTGCAGATCCGGCGGTTTGGCTATCACCGGCCCTTCGTGGCGCTGCTCGCGCTGGCCTGGTTGCTGACCGGGCTGCTGGGCGGCTACAGCTACTGGGAGTCCTACTACCAGCACCGCGGATTCCAGACCGTGGCGATGGTGCCCCACTCGCACCAGGGCCGGCTCCGCGACGTCCCCTTCTACTCGCCGGCGTTGCATCGCCAGGCCGACTACTACGTCTTCCTCCCGCCCGGTTATGACCCGACGCATCGTCGCTACCCGGTGTACTACCTGCTACACGGCAGCCCGGGGCGGCCACAGGTCTACATCGCGATCGCCAACATCAACATCCGCCTGGACAACCTGATCGCCGAGCACCGGATCAGACCGATGATCCTCGTGTTCCCTGATGGGCGGATCGGCGGGAGCACGTACTCCGACTCGGAATGGGCCAACACCCCCGCCGGCAACTACGAGAGCTACGTGCTCGAGGTCGTGCGCCAGGTCGACCAGCATTTCGCGGCGCTGCCCAAGCGCCAGGATCGGGTGATCGCCGGCTTCTCGGCCGGAGCCTACGGCGCCACCAACATCGCGCTGCACAACCTGTCGGTATTCGGGAACCTGCAGTCCTGGTCGGGCTACTACAGCGAGACCCGTTCGGGCGTCTTTTCGCCGTGGCGATCGCGCCGCTGTCCCTGGTTCAGGCATTCGCGGCCGGCGGACTGGCCCTATCGGTGCCGCTGTCAGCTGGGGTGTTCGGTCATCGGATCTCCCGGTCGCAGCTGGTCGCCGTGCTACTGATCGCCGGCTCGCTGGCAATGCTCCCGATCGCGTTCTCCTCCGCCCGGGACAGTCTGCATCCCGGCTTCATGGTGCAAGCCGCCGTGATCGCACTGGCGTTCGCGCTCGCGCTCGGCGACGCTCGATCCGCGGCGCTGAAGGCGGCCGCCGCAGGGATCAGCTACGGCGTAGCCGACGCCGCGATCAAGGCCGTGTCGATCGGCTGGCGCGCTCACGGCGGCGGCGCCATCCTCTCGGGGTGGACCGCGCTTGCGATAGTGGCGACGTTCGGCGGCTTCCTCGCCTTCCAGGCCGCCCTACGCGGCGATGGCGCGATCGCGGCGATCTCGCTGATGAACGCACTGGCCGCGCTCGTGGCGCTCGGCTGTGGTGTGCTGGCGTTCGGAGAATCGCTAGGAAGCAGCCCGGCGGCCGTCGTCGCGCACCTGGTCGCGATCGCGGTGCTGCTCGGATGCGTCCCCGTACTGGCGGTCGCCCAGACGCAGATTGCGCAGGCCGGCGAGGCGCGAGCCAATCCCCTGACCCCGGGACGCCCGAGCCTGGCGGTGGGCCCGCGGACGGGCCCATAGCGCACTGCCCGCCGCGAACAGCGCGCCCTCCAGCCAGGGTCCGAGGCCGGGGGTCCGATCGCTTAGTACGCTGCTGAAGGACAGGTTGCGCGCCAGGGCGTAGGAGGCCTGGGAGGCGAACAGCAGCACGATCAGCCCCAGCACGCCCACCAGCAGGGCGCGCCGCAGCGGGCTCACGCGCACCAGCGCCAGTCCGGCGGCGACACCCGCCGGCAGCCACGCGATCACCACGCGCAGCAGCGGCTGGCCGTCAAAGCCCGCCAATTGCAGCAGCGGAAGCGAGTCCCCGACCCGAGGCCCGACGGCGAACCAACCCAGGCCGCGCAGGGCGTAGAGCCATCCGGCGCCGGCCAGCAGACCCGCCAGTGAGGCCAGGATCACTGTGCATGTGGATGTCATCGCGCGCGCCGCGCGCGATACACCGAACCTTTCGGCGGTCACCGACATACACGCGAGCATAGGCACTGCGGATGAGGTTCTCGTTAGGGCTCGCCAGCCCTGAGTCCGCGAGGGAATCGGGATGGTGGCGCAAGCTGACAGCGGCCTTACACCACGCTGTAAGAATCTCCCGGCATGGGTAACGGGTCACGGGACGCCAGTCGGCCACGTTCGCCTCGCCGTGCCGCTCGGCGCCGATCTGTGCGCCGGCGCCGCGCGCTGGTCGGCGTGGTCGTAGCCGCGGTGGCGAGCGTCGCGTTCGCCTCGGGCGCTGCCGTCGTGGTGGCCAGCAAGCCCGCCCGGCCGGCGTCTGCCTCGTCCGCCCAGACCGTTTCGATCACGTGCCGCTCGCCGTCTCTGGGCGGGACGCTGCCGGCGATCGTCTACCTCCCCCCCGGTTATCACAACCCGTCGCGCCGCTACCGGGTGATCTACTTCCTCCACGGCCTCCCCGCCGACCCGAGCTCCTACACGCAGAACGCGTTCGTCGCCCAGGAGTTGGCCGGCAGTGGCCGACGGGCGATCGTGGTCGCACCTCAGGGAGCGCGGAATGACAACAGCGACCGGGAATACCTCGACTGGGGGCCCACCGAAAACTGGCCGCAGGCGATCGTGCACGACCTCACCCGCTGCATCGATGCGCGCTACCGCACGATCGCAAACCGCTCGGGCCGGGCCCTGATCGGCCTCTCCGCCGGCGGCTACGGCGCCTTCAACATCGGCCTGCGCAACCTCTCCACCTTCGCCGCCGTCGAGTCCTGGAGCGGCTACTTCGCGGCCACCGACCCAAGCGGCGACCACGTGCTCGACCTCGGTTCGGATGTCGCCAACGCGAACGCTGAGGTGCCGGATGGACACGACCTCAAGGCCGAGCTGGCCAAGTCGCCGTCCTTGCTGGCGTTCTACGTCGGCAACCAGGACTCACGTTTTCTGACGATGAACAAGGTGTTCGATCAGGAGCTCACCCAGAGCCAGATCCAGCACCTGTTCAGGATCTATCCCGGGGGGCACTCGGGCACCCTGTGGCGAACCGAGGCGCCGTCGTGGCTCGGCTACGCGCTCAACTATCTGAGCCGGTCGGCCTAGTGCTTCCGCCATAAGTACGGTCCGACCGAGAGTGGTTCCTGGCGGATGCCTGGGGCGCGTCAGCGGGCGTCGATCGTGACGCCGAGCCCGCGCAGGCGGATCTTGCCGGCGTCCGGGTAGTACACGCTGTCGCCCGCCACCCGCGTGCCGTAGACGAGATACTCCAGGCTCGCGTCCCACGGCCGGATCGCGTGGCACACGCCGGTGGCCGGCGGTCGCGCGATGACGCCCCCAGCGCGCAACGGATGCTCGAGGCCGCCGAGCGTGAGCGTGCCGTTCCCCGCCAACACGAAGAACAGCTCCTCCTCCAGCGCGTGGCAGTGAGCCGGCGCCCCGGCCGCGCCAGCCGGCAGGGTGACGTGGTTGAGCCCGGCCGCCACCGAGCCCGCCGCCTGGCCCAACGCTCTGACCTGCGCTCCGGGGAATGGTCGCGGCGCAACGTCGGCGAGCGCGACCACGTTGGACGGCCGGCTCGTGGCCTGGGGCCGGGTCAGGGCACCCGCCCGGGCCTCGGCCTCGAACGGGTGCGGCGCGTCCAGCGGCACCCAGCGCGGCCCGCACCACATGACCTCGGCGCGCGGCAGCCAGGTAATGCTGGTGTCGCTGCCGTTGCCGAACGCCAGCAGCTCGAGCCCGTGCTCGCCGGCCAGGAAGGTGTGCGCGTCCTCTCGCGGGCGATGCACGACCACGTCGCCGGCGCCGACCGCACAGGCACGTTCGCCCTGCCAGCTGAGGCCGTCTCCCGCCAGGATGAAGAAGATCTCCTCCTCGTCGCCATGGACGTGGACGGGCATCTGGCGCGCGCCGGCTGGCACCGAGTACAGGCTGGAACCGATTCGCGCCGCGCCCGCCGCCGCGGCGAGCCGTTGGCGCGTGAACGCCAGCTCACCGGCGCCGACGCTATGCGGCTCTATCTCGTCACGGTTGATCTGTGGTCGCGGCGCCGACATATGGCCCGAAGGCTACGACTCGGTCCGGCGACTACTCCACTTGGCCCACCAGCCCACCCTGCGGTTGTCCGAGTGCACGTAGCGGTGCAGGCCACGAACAGGTACACCTAGGGGTGCCATGACCGATGTGATCCAGACGCCGCCGATCGATCACTACGAGATCCCCTCCGGATGCCGCGACGAACTGGTCGACGCCGACGGCATGCCCCATCCTCACGCGGCCTCGCTGATGGCGACGCTGCAGCGGCTCGGACCGCAGGCGCTCAAGGCGGCCGGCGACCGTCGCGACACGATCTTCATGCAGCAGGGGATCACCTTCGAGGTCGCCGGCACCGATGGCGAGCAACGCGATCGCGCCTGGCCGCTGGATCTGGTGCCCCGCGTCCTGACCGCGGCCGAGTGGACGACGATCAAGCGCGGGCTGGCGCAGCGCATCCGGGCGCTGAACGCGTTCGTCGACGACGTGTACCACGCGCATGAGATCGTCCGCGCGGGGATCGTGCCGTGGTCACTGATCGTCAGCCGCCCCAGCTTCGCCCGGCCGGTGCACGGCGTCCGGGCGCCCGGCGGCGTCTATTGCCACGTTTGCGGCTGCGATCTCGTTCGCGGTGGGGACGGTCGCTGGCGCGTGCTGGAGGACAATGTTCGGACCCCTTCGGGCATCTCCTACGTGCTGGAGAACCGCGTCGCGATGACGCGCCTGATGCCCGAGCTGTTCGCCGGGCATCGCATCCGCGCGGTCGACCATTACCCATCGCTGCTGCTCGACGCGCTGCAGGCGGTGGCCCCCGCCGCCGAGAGCCGTCCGACCGTCGTCCTGTGGACGCCGGGACCGCTGAACGCGGCCTACTTCGAGCATGCGTTCCTGGCGCGCCAGATGGGCGTCGAGCTGGTCGAGCCCGGCGACCTGGTGGTGCGCGACGCGGTCTGTTACATGCGCACCACCGCCGGCCTGCAACGCGTGCACACGATCTACCGGCGCCTGGACGACGACTTCATCGACCCGCTGGAGTTCAGGCCCGATTCGCTGCTCGGCGTGCCGGGGCTGGTGCGCGCGTATCGCGCCGGCACGGTGGCGATCGCCAACGCGATCGGCACCGGAGTGGCCGACGACAAGGCGGTCTATCACTACGTGCCGGAGATGATTCGCTTCTATCTGCAGGAGGAGCCGATCCTCGACAACGTGCCGACCTATCTGCTGAGCGACGAGCGTTCGCGCAAGCACGTGCTGGCACGGCTGAGCGAGCTGGTCGTCAAGCCGACGTCGGAGTCCGGTGGTAAGGGGGTCTTCATCGGACCTCAGGCGAGCGCCGCCGAGCTCGAGCTGCAGACGCGCCTGATCCAGGATCAGCCGGAGCTGTTCATCGCCCAGGAGCTGGTGCATCTGTCCACCGCGCCGACGGAGGTCGGCGACGGCCGCCTGGCCCCGCGGCATGTCGACCTGCGCCCGTTCGCGGTGTTCGGCGATGAGATCCGGATCGTTCCCGGCGGGCTGACGCGCGTGGCGCTACGTGAGGGATCGATGATCGTCAACTCCTCACAGGGCGGCGGATCGAAGGACACCTGGGTGCTGGACGACGGCGGCCCGGGTGACCTGGCGCCCGGCACGCTGCCCTCGCACCGGCCGCCACGGCTTCCCGACGTCCGCTACGGGGGCTGGCACAACCAGGCCCAGCAGCAGCAGCAGCAGCAGGCTCGGCGTCGGCCCGGCGGCGGCGGCGGCGGCGGCGGCGGCGGAGCACCCTAGGTGCTCGCCCGGATCGCGCAGGAGCTGTTCTGGCTCGGCCGAGACCTGACCCGGGCCGAGCACACCGCGCGGATCCTCGACGGGGCTTTTCACGCGGACGTCGCCGGGATGCCGGGCGATCGCGGGATCGCGCTGAGCTGGGAGGGTGTGCTGGCGAGCATCGGCGCCAAGCCGCCCGCACCCGGCGAGGAGGAAGCGGCCGTCCCCGATCCGCGGCCGCTGGGGCGCGCCGAGGTCGCCGAGCTGCTGACGCTCGACACCGACAGCCCGGCGTCGGTCGTCTCGTGCGTGGCCCGGGCTCGCGAGCGGGGCCGCACGCTGCGCGACGTGATCTCGACCGAGATGTGGGAGGCGCTGAACTCGTTCTATCTGCTGCTCGGCCGCTATGACCTGCCGGCCGCGCTGCAGACCGGGCCCTACTCGGTCTATCAGGAGGTCAAGGAGCGCTGCGCGCTGTTCTGGGGCCTGGTCGCCCGGACGATGCTGCGCGACGAAGGCCGCGCGTTCCTCGAAGCGGGAGGACGGATCGAGGAGGCCGACATGGTGTTGCGGATGTTGCGCGTGGCCGTGCCCAGCGGCTCGCTGGAGGGACACGAGGGCGAAGCGCTGGCGCTGCTGCATGCGGTGGGCGGCTTTCAGGCCTACCGGCGCGCGATTCGCCACGCTCCGACGGTCGGACCGGTGCTCGGCTTCCTCCTGTTCGAGAGCGCGTATCCGGGGTCCGTGGCGTCGTCGATCGGCGGGCTCAGCGAGGCGCTCTCGGCCGCTGACGCCTCCCCGCGCGCATCACCGCCCGTGCTGCGGCTGGGACGCCTGATCGCCGACCTGGAGCTCCAACGCCGTGCTCCCGACGCAGCGGGGCCGTTGGACGAGACGCTCGAGCGAATTCAAGAGGAGCTCGAACTGGTCGATCGGGATATCGACGCCCGCTACTTCGAGATTGCGGCCCTTGGGGCCGTACATCTGTAGGTGGCGCCATGATGAGTCCCGAGATGAACTTCGCGATTCGCTACCTGACGAAGTACGACTACGACCACGAGGTCGCGGACAACCTCAACGCGCTGCGGGTCAAGCCGGCCGGAAACGGTCGTCAGCGCTGTGACGAGTTCAGCGTCCGGTTGATGCCCGAGGTGCGGCTGCACCGCCACGCCGACTACTTCGGCACCGAGGTGGTGGAGTTCGAGGTCTCACGTCCCCACAAGCACCTGACGATCGACGTGCGCGCACGGGTGAGCACCAAGACCCCGTCCGAACCGCCGCGCGCGACCTGGGACGCGCTGCGCGAGCCCGCCTACCACGAGGCCGGCGGCGAGTTCCTGCTGCAGACCGACGACGCCTCCGGGCATCCCGCGCTCCAGGAGCTGCTCGCCACAACGCGCGCCGCGTCGACGCCGCTGGCCACGGTGCTGCTGGTGTCCGAGCTGATCCCCGATCGCTTCGCTTACCGCCAGGGGGCAACCTACGTGGACTCCAAGATCGTAGACCTGCTCGAGGCCGGCGGGGGCGTCTGCCAGGACTTCGTGCATCTGGGACTGTGTCTGCTGCGCTATCACGGGATCGCCGCACGCTACGTGTCCGGCTACCTGTTCGTCTCCGGTTCCGGCCGCAGCCAGGAGTCGGTCGAGGTCGACACGCACGCGTGGCTGGAGGCGCTGCTGCCGGTTCCCGACGGCGGCGAGCCCGTGTGGGTCGGCGCTGACCCCACCAACCGGGTGCTGGCAGGCGAGAACCACGTAAAGATCGGTCACGGACGCCACTACCCTGACGTGCCGCCGATCAAGGGCGTTTACCGCGGGGTGGCCAACGCCGCGCTCGACGCCAGCGTGACGATGACCAGGCTCGAGCGCCCGGACCCGGCCTCGATCGCCCGCTCTTAGCGCCAGCCCTGAGTCGTCGCGTCGGCGCCTGTCACCAGCCTCACGCCGCGGTCAGGGCCCACGACTGAATTCAGTCGGTCCAGAAGTCCTTGACCATCTCGCCGTCGCCGCCTTCGGGACGATCAGCGCCGATAGCGATCAGCTCCAGCCCATCAGGGCCACCCTCGAACGCGCGGACCACGCCCGGGGCCACTCTCACCACGTCCCAGCGCCGCAGCTCAACGATGTCGTCGTCCAGGCGCATCCGGCCGGAGCCCGCGGCGACCACGTAGGCCTCCTCCTGCTCTCGATGACGGTGGCCGTACGGAGCCTTGAAGCCGGGGCCGTAGCGGAAATAGCTGACCCCCAGGTGCTCCGATTGCATGTGGTTACGGGCAAAGCGGGCCTCGAGGTCGGGGCCGCGGTCGGCCGCCGAGTCCTCGACTTCCATCAAGTTCTTGATCGTGTAGCCGGGCATGGGGGCAGTCTATGCCGATCTTACCTCCCGGCCCTATCTACGCCACCGCCGCGGTGGTAGCGTCGCGCCATGGGAGAACGAACGAAATACACACCCGGGACTTTCAGCTGGACCGACCTGACCACCCCCGATCAAGACGCCGCCAAGCGCTTCTATGGTGAGTTGTTCGGCTGGGAGCTGATCGACAACCCGGTCGGCGACGGGGTCGTCTACACGACGGCACAGATCGGCGGTAAGGACGTCGCAGCGATCTCGCCGCAGCCCCAGCAACAGCGTGACGCGGGCGCACCACCGGCGTGGAACAGCTACATCACCGTGGAGAACGCCGACCAGTCCCTGGCGCGCGCCAAACAGCTCGGGGGCACGGTCCATGCGCCGGCGTTCGACGTCATGACCGTCGGCCGGATGGGCGTGATCCAGGATCCCCATGGCGCGTACTTCCTCGTCTGGGAGCCCAGGGAGCACATCGGCGCCTCGCTGGTCAACGCGCCCGGAGCGATCTCCTGGAACGAGCTCGCCTCGCCGGATCCCCAGGCCTCGGCCGCCTTCTATGGCGGACTGTTCGGGTGGCAGACGACGGCGATGGAGGGGATGGACTTCCCCTACCTGGTGATCCAGAACGCCGATGGTCACAGCAACGGCGGGATTGCTCCAGTGATGCCCCCGGTACCCCGCCGTACTGGCTCGTGTACTTCGGCTCGGACGACGTCGACGCCGATCTGGCCAAGATCTCCGAGCTCGGCGGGAAGGCGCTGGTCGGGCCGATGGACATCGGCATGGGCAAGATCGCGGTTGCTCAGGATCCGCAGGGCGCGGTGTTCGCGCTCTTCTCCGGGGATTTCGACGACTGACCGCCGGCGGCGACCGACGGCAGCCCAAGCGCCCCCGCCATAATCGGGTCGTGCGATCACGCGGAACCGCGACGCTCGCGCTGCTCATGCTGCTGGCGCTGCTGAGCGTGGGCTGCGGTCAACAGGGCGCCTCAACGCCGGCTCCAAGCCCGCTTCTCAGCACCGCGCACAACACCGGGGCGGGCTCAGCGCGGAGCACCGGGGGGAGCGCAGCGCAGAACGCCGGAGCCGTGCCTCGCGCCCACCCGCAGGCGATCGACCCGGTGGCCGGGGCCGCCAACCCGCCGGGCGCCGCCTCATCGGTCCCGTCCGAGGTGAGCGTTGGTCCCTCCGGCACCGGCTCGGATGGCCCGCTCGCCCGGCCGGTGTCCGAGACCCAGGTTCGCCAGGAGCTAGCCCAGAGTGGCATGTCAGCCAGTCCAAACCAGGCGACGTTGACGCCGAACGGGCTGGCGGTGGCGCCGATCGATGCGCCGACGGCGGTTCAGGAGGTGATCGCCGCGGGCAACGAGATCGCCCGCCTCCCGTATCGGTACGGCGGAGGCCACGTGACCTACGAGGACACCGCGTATGACTGCTCGGGCTCGATCAGCTTTGTGTTCGAAGCCGCCCACCTGCTGAGCGGCTCTGTCGTGTCAGGCCAGCTCAAGAATTGGGGGCAGTCCGGCCCCGGCAAGTGGATCACCGTGTTCGCCAACGCCGGGCACACGTTCATGTACGTGGCCGGGCTGCGGTTCGACACGGTCGCGCTGGCCGAGACCGGATCGCGCTGGTCAGACCGTTCCGCCGACGAGCCGGACCTGAGCACGTTCGCCGTCCGCCATCCGCCCGGGCTGTAGGCGCTACCCGTCCGCCATCCTCCCGCGCGTCCGCCACCCGCCCGCGCGTCCGCCACCCGCCCGCGCGTCCGCCATCCTCCCGCGCGTCCGCCATCCTCCCGCGCGGCCGCCACCCGCCCGTGCGTCCGCCACCCGCCCGGGCTGTGGGCGCTAGCCGGGCGCCGGGGTCTGCTCGGCCCTGAAGTCCAGCAGCAGGTCGGTGAAGCGCGCCGCTGCCTCCACCTGGGGGCAGTGCCCGATCCCCGGCAGCAGCTCCAGCCGCGAACCGGGCACCGCGTCGAGCACCCGTTTGGCGCCGCGCCAGAAGACGATCCGGTCTCGATCGCCCCAGACCAGCAGCACGGGCACCGAGATCTGCTCCAGGCGGTAGGGCTGGCGGAGCTCGGGGGACCAGGCGATGCGCCGTATCCAGGTAGTGCGCGACGCGGGCACGGCGACGGTGATGCCAGGTGAAGGCGGAGATCACAGCGGGCTCGACCGAGCCCGGCGAGTGAAACGCCAGTTGCCGGTAGAGCCGGGCCACCGCGGCACGGAGCACGACGGCGGGCACCGGCGTCGGCAGCGCCAGCAGCGAGCGCAGCAGGGGATCGCGCTGGACCAGATGCAGCAGACGGCTCATCTCCAGCCCGGCCGGCGCGGCGCCCAGCACGCCGGCCAGCCGGTCGCCGTGGCGTTCGGCCAAGCGCAGCGCGATGCAGCCACCCAGCGAATTACCCACGGCGAGGACGGCCTGGCGCGGCCGGCCGGCCGGCCGCGTAGCGCATCGCCGCCAGCGTGAACTCGTCAAGCTGGGGCAGGATGGGGTCGGCTCCGAGGCGATCGGCGGCGCCGAAGCCGGGCAGGTCGACTGCCAGCGCGCGCTGCCCCCGCCGCGCCAGCAGAGCCAGCGTCTGACGCCAGGTGTCGGCGCTGTCGGCGTATCCGTGCAACAGCAGGATCGGCACTCCCCGGCCCTCCAGCTCCAACACCCGGGTCTGATAGCCCGCCAGCGTCAGCCGGTGCTCGAACAACGGCTGGATCATGCTCTTGCGGGGGCCGCGCCCCGCAATCGGCGCAGCGGCGGTCACGCTCGCCCGTAGACCGGGATCGCGGCGCCACTGATCGGCGCGGAGTCACCGGACAACAGATGCGAGATCACGCCCGCGATCTCGCTGGGCTTGACCCAACGTTCACGATCCGCCTTGGGCATTGAGCTGCGGTTGGCGGGGGTGTCGATCACGCTGGGCAGGATCACATTACAGCGCACGCCGTCGTCGCGGTACTCGACCGCGACGGCCTTGGCGAACGCAATCACGGCGGCCTTTGATGCCGCGTACCCGGCAGCGCCTGAGAACGGCTCCAGCGCCGCCCGCGTACTCACGCACACGATCGACCCTCCCCCGGCCTTCATCATCGGCACCAGTGCGGCCTGCGTGACCAGATAGGTCGGACGGAGGTTGAGCCTGAACTGGCGCTCGAATTCGTCGACCCCCGTCTCGTGGATCCGAGCTCCAGCGGCGAAGCCGCCGACGAGGTTGACCGTCCCGCCCAGCGGCGGGGCGCCGTCAGCGATCGCGGCCGCGATCACCGCTTGTACGGCGTCGGGATCGAACAGATCGGCCTGCACCAGCTCCAAACCGTCGCGGGGCGCGACTCGTTTGAGCTCCTGCTCGGCGACCCACGGGACGACCACGCGCCAGCCGTCGTCGAGCAGACGCGCGACAACCGCGGAACCAAGCCCGCCGGTACCTCCGGTGACGATTGCGCTGCGTTTCATCTATCTGCTGTCCGCACCCCACTTTATCTTCGCTACGCGATGAAAGTCCGGCAATTTGCAGAAGGATGCGATGTCGCCCAAGCGCTGCTGGTTCGCGACGTGCAGCGACATCGGCGCCGCGACGGGCGTGAGTTCCTGCGCCTGACCGTGGGCGATCGGACCGGCAGCGTGGCCGCGATCGTATCCGATCGCGTCGAGGAAGCCCACGAGCTTTGCCGCCCCGGCCGCGTGGTCCACCTCAGCGCCAGCTACTCCGTGCACGTCCGCTTCGGTCCTGAGTTGGTGGTCAGGAGCATCCGCACCGCCGACGCGCACGAATACGTCCGTGATGACCTGATCGACGGGCCGATACGCAACGCCGAGCAGATGGAGTGCGATCTGCGGGAGCTGATCGCCACCGTCCAGGAACGCCACCTGCGGCGACTGCTGGAGCTCGTGTTCGGCGAGAGCTCACCGACGTGGCTGCGCTACCGGGACGCGCCGGCCGCCAAGCGCTATCACCAGGCCTACCGCCACGGACTGCTGGAGCACAGCCTGACCGTCGCCCAGGCCGTCGGCGCGATCTCGGCCACCTTCCCTGGGATCGACCGCGACGTAGCAGTCACCGGCGCGCTGCTGCACGACATCGGCAAGCTCGAGGCCTACGAGCTGAACGACGATGCGATCTCGATGTCCGATCCCGGGCGACTGTACGGCGAGATTCCGCTCGGCTACTACCGCGTGCGGCGCGAGATCGAGCAGCTGGACGGGTTCCCGCCCGGGCTTGAGCAGGCGCTCCTGCACATCATCCTCAGTCATCACGGCTCGCTCGAGCACGGCAGCCCGGTGATCCCGTGTACGCGCGAAGCGACGCTAGTGCACATGATTGACAACCTCGGTGGGCGACTGGGCAGCTTCGACCGGCTTGAGAGGGAGCTCCCATCCGGAGCGCAGTGGTCGCCCTATGACAAGGGGATCGGCGGCGGCGCCTACTTCGCCACCGCACCCCTGCAGGAGCGCCGGGCCGCGTAGGGGCAGAGTTGACGCTGAGGTTCGGATCTTCTGATCCGAGGTGTAACAGTTTCGCCACGCGACCGGCAAATATGCGCAAATAGCGCACGTCCACATCCGGACCCAAGGCGTGCGATATCGGTCCGCGTCTACAGTTGGTCGTGGATGGCCAAGGACACCGAGAAGCTCATCCGCCAGCTGTCACTGATCTCCTACCTGATGGCCGAGCGCCGTCCGGTGACCGCACCGGAGATCCGGCGCGACGTGGAGGGCTATAGCGTGATGAACGAGGACGCGTTTGCGCGGCGCTTCTACGCTGACCGCTCCGAGCTCGAGGCGTTGGGGATCGTGCTCTCGATCGAGAAGCCGGTCGACGGGCTGGTCGAGCAGGAGAACTATTCGCTGCCGCCGGAGAACTTCCACCTGCCGCCGATCGAGTTCTCAGACCAGGAGCTGGCCGCGCTGCGCACCGCGCTGCAGTTGCTCGACGGCGAGTTCGCCTACGCCGAGCCACTGCGCCTGGCTCTCCAGCAGATCTCCTGGGGGCGCCCGAGTCCGCTCAACGCCCCGGAGCAGAACACGGTCGCTCTCGGGATCACCGGATCGGCCGGAGGGCACGATGTCTCACAGCGTCTGGCCAAGATCGAGACCGCGATCTTCCGCCGCAAGACGATCGTATTCGACTACTACACGATGCAGCGCGACGAGGTCGGCGCGCGCCGCGTGGATCCCTACCAGCTGCTGTTCCAGGGCGGCCAGTTCTACGTGGTCGGGCGCTCGCACGAACGGGGCGCGATCCGGGTCTTCCGGCTCTCCCGGATCCGGGGCAAGGTTGGTTACGCGACCAAGGCCGAGCACGACTTCCAGCGCCCGGCGAATTTCGATCCGCGGGCCTATGCCAACCGCATCGACTGGCAGTTCGGGGAGCCGGTGGACACCGCCGAAGTCTGGATCGGCCATCGGATCGCCTGGCAGATCGAGCGCCACTTTGGACGCTACGGCCAGATGCGCGCGGTCGGAGCTGAGGGCGACCGGATCTTCTCGACCCCCTACGCCAACCAGCGCCAGCTGATCGCCTGGGTCCTAGGGCTCGGCGAGCACGCGCGGGTCGCCGGACCGCAGGAGCTGCTGGACGAGTTGCGTGAGCGCGTCGGGCTGCTGATCGAGCGGCACACCGGCGAGCCGCAGACCCTGGATCAGTCCGAACCGCCGAGCGCCGGCGCCGAAGGCGCGGGTGCCTCGGTACGCGACCGCTACGTTGACGCTGTCGAGGTCGAGGAGGGCAACGGGCACCGCCCGGAGGCCGCGATCCGACCGGAGCGGTTCGCGCGGCTGGTCACACTCGCCAGCATCCTGATCGACGCCGGCCGCGCCGGACGACCGCTTGATGCCGACGGCCTGTGCAAGGCGCTCAACGTTTCAGATCAGGAACTGCGCGAGGACATCTCGGTGCTCAACGTGGTCAACTTCGGCGCCGGGACCTACGTGCTGTACGCGGAGATCGGCCCGGACGGGACGATCGAGGTCGATCCGGAGCCCTACGGCGACTCGTTCGCCCGGCCGGCGCGGCTGCTGCCGGTCGAGGCCAAGGCGCTGGTGGCGGCAATCGATCTGATCGGCGAGCACATCCCCGAGGGGTCGCTCACCTCGGTGCGCCAGAAGGTCGTCACGGCACTCGGAGAGGATCCGGTCCACGGCGGCCTGCAGGTGGCAACGCCCGGAGGCGACGATGCCGAGATCGCCGCAGTGGTCTCCCGCGCGATCTCAGGCCGGCGGCTGCTCTCGTTCGAGTACTACAAGGAGAACGAGGATGAGTTCACCAGCCGGCTGGTGGAGCCCTACGCGCTGATCAACGGACGCGAGGGGTGGTACGTGGCGAGCTTTGACCCGACGCGGGAGAGCGTGCGCCACTTTCGGCTCGATCGGATCAAGTCCGCGACCGTCACCGAGGAGCGCTTCGAACCGCGCCCGGACGTCGACCCGGCGGCTGATGTGGATGGCTGGCCCAGGACCGGCGAGGTACCGGCGTCGCGGCGCGCCCAGGTCTGGGTCTCCCCGGAGCGTGCGCGCTGGGCCCGGGAGGAACGCACCGTGATCGGCGAGCTTGCCGACGGATCGGTGATCGTCGATCTGGGGTTCGCGGGCGTCGACTGGCTCGTACGCGAGGTTCTCAAGGAGGCCGGCGACGCCGTGGTCCTGGCTCCCGCCGACGCGCGCGTCGCGGTCCGAGAGGCCGCCGAGGCGATCGGCGCCGGGGCGCAGCTCGTCTTCCGCTAGTCACGAGCCCAGAGCCGCCGCTTTGAGCCGTCGCGATCAGATCAGGATGACCCCGCCGGAGGCAGCGGCGTTCCTGGAACAGCAGCGCGTCGTGATTTGCGCCACGAACGGCCCGCGCGGCTGGCCACACCTAATGCCACTCTGGTACGTGGTCCGCGACGGTGAGATCTGGGCCTGGACTTACGCCAAGTCCCAGAAGGTGCGAAACCTCAAACGCGATCCGCGCGCGACGCTCCAGGTGGAATCCGGCGAGCTCTACCAGGAGCTGCGGGGCGTGATGATCGAAGCCCGGGCCCATGTCCATCGTGACCCTGAGCTCGTGGCGGCGCTCGGGGCCGAGCTGCTGACCCGCTATGGAGGCGGACCGGACGGAGGGGGGGATGGGGACGGGTTCACGGAGGCCGTGCGCGCTCAGGCGGCCAAGCGCGTCGCACTCCAGTTCGTCGCCGGACGGACCACGAGCTGGGATCACGGCAAGCTCGGCGGCACTTACTAAGTGGTCTCCGCCGTATTTGCGGTGGCGACCACTAAGTGCTCCCCACCACCAGGGCACGCCCGGACCCGCGCCCAAGTACTCTCGCCGTCATGCAAGCGCTCAAGGGGCTGATCCTGTCCGGTGGCAAAGGCACGCGCCTGCGCCCGATCACGCACACCAGCGCCAAGCAGCTGGTGCCGGTGGCCAACAAGCCGGTGCTGTTCTATGGCATCGAAGCGATGGCCGCGGCCGGGATCGACCAGGTCGGGATCATCATCGCGCCGGAGACCGGAGCCGAGATCCGCACCGCCGCCGGCGACGGCTCGCGGTTTGGGGTCAAGCTGACCTACATCGTGCAGGACGAGCCGCTCGGGCTGGCCCACGCGGTGCTGACCGCCGAGCCCTTCCTGGGGGACTCGTCGTTTGTCATGTACCTGGGCGACAACCTGCTCCAGGGCGGCATCCACGAGCTGGTGACGGCGTTCCGTGAACACGAGCCCGATGCGCTGATCCTGCTCACTCCAGTCGCGGACCCGGAGAATTACGGCGTGGCCGAGCTGCGCGACGGATCGGTCGTGCGCCTGGTGGAGAAACCGCCCGAGCCCAAGACGAACCTGGCGCTGGTCGGCGTGTACATGTTCACCTCCGGGGTTCACGACGCCGCCCGAGCGATCGAGCCATCCGAGCGTGGCGAGCTGGAGATCACCGACGCGATCCAGCGCCTGGTCGACAACGGGCTCCGGGTGGAGGCGCATGTGGTCAAGGGCTGGTGGAAGGACACCGGGCGCCTGGAGGACATGCTGGCCGCCAACCGCCTGGTGCTCGACACGATCGAGGCGAGCATGCAAGGCGAGCTCGTCGAATCGCAGGTCGACGGCCGCGTGGTCGTAGAGGCGGGCGCGCGGCTGGAACGTTCGACCGTGCGCGGGCCGGCGATCATCGGCGCCGGGGCTCGGCTGATCGACTCCTACATCGGACCCTACACCGCGATCGGCGAGGGCTGCCTGATCCAGAACGCCGAGGTCGAGCACTCGATCCTGCTCGCCGGATCATCGGTGCGCGATCTGGCCGGCCGGATGGAATCCTCGCTGCTGGGGCGCAACGTCAAGATCGGGCGCGATCAGCACCAGCCCCGCGCCTACCGGTTCCTGGTCGGTGACAACTCGGAGATTGGGATCCTCTAGCGGCCGCTAAAGCGGCTTCTCGCCCCAGAACACCGCCACCGGATTGTCGTTGAAGTTCTCGATCTCGACGTATCCCTCAGACTCATACAGCCCACGAGCGCTGAGCTGCTTGGGCCCGGTGTCCAGCCGGGCGCGCTCGTAGCCGAGCTCGCGTGCGCAATCTTCCAGTGCCCTGAGCAGCCTCCGGGCGATGCCCTTGCCCCGCAGCGCGGGTCCCACATACATCTTCTTGATCTCGCAGACGCGCTCGTTGAGGCATTTGACCCCGCCGCAACACACGGGCTGATCGCCACGCCAGCCGACCAGGAACGCGCCGCCCGGCGGGCTCAGCTCCGCCGGTCCGGCCTTCGGCATCGAGTCGCCATCGAGCTCCAGGCCGTCGTAGAGAACCGCGATCTCCTCCCGCATCGCCTGGGCGAGAGTCGCCCCGGGCCCGGCGTCGACCTGCGCGGGGACGAACCGGAGCTGTGGGCGATCGGTCGGTGTGGCCGCCACGGTGGGCAAGGCTAGTGCACCTTTCTCGAATCCCACCAGCAAAGGACCTCCGGAGCGCTGCACCAACCGAGCGCTACCCTCCGCCGCTATGGCTGACCGGACCCCGGCAATGATCGAACCGTCCGGCGAGGTCCGAGCGCGGCTGCTCAAGGCCTGGCGAGGGGAGATCCAGGCGGGAGCCGTGTACGACCTGATCGCCCGCCGGCTTGACGCTCGCGAGGCCGAGATCATGCACCGGATGGCCGAGGCCGAGGGTGGGCACCGACGCCGGCTGGAGCAGCGGATGCAGGAGCTGGGCATCGCGGTCCCGAGGGCCGCCAGCGTCCGCCTACCGCTGTGGCTGCGCCTCCAAGCACGGATCGCGCCAGTCGACCGCCTGCTGGCCGCGCGCGAAGCGGCCGAGGATGAGGAGGTCGACAATCTCTATAAGCGCTCCACCGGCGATGCCGAGACCGACAAACTGCTGCGTGAGATCCGCAAGGAGGAGCGCTCGCATTCGATCGCGGTACAGGACATGCGGGCAAATCCGGGCGGGACTGACAGCGCCGACAGCCCTCCCGCGACGCCTCCCGCCACACCGCCGGGGGACAGGCCGACGGTGGCGCTCCCGGGTGCCCGCGCCCGGCTTGACCGGATCCTCGGCCGGGAGAAGTGGCACCGCAGCGGCGGAGGCTGGATCTCCGGCGCGATCTACGGCGCCAACGACGGGCTGGCGGCAGTGTTCGGAATCGTCGCCGGAGTCTCGGGCGCGACCGGCGGCTCCAGCTCGGTGCTCACGGCCGGCCTGGCCGGCGCGATCGCCTCCGCGCTGTCGATGGCCACCGGCGCCTTTTTGGCCGAGCGCTCCGAAGCCGAGTTGGCCGCCGCCAATGTCGAGCGCGAGCGCCAGGAGATCGCCCAGCATCCCGAGGAGGAGAAGGAGGAGCTGTCGCTCTTCTACCAGCTCAAGGGGATCGATCCGCAGACCGCCGACCAGCTGGCCGAGCAGATGGCCAAGAACCCCGACGCGATGCTGAAGGCCCTCGCCGCGGAGGAGTTCGGTTTCGCGGGCAACGATGGCGGAGATCCGGCACAGGCCGCGCTGGCGGCCGGCATCTCAACCGGGCTGGGCGCGATCGTCCCGGTGATCCCGTTCATGATCACGACCGGCACCGTGGCGATCGTGGCCGCGGCGATCGTATCGCTGGCCGCGCATTTCCTGGTCGGCGCCGCCAAGTCGCTGGTCACCTTGCGCTCGTGGTGGTCGGCGGGACTCGAGATGACGCTCGCGGGCGTGATCGTCGGCGGCGCCACCTACCTGGTCGGCCTCGCGCTGCCGACCTGAGCCTGGCCCTGGGGCGGCGGGGGATTCTCGCTGCTATTTGATCATTTTGCCATTTTGCCCCACACCCCTGGGCGCCGCCGCCGTTAGGTGCCTGCTGCGGCGCAAACCGCCGCGGCGAGTAGCCACTTAGACCGAGGCGCGATCGCGCAGCCCCGCCAGCTCGGCTCGCAGCGAGGCGACCTCGGCTTCCAGGGCCGCGACCCGCTCGGCGAGGCCGGCGTGCCGATCGGCAAGGCCGGCTGGCTCCTCGGCGAGGCTGGCGGGCCGAGCGGCGAGACCGACGGCCCGATTGGACCCGGCTTCCACTGCGAAGGCCGGAGACGAGACGGGCTGGGCGACAGGTTCCGGACCGACGCGCGCCGCCACCGCGGCGGTTGCGGACCCGGAGCCGTCGAGCTCTGCCCCGCCGCCCAGCAACTGCTCGAAGCGATCCTCCTTCTGCCCGGGACGGCGATCCAGCCGGCGGGCGTAGCCACGCTGGGAGAGCGTGTCGAGGACCCGCTCCACATCGTCTAGCGACCCGACGCGGGCCATCCGCTCGCTGCGGCTCTTGAGCTCGCCGGGAGTCTGGGCGCCTCTGAGCAGCAACACGCACAGGATCGCCAGCTCCTCGCGCCCGAGCCCGAGCGCCTCCTCGGCGAGGTGGCGGTACTTGACCGCGCGTGATCCCTGTCCGCTCGCCAGCCGGGCCAGGCCGTACTTACACAGGCGCTGGGCCGCCTCCCGCACGGTGTGCTCGTCGTAGTCGGTCACCGGATCGCGGTTGGTCGACTGGTTGCTGGCCAGGCGCAGCGCATTCAGCGACAGCGGGTACTGATCGGGGGTCGTCCAGCGCTTCTCGATCAAGCAGCCCAGTACCCGTTGCTCAGGGGGCGTCAGCTCGGCGATGTGCACGACAGGCGAGGATAGAACGCCACGCGCCACCAACGTCCAGGCGATCCGATACGAGCAGCTAAGGGCCCACGACGCGAGCCCGAAGCGAATCGCGGGTGCCCCTTCGGCGGCCCGGCTTTCACTGCTGGCGGTGGCCCCCGCCCAGGCCCCCCTGTCATCCGGCGCCCAGCGGCTCGTTCGCAACGTGCGCGCGCTGCGCGAGCCGTTCTACGTCGGCGTGGCCGGTCAGAGCGCCGCCTACATCGACCTGGAGCACAGCCTCGGCGCGCACCTGCCGGCGGTGCTGGCGATCGTCGTCGGCGCGACGCTGATCGTGCTGTTCCTGATGACCGGGTCGGTGGTGTTGCCGCTCAAGGCCGTGCTGATGAACGCGCTCAGCCTGAGCGCCATGTTCGGGATCCTGGTGCTCGTGTTCCAGGACGGCAACCTGCAGGGCCTGCTGTCGTTCCGCAGCGAGGGCGCGCTCGATGCCACCCAGCCGATCTTCCTGTTCGTGGTCGGCTTCGGCCTGGCCACCGACTACGGGGTCTTCCTGCTGTCACGGATCAAGGAGGCGCGCGACGCCGGCGCGCCGGACTCCGAGGCGGTGGCGATCGGTCTGGAGCGCACCGGGCGCATCGTGACCGCAGCGGCGCTCCTGTTCGCGGTGGCGATCGGCGCGTTTGCCACCTCGCAGATCGTGTTCATCAAGGAGCTGGGCCTCGGCGCGGCGCTGGCGGTGCTGATCGACGCGACGATCATCCGCGCGCTGCTGGTGCCCTCGCTGATGGCGCTGCTGGGCTCGGTCAACTGGTGGGCACCGCGCCCGCTGCGGCGCCTGCACGACCGGATCGGCCTGGGCGAGGACGCGCCGTCGGCCCAGCCCCAGACCCGGCCGCTGGCTCCGAGCGCCCCTCAGACATGAGCCGACCCGATTCACAAGAAGGTCACAGCAGCTGCGCTCGTTCTTCACGATTTTGCCTGTTTGCAGGGCAATCCTTTTGCCATGAACGAAATCAGCCGCGTCGACATGCACGTCCACTCGACGGCCTCGCAGCTGTCAAAGCTCGGCATCCAGCGCTCGCTGGCGCTGCCCGAGTGCGCGACAACGCCTGAGCAGGTCTACGAACTGGCCAAGCGCCGGGGGATGGACTTCGTCACGATCACCGACCACGACACGATCGCCGGGGCGCAGTCGATCGCTCACCTCCCCGGTGCGTTCATCTCCGAAGAGCTGACCGTCAGCTTCAGGGGCGAGCCCCAGGCGGTGCACGTGCTCTGCTACGGGATCGCCCCCGAGGACCACGAATGGCTGCAGGCCCACAGCGACGATGTGGAGTCCTGCGCCGAATACCTTCACGACCGCTCCGTCACCGCCGCGCTCGCGCATCCGTTCTACGCCGTGCAGGCGCCGCTGACCGCGCGCCACCGCCGGCGTCTCGCGCAGCTGTTCCCGATCTGGGAGACGCGCAACGGCTCGCGCGCCAAGGAGCTCAACCTGCCGGCATTCGTGTACATCGAGACCCATGGGGGCACCGCCATCGGTGGGTCCGATGACCACGCCGGAATCGATATCGGCCTGACGTTCACCGAGACCCCGGCGGTGGGCACGCCGGAGGAGTTCCTCGCCAACGTCCGGGCCAGCCACGCGGACGCACGCGGAGCCCAGGGCAGCGCGCCGAAGTGGACCCACGCGGCGATGGCGCTGGCGATCCGGTCGCTGGGCGCGGGCGAGAGCTCGGCCCGCCCCGATCCGGGCCGGGTCCTGAAGATCATCGAGCGGGTGATGCGCGAGGGTGATGTCCGCCACGGAGGCGCCGGCACCGACCTCGGGCCCGAGGATGCCCGGGCGCTGCTGCGGGCATGGCTGCAGGCGATGGATCTCGACGTCGACGAGGCGGGGCTGCTGGCCCGCCTCCAGGAGGACGAGCTCGGCCACCAGGATCTCTACCGGCGCGCGCGAAGGATCCACGAACGCCAACTGGCCGAGGCCGTGCGCAGCGCCGCGACGATCACCAGCGGCTCCAATCCCCAGCTCCACGCTCATGCGGTCGCCCTGTTCGATGCTTGCCTGCCGGCGATCCCCTACGCGGCCGCGACCGCCTTTCTGGGCCGGGAAAAGGCCAAGCTGACGCGCAGCGACGGCGATCGCCCGCGGGTCGCGCTGGTCGCTGACGGCTTGAGCGCGATGCACGGAGTGACCAACACGATCGAGCAGATCCGCGACCGCGGCGTGCCGGGGTTCGAGGTCGAGGTGATCGGCACCGACGCCGGCGTCGACCGGCGCCTCAGCGCGGTGGCCGAGATCGAGGTGCCGCTCTACCAGGGCCTGCGGATCGGGGTCCCCGGCTTGCCCGCGCTCGTCGAAGCGCTGGCCGAGGGGCGCTATGACCTGATCCACGTCTGCTCCCCGGGGCCGGCCGGAATCGGCGCGTTGCTGCTGGCGCGGGTGCTGGAACTGCCGGTGCTGGGCAGTTATCACACCGAGCTTGCCACCTACGCCGGGCTGCGCTCGGGCGATCCGCAGCTGGAGGCGCTCGCGAGCATGGCGCTGGCCGCCTTCTACGGAGCCTGCGAGACGGTGCTCGCGCCCAGCCCGGCCAGCGATGAGCGGCTGGCGCGGCTGGGGATTGGAGCCGACCGGATCGGCCGCTGGGACCGCGGCGTGGACCTCGGCCGATTCCATCCCACGCTCAGAACTCGGGGCCTCCTACCAGGGGAGGTCAACGTGCTGTATGCCGGCAGACTCACCAAGGAGAAGGGGATCGACCTGCTGGCCGACGCCTTCCTCGCCGCCCACGAGCGCGACCCACGGCTGCGACTCGTGCTGGCCGGCGGAGGCCCCGAAGCGACCCACTTGCGCGATCGGCTGGGCGATCTCGCCACGTTCCTCGGCTGGCTGGACGGGGAGCGGTTGGCCCGGGTCTACGCCAGCGCAGACGTGTTCCTGTTCGCCAGCCGCACTGACACCTTCGGTCAGGTGATTCTCGAGGCCCAGGCGAGCGGGCTGCCCGTCGTCGCCGTCGATGAGGGCGGCCCGGCGTCGCTGATCGCGCACGGTGAGACCGGGCTGCTGGCCCCGCCCGACGCCGACGCGCTCGCCGATGCGGTGCTGGCGCTGGTCGACTCCAGGCTGATGCGCGAGCGCGTTCGCAGGACCGCGCTCGCCGCCGTCGGCGCGCGCACCTGGGAGGCCTCGCTGCAGCGACTGGCGGCGGGCTACCGCTCGGCGCTGGCCCGAACCGCAGCGCGCGGCGCGTCTCGCAGTGTCGCGTAGATGCACCTTACGGGCGCGAGGGCCGCACCCGGCCGCGAGCGCGAACTTTGGCGCTCTCCGACCACCCCTCGGTCGCGAAACGCCAAAGTTGACCAAACGTCCGGGCCGGGGCTGCTCAGACGCCTGCGCCGACCCTGACACGACCCCAATCGGGCGCGTCAGGCGCGTGCACCGACGCTGACCCGGCCCGTGTCAGACGCGTGCACCGACGCTGCCCCGGCCCGTGTCAGGCGCGTGCACCGACGCTGCTCCGGCCCGTGTCAGGCGCGCGCGCCGACACTGACCGGGGCGGGGTAGCGCGCCTCCGGGGCCAGCCAGCGGATCAGCGCCGGCACCCCGAACGCGGGCAGCCCGGCGACCCACATGATCGTCGCCGCCAAGCGCTGATCATGGAGCGCGGCGGGTCCCAGCGCGTTGAGATAATGGCCGTAGACCGGCGCTCGGGCGGTGGCCAGCCACAGCGCGACCAGCGCCATCGGCACCATGCAGCCGACCATGCACGCCGCCTGCGCCCGAGGTCCGGGGCGATGGGGCAGCGGGTCAAGGCCCAGCAGCGGGGCCCACATGATCACCGCGGTCAGCAGGTACAGGCCGTGCTCGGCCTCATGGACGTAGTCGTTTTGCAGCGTCAGTCCGTAGGCGGCCGGGATGTGGGTGATCAGCAGCACGGTGCAGAACAGCGCCACCGAGCCCAGCGGGCGGGTCAGCAGATCGACCGGCCGCGAGTGAAGCCACCGCGCCAGCACTCGCCGCCCCGGCCGCCGCAGCGAAAAGAAGGCCAGGCGCACCGGTGCCCCCGCCGCCAGCAGCGGCGCGACCAGCACCCACATGACCATGTGCTCGACCATGTGCGTCGACAACCGCACGTCGGCCTCGGTCCCGATCCCGGAGTAGAGATCGATCATCAGCACTGCCAGCCCGGCGATGAAGCATGCGCTGCGTCGGCGTGGCCAGCCCCGCCCGCGCCGGTCACGCCTAGTTCCGTGGGCCGCCGCCGCCAGGTAGACCCCGGCGACGGCAGCCACGAGGACCAGGAACGCGGCCCCGACGGGGCCGTCGAGTGACCAGTCCAGCACCAGCGTGCGCAGGCTCATCGGCTACTGGAAGATCTCTGTCGTGCAGTCACCGCCCGGGAGATGGATCTCATGCGGCCGCGCGCCTTCGGTCTGCTCGTGGAAATCGACAAAGAACTCCGGGTCGAGCGCGTAGCTGCCGTCGGGCTGGCGGTCGAGCTTGGTGAGCCAGCCGCGCAGTTCCGGATAGAACTGGTTATCCCAGGTCGAGTACAGCGAGTTGCTGACGTACACGCGCTCCCCGTCCAGCGAATTCTGCAACATCTGCGGGCCGCCATTCAAAGCTGCGGCCGCCTTCGGGTGTCCCCCGTCGCGGCCCAGCAGTCCCCCGAGCCAGACCTGTGAGCGCAGCACCGGATGACGTGGATCGGAGACGTCGTAGTGGCGCAGGTCGCCGTGCAGCCAGTTGGAGAAGAACAGGTCCTTGTCGTCGAGCGACAGCACCACGTCGGTGATCAGGCCGGGCACGCCGCCCTCCAGCGGCCAGCCCTCGAGCGGCTCGTTGGTGACGTCGATCACAGTCTCGGCGTCCCTGGAGCCGTTATCACGGAAGAAGCGCTTGATGGTGCTCGACAGGGTCACACCGACGAAGCCCTGGGCAGAGTCGGGGTCATGCTGCCAGCGCAGCTCCAGCGGGATCCAGCCGTCGTCGCCGAGGTCGAGCGTCTGCACCTGCTTGCGCTGCTCCAGGTCCCAGAAGTGCAGCTTGCGCCCGTACTTGCCCTCGCCCACGTCGGCCGGGTCAAAGCCGTCCTTGAACGTGTTCGGCGCGCCCCACTCACTGGAGACGAGCGTGTTCTGGCGGGGCTGATACCAGAAGTCGTACATGAATTTCAGGTCGCCGGGCTCTGCCTCCCAGCGTCTGGCGATCGAGAAGTCGCGCGCGTCGAGGATCGCAAAGCCGCCCGGCGCGTTGCCGTCAGCGTCGCCGAGCATCGAGATCGTGACGATGTCACCGGGCATGCAGTGGACGGTGTGGGGAAAGCTCAGCCCGAGCTTCTCCTTGATCTCCTCCCCCTCGATCACGTTCTTGATCCGCGGCTGGCGCGGGTCTGAGATGTCGAGGAGGTGGATCCGGCTGGAGCGCATGCCGGGAACGATCAGCGTGTCGCGCTGCAGCTGTGAGTGGCACGCCGACGAGCACGCGTTCCAGCCGAAGTGGTGCAGCTCGTCGCCGACGTTCGGCATGTCGGTGCGGCCGACGATCTGGCCGTAGCTGGACGAGATCGGATCGACATCGACGACAGCGATGAAGTCGGGCTTGTCGATCCCGGTGCCCTCGTACAGGGCCGCGACGTAGATGAACTGCTCGGGCGCCTGGCCGCGGGCCACTTCGGGTGAGGCGTAACCGGGGCCGTTGTGCTCATGGCCGGCGTGATCTTCAACACTCATCGGGCGGGACTCTCCTTGATGGGCGGTTGACTGTATCAATAATCTTAATAAATATTATTGACTTGCTGAAGTTGCCGGTCGATCCGGTGGGCACCGAGGATCGAGTGGCCGTGCGGCGAACCGATCACGCGTGGGCACCGAGGATCGAGTGGCCGTGCGGCGAACCGATCACGCGTGGGCACCGAGGATCGAGTGGCCGTGCGGCGAACTGATCACGCGTGGGCACCAACCGGCTCGAGGCATTCTCCGACGGCGTGCTGGCAGTGGCGATCACGCTGCTGGTGCTCGACATCACCGTCCCCAAACCCTCCAGGCGGTACACGCTCGCGCAACAGCTGGCGATGAACTGGCCCCACTATGCGGCCTACGCGACATCGTTCATCACGATCGGGATCATCTGGATCAACCACCATGTGATGGTCAATCGCTTGCGGCGGGCCAATCACGCCGTGCTGGTGCTCAATCTACTGCTGTTGCTCAGCGTCGGTGTGCTGCCATTCGCGACCTCGCTGATGGCGTCCTATCTAAAGCAGCCCCACGGCCAGGACCTGGCGGCCGCCGTCTATAGCGGCTCGTTCTTGGTCATGTCGATCGCCTTCGGGGCGATGAACAGCTACATCCTGATCGGCGAACACCAAATGCTGGCCGTAAAGCCGCCCCGGGTGCAGCGCCGCCGGGTCCTGGTCCGCAACCTCGCCGGCCTCGGTCCCTACGCGCTTGCGACGGCGCTCGCACCGATCTCCGCGTATGCGACGCTGGCGATCTGTGGCGCGGTGGCGCTCTTCTACGCGCTGCCGCTGGCCAGCGGCGCAGACGCTGACGCCAACGGCGCCGGCGCCGGCGCCGGCGACGCGGAGTAGGACAGAGCGCCGCTACGGCACCTGTCCGGTGTCGGTGAGCGACGCATAGGCGTCGGGCCGACGGGTTCGCAGGAACGGGAACAGCTCCAGCCAGTCCTGGCGCTGATCGAGGTCGAGATCGGCGACCAGCACGGCGGGCTCATCACGCGGGGCCTGGACCAGCACGCGGCCGTAGGGATCGGACACGAAGCTCGAGCCGTAGAAGGTCAGCGGCGGCTCGACCCCGATCCGGTTGATCGCGATCATGAAGGTGCCGTTGGCGATCCCGTTGGCGACGATCACCTGCTGCCACAGCGGCTGGGTGTCGAACCCCGGGTGGTCGGGCTCAGAACCGATCGCCGTCGGGTAGATCAGCACCTCGGCGCCCCGCAGCGAGTAAGCGCGTGCGAGCTCAGGGAACCACTGATCCCAGCAGGTCGGGCAGCCGAGCTGGACCTGTCCGTCGGCCGTCGGCAGCGCCGTCAGCGGGAACGGCTCGCCCTCGGCCGGACCGGGACGGAAGTAGCGATCCTCGTAGTAGCCCGCCGTAACCGGGATGTGCAGCTTGCGGGTGCGTGAGACCAGCTGACCCTCCGGGGAGACGACGATCGCCGTGTTGTAGCCGAGACCATCGGAACCATCGGCCCGCTCGTACAGCGATGCGTGCACGTGCACGCCACTGCGCTTCGCGGCGCCGGTGGCAAACCGGAACGTCGGACCGGTCAGCAGCTCCTCCGGCGTGGCCCCGGCCGCCTGCGGACCGTCGGCGGTGATCGCGAAGTACGGCGACAGCGTCAGCTCCTGCAGGCAGACGATCCGCGCGCCCTGTGCGGCGGCGACCGCGATCCCGTCGGCCAGCGCCGCCGCGTGCTCGGCGGGGTCGGGATGCCAGCGCTGCTGCACCAAGCCGACGCGCAGCGGCGCCCGAGCCGCCGGGCGGGTACGGGCCGGAGACGGCGGCGGCGGCGACGCGATCAGCAGGCGGGGCTCGTCAGCCATCGCGCACAGGAACCTGCTGGGTGATGCAGTGCGGACCGCCCCCGCCGTAGGCCAGCACCGCCCCCGCCACCGGGATGACCTCGCGGCCCGGACAGTCCGCGGCGATGATCGACAGAGCCTCGGAGTCGGTCGGCCCGCCGGCGACCGGCACGATCACCGCACCGTTGCAGATATAGAAGTTCAGGTAGCTGGCCGCCACCGTCTCGCCCGCTACCTCGATGTAGGGCAGGAACGGAAGCTCTGACACCTGCAGGCCGGCTGCGCTGCACCGGGCGCGGTTCTCCTCACAGCGGGCGAAGTTGGGATTGTCGGCGGGCACGGTCTGCAGCAGCACCCGGTCAGGCGCGGTGAAGGCGGCGATCAGGTCCACGTGGCCGTCGGTGTCACGGTCCTCGATCAGCCCCTGTCCGAGCCACACGACGCGCTGCAGGCCGAGCCGATCTCGCAACTCCACCTCGATCTGCTCGCGCGACAGCGATGGGTTGCGGTTGGGGTTGAGCAGGCATTCCTCGGTGGTCAGCAGCGTACCTTCGCCGTTGGTGAGAATCGAGCCCCCCTCGAGCACGATCTCTGATCCGATCACCTCGTCTCCGAGGTGGGCGGCGATCAGCGCGCCGACGGCGGCGTCACGGTCGTAGGGCGCGAACTTCTCCCCCCAGGCGTTGAAGCGGAAGTGCACGGCGATCCGGCGGCGATCCTCGCCGTAGACGTAGATCGGCCCGCAGTCGCGCAGCCACGAGTCATCGAGGCCCAGCGCCACCACCTCCACCGCACCGGCGCACGCCGCCCGCGCCTGCTCGGCGTCGGCGCCAGGGTTGGCGATCATCGTGACGGGCTCAAAGACCGCGATCGCGTTGGCCACCGAGGCGTAGTCGGCCCGGGCCGCCTCCAGAGTCTCGCCCCACAGCTGAGCTCGGCACGGCCAGCCCATCAGGGTCCGCTCGTGTGGCTCCCATTCCGCCGGCGTGCGGGTCATATGGTCCTCATCGTGGCCAGTGGTCTTCCACTCACGCGCGTGCGCACGCTGCGCAGCCTACGCCCGCGCGAGGTCCAGGCGGTGCGCAACCGCCGCCGCCTGCGTGCGGGAGTGCACCCCGAGCTTGGCCAGGATCCGTGAAACGTGGACGCTGGCGGTCTTCTCGGCCATGAACAGCGCCGCGCCGATCTGCCGGTTGGTCGCCCCCTGGGCGACCAGCGCCAGCACCTGGCGCTCGCGGGGCGTGAGCCCGAACGGATCCTCGGAGGCCGGCGGGGCCGGCACCGCAGGCTCTCCCTGAGAGGTGCTGCGCAGACGCGCTCGCTCGCACAGCCCGCTGACCTCGTGCGACAACCACCGTGACCCCAGCCGTTGCGCTGCCTCGCCGGCCGCGTCCGCCGCCTGTGCGGCGGCGCCACGATCGTCGGCCTCCACATGAGCCTCGGCCTGGCGCCAGCGCGCCACCGCGGCCGGGTAGGGATGCTGCACGGCATCCCATTGCTCGGCGGCCTTTGACCAAAGCCCGGAGTCGTTGCGACCGCGAGCGCGGGCCATCTCGGCCTTGCCGACGGCCAGGAACGCCGGCTCCACCGCCTGCCCGGCCTGGGCGGCGGCGTGCAGCCGCTGGATGTGGATCTTGGCCCGCGTCAGCGCCTCGCGGCGCTCGGCCTGCTCACGCAGGTCACGTGCGCGCTGGGCGATATCGGCCTCGACGCGAACGCCGAGCGCCGTCACGCGCGCGATCCGCGCCACATCGTCGGTGCACAGCTCCAGCTGATCCAGCGCCTGGGCGACCGCAGCCCGAGCGCCGCGCAGGTCACCCTGACGGCAGCGCAGCTCTCCCAGCAGGGCCCCGAAGGCACCGTGCCACTGAGCCTCGGAGGAGACGGCGACCAGCGGCTCGATCCGAGCCAACGCCTGCGCCGCCACGTCGTCGGAGCCCTCGCCGAGCGCCAGCTCGGCCTCGCGCAACTCCCGGAAGATCAGCAACCCCCACGATGTGAGTGGTCACCGGATCCAGGTGAGCCCGCGCGCTGACCCAGTCGCCCGCCTCGAAGGCCAGCTCCGAGACGGTCAGCATCATGCAGTCCCGTCCGCGGCCCAGGCGCTGCGGCACGGCCGTCAGACCCTCGTGCGCGACCGCCAGCGCGTCGGTCGTGTGGCCGGCCAGATTGAGCATCTCGGCGAGGTTGGCGTAGGCGTAGCCCACCCCGTCAAGGTCATCGTTCTCCCGCGCGATCGCGATCGCGCGCCGCAGCAGGGCCTCGCCCTGCACCAGATCACCGAGCCGGCTGTATGCCATCCCCAGCGTGTTGAGCACCTCGCTCTCGGCGTAGGAGTCATGGGCCACGCGCGCTGCCGCCAGCGCCTGCTCTCCGTCACGCCGGGCGTCATGCAGGCGGCCGCGCAGCACGCGCGTGCGGGCCAGCCAGCCCAGCAGCATCGCCCGTTCGCGCCCGCCATCGTCCTCGGGCAGCATCGCCAGCGCTCGCTGCGCGGTCTCCAGCGCCTCGGGACCTCGATTGAGCGCCCACTGCGTGCGCGCCAGGCGCGCCAGCAGCCCGGAGTAGCGCCACGGATCTCCTTCGGGATCCAGCTGCGCCAGCGCGCTCTCCAGCAACACCTCGCCGCGCGTCCGGTCGCCCGCCATCCCGTGCGCTCGAGCGGCCAGCGCCAGCAGGCTGACCAGATCGAGATTCTGGGGACGCTGGGGCTCGGCAACGCGCGGCCACAGCTCCAGCGCGCGCTCAGCCAGGTCGGCGACTTCGCCGTAGGCGTGGATCTGCTCGGCCGCCAGCGCTGCACGGATGTTGGCCCGCAGCGCGGCCGGCTGATCGCCGGCCGCCGCGTAATGGCTGGCGATCGTGGTCGCCCGCTCCATCTCGCGCTCGTCGGCCACGCCCGTTGGCAGCTCCAGGCCGCGCGCCAGCGCCAGATGCAGCTCGCCGCGCTCTCCCGGCAGCAGATCGTCGTACAGCGCCTCGCGCAGCAGCGCGTGGCGAAAGCAGAAGCGGCCGTCCTCGCCGGCGACCAGAACCTGCTCGGAGACCGTCTCGCGCAGGGCGGCGTGCAGGCTGCCGCGCTCCATCTCCGTCACGGTGGCAAGCGTCGGCTGATCCAGCGCCCGCCCCACCGCCACCGCGCGCGCCGCACGCTGGGCATCCTCCGAGAGCCGCTCGATCCTGCTCATGAACGCGTCATGCAGGCTCTGCGGCGCGCTTCCGCGTCCGTCCAGGCCCGCGGCGAGCAGCTCGTCGGTGTACAGGGGATTGCCCTCACTTCGCGTAAACAGCCGCGTCACCAGTTCGGGGTTGGGCGCTGCGCCGAGAATGTCGGCCAGCACCTCGGCGAGCTCGTCGCGATCAAACGGCTCCAGCTCGATCCGCCGGGCGCCCTCCAGGCGCTCGAGCTCGGCCAGCAGCGGGCGCAGCGCGTGGCGGCGGTGCAGCTCGTCTGAGCGATAGGTCAACAGCAGCGCCAGGCGCTCCTGGCGCAGGCTGCGGGCCAGGAACGCGACGAACGTCCGCGTCGAGCGATCGGCCCAGTGCATGTCCTCCAGGATCAGCGCCACCGGCGCTGACTCGCTGAGGAGATGCAACAGCTCGAGCAACGCCTCAAACAGGCGCAGCTGACCGGTGGCATCATCAGGATCGCCCCGCGGGCCGCCGTCGTCTAGGGCGGGCACCAGCGCCGCCAACTGACGGCGGCTGGCCGAGGCCATCGCGTCGAGCGCCGCGTGGCGCTCGCGCACGATCGGCCGCAGGGCGCCTAGCAACGGAGCGTATGGGAGCTCACCGTCGCCCTGCTCCACGGCTTCCCCGCGCAGCACGAGCGGGGCCCCCGGCGAGGCAGCGGCCGCGGCGCCGCCGCGGCGAGCCGACAGGCGCCGCTCAAGCTCGCCCACCAGCCGGGTCTTTCCGACCCCCGATTCACCGCCGAGCAGAACCAGGGCGGGTCGGCCGGCCGAAGCCTCCCGGACGGCGAGCTCCAGTTCGGTCAGCTCGCCGATCCTGCCCACGAAGTGACTGCTGCTCAGCCTCGTCTGCATGACTGAAGTATCGCCGTACTCGCTGAGCCCACATATGGGTTTGCCACTCGTGCGCACGAGGCTGGTGGCCGGCGAACCGCCGGATCTCCTCGACGCGGCCGGCTGAGATGATGGCGCTGAGCTGAGGATGCATGTCCGTTTCCTCTTGATCGAATGCAACGTAGATCTGAGGATGAACTGAGACCCGGCGTGGCACATCGGCACAACGCAGCTGATCTGAGCGCCCGACCCCTTACCAGGGCGCCTCGCACCCCTTAGTCAACGGGCCGCGGGTGCCAGCCCTAACTCAATGGCCCGCGCGGGTCACCCTGCGCCGCGAGGGGCGTCAGTCGACCGCGACCTGTGAACCGTCAGCCGGCGGCTCAGCGGTGGCCTGCGGTACGTCCTCGCCGGCGCTGGCGGGACTGTGGTCTGACCGGGTCGCCGCGGCGATCTCTGCGGCGCTGACGTGCTGGGGGTGATGGCAGGCGGCGAGATGACCGCCGGCGTACTCGGTCAGCTGCGGCTCGACGGAGCGGCAAATGTCGCTGGCCAGCGGGCAGCGGGTGTGAAAGCGACAGCCCGAGGGTGGGTTGATCGGGTTCGGCGGCTCGCCGGAGACGACCATCCGAGTACGAGCGCGGTTCTCCTTGGGGTCAGGGATCGGGATCGCGCCCAGCAGCGCAGACGTGTACGGATGGATCGGCTTGGAGTAGAGCTCCTCGGCGGGCGAGATCTCCATCAGCTTGCCGAGGTACATGACCACGATCCGGTCCGACACATGGCGCACGACGCTGAGGTCGTGCGCGACGAAAATATAGCTCAGGTGCAATTCGTCCTGGAGCTCCTCAAGCAGGTTGATCACCTGGGCCTGGATTGAGACGTCCAGCGCCGAGACCGGCTCGTCGAGCAGGATCAGCTTCGGGTCGACCGCTAGCGCACGGGCGATCCCGATCCGCTGGCGCTGCCCGCCGGAGAACTCGTGCGGGAAGCGGTTGATGTGCTCTGCTTGCAGTCCAACCCGATCGAGCAGCGCGCGGCTCTCGTCGGTCAGTCTTTCCCTGGGCACGCCGCGGATGCGCAGCGGGGTGGCGAGGATCTGGCCCACGCGCTTGCGAGGATTCAACGACGCCTGAGGATCCTGAAAGACCATCTGCATCTGCCGGCGGATCGGTTCCAGCTCACGCCGGCCCGCCTTGGTGATGTCCTGGCCGCGGAAGCGGATCTGGCCCGACGTGGCGGCGATCAGGCGCACCAGCACCCGGATCAGCGTCGTCTTCCCGCAACCGGACTCGCCCACGATCCCCAGCGTCTCGCCCTCGCGCAGCTGAAAGGAGACGTCGTCGACCGCATGCACCTGCCCGATCAGGCGATCGATGATCACGCCGGACTTGATCGGGAACAGGACCTTCAGATGCGAGACGTCCAGCAGCGGGCCGTCCGCCGGCCCGTTGGGAGTGGCCGGCGTCAGTTTCTGCGAAGTGCTCACGAGATCACCGTCTCGGCGCTGGCCAGCCCGATCTGGTCACCGACCTGGCGCAGCCGGCGCTTTTGCTCTGGGTCCAGAAAGCAGCGATCAAGCTGGGCCGGGCGTTCGGGCACGCCGGCCTTCAGCTCAGGCACTTCGGTGCAGCGGTCAAAGGCATGCGGACAGCGGGGACGGAAATGGCAGCCCTTGGGCGGCGACATCAGCGAGGGCGGCAGCCCGGCGATCGCCGGCAACCGCTGCGAGCGGTCGCTGTCGATCCGGGTGATCGAGCCGAGTAGGCCCCACGTGTAGGGATGCTGGGGGTCGTAGAAGATCTCATCCAGGGTCCCCTGCTCGACCACCCGGCCCGCGTACATCACGATCACCCGGTCGGCGATGTCCGCCACGACGCCGAGGTCGTGGGTGACCAGAATGATCCCGGCGCCGGTCTCGGTGCGCAGCTGGCGCAGCTCATCGAGGATCTGCGCCTGGATCGTCACGTCCAGCGCGGTGGTCGGCTCGTCGGCGATCAGCAGCTTGGGCGAGCACGACAGCGCCATCGCGATCATCACGCGCTGGCGCATGCCCCCGGAGAACTCGTGCGGGTAGGAGCGCAAGCGCTCTGCGGCGCGCGGAACGCCGACTCGCTCCATCAGTTCCACCGCGCGATCGAGCGCCTTGGCCTTGGAGATCTGGCGGTCGTGGACCCGGATCTGCTCCACGATCTGCGCACCTACTCGGTAGACGGGGTCAAGCGAGCTCATCGGATCCTGGAACACCATCGCGATCCCGGCGCCACGAACCCGGCGCAGCTGCGCGTCGTTGGCCGTGACAAGCTCGATGCCATCGAATGTCGCCGACCCCTCAAACCGGGCGTTGGGGCCGCGGGTCAGCCCCATCAAGGTCATCGCGGTGACCGACTTTCCCGAGCCCGACTCGCCCACGATCGCCACCACCTCCCCAGGGCCAACCGAGAAGCTGACCCCGTCGACCGCCTGCACGGTCCCGTCCTCGGTGGCAAACGAGACCCGGAGACCGGAGACCTCGAGCAGTGGCGTGACGCCGGGCGTCATACGGTGAGCCGGATCCGCGGGTCCAGGTAGGCGTAGAGAATGTCCAGCAGCGCGCCCATGATCACCACGGCGAATGCGGTCAGCAGCACGATCACCAGGATCGCGGTCAGATCGAGCCGGCCGATCGAATCCCGGGCGAGCTGCCCCACTCCGTGCAGGTTGAAGATCGTCTCGGTCAGGATCGCTCCGCCGCCGATCACCTGGGCCATGTCCAGTCCCCACAGCGAGATGATCGGGATCAGGCTGTTGCGCAGGATGTGGCGGGTCAGCACTTGGCGGTCAGACAGCCCCTTGGCGTGGGCGGTGCGGACGTAATCCTCGTTGATCGTGTCGAGGATCGTGCCCCGCAGCACCCGGGAGTAGAAGCCGATGAACAGCACCGACAGCGTGACCCATGGCAGGATCAGATGGGTCACCCATTGCCACGGGTTCTGGGTCAACGGCACGTAGCTACCCAGCGGGAAGATGTTGGCCTTGTAGCCGAGGAAGTAGATCAGCATGGCGCCCAGGAAGAAGGGCGGGAATGACACGCCCACCATCGCCAGTACGGTCAGCACCCGGTCGGTGTACCTCCCGGCCTTGATCGCCGCCAGGGTGCCGACCATGATCGAGGTCAGTAGCCAGATGAACCCGGCGCCGAAGGCCAGCGACAGCGTCGCCGGCAGGCCGGCGCGCACCTCGTCGATTACGTTGAACCCCTGGGTGTAGGAGTACACCTGGCCGGTGAAGATATTCCCCATCGTCTTCAGGTACTGGATGTAGAGCGGCTGGTCGAAGCCGTACTTGACCCGGATCTGGTGGATCTCGGTCGCGGTGGCCAGCCGTCCCGCCAGCCGCAGCGCCGGATCGCCGTTGGGGATCGCCTCGATCAGCAGGAAGGTCAGCACCGAGATCAGGAACAGCACCCCGACCATCGACATCATCCGGCGAACGACGAAGCGGGTCATCGGGGCGGGCGGGTCCGGTCCTCAGTCATCAATGGGCGATGCGGACCTTGGCCCGCGGATCGAGCGCGTCGCGCAGCCCGTCACCGAAGACGTTGATCGACAGCACCGTCAGCACGAGCATGATGCCGGGCACGAGCACGTTGCTGAACGCCGCCGGGAGCGGGGCCAGTCCGTCGGAGATCATCGTCCCCCAGGACGCGTTGGGGGGCTGCACTCCGGCGCCGAGATACGTCAGTCCCGCTTCGAGCAGGATCGCGTTGGCGAGGATCAGCGGAATGAACACGATGATCGTCGAGGCCAGGTTGGGCAGGATCTCCGAGAACATGATCTGCGAGTGGCTGAGTCCCTGCTGCCGGGCGGCGTCGATGAACTCCCGCTCGCGCAACTGCAGCACCTGGCCGCGCACCGGCTTGGCCACGTAGGGGATATAGACCACCCCGATCACCACCGCGGGGACCATCAGCGTCGTGCCCTTCAGCGGTCCGATCCCACCCACGGCCAGCACGGTGCCCAGGGTGATCCCCAGCAGCACCGCCGGGTAGGCCCAGATCACGTCAAGAAAACGGCTGATGATCCCGTCGGCCAGGCCGCGGAAGTAGCCCGAGACGATCCCCAGGGTCAGCGCCAGGACCATCGTGATCAGCGTCGCGATCGCCCCAATCTCCAGCGAGGTCCGCCCGCCGTAGAGCAGCCGTACCGCGGTGTCGCGCCCGAGACCGTCGGCGCCGAGGAAGTAATGGCTCGGCAGCCAGGTGGGTCCGATCGGGATCCCGGTCGGGCTGACGATGTCCTCGGTCTTGCCCCCCACCCGAATCGTCCCGGTGATGTTCCCGGTCGCCGGGCCGATGTGGGCGATGTCCTGTGAGTAGACCGGCGCCAGCAGGCACATGACCAGGATGACCAAGAACAGCCCGCCGAAGAACAGCGCCATCCGGTTGCGCCTCAGCCGCCGCCAGGCCAGCTTCCAGGGACCGAGTCCGGGCGGAAGCTCCTCGCCCTCGGCGAGAAACGCGGCGGGTACGTCGCCGGAGAACTCGGTGCCGGATTCGGAAGTGGTCGCCATCGAAGTTCAGGAAAACGGATCGGGCCGGGACAGATTAGCTGTCCCGGCCCATCGTCGTCGCTATTTGAGTGCGAACGAGCTGAAGTCCCAGCCGTACACCGTGTGGAAGACGGCCGCGCTGTAGTTCATTCGACTGGACATGAACTTCGGGAACGTCTCGTACCCGAACACCGCCGCGTAGGCCTCCTTGGCCGTGTACTCGTCCAGCGCCTGCCACTTGGACACGATCGTGTTCAGCTGGCTGGTCGGCACCTGGCCGAGCTTGTTGACCCCGTTGTTGATCTGCGGATCGTTGACCTGGCCGAAGTTCTCGTTGTTCGTCGGCAGGATCGCCTGCGCGCTGAGCAACAAGTAGAAGTCGACCGGATTCGGGAAGTCCTGGTTCCAGTCGGCAAAGCCGGTCTGGGGGTTGAGCTTCAGGTTTCCGATCGTGGTGAAGTAGGTCGCGTCAGCGATCACCTTCTGGGTCGCTTTGAAGCCGATCGAGTTCAGGAACGAGGTGTAGTACGTCGCCCACTGCTGGCGCGGCGTGCGCGTCTCACTCCAGACCGTCACCGGCTGTCCCTCCATCCCGGACTGCTTGACCAGCGCCTTGGCCTTGGTCAGGTCCCCGAGGCCCGGCGTCCCGTAGGGGCACGGAGTGGAGGGATGACCCGGCACGGCCGGGGGCAGGAAGTAGCACGCCGGCACCAGCGTGCCCGAACCGAGCCGGTTGAGCGCGTCCTGGTTCAGTCCGGTCACCACCGCCTCGCGTGCGAGCTGGCTGGAGAACGGCTTGGTCTTCGTGTTGAGGAAGAAGTAATACGTCGATCCACCCAGATCCACGTTCTTGAAGCGGTCCGCCGCCTGCGACTGAATCTGGGGCAGCAGGCTGCCCGGGACCGTGTCGGCAAAGTCGAACATGTCGGCGGAGTTGTTGAGCACCGACAGGGCGTTGGCGGAGACGTTGGACGAGATCTTGACGTCGACGTTAACGCTGCCCGAGGGGATCCCCGCGATCGGCGTCCATTTCGGGTTCTTGACCACCGAGAACGACGCGTTGGGCACGATGTTGGTGATCATGTACGGACCCACGCCCGGCGGCGGGCTGTTGGGCTCATTCTTCATCGGCGAGCCCGAGGGGACGATCCCCAGCGCCGGAAACGCGAGCACGTTGTCAAACGCGCCATAAGGCGCATTCAGGTGGATCACGATCTTGCCGGTCGCGTCGTCGGTCGTGATCCCGGAGATCGTCTTGGCCTTGCCGTTGGCAAATGCCGTTCCGCCCTTGATCTGAGCCGTGATGAACTGGCCCGATCCTCCCCAGGGGATCTTGATCGCGCGCTCCGCCGTGTAGGCGAAGTCGCTGGCCTTGACGGGCTGGCCGTTTGAGAACACCAGGCCCTTGCGCAGCGTGACCGTATAGGTCTTTCCGCCGTCGGAGACCGCCGGCAGCGTCGTGGCCAGACCGGGGATCAACGTCGCCCCGGCCGGGCCGTCGGCGTGCGTGTAGGTGTCAAGGCCCGTGTAGGAGATCCAGTCGGGCTCGGCCGCCTGGGTCGTGTAGCCGAACTGCGGATCAAGCGAGTCGGGCGCCGTTCCCATCAGCAGTGTCACCGTCCCGCCCTTCGAACTCGAACTGCTGCCCGTGCTCGACGCCGCAGCGCTCGACGAGCCCGACGAACTGGATGAACTGGAACTGCTCGAGCTGCCGCACGCGCTGATCGCCACTGCGGCGATCACGGTGAGCAGCGCCACCAGACTCCGTCTGTTAAGTCGATTCACTGATCCTCCTCCTCAGAGGTCGTGGTTCCCAGATCCCGGAATCTAGTCCCAACCGTGGCCGGATGCGAGCGATCCGGCACCTTGCCCGCCGCCCCCTAATCATTCGCCAACACTGCTTACCCGGTCGGTGGGCGCCGCACGCGACCAGCGCACGTAATAGCTTCAAGCCCCACGACGAGACTATTGACGGCTTGTCCGGCACTAACCTCGTCGCGAGTCCAAGCCCCTAGGAGGAGCCCTAATGCAGATCAGACGTGGAATCAACTTCAAGCTGGTCGCCGCGATGTTCGCGACGCTGGGCCTGTCCGTCTGCTCCGCGCTTCCGGCAACCGCGGGGGCCGCGGCCCTCAAGGTCAGCTGGATGACCGGCGTCTCCTCCCCCGGCACGCCGGCGAAATACGACAAGGTCGGCGTGATCAAGATCGGCCCCGCCAGCGCCAAGAACGTGCTGGTGCTGGAGCCCGGCACCTCGGCCGGCAGCGCGTACTTCGTTCCGCTGGCCAAGTGGATCGTGTCGAAGACCAGGGGCTGGCAGGTGTGGTCGGTCGAGCGCCGGGAGAACCTGCTCGAGGATCAGTCAAAGCTCGATCTGGCCAAGGCGGGGAGGGCCAGCGCCGCACAGCTGTTCGACTACTACCTGGGCTGGCTGCGCGACAACAGCATAAAGAAGCACTTCACGTTCATCCCTGACTCAAAGGTGGAGTTCGCCAAGCAATGGGGGATGAACGTCGCCGTCGGCGACCTGCACCAGGTGATCGCCGCCGCCAGCGAGCACGGGGGCAAGGTGGTCCTCGGCGGCCATTCGCTGGGCGGTGCGGTGGTCACCGCCTACGCGACCTGGGACTTCGGCGGCCGCGCCGGAGCCGACCAGCTGGCCGGCCTGGTCTACATCGACGGCGGCAGCTTCGGCGTCGACTCAGTGAGCCAGGCCAACCAGGCGCTAGCGAAGCTCGACGCATCGAAGGCTTCGCCCTGGCTGAACTTCGGGGGAATCGCCGCTCCCTACGCCGGGCTCTATAACGCCACCGGCTCGACGGCGGCGCTGATCGATCCGAACGGGCCCTCGCTCGGCCAGGCATCGGGCCTGCTGAATGCGTTCAAGCTGACTCCCTCGGTTCCGGTCACGAACCTTGGTCAGTACGGGTACGCACTCAACGTCGCGACCTCCCCGGCGGCGCTGGTCGCGGCCCAGGCGCACCTCGGCGTCGGAGTCAACATGAGCGGCATGGCGCCGTTCGGCTGGAACGGCCAGGGAGCGCTGACGCCGATCAAGCGCTTTGCGACGATGTTCTCCGGCTACGGGGTCCAGAACGCCGATGGCACCGAGTGGTACTTCCCTGCGCGTCTGACGCTCGACACAAGCGCCGTCGGCAACGGCATCGCGAGCCCCGTGCAGAACGTTCTCGACGTCAAGGCGACGATGGGGCGTCGGCTGCCTCGGAATCTGCTGATCTACGCGTTCGGCGCCCGGCTCGGCGGCCCACTGATCCTGCAGGACGCACGGACGCTTGCGCGACAGTCCGGTATCCCAAGTCGCAACCTGACGTTGATCAACCGCCAGAGCACCTACGCCCACAACGATCCCGCCGGGGCCTATCCCAATAACGTGTTCTTCTCGCATCTCGTGCCGTTCCTGAAGCGGGTCAGCGCGCAGGGCTGAGCCCGGGCGGGCTGGCCGAGCTGCCGCCACGGCCACTCTCGGTGGGACCGTATTCATGGCTGGCAGCACTGAGCGAGTTGGCGTTAGTCTCCCCGATCGTGCCAGAGCCTGCCCAGCGCCGGTTTGGCCGCCTCCCAGCGCGCAAGCCGAGACTTCCGAGCGAGCGTGACTGGGAGCGCTCGGTGTTGCTAAAGCCGCGCCCAGCGCCGCGTCATCCCGAGCTGATCAGCGATGGCGGCGGATTGCCGTTTGCCCCGGCGGCACTCGCCGGCTCGCCGGCACAGCTTGACCGCGAAGATCCCGCCGTGGGCGCACTGATCGCGCAGATCGCTCAGGGGACCGCGCCCAAGGGGGCCTCCCGTGCGCCGTGGAGGCAGGCGGCGGCGGCGGAACCCCCGAGCCTCAACGGCTGGCGGATGCTCGCACGCACCCCCGATGAGGTCCTGTTCGCGCGGGGGCGCCCGCCGCAACTGCTCACCGTGGCCGTACGCCAGGACGCCCGACGCGGCAAGTGGACCTGCGTTGCAGTGAACGCGGCGCGACCGCTGCGGGCCGCGCGCGACGGGATCCGCGCCTCCGGATGGCGTCTTGATCCAACCCGTGATGTCAAGCCCGAGGAGACCGTGTTGCGCGTGTTGGTCGCCGAGCAAACTTTTGCAGGGGGACAGCGGGCCGGCAGCCGCCTGCTCGCACCCGACCTCCACGTCGGCAGCGAAGAGCTGGTGCTCACGATGTTCGTCACCCCGCTGCCGGGATTTCAGACCCGGTCCGCGAACCCTGAGACCCCAGCGCGCATCGCCCTTCCCCAACCCGTCGGGCCGCGGCGGCTGATCGACGGCGCGCTCTACGAGCGAGCCTCACCCACGTAGAGCATGAGCCCCCGTCTGGCTTGACCGTCGCAGCGGGCCAGTCATAGACTGCCCGCACTTCTGGGCCATATCGTCACCGCCTCCGAATCCGCCGCAGAACCCGAGCCAGGACAAGGTTGGGACTGGCTGGCAATGCCGGAAGTCCTTGTGAAGCTGGGGGCCGGGCTGACGGGTCCCGGGTGCCCCAGACGCTCTAAGGGGTGTACACCGACGTCCGGCACGGCCGGGCGCCGCAGACGTTGATCACCGCGCCGTGGGGCGCTAGGAAGTCGGACTTCTGGACGCGTGCCAGCGGCGTGGAGCGCGGATCCTGGTGAGGGTCCACGTTCGTCTTGCTGTCGGCGGGCGGCAGGTTGGCCAACGGCGGCGGCTGCACGCGCCCGGGCCCACTGTCCCAGATCTCGATCGCCGAGCCGTGGAAAGGGTAGTGCGCGATCACCGGCACGCCGTAGAACAGATTGCGGTCGCGGGCACGATCGGTACTCAGGTCAAGCGCAGGCTCGTGCACCGAGGCACCGATCGTGCGGGCCTCGATCGCCGCCGCGTACATGCTCACCTGATGGTCGCCGTAGGCGATCTGCATCAGGACCGTGTGCGACGGGGTGTCGGGCAGCGGATGGGTGGTCATCTGCTGCGCGTAGCCGTCGGCCTCGCCGCGATCCCACAGCTGCTGCATCAGGTCCAGCACGACGGGGTGCAGCGACTGATCGGCGTAGCTGGTGAACAGGAACGGCTCGTAGTCGGAGAAGTCGGTGCTGCGCTCCAGCAGCACGCCGCCGTAGTTCATGCCACTGACGGCGAGCACCGCGCGACGGAAGTCCGGCGCGACGGCGGTGATCATCCCGCCCATGATCCCGCCCTGGCTGTTGCCGTCGTAGTACAGGCGCGAGGTGTCGATCATCGGGCGCCCCGCGACCTGGAACGCGGCGTTGGCGGCAAAACCCCGGGGGTGCAGCATCGCCCGCCCCAGGTAGAGCATGTTCAGCACGCCCTGCTGGAGGCGGTCGATCACCGCGGGAAACCGGTTGAGGTTCTCCAGCGCTGAGATGTCGCCGGCGACGTCGCCCTGGGCCAGTCCCCACAGGTCGCTGGCGCAGAAGACCATGTTGTGCTCGGCGGCCATGTCCTCGACGTTGCCGGATTCCACCTCGGAGCTGGAGCCCAGCAGCCCGTGGCCGTAGAGCGAGATGCGCGCCGGGTGGGCGGCGCTGGCTGAGCTGGGGATGACGCATTCGAACGTCGGCGTCGCAACGTTGCCACGGATCTGGGACGGGAGCGCGTCAGGCCCGCGCGAGCTGTAGTGAAACCCGGCGGTCGCGCTTGGCCCGCAGACCTTCAGGTAGCAGGGGACGTCGACCGTGCCCTTCACGGCACGGATCGTGGACGTCAGCTGCTTGACGCTCGTGACCGTGAACTTGGGCGTCCGGCCTTCGATCTTGTTGTCGGCTAGGTTGTGATCGCCCAGCTGTGCGAAAGCGTTGTTACGGATCGCCAACATTCGCGAGGTCTCACTCTGGCGCGACTCGACCGTGAAGTCCCACGCCTCATACAGGTTGGCGCGGGCAATCCCGGCCCGCTTGAGAACCGCGAAGATCTTGGCGTAGCGACCAGCCTGGGAGCGCTCGACGACCGGCAGCCGGCGGCCGTCGCGCAGCCGCTCGAACCAGCTCGGCGGCGCGATCAGCCGACCGTCGGCATTGCGCAGGTTGCGCAGCGCCACGGCGTAGGTGTCGCCTTCGGTGAAGTTCTTGCCCGCGTGGATCAGCAGATCGGTGTTCTGCGCACCGGTGGCGTTGGCGTCGAGCTCTGACCAGATCAGCTGCCGAGCGCCGGTGCGCTCGTCGATCACCACGATCGGCGCACGCTTGGCGAACGCGGCCGACATGTTGGCCAGGGTCACCGCGCCGGTCCGGTCAAAGGCGAGCTGGTTGTCAAGTCCGGCCACGTGCACGATCAGTGCGCTGCCGGGACTGAAGCCGTCGCTTCGGTCATACTCGGCGACGGCCATCCGCTGCCGGTGGGTGTTGACGGGCATCGCCGCGGCCCGCAGGTTGACCCGCCGGCCGGTCGGCGTAGACCGGTCGGCGCGGGTGAACAGGTCGTCGGGGAACGGCAACAGGCACGGACGGCCGGAGAACGGCTGGCAGTCGGCGGCGATCGGGGCGGCGATCGGGGCGGCGGCGTGCCCCGGGTCTGGACTCGGCGCACTCGGGGTCGCCGCTCCGGCCGGGACGCTCGCCGCGGCACACGCCAGCGTTAGCAGCACGCCGAGCATCACGGTGCATAGCAGCGACCATTTCGTTCGCGCGATTGCGCGTGTGGCGAGCATCACGTCCCCTCTCTCCGAATCCGCGACCGGTGGCGGCACGAGCTTGCGCCGCGAGCGATTGCGCAGATTATCGCTAAGCGCCCTCGTAGACCCGAGCCGATCGCCCGGTCAAGTGACGACCGGCCGCTCCGGCGCGGCGGCGAGCCGCCGCAACCCATCGCTTCAACATCGCCTGACCGGGTGCACACCGGACGTATGATCGTGGCGTGTCAGCCCACGCGCGCACCGCCGACGCGAGCCGATCATGAGCGGCGCGCCCGCGCCAGCCCCCACTGGCGAGCGCCAGGCAAGCGTGCTGGTCGTGTTCGCCGGGCTGATGCTGGTGATGCTGATGGCAGCGTTGGACCAGACGATCGTCTCTACGGCGCTGCCTACGATCGTCGGCGATCTCGGTGGCTTGAGCCACATCTCGTGGGTGGTGACCGCCTATCTGCTGGCCCAGACCGCCGTCACCCCCGTGTACGGCAAGCTCGGCGACCTCTACGGACGCAAGGCCGTGCTGCAGGTGGCGCTGGTGGTGTTCCTGATCGGCTCCGCGCTGTGCGGTATCGCGCAGAGCCTGACCGAGCTGATCGTCTTCCGCGCGTTGCAGGGCCTCGGCGGCGGCGGGCTGATGGTCAGCACGATGGCGGCGATCGGTGACGTCGTCGCCCCGCGTGACCGCGGCCGCTATCAGGGGATCTTTGGCGCCGTGTTCGGGCTGGCCAGCGTGATCGGCCCATTGCTCGGCGGCTTCTTCACCACCAACCTCTCTTGGCGCTGGATCTTCTACGTCAACCTGCCGATCGGGGTCGTGGCCCTGGCCGTGCTCGCCGCGACGCTTCCCTCGCGCAGCGAGCGGGTCCACTACCGGGTCGACTACCTCGGCGCCGCGCTGCTGGCGGTCGCGCTGAGCGCGATCGTGCTGCTGTGCACGCTGGGAGGCACCAGCTATGGATGGGGCTCACCAACCATCATCGCGCTCGGCGCCGCCGCGGTGATCCTGCTGGTCGTGTTCGTGGGCGCCGAGCGCCGCGCCGCCGAGCCGGTGCTGCCGCCGCGGCTGTTCGCCAACCGGGTGTTTTCGGTCACCAGCGCGATCGGGCTGGTGGTCGGCTTTGCGCTGTTCGGCTCGGTCACCTACCTGCCGCTGTTCCTGCAGGTGGTCAACGGCGCCAGCCCCACCAGCTCGGGCCTGCAGATCCTGCCGCTGATGGGTGGGCTGCTGATCACCTCGATCGGCTCGGGACAGATCATCAGTCGCACCGGCAAGTACAAGCCGTTCCCGATCGCCGGCACCGCGATCATGGTTGTCGGCCTGGCGCTGCTCTCCACGATGGACGCTCACACGACGCGGCTGGTCGCGTCGGCGTTCATGTTCGTGCTCGGCCTCGGCCTCGGCCTGGTCATGCAGGTGCTGGTGCTGGCGGTACAGAACGCCGTCGGCTACGAGGATCTCGGCGTCGCCACGTCAGGCGCCACCCTGTTTCGCTCGATCGGTGGCGCAGTCGGAACCGCGGTGCTGGGATCGATCTTCAGCAACCGTCTCAGCGCCGAGCTGGCCGCCTCGCTGCCCGCCAGCGGCAAACTGTCCACCGCCGGCGCCGGCTTCAATCCGGCCGCGCTGGCCAAGCTGCCGGCGGCGATCCACACCGTCTACATCACCGCGTTCACCAATGCGCTCAGCACGGTGTTCGTGGTGGCGGCCTCGGTGGCCGCGTTCGCGTTCCTGCTCAGCTGGACCCTTCAGCAACGTACGCTGCGCGACAGCGTGGCGGCCGGCAGCGGCATCGGCGAGACGTTCGCGATTCCCAAGCACACCGACTCGCTGGCCGAGGCCTCCCGCGCACTGACCGTTCTGGTCGGACGTGAGGGCCGCCGTGCGCTGGTGGAGCGCCTGGCCCAGCGCGCCGGCGTCGACCTCTCGCCGGCGGCCTGCTGGCTGATCATCCGCCTGCACGAGGACCCGGACGCCGACATCCCCGCGCTGTGCGCGAGCTTCGACATCCCGCTTGAAGTCGGCGAGCAGGCCCGCAACGAGCTGACCGCTCGCTCGCTGGTGGTCGAGGATCCCCGGCCCGACGGCCGGCCGGGCCGCGAGCTGACGTTGGAGGGCAGCGAGATCGTGGAGCGGCTGATCGAGGAGCGCCGCGCCAGCCTGGAGCGGCTGTGCGATGGCTGGGAACCCGAGCACAACCCCGAACTGGCCGGCCTGCTCGTCTCGCTCGCCCACGATCTGGCGCAGGAGCCCCCGGTCGCGGTCGGCGCGGGAGCGTGACGGTGGCCCAGAACGCAGATAGCCCCGAGGCCAGCGATCCGGCCGATCTGAGCGCCCTGGCGGCCGCCGACCTGCTGGCCGGCGGGGGTTTGTCGTCGGCTGAGCTCACCGAGGCCTGCCTGCGCCGCATTGAGCAGCGAAACGGCGGCGACCCAAGCTTCGACGGCGAGCCCGAGGCGATCAACGCCTGGGTCCGCGTCTATCCGGAGGCGGCGCGTGCGCAAGCGCGGGCCGCCGATGAGCGAAGGCTACGTGACGGCGGCGCCACGCCCAGATTCTGCGGGGTCCCCGTCGCGCTGAAGGATCTCTACGGCGTCGCGGGTCTGCCCCTGACCGCGTCCAGCCGGGTGCTGGCCGATCACGTCGCCACCGCCGACGCGGTCGTCTGGGCCCGCTTGCGCGAACGGGGGATGGTGCTGCTCGGGCACACGCACACGCACGAGTTCGCCGCCGGGGGGACGACCGACCAGGTAGGCAACCCGTGGGCGCTGGATCTGGTGGTGGGAGGCTCGAGCGGCGGCAGCGCAGCGGCGATCGCCGCCGGGATGACGCCGGTCGCGCTCGGCAGCGATACAGGCGGATCGCTGCGGATCCCCTCGGCCTGCTGTGGCACCAGCGCGATCAAGCCCAGCCACGGACGCCTGCCGATCGACGGGATCATCCCGCTCGCGCCGTCGCTTGACCACCCCGGCCCGATGGCCAGGACGGTCGCCGACTGCGCAGCGCTGCTGGCGGTGATGGCCCAGGGCGAACCGGTGACCAGCGCGCTGATGCCGCCGCCGGCTCCGATCGGGCCACTGCCGCTGGCCTGCCGGCCGGGCCCGCGGCCGCTGGCCGGAGTGACCGTCGCGGTGACCGACCGCAGCGACGCGCTCGAGCTCGAGCCCCAGGTCGCGGCCGGGCTCGACGGCGCCCGGCAGGCGCTGGAGGGGTTGGGTGCCCGCCTGGTGTCCCTGCCCGCCCCCTGGGAACTGGACTGGGATGACCTCAGCATCGTGCTGATGACCGAGGCCTGGGCTTACCACGCCCAGCATGCCGAGCACCACGACCGCTACCGCCCGGCGATCGCCGAGTTCGTCGAGGCAGCCCGTAATTTCACCGACGCCCAGGCCTATCTGGGCGCGCAGCAGCGCCGCGCAAGCGGCACGGCGGCCTGGGAGCACTGGTTTGGCGCCAACGACGTCGATCTGGTGCTGGAGCCAACGCTGCCGATCACCCCCTACGGGCGCGGTCCCGGCTACGAACGCGGACACGCCGGCGGGCCGGGAGATCCGATGATCGCCCTGACCGCGCTCTGGGACCTCACCGGGATGCCGGTCGTCGCGCTTCCCGTCAGCTGGTGCGTGGGGGTTTCGCTGGTGGCGCCGCGCGGGCACGAGGCGCCGCTCGTGCAGGCCGCGATCGACCTCCAGGAGCACGCGCTGCCGGCGCCGCGCTGGAGTCCGTAAGGATGCCCCCGAGCGCGCCGGGCTCAGTTGGAGGCGATCAGCTCAGACACCTCGCCGGCGGTTCCCCACCCCGTGGAGATCGGCCTCGATCGCTGCAGCGGCTTCGATCGCCGGCGGCAGGAAGTCCCGCCGCAACGCCGCCATCGACGCCCGGCTGGCGTGCGCCGACAGGTTCAGCGCCGCCACCACGTCTCCGGACGCGTTGCGGATCGGAACGGCCAGTGACCGCAGCCCCTCCTCCAGCTCCTGGTCGACGGCCGCGTAGCCCTGGCGGCGCACGCTGGCCAGCACCTTTCCCAGCGCCGTCTCGTCCTTGACCGTATGCGACGTGAGCGGCGCGACCTCAATCCGCTTCAAGCGCTCCTGCAACTGCTCATCCGGCAGGCCGGCGAGCAGCACCCGGCCCATCGAGGTGGCGTAGGCGGGGAGCCGGGTGCCGACCGACAGCGTGATGCTCATGATCCGCCGCGTGGGCACGCGCGCCACGTAGACCACCTCGGTGTCGTCAAGTACCGAGATCGACGACGACTCGTTGACCTTGGCGACCAGCACCTCCATGTGCGGCTGGGCCACCTCGGGCAGGGTCAGGCTGGAGAGGTAGGCGTAGCCGAGTTCCAGCACGCGTGGGGTCAGAGAGAAGCGCCCGTCGGAGAAGCTCATATAGCCGAGGTTGACCAGCGTCAACAGGAACCGGCGGGCCGCCGCGCGGGTCAGCCCCGCGGCGCGGGCGACCTCGCTCAGCCCCAGCTCGCGGTGCTCGGCATCGAACACCCGGACGACCGCCAGCCCGCGTTCCAGGGACTGCACAAAATCAGAGTTTCGCGACGTCTCCTCGCTCATCGGGTCGCACCTGAGTGGGTGGTTGCGCGCCGGTTCGGCATGCGCACACTAACCCGGGCGGCGAGCCCGGGCAAGCACGAAGGCGCACAATCACGCTGCATTGCGTGCGTTGGACGCCTTCCGTTCTCACCGCGAACCCCGTGATACGTTTTCGCGCCCAGCGTCCCCAGAAGGAGGATTCATGGCCGAGCAGGCGCAGACCGGTGTCGGGGACGGTCAGGACAACGGACTCCAGCCGCTCGCCACCGTGCGTGACGCGACCTTCGCGGTGATGCGCCGCCTGGGGATGACCACGATCTTCGGCAACCCCGGCTCGACCGAGATCGCGTTCCTGACCGACCTGCCGGCCGACATCGAGTTCGTGCTCGGCTTGCATGAGGGCTCGGTGGTGGGTATGGCCACCGGTTACGCGATCGCCCGCGGCGAGCCCTCGTTCGTCAACCTGCACACCGCGCCGGGCCTCGGCAACGCGATCAACGCGATCGCGAATGCGCGTGACTGCCGCGCGCCGCTGGTGGTGGTGGTCGGGCAGCAGGATCGCCGGCAGATGGCGTTCGAGCCGTTCCTGACCGGGCGCAACCTGGAGGCGCTCGCCGGCGACTATCCGGTCTGGCGGAGCCTGCCGATCCGCGCCCAGGATGTCCCGGGGGCGATCGCGCGGGCCTATCTGGAGGCGCAGGCGGCCAAGGGCCCCACCCTCGTGATCGTGCCGATGGGCGACTGGGAGGAGCCGGCCGACGAGCTGGCGGCCGCTACGCCTCGCCGGGTGCTCCGACCGCAATCGGTGACCCCCGACCAGGTCACCGGGCTCGCGGATCTGATCGCCGCCGCCGACTCCCCCACGTTCTTGGTCGGTCCCGGGGCCGACAGCCGCCGGGGATGGGACGCCGTGGTGGCGCTCGCCGAGCGCCTGCGCTGTCCGGTCTGGCAGGAGTCCTTCACGCGACGCGTTGGCTTTCCCCAGGACCATCCTCAGTTCGCCGGGCACCTGCCGTGGCGCCGGCGCCTGATGCGCGAGGCACTGGCACCACACGACCTGGTGCTGGCGATCGGCACCAATGCGTTTCGCCTCTACCTGCTTGACGATCCCGGTCCTCCGGTGAACCCCGGCACGAGAGTGGCGGTGGTCACCGACGATCCGGCCGAAGCTCACCGCAGCCCCTGCGAGCTCGCGGTGCTCGCACCGGTGGCCGAGGTCTGCGAGGCACTCACCGGATTGGTGAGACAGCGGGACACGGCCCTGCCTGAGACATTCCGGCGCCCGCCTGCACCTCAGCCACCGGCCCCGGGCGAACCGCTGCGCGCCGCCCACCTGCTTGAAGCGCTGGCCCGGCGGCTCCCGGCGGACGCCGTGCTCGTGGAGGAGACCCCCTCCAGCCAATCCGAGCTATATCAGCGGATCGCGATCCGGGCCCCGATGGGGTTCGTGGCCGGCGCCAACGGGGGCCTCGGTTTCGGGATCTCCGGTTCGATCGGCTTGCGCATGGGCCTCCCTGAGCGGCCCGTCGTCGCCGTCCTGGGAGATGGCTCGTCGATGTACGCGATCCAGGCGTTGTGGAGCGCCGCCCAGTACCACGTCGGCGTGCTGCTGATTGTGATGGCCAACGGCCGCTATGCGGTGATGGATGGGCTCGCCCGGGCCCGCGGGGGCGTCGGCGCGTGGCCGGCGTTTCACGGCGTCGACATCGCCGGCATCGCCAGGTGCATCGGGTGTCCGTCGGTGCGCGTCGAGACCCACGACGAGCTGCTGCGCACGCTCGACGCGGTGCTGCCAAACCTGGCCGCCCGGCAAGAGCCGCTGGTGCTGGAAGTGGCGCTGAAGCAGTAAGGGGCCACGACGCCGGTCAGGCCGGATCAGGTCGTGGCGCGCCGCGACAGCGTTGTCAGGCCAGGGCGCCGGCGGCCACGCGATCGAAGTAGCCGTGCTCGCCCGCGTCGAGGTACTCGGCCATCCGGCTGGCCAGCGACATGATCGTCAGCGACGGGTTCACCGACAGGGTCACCGGCAACACCGAGCCGTCGCCGACGAACAGACGTCTGACGTCGTGGGACTCACCGTGGGCGTCGACCACCGAGCGTGCCGGGTCGCTGCCCATGCGACAGCCGCCCTGCACATGCGTGCTCAACACTCCCGTGTGGAAGACGCGCTTGGCCCCGGCCGCCTCCAGCACCTGGCGAGCGAATTCCAGCGAGCGGCTGTTGCGCTCACGCTCGCGCTCATTGAAGTCGACCGTGTAGCGATCGCGACCGGTCTCGTCGACCCAGACACTGCCGTTGTTCTCGTCGTTGACCATCGTCAGCAGCCCGGTGAAGTAGCGGTACTTGCGCACAGCGTCGACGAGCGGCTGACCCCACAGGGGCCGATCGTGCTCATCGCACAATGCCGTCGCGAACCCGATCGGGTCCTGGATCGTTGACGCCTCGACCACGAAACCGCCCGCCTCGTCGGGCTGGAACTTCATGCAGTGAGAGGTGATCGGGTAGACCATATGAGCGTCCTGAATCTCGTCGAACAGCCCCTGGACCAGCCGCGCCGGGTGAAACCCGAGGTGGCGGCCGATCAGCTCGCTACTGGGAGAGCCGCCGGCGGCCTGACGAATTCCCGAGCGCAGCAGCAGCGAGGGACTGGCCAGCGCACCCGCCGCGACGACGACCACGTCAGCGGCGGCGGTGTGCGGTGCACCGTCGGGCCCCACGTAATGCACCCCTGATGCCTCCAGACCGTCCCCGCGATCCTCCAGCACCACGCGACGCACATCGCAGTCGGCCCTGAGCTCGAGGCTTCCCTGCGCCCAGGGTGGGTGGATGTAGGTGTTAAGCGTGGACTTTCCGGCGTTCGTGGGGCAGCCCTGCAGGCACGATCCGCAGCGCATGCAATTGGCGTCCGTGTAGGAGGTCACGGGCTCCAGGTCGGCCCCGAGCGCTTTGAAGCCCGGCTGCACGGTCCTCACGCACTGCTGCCAGTCGGTGCGCTCACGCACTCCCAGACGTTGCTCCACGCGTTCGATGTGGGGCAGCAGGTCGGCCGGCGCGAACGGCTCGCCCCCCTCCCCGAGCAGGCCCGCCGCCGCGTACCACTTGTCGTAGTCCTGCTGGGGAGGCCGCAGCGCTACCTTGGTGTTGATCGTGGTCGTGCCGCCCACGCATCGTCCCCGGAACATGATCAGCGGCGGGTCCTGGGGCCGCGCGGGCTCGGCGAACGCCGGCGGCCACCACAGCTCGTGGTTGGCCCTGGCCTCCCAGCGCATGAAGTCGGCCGCGGTCCGGTGTGGGCCGGTCTCCAACAGCAGCACCGTCCGACCGCGCTCGGCCAGCTCACCGGCGACGATGCCGCCGCCCGCGCCGGATCCGACCACCACCACGTCGAAATGCTCGCTCATTCCGAGACCCCCAGATATGACCAGTCCTTCTTGAGCCGCGCCGCCAGCGGCGGGCGAAAGTCGATCTCCTCCCAGGCGCCCGGCCCCGGGGCGCCGGGCGCCACGAAGTCGCTGTAGAACGCCTCGCAGGCCAGCGCGCGCACGACGGCGAACTCAGGCGAGAACTCATGCTCGGCGAGCGAGCCGGCGCCGCCCTGCACGGCCGATGCGAGCGCGTCGATCGCGGCCAGCGTTCCGGCGCGATCCCCCTCGGGCATCCGCGCCAGCAGCGCATCGATGTAGACCTCGGGCGCGACCCGCCCGCAGCCGGGCACGATCAGCTCACACAGCGAGCGCACCACGTGCGATCTGCGCTCATCCAGCACCACCATCGCTCTCCCTCCAAGCCGGTGATGTGACAGTAACCGATTTTAATGTGGCGGCCCGGGCCCAGCCGGCCGGCTACCCCGTCAGGGGGCGCGCCGCCGCCAGATCGGGTGTCAGGTGAGCTCGCCGCTGCCGGATCGGGTGCCAGGTGAGCTCGCCGCCGCCGGATCGGGTGCCAGGTGAGCTCGCCGCCGCCGGATCGGGTGCCAGGGCCCATGACCGCTGAGGACGCGGGCCCTCAGGCGAGCTCGCCGCCGTCGATCGGGTAGATGCCGCCAGTTATGAACGGCGCCTCGTCGCTGAGCAGGAAGGCGACCAGCGCCGCGATCTCCTCCGGCTTGCCGAGCCGTCCCTGCGGAATGAACGACGCCACCCCGCTGCGGAACTCGTCAGGGAAGCGATCGAACAGCGGGGTCTGCACCGGGCCGGGAACCACCGCGTTGACGCGGACGCCGCTGGCCGCACTCTCCACCGCCGCAGACCGCGTCAGGCCGATGATCGCGGCCTTGGTCGAGCCGTAGGCTCCGAGCCGGGGAACGCCGTGAAGTCCGGTGCCCGAGGAGGTGTTGACGATCGTCGCCTCAGAGCCTTGCCGCCGGGCGGTGCGCAGCATCTCTCGCAGGTTGAGGAACATGCCCTGGTAGTTGACCGACACCAGGCGCTGGAACTCAAGCAGCTCGAAATCGATCAACTCGGCCAGCGGCCCCTCTACCCCGGCGTTGTTGTGCAGCGAGTCGATCCGCCCAAAGTGACTGATCACCTCGCCGAAATAGCGCTCCACGTCAGCCTCGGAGGATACGTCGCCGGCCAGGCCGATCACGTTGCCGGCGTCGAGCTCCTGCGCAGCCGCCTGGGCGGCGTCGCCGTCGATATCCACGACCGCCACACGCGAGCCCTCGGCTGTCAGCCGCTCGGCCGTGGCCCGCCCGATGCCCGACGCCCCACCCGTCACGACGACGACCTTCCTCTGCAGTCCCTTTAGCCGGAAGTTTTTGAGGGTTTGAGGCCCGATCCCCAGTGTTTGTGGGGGTCGGGCCT
>OCZT010000125.1_pt1 | contig 70262 bp, 68 predicted proteins | sample 1539031 | NCBI WGS metagenome assembly OCZT01 (sample SAMEA3539308, study PRJEB22396) | soil metagenome | biome: tundra; feature: field; material: soil | place: USA | collected 2010-05 | depth 0.15 m
AAAAAGCCGCGAGACGGATCTTTCTCGACCCTCTATGCACGCACATGCGAGAACAAGGTCTCGCTGTCCGCGCTGTTGTGAGGGAAGGGCACGCTGCCGAAGAGATTCTGGACGAGGTGCGTGAAGGACAATATGATATCGTCATGCTCGGAGCTGGACACTCTTTCTCTGCGTCGAGACTGTTCGTGGGTAGCACGGTGACCGAGGTAATGCGGAACGTCCGCACGTGCGTCATCGTGATACACCCCCGCGCGGAGGCACATCGCAGAACAAAACCATGAAGCGGTGAGCCGCCACGATCAGCGGCGCAGGAGTCACACCTACTGATTAGGTCAAACCGCTCGAGTTCTGGGCCCTCGGGTCTCATTTTCGGTTATTGATCAGAGGTGGTCGTGCAAAACGGCCCCTTTTCATATACGTCGTGCAGGAGCCTCATCATTGAACTGCTGGTACACTGCAGTCGTGCTCACCGACGCGAGTCCCAACACCTGCTACAGCCGCTGGATATCAACCCCGTGCCGGACCACGTTGATGGCAAAGCTATGCGCCTGAAACTATGCGGGTGCACGTGCTTGCCGATCACGTTCCATACCGCTTCACCAGTTTCCGGGCCCGCTGCTGGGATATAGGGAAGGGGCGCATCGCTCGCAATGGTACGTTCAGCCACGTAGTCACGCAGCTCAGCCAGCGTTATCACGTCAAGCGGGAGCCGCCGCTGCTTGCCGCCCTTCGCCCTCACGATATTGATCATGTGATTGTGGTATTCGATGTCCTAGAGCCGCAGGTTTAGCAGTGCATTGATGCGGATTCCCAAACGCCATAACACACGCATTAGTAGGTAGTCACGTTCACTGCAGCTGCCGCACAAGATATTTAAACGAATACGTTTCAATGCGGCATCAATGCTAAAAAGTGACCTGTTTGCAGCGTTCAGGACGACTGTGATCTTTTTAGTATTGTGCGGACTAGTTTTCCCTCTGCTACTCGTAGGCATAGGGCAAATCGCAGATAGGCCGGCTGCAGAAGGAAGCGTGCTGACACAAAATGGCACAGTTGTTGGTTCGAGCCTAATCGGGCAGTCGTTTGTCGATCCGATGCACTTTCAATCGAGGCCATCTGGGGTGTCCAATTGGGGACCAAACAACCCCGCCCTCATCGAGAATGTCAGTCAACAGGTAGCCTATCAGAAGCAGCTTAATCCGTCTATCAATCTCGTACCGATCGATTTGGTGACGCAATCTGGCTCAGGCGTTGATCCAAATATTGCATCTAGCAGCGCCTTGCTGCAAGTTCCGCGCATTTCGAATTTGACAGGCATCTCTCAAGATGTGCTCAACAAGCTCGTGAATCAATACACCGAGAATCCCGTAGCCGGCGTCTTTGGAGAGCCACGGGTCAACGTACTACAACTCAATTTTGCATTGGATAATCTATTAAGCCCCTCGGCGCTGAAAGCCGCAGAGGCCAACGCTACTGCTTTGAACGCAGCAGCGCTGAATGCAACGGTCACAAACGCAACAGCGAAATGATCTTTACCTACGCCCTCACGACGAGGATGTTACTTTGCGCACTTTCAATAACTTTGTCCACTACAGTCCCAAAAACAACGCTCGCGCTGCGTGGACGCTCTGAAGCCCCCATAACCAGCGCATCATAATCCTTTGCAATCGCTATAATCTGCTCAGCGACAGGACCTGAACGGACTTCAACGCTTACACGTTCATTCGCGGACGCTAATCGCTTGAGGTCGTCGAGGACTTCACTTTCATTTGCTTCAGCTATATGCAGTAACGTTATCTGGCCCTGCGTAGGTTCTGCTAGCGTTGCTGCTATCTTGAGCGCGGCGATAGAATGCTTGTATCCTGCGGAAGGAACCAGTATCCGCTCAAATGCGCTGTCGTATTTAAGATTCGACAGTATGACATCACACTTCGCATTTTTCATGATGGGATAGATGATGTCACCGTGACGAATCTTGTGAAGAGTTGATTGCAGACTGTAGCCCAGCACCGTCAGATCTGCGTCGTGTTTTGCTATCTGCTGAACAATGGCATCATGAACAGAGGAGGCTTCTGTAATTTCTGGGACGACCTCGACGTTGAACCGCTGCGCTAATTGCATCAGGCGCATGATGAGATTAACTTTGTCAAGATAGTTCTTGTTCCGGTCGGGATAGCTTTCACGCGCGAGAAGCACGCCGAGGAGTATGAGCGTTCCTTCATTACGGAGCAGTCTCAGCGCCGCTTTTAAGGTGTACTCAGCATTTTTTGGGTTCGAAATCGGAAGGAGGATGTGCTTATACATAAATGAGCTCGCGCCTTGTTGTTATTACAGTGCCCAGAATTTGTGCGCCTATCGATGCGCTATTCGCGGCCCTATATCTGCGTCTTATGCTCTAAATAGCTTGTTTGAGCCCTCAAGGGTGAAGCTTTTATAGGCCCATGCATATCATGCGATGGATGGATATATACTACGTCGTCTTCGTAGTCATTTCGCTATTGTTGCTCATATATCTTACCTACGTTATACTATATCCCGATCGTTTTTAGTGGTGTGAATGGACGTCCTGGGCGTTGTTCAGATTATCGTGGAGCTTACTGCTGTGCTGCTCCTTGTCCGCCCTGTAGGCGGCTACGTAGTTGGCGTTTTTTTCAAGGAGCGAAGTCGACTCGACGCGCTGTTTGGTCCGATTGAGCGAGGCTTATTCTGGGCAATCGGTGTTGACCCGAGTGAAGAAATGGGCGTAGGACGCTACGTCCTGACCCTTCTTTTGGTCAACGGGGTCATGATCGTCATTGTCATGCTGATTCTAATTACTCAGGGGTACCTTCCCCTGAACCCGACGGCCGCGGCAAACATGCCGATCGACCTAGCGTTTAACACCGCCGCAAGTTTCATGACGAACACGAACTGGCAAAGCTATGCCGGCGAGACGCAAGCGTCCTACCTCAGCCAGATGATCGGCATCACGTTTCTCATGTTCACTTCAGCCGCCACCGGAATGGCAGTTGGGGCGGCGTTCATTAGAGGGTTTGCGAGCAGGGACCAGCGGCCCGGTTTTCGGGAGATAAACGGCATTGGCAACTTCTACTTTGATTTTGTGCGCGTACTGACGCGGGTGCTTATACCGTTCGCGATCATCGTGTCGATTTTGTTGCTAGTGCAGGGGGTTCCGCAAACGCTTGGAGGGCCGCTGAGCTACCACACGGTTGAAGGGAGTATCAGCACGCTGTACCGAGGACCGGTTGCTTCGCTCGAGTCGATAAAGCATCTCGGGACGAACGGTGGAGGGTTTTTCGCGCAAAATTCCGCGCACCCTTTTGAAAATCCCACGCCGCTGACCAACGTAATCGAAATCGCCGCAATGCTAATTATCCCTATTTCCCTGCTTTACGCATTCGGAGTGATGACAGGTAACACCAAAGAGGGGTGGATTCTCATCGGAACTCTGACGACCGTATTCATCGTTTTGCTCAGCATCGGGCTCCTTGCAGAATCGTCAAACCCCGCTCTCTCGAACCTTGCAGTGAACCAGTCGAGCGGAAATATGGAAGGCAAAGAGGTTCGATTCGGCACCGACAACTCCATGATGTTCACTGTGACAACCACCTCAACGGGAACTGGATCGGTGAACAGCATGCTCGACAGCTACACGGCGATCGGAGGAGCCGTCCCGCTCTTCCTCCTTATGATCGGCTCCCTTTTTGCCGGCGACGGGTCAGGCCTTCTCACTGTCCTTATGTACGTGATTCTGGCCGTATTCATAGCAGGCCTGATGGTCGGACGTAGCCCACAATACCTTGGCCGGAAGATCGAATCCAAAGAGGTCAAGCTCACATTCCTCGCATTTCTCGTCCACCCTATCCTTATACTCGGGTTTACCGCAGCAGGGATCATCTTCGCGACGAGCTCTTTGCTGAATCCAGGGTTTCACGGCTTTACTGAGATGCTCTACGCGTTTTCGTCAGCCGCAGCCAACAATGGATCAGCATTCGCCGGTTTGAGTGCCAATACCCCGTTTTTGAACTATACGCTTGGGGTCACGATGCTACTCGGCAGGTACATAACGTTCCCCCTCATGCTCCTGGTTTCAGATTCATTCCTGCATAAAAAGACAACGCCCTACGATGCCGGAACGTTTCGAACCGACAAATGGATTTTTGGCCTCATACTGATCGGTGTCATCGTGATTCTCGGCGCGCTGACGTTTTTCCCGGTGCTGGTTTTAGGACCTCTGGGGGAGGCACTCCTCTAAGGGGGGCGCACACCATGGACAACCAAAAGTGGTATAGCCGGGCATTGCTCGCGGAGGCGTTAAAGGAATCGATACGGAAACTCGATCCACGGTCGCTCGTCGCAAACCCCGTGATGTTTGTCGTCGAGGTGGGCTTCGTGTATACGCTCATACTCGCGGTCTCTGCCGCGATAGCCGGAAGCGGACAGCTCGTCTTCATCAGCGAGATTTCGGCGATCTTACTGATAACCGTGCTGTTTTCCACCTTTTCTGAAGCGATTGCCGAGGGACGCGGCAAGGCCCAAGCAGAGAGCCTGAAAAAAACGAAAAAGGAGGTCACAGCGAATAAGGTCGTCGGGGATCAAATCGTTGAAGTCAACGGGCATGATCTCGTGAAAGGCGATGTGGTAAAAGTCAGCGCTGGCGAGGTCATCCCGAATGACGGCGAGGTTATCAAGGGCAGGGGTGCCGTGGACGAATCCGCAATAACGGGGGAGTCTGCACCAGTAATCCGCGAAAGCGGCGGAGATTTTAGCTCGGTAACGGGCGGTACGACGCTCTTGAGTGATGAACTTATAATCCGCATTACGGCAAACCCAGGAGAGTCGTTCCTCGACAAAATGATCGCGCTCGTCGAGGGGGCGTCGCGACAAAAAACGCCCAACGAAATAGCACTCACCATCGTTCTTGCCGGCCTCACGTGGATATTCCTTCTCGTCATCATTACGCTTAACGCACTCGCCGGTTATTCCGGTATATTGGTAAGCACTACGACCTTAATCGCGCTTCTCGTCTGCCTTATCCCAACTACCATCGGTGGGCTGCTTTCCGCAATCGGAATCGCTGGTATGGACAGAGTGACGCAATTCAACGTTATTGCCAAATCAGGAAAAGCCGTTGAGGCGGCAGGCGATATCAACACGCTTATCCTTGACAAAACAGGCACGATAACGATCGGCAACAGACTCGCAGAGGAATTCATCCCGCTTGGCGACAAGACCAGCGGAGAGGTCACGAAGGCAGCGTTTCTCGCCTCAGCGCGTGATGAGACCCCCGAAGGCCGGTCAATTGTGAACCTAGCAAAGAAGCTGATGCCCGATTTGGTTGAGCCGGAGATTAGCGAAGTAATCGACTTCTCTGCAGACACAAAGATGAGTGGAGTTGATCTAGCGGATGGCTCAGAGATTCGTAAGGGGGCACTTGACGTGATGTCAGCTTACGTAAAGTACGTTCCCGGTGGATTTAAAGAAATCGTTGACGGGATTTCACGCAAGGGGGCGACGCCGCTCGTGGTATCAATAGATCACGACCCTATCGGCGTGATACACCTCAAAGATACAGTCAAACCAGGAATGCGTGATAGGCTGCACGAGTTGAAGAGCATGGGAATTAGGACGGTCATGGTCACCGGAGACAACAGGCTCACCGCGGCGACGATCGCGGCAGAAGCAGGAGTCGATGATTATGTTCCCGAGAGCAAGCCGGAGGACAAGATAAAGATCGTGCAAGCGGAGCAGGCAGCAGGCAAGCTCGTTGCGATGACCGGAGACGGCACCAATGATGCTCCTGCATTGGCACAAGCCGATGTGGGGCTCGCCATGAATAGCGGCACGCAAGCAGCAAAAGAGGCCGCGAACATGGTCGACCTCGACAGCGATCCGTCAAAGCTGATAGCGGTCGTGTCGATCGGAAAACAGCTCCTGATGACGCGCGGTGCCATTACGACGTTTAGCATCGTCAACGACGTCGCCAAGTATTTCGCAATCATCCCCGCTATTTTCGCCGTTGCTATCCCTGAAGTAAATAAGCTCAACATTATGGGGCTCTCATCGCCGAGCAGCGCGATATTGTCTGCTGTAATATTCAACGCCCTTATCATTCCGGCGCTTATTCCGCTTGCCATGAGGGGTGTGAAATACAAGCCGAGTGACGCGTCAACGATCCTCCTGAGAAATATTGCGATTTACGGCGTAGGCGGCCTGATAGTTCCGTTCATAGGGATTAAAGCAATTGATGTCATCATAACCAGCCTTCATCTCGTCTAGCGCAGCTAACTATTTTTTTCATGAGACCGCTCGTGCCTGTTAATGCCTGATCGCCCCGCGGCCACGATTGTCGTACTAACAAAAATGTAATGCGAACTCCGCGCGGTGGTAAAAGCGCCAAATCGCCCGCCCTCGCGCCGTCCAACACGTCTGCCAGATGAGTGGAATTTTAATCGAAGAGTTTTATACGTGTACGCGAGGTCTGAATCGCACTGGGAGGAATCACAAGATGAAAATTGAGCTTGGAGCGCAAAATTGTCTTTACCCCATGCCAATGACGCTCGTAGGAGCAACGGTAGAGGGAAAGCCTAACTTCATCACCATCGCGCACGTCGGCATTATGGACCTAGGAAGCGTCTCCCTCGGGATGGCAAAAGCCCACTACACTAACGCCGGAATCAAGGAGAACGGGACGTTCAGCGTCAACCTGCCATCTGCTGATATGGTGAAGGAAACTGACTACTGTGGCCTAGCGTCGGGGAAGCGCGTTGACAAAGCACAGTTATTTCACATTTTCTACGGCAACCTCAAGACGGCCCCTATGGTTGCTGAGTGTCCCATTAACATGGAGTGCAAGCTCATAAAGGTGGTAGATTTTCCGAAGCACGACGTATTCATGGGCGGATCGTCACTACTTATGCTGAGGATGCGGTGCTGACCGACGGCGCAGTGGACTATGGCAAAGTGCGGCCGCTTCTCTTCACCATGGTGGATCAGAGTTACTGGATGCTAGGCAAAAGATTCGCAAAAGCTTGGAGCATCGGAAAGGACTTGAACGGGCATAAGTCAACTGAAGCTGTCGGCAACTGATGCCGGATATCTTGAAAATGACACATCTTTGCACCGAGCTTCTATCTCACGGCATCTGGACATGCGGAAATATGGGTTGTCGCCCGCAAGGCTACCGTGGAAAAATCCGGCCTTCCACTAACCTTGACCTCGGACCGCTCATTCCGAACGAAGGCCAGGTCTAAAGTCACTACCTTAACCAGGTTCTCGAAACGAATGGGTTCGCCATCTTGGTAATTTGACGCAGCACGCCCGCCGTCTCGATAACCTTCTTTCGGCCGCGCACGGCAAGGCCAAGGGGGTTAGCCCGACTGACATCGTCTCGCCGAGAGAACACGTCGAGGATAAACTTAGGCCTTCCTTTGTGAGACTCATTCAACGCCCGTGATACTTTTCGAGTGTTTCATCAAAATCCATCGCAGTCACCTCACAGCCTGAGTGCGTACTCATATGTATCAGACGATGCACGACGGAGCGCTTGCTTTCCTTGTTGTCTCTAAGCGCGTGGACACAGAAAACAGTGCAGAGCTTTCGGAAAACGCCAAAATAAACGCAAAAATGCCCGCCTTGACATAGCGGCGCCAAGTACTTCTCGTGCTCAATAACTTAGTATTTACTGTTGCAGCGCTTTGCGCATTGGCTGTGATAAAGCCAATTTGGGCGCTTAGCGTGTCACGCTTACCCTAAAATGCTGCGCAAGAGTGAGTTCGCTGCATTAGCAATAATTTAGCGGCTAAGAACGTGCGAAGTGAAAGAAAAGGGGTCGATGGTGGATCGCGTGCGAGCCTTAACAAGGCGGGGCAAGTGCTATCACGTCAGGTAAGAATTGCCACGTATGGTAACTCTCGTGTTGCGCTGTATACGCTTGTTCACAAAGGCCTCCGAGCCCGACTCTCAAACGTATCCGTCAAAGCAGGAACCCTAAACTACGCTGACCAAGCGGCACTAGACGCGTTCCTCAATAAGTGTAAGCTCTCGGAGCACAGATGCGCCTCCATCACGATTGGGAAGAGCGCGCTATTCATCCGTTGCTGGCTAATGAAGTCCCTGGCTGCGCTGAACATCTTGAGGACGAACATCGAGTGGCACAACATCGTTTTCACAGCCTCATCACTCATTTAGATAAGACGCGCAAGTAACGGGAACCTGAGAAACAGCGGGCGCTTGGTCTCGAGTTTCATCTCGCGCTGAATCGCTTCATCGCCTTTTTCTTGCGGCACCTCAACGAGGAGGAGGAGCGTGTCCAGCCCGCCTTGTGGAATCTCAGCACGACCAAAGAGCTCAAGGACGTGGCCCAAACGGCTTTCAACGTGACTCCTGAACAGGTTAAGGCAAATCTTGTGATGGCTATCGCTGCCGTTAACATCGACGAGCTTATATCTCTTTTTGCTTCTATGAAGGAAAGCACGCCTGCCGCTGCGTTCCAGAATGCGGTTAATCTTGCCGAGCGCATTCTCAACGCACAAGACTGGGAAGCACTGAAATCGCGGATAGGTGTTGAATAAGAAAGAGCGGGCGCCACAACGAGCGCAATTTTGGCGCGCGTGTACCGAGCGGGCGAGCACATTCATCAAGGCAGCTGCGATCGGTACGCACATCCTTGTACCTGGATAGCGCGCGCAAGTTGTTTTGAAAAACGTGACTTGTGACGAAGATAGGTGATTTCCTAGCTGCGTGTCCCTCTTCACTGATGAGGGGCTAAGCGGACCGCACCAGCGGCTGTACTATTTCCCAAGTGAACAAAGAAATTTAGTTAATTGCTCTATTCTTATGATGATTATGGCATTTTTCCCAAAAATAATATAAACAATAAGTAATACACTCAAACTTACCTATGACTGCAGACGTTGACTCTGAGATGGATGAAACTGATTTAGCCATTCTCCAGTCTCTCGTGAAGAACGCCAGGATCACGTTGTCAAAGATGTCAGAAGACATCAACGTGCCTGATGCAACCATCTCTCATCGGCTCAAGCGGCTCGAGCGAGAGGTGATCAAGGGATACACAGTGATCCTCGACCCTGAGAAGGTGGGTCTGGAACTGACGGCAATCATCATCATCCAGACAGAGACGGAAAAACACGGCGCGGTGAAAATCGCGCTCTCGAAACTTGACGAGGTTTCAGAAGTGTACAGCGTGTCAGGAGAGTATGACCTTCTGACAAAGCTCTGGGCTCACAATATGGAGGAGCTCAACGAGATCATAGACAGCAAGATACGCTCGATTGACGGTGTCGATGATTTGACCGAGATGATCGTCATGGAGCGTGTAAAGGAGGGGACTGTGCCCCTCTAGCGGAGGGAAGAAATGACTTTGCTAAGCCTGAGTGAAATCGTGAAAAAGCCTGTGACTGACATTCACGGGGAAAAAGTGGGAAAGCTTGCAGACGTGATCGTGTCGGCAGATGCGCCGTATCCAAAAGTAAAGGCATTGGTCGTGAGAACGTCTGATAAACGCACGCTTAATGTTCCGTGGACACAGGTGGAAGGCTTAGGAAGGCAGATCCCTCTCAAAGTCGGACGAGACAACATACAGCTGTACGACGTGCAGGAGCACGAGGTGCACTTGGTCGAAGCCGTCCTTGACAAGCAAGTCATCGACGTACAGGGAAAGAAGTTGCGGCGAGTCAATGACCTGCAGCTATCCACCATCAACGGCTCCTATCGACTCATCGGCGTCGATATCGGCGTCCGTGGGCTGCTGCGACGGCTCGGATTGGAAAAAGTCGCAGACATGTCACGGATTCGCTTGCAAGAGAATTACATAAGTTGGGACGCCGTCGACACAATACACAGCGGGCCCTCTGGTGTGCAGCTGAAACTCCCTAAGCACAAAATAACGAAGTTTCACCCTGCCGACATCGCGGACATCCTCGACCAGCTCAGCGTGAATGACGGATTGCACATTATCAACTCGCTCGACGAAGAGGCCGCTGCGGATACGTTAGAAGAAACAAGCCCGGAGCGGCAAGTCTCGCTCATCGAAGGGATGAAGACCGAGCGCGCGGTCGAGATTCTTGAAGAGATGTCTCCGGATGACGCCGCCGACTTGCTCGCAGATCTCCCTGAGGACCGCGCCGAAGCTATCCTTGACCTTATGGAACCGGACGAGTCTGAGGACATACGAGAGCTCCTCGAATATCCGGAGGATTCGGCAGGCGGCATCATGACGAATGAGTTCGTTGCGGTTCACGCGGACTTCACCGCGCGACAGGCGATAGAGGAGATCCGCACCGCCGCAGCAGACGTGGAGACCATTTACTACATCTATGTCATCGCGAAGGACGAGACGCTCGTGGGGGTGATCTCACTGCGCAATCTCTTACTCGCACGTCCTGACGAGAAGCTCTCTGCGTTCATGCACTCCGATGTTATTACAGTTCAGGTGATGGATGACCAGCGAGAAGTGGCAAAGAAAATCGCCAAATACAACCTACTCGCGCTTCCCGTAGTTGACGAAGAGAAGAAACTGAAGGGCATCGTCACGGTTGACGACGCTATTGACGTCGTTTTGCCGACCGCGTGGAAGAAACGGGTTCCCAAGGCGTTCGGCTGAAGGGGGGGTATCGCGTCTTGGATTACCGGATCATCACGAGGTACTTCAGGAGCCCTTGGTTTGTCAGGCTCGCTCTCTTCCTGGCTATCATAGGGCCCGGGATTATTACCAGCAGCGTCGACAATGATGCGGGCGGCATCACTACCTACTCCCTTGCTGGCGCGCAATACGGCTACGTCTTGCTCTGGACGCTCATCCCCATGACGGTCGCACTCGCCGTGACCCAAGAGATGGGCATACGGATGGGTGTCGTTTCGGGCAAGGGACTCTCTTCTTTAATACGTGAGAAGACTGGTGTCAAGCTCGTCTTCTTCATCATGGCCTTGTTACTCGTAGTTGACTTCGGCAATACCCTTGCTGAGTTCTCAGGCATCGCTGTGGGTGGCTCTATTTTTGGTGTTCCTCCAGCCATATCCGTACCGCTCGCTGCGATTTTTGTGTGGTTATTGGTTGAGCGAGGGAGCTACAGGCGGGTGGAAAAAGTGTTCTTGGTCGCATCGGCGCTCTACGTCTCGTACATTATTTCGGGATTTCTAGCACATCCTGATTGGAAAATCGCTGCCGTGAACACGTTTATACCATCCCTCCCAGCCAATGCTGCTTACATCACAATGCTCGTCGCACTTGCGGGGACGACAATCGCGCCATGGATGATGTTTTATATCCAAGCGTCAGTGGTCGAAAAAGAAGTTCCGCTCAAGTACCTCAACTACTCACGGCTTGACGCCATTTCTGGCTCGGTCGTGACTAACGTCGTGGCAGGCTTTATTATCTTGGCCTGTTCAACAACCCTGTTCGTTCATGAGATTCCAGTGAACACGGTCGCTGATGTGTCCGCCGCGCTTGTCCCACTAGCGGGAAACTACGCAGCTGCGCTGTTTGCCTTTGGCTTTCTGAACGCCTCCATATTTTCCGCGAGTATTTTACCTCTGTCAACGGCGCATTATGTTTGTGAGGGATTAGGATTGGAGCGCGGTGTATCTAAGTCATTTAAAGAGGCCCCGGCATTCCACGGACTGTATCTAGGAATAATAGTGCTAGCGGCTTTCTTCATTTCGCTTCCGAATGTGCCGCTCCTTTCCATCCTCTATTTGTCGCAAGTGGGCAACGGAATACTGCTGCCATTCATCTTGATCTATATGCTCGTCATCGCGAACGACAAGAAGATCATGGGCGAGTACGTTAACACGAGAGTGTTCAATTACATCGCGGGGGCCACGGTCGTCATCATGATCGGATTGAGCATCACGCTCATACTCATAGGATTCCTCTAACACATAGGTTTCGAGACGATCCCTGGCTTGCGTGCTTTCCTTCTCGCACTCGGTGTTTGAGGGTGGTGGTGCGCTAGCGACAGTGCAAATGACTAAACAAATCCCGTGATGGCCAACAACTTTTTTATCATCTGAATCTAGACTAGAGATGGATGACACCACGCAGAAAAATAGCCTTGGCAACGGCGATACTCTTCATGTTGGGTGACACATTCTTTATGGGTGGCGCGTATGACCAGCCGTTCGTGATAATTGTCGAAGGTAATGTTTTTGCGTTGGTGTATTCACTTCTATTCTCGATTATCGTATTTGATAGGGGTTAATGGACGAGGACGGGGGGCTTTTTTGATGGAAGGAGGAGAAGAGTTATCGACGAGCACGCATCGTGTGTGCGCATCACCTGCTGCGACACGTCAATGATCTAGCGAAACATGATTTTGACGTTCAGTAGTGCCGACGAAAATGCCAAGAAAAGCTTTTGATGAAGCGCTCATCCAAGCACGTTCAGTTAGCTTACAAAGTTCGAGTTGCGCGAGATGCTGCCATATGAGATGAGCAAGAATAGCCTTTTGGAACTGGGACGCAAGCGAGCAGGAGTAGCACGCAGGAGTTCGGTTTCTATAGAGAGGGCGTCCGGCGGGATCCTCGCGGACTGCTCATCAGAAACGAGCACCGATAATAGTAAAAGCGATAAGGGCGAAGCTAGGTGAGGTAGCAATGAAAACCAAGTACGTTCTTTTGCCGGTGCTGGCCCTGATTATCCTGGCCACCTGTATATCGGGGTGCACGTCAACAAACCCCTCTGGTGGGCAGGGGAATAGTACAAGCGCCGTACCTGTATACCAGCCCTCAGCGAAGACAGCATCTGTCAACACAAGCGAGGGCAATGTGACGACCTACCAGACAACTGGCTCCGCTACTCAAGTTGCTGATTTTTATAAGACTGAAATGGCAAACCGAGGGTACCAAAATTCAACCGCCGTTCACGAAGGATCAGATGTGGTTCTCACTTTCGTCAAGGGAACGAGCACGGTGCACGTCGCGATCGCCACTATTAACGCACAAATCGGCCCAATAAATTTGTCTCAAGCAGGAGCGACGACGTTCATTATCACACAGCGAAGTGCGTGAGAATTCAGCGACATCAAAAGGGCTTGTTTAGTACCCGGGCGTGTTGCGCGGGACGCCACCCGCTTGCACGCACATGAGAGATAACCATATTCGAGCGTTTGGCCGAGCATCGCAGTGCGTTCCGGAGCGTCAAAATATATCGAGATGCGACACTTGTTGTTCAGCGGTCGTCGTGCTGACGGTCCGCAGAGTAACTATAAATAGCCCACACGTAAGGGTACAACAACGCGACAAATGTTTACTAGCGATCGAGCAGGGAGTCTTAGCTCGCAAATAGGAGGAGCGTACGCGTGTTTTGGCCTATTTTAAAGTTGCCCACCTACGAGTCGTGAGTACAGACAATGTTCAGGAAGTCAGTCGTTCTTGCACTAGTTTTGCTCGTTGGGTGTCCGGTCATTTTCTTGCCGGTAGTTTCCGGGGCAGTATCGACGGTCCCGGCTACGGCGGTTTCAAAGACGGCATCGACGGTCCCGGCGACGGCGGTTTCAACTACAGTGCCGACGATCCCAGCTACCGCCCTAGCCGCCTCAGATGCGGCGCCTAAGCCACAGCTCGACTACCGCGTGTCGCTGGCGCCAAATCAAATCTGGGATGGCACAATCGAGTATTTCAAAGCACAAGGCTTCACCACCGTAGTGCTCGTCGCCGCTCAACCACTCCCGTACGGCAACGAGTTGCAGAAAATCAAGCAGCTGGGCATGTACCCCATTTTGGATATCGAGTATATCATCTGGAACGGCGGCGCTAACAAGTCAACACCCATAACGCAGTTCGATTCGGATTTTAGCATGTGGAAACAGGCGGGCTGGCAAAACGTAGCCACCGAGGGAGGACGAAGTGGCGATCTTGCCACGTTGAAGGATTACTTCGCCACTATCACCTATTTTAACTGCGACATGTGCGGCCTTTGGCAGGACGGCTACAGAAATCCTGATGTGACGGAGATGTCGTGGGAGACGTACTATCCCTCTGAAATCCCGAGCATACAGCAAGGGGCCCTGATTTCATACAACCTCGCGAAGCCGCAGGGCATAACGGCAGGCGTGTGGGATAAAAACAACGCGAACCTCAATTATGATACGTACAAATCACTACTCGATTGGAGTTATTCCGAGGGAGTGGGTTTCACTCACTTCAATGTGTTCTTCGGGTTGGGAGCGACGATCGCTGACTATCAGCGGCTCGGATTTCGTGCGATCATTTCACAACTGCAGCAAAACTATCCGCCCAAACCGAGAGGGGCATGGCCTGCGATAACGGTGACCTCTGTTCGACAGGTGCCGAATCCTCAAAACTCTATCGTGTGGGATATAACCAATCTCGGTGACAAAGAGGCTTGGGTAGCCCCCTATGCGATACTCCATAACGGAACCGCAGCGCTGAGCCAAGTCAATGCCGAAGCGGTTTTAAGTCAAGATGCCGGCACCAGTTCCTCGGCTGCCGTTCAACAGAATGACGGCTACGGCTGGGTACACCTCGGCGCCGGTGAGGAGATTAGCATCCTGTCGCCGCCCACAGTCCCTACAAACACCACAGGAGCAGCGTACAACGTCTACGTGTCCTACAACAGTACCTCCCGCGGGTGGCTCTATAGTGCGCCCCTCTATACCACCGTCGGTGCTAAGCCCATACCAACAAACTTCTTCGGACTGTTTGACTACAGTAATACCGACGTAGTGTTGTTGTTGCTGCTTGTGCTCGTCGTGTTCCTCACGATCGTACTTGTGCCTCGATTAAGACGGAAGCGACAAAAATAGCGCAAAATTCGTCGCTACACGCACTGCGAGCGAATGGCAACCGGTTCAAACTATACTTTGATCGACGTGCTGCCGCCTTCCGAACCAGCCATACTATAACCCTAAGAAAACCTTTTCAGTGCGTGCGCTCCTCGCAAGAACCGCTTCAGTCGAATCGATTTACTTACGGTGTCGTCTAAAGAAATTTAGATTACTATGCACGGTCCTCGCAAGAACCGCTTCAGTCGAATAGAAGTCCCTCTTGAGGGTCGTTATCTCCGTGCGCGGCGCATAAAGCACATAGATCGGGATGCCAATCAGAATCGACACGATTCCGAGTGCTACCGTGCTGATGCCACATTCATAAATGAGGAATGCGCTCAAGATAATGCCCGAAACAGGGATTACCGGCCCGGTGAGCCGTTCGAGGTCAGTGCGGCCACTATCTTTTTGCCTCCTTGCTCGAAGTGTCAGCACGGCGGCACACGTGGCCAGGTAGACAAAAGCTAGATTAAACGCTGAAAAGATGATGAGTTGCGTTAAATTTCCAATTAATGCAGCGAATAACACAATGGCGGACTGTATAATAATCGCATTGGAAGGGGTACCAAACCTTGGATGAATTCGGCTGAAAAGCCTTGGAAATAGTCCGTCCAATGAGATCGCATAGGATAGCCGGGCGGTCGCTAGCGTAGCAGACTCCTCAAACCCAGAAATTGAGATGAGTGCCCCCAGCCCAAGTATCGCACCTCCGATAAGGGCAAGCTCCGGCGTGTACGACAGGACGACGCTGCCAGCGGTGGCAAGGGGCGCGGGATCGAATTGGAGCGAGGTCCAGTTGACCACAGCGAGCGCCATGAAGCCTACGGCTACGTAAAAAGCGGTTACAATTGCCATGCCAATGATCATCGCTTTCGGGAGGGTCTTCGTCGGATTCTCCATTTCACCAGAGGGGATGACTGCCAGTTCAAATCCCGTGTATGCCCAAAAAATGATAATCAGCGCTGGTCCGAAATTGCTAAAACCAAGCGGGGCGAATGGTGTCAGGTTCGAAGCTGCTGTGCCTGGGTGAACGGCCAAATAGATAAATCCTGCGACGATCAGCAGCAGTAGTGGGCTTAATTTTCCAATGGTAAGCACATCATTGATCCGTCCAGCACCCTTTACCCCCCGCAGGTTTATGAACGCGATAACCGCGACAAAAACGATTTTTATGATGTCGCCCTGAAGCACGGTGAGCGAGGGCACGAAATACGCAAGATAACGCACGAACGCGACCGGCATTACGGCAAGCCCGGCAACTTCGGCAATCCAGAGGGGCCAGCCCACTAAAAAGCCGGCAAAATTCCCCCAAGCCTCGCATACATATGCAAACGCACCCCCCACCTTAGGCACAAGAGCCGCAGCGTCTGCGAAGCTTAATGCTATAAGTATCGCGATTACCCCAGCAACGATAAAAACAACGAGGCTTGCAGGTCCGAGATAGGCACTGGCCAATGCCGAGACAATGAAGATATCCGCGCCTATGGCAGTGCCAACTACGAGATTTGTAACGTCGAAGAGGTTCAGCTTTTGCGAGCTAGCGCTGTTTTTTACTGCCATTTGTGCCCCTTAGCAGCTACGACTTGTTTTCTTTGCGCTCTTTCTATATGGACTTATGCGGCCTAGTTATGTCCAATATGATGAGCCTGCGTGTGAGCGCGGTTTTTGTTAGCTCGTCACTTAGCCCCCATCTCTTGTGAATCCGAGGTGGCTTGCTTTGCAAGAGCAAACTTCTACGGCACCCCACTAAGGATGTAAGCACACGCCGGTAATTCCCTATCAGATCGTCAAGAAGAACAAGCAGAGTTACTTTGAGGACACAGCGCGGACTCAGACGCCGGCTACTCGACAGTTGCTTTAAGACGCTCTTTAATTCGACTGATCTCTTCCTCAGATGCGCCTGTGGCCTCGAAGATTGCGCACAAGGTGTCGAGGATGCTGCTTTGTATCACGAAATTGTCAACACTTCTGTATCGCGTCGTCATAAGCGTTGTTCGTATGCCTTCTGATGCTCGGGTTATGTAGTTCTCCCGAAAGAAGGCAATATCGAGATCGCTTGTCGCACTGCCGGCGATGACAAGCATCGTTTTATCACCGTAACAGTAGCTTATGTCTCGCAGCAGTACGTATCCAGAAGAGGTTGGTAGTAGAAGCACGTTGCCAAAGTGCTTTTCGTAATAGTCCTGAAGAAGGACGAGGTGCCTTTCCAACGCAAGCAGCGCCGCTTTTTCATCCGATTCGGCTAGAATGATGAAATCTACTGGAAACCCGACCTTCCGCCAATCGATTTGGATCGTATGTCGCGTGAGAACTGCTCGTGTCTTAAGACGTTTGATGTGGTAAGCAGCCGCGTTGCCATCGCTGAGGCCGAGACGTTCGGCTAGCTCTGCGTTCGAAGTCTTAGCGTCCTCAAGGAGCGATAGTAAGATTATGAGTTCCTTTTCGTCAAGGGCGACCTTGTGTGCAAGTGCCTGCGCCAGTGTCTTGACGTGGCGCGCTCTCGAATCTGCTGTCTCAAACTCCTTACTTTGCTTCATATTCGTGGGCAACTTCCTGAAACGCCGCGAAGCTTAATACTCCGCTTAGCGCGTTCATATTTATAGGTAGCTTTTGCAGTCTCTGCTTGTCGCCGGCTCAAAAACCGACGCACGAGATTCGACGATCACGTATCAGAGGTTTGGGTTGCCCCGGGCCTGCGCATGCAACGGGCTTTAAATAGGTACAGCATTACCTCACTTTGATGCTCACAAAGCGGATTATTCCGTGCCTTGACGTCAAATATGGGGATGGCAACAGGGCACTCGTCGTGAAAGGCATCGAATTCGTTTCGCTCAGAGCAGCTGGCGATCCGGTAGAACTCGCAAAGCGCTACGATCAAGAGGGCGCTGATGAACTGATCTTCCTTGATATCACAGCCTCCCACGAAAGGCGACAAACAATGCTGGACATCGTCGAGGATACGGCCGACCAGGTTTTCATACCCTTCTGCGTCGGTGGCGGCTTGCGGACTCTCAATGATGTCATCCAGACGTTGCGGTCTGGCGCGGACAAGATAGCGATTAACACTGCCGCTGTCAAAGATCCACAGTTTATAACGCGCGCAGCCGAGGCAGTTGGTTCGCAGTGCGTTGTTTTGGCCATCGATTGCAGACGGAACACGGACGTCGAGAGAGGACAGCATATCGTTACTCTCGAAGATGGCACTCAAGCGTGGTATGAGGTCGTGATTTACGGTGGACGAACCCCGACCGGCATCGATGCGATTGAGTGGGCGATGCGGAGCGAGCGTTTGGGCGCGGGTGAGATCATGCTAACGAGCATGAATAGGGATGGCACAAAAGACGGCTATGATATTCCCGTCACGAAGTCGATATCAGAGGCCATCGACCTGCCGATAATTGCCTCCGGAGGTGCCGGCACGGCTGAGCACATCTACGCAGGCTTTGTTGACGGCAAGGCGGATGCGTGTCTTGCCGCGAGCATTTTTCATTTCAAAGAGATCTCCATAGCTTCATTAAAGCAGTACCTGCAAGCGCGCGGAATTCCCATCCGGATGTAGGTGGTCGACCGCGCGTAGAGAAAACAGCGAGATTGTCCTTGGTCACCGCTGTTCGCCTGTCAAATAGCGCTGCGCCAGTTCAGTGTAACTCTTTGCATTTGCCTCTATCCACTGAATCTGCTCGGGGGTTACCTCCTTGACGACTTTTCCGGGAACTCCTAGGACAAGGCTGCGTCGCGGTATCAGCGTGCCCTCTGTCACGACGGCGCCTGCGCCGATGATGGAGCCTTCCCCCACACGTGCTCTGTCTAGTATGATGGCGCCAATTCCGATTAGCACAGTATTTTCTATTTGTGCGCCGTGCACTATTGCCCCGTGTCCCATCGTTACCTGGTCTCCAACCCTAGTATCGATTCCTTCTCGTACGTGTATGACCGCATTGTCCTGCACGCTCGTATTACGGCCTATCTGAATCAAGGCAATGTCGCTCCGAATGACAGCGCCGAACCACACGCTGGAACCTGGAGCGATCGTCACATTTCCAATGACCGTTGCGGTCGGGGCGATGAAGACGCCTTCGAAGTTTCTGTTCATTAATTCTCGCATGCCTCAATATCACTAATGAGTTGTCTTTAGGTTCAAAAAGCCAATTATTAACCTATTGCGCCACACATGATAGAACAGCCACTATGGGGGGAGTTTATGACTTCAGTCGCGATTGGCGGGACGTTTGATATACTTCACGACGGTCATAAGGCACTGCTGAAAAAGGCCTACACATTAGGTGACGTGATTATTGGGCTTGTTTCAGATGAGATGGGGATCAGGAAAGCCCTCGTCAGCAACACGTACGATACCCGCAAGAAAACAGTTATCGCGTACGTAAAGGCGCTAACTGGGACTAACCCCGTCATTATCGCGCTTGACGACCCGCACGGGCCGGCCCTGAAGCAGAAATTTGATTATATCGTTGTCTCGCCTGAAACGTATCGGACGGCAGAGAAGATTAACGCCCTCAGATCACAACGCAGGCTTCCATCAATAAAGATCGTTTGCGTCGATTTTGTTCTTGCACAGGACGGACGACCGATATCCTCGACCCGGATTCACCGGGGCGAAATTGATGACCACGGGGTGCTCCTATGAAGGAAGCGTTCTGCTTCTGAAACCTCCTCCAGAAACAGGCCATGTGTGCCTGATTTTCGATTGACGACGGTTTATGGGACGTTGCACGGAAGCGTATATCTGCCTGGCACGCCCGGCTTATTTGCGGACAGGCGAGAGGCTAACCACACAATCGGGCGAGAAACAGAGCAGATCGGACAAAAATAGGTGCGTTCGACTATCTCTCGATGGGGTTGATCGAAGCACGCGCTTCACCCGGCTCGGCGTGATTATGGTTCTGATCTCGAAAATGGACAAAGCGAAGGCTGTGCGGCTTGTAGCTCACTAGTGGACTATGCGTGTGCCTACCCTTTTGCCGGCGATAACATCAAGCAAGATTCGCGGTTCACGCCCGTCGATGACGACGGCCGATATTTTCGAGCGTTCGATAATCTTCGCCGCAAGCGGGTCGATGACCGTTTTAGCTCCGGCCTTCATCTCGTCAGACATGACGATCTTCACTAGCTCACGGGGTGTGACTTCGTCTAGTTTGACCGCGCTCTTGTCAACATAAGGGTCTGCTGTATAGACGCCATCAACTGACGTTGCTATAACAAGAAGATCCGTCTGCACGTATTCAGAAAGTATCGCCGATACAGCATCAGTTGTCTGTCCAGGAGCCACGCCCCCCATCACGACAACTTTGCGTGAAGACATGGCCGTTTCGGCTTCTCGATAATCGTGTGGAATGTCCTGAAACGCCGCGCTCGACAATGCCGAGATCAATAATCGAGCATTGACGCGCGAAAGGGCGATGCCGATTAGGTCACACACAGCTTCACTCGCCCCCATCGAGCGGGCGGCCCGTATATAATCCCGAGCTGCTTTGCCCCCACCGGTTACGATGAGTAAGGTGTTGTCTTTTGCGAGTTCGTTGATCACTTCCGCGTACTCTAAGAACTTCTCCTGCGACAATGTTGGAGCGATCACGGACCCGCCGACGGAGATCACTACTTTCATCAGCGTATCAGTACTCAAAAAAGGACTATAAGTCAATTCCCGTCTGCTTAGAAACTACTCATTTCATCGCGTTTAATTAGCAGTCTTACAACCTGCCCTTCATGCAAGAGCTGGCGCGAAGAAGCGCCCTTTTAGCAGCCGGACTTACCTACGGCCAATAGACACTGGCACTTGACGCCTGGCAAAAGCATTTGACTCGCGCATCTGGCACACGCTGTGGTGCTTGGTTACGCACACGCACTGCACAGAACCAGCGCCCGCGATTTTCTCAGTAGCTATAACGCTCTTCTAGCCACGGATCGCCACGATTATGGTAGCCGTGTGACTCCCAGAATCCGCGCTTATCTTCTGCCATAAACTCGACCCCGGTTACCCACTTGGCACTCTTCCAGAAGTAGAGGCGCGGAACCACGAGCCGCACGGGCTGGCCGTGTCCCGGAGTGAGGAGTTTTCCATTGTGCTTGAGGGCAAAGAGCACGTCAGGTTCAAAAAAGTCACTTACTGAAAGGTTCGTCGTAAAGCCCTTCTCTGCGTGAATTAAAACAAATTTGGCCGCAGGCAGTACCTTCACCAAGTCGGTGAGCGATCGTGTGCTTACTCCCTCCCCCAATAGTTGTTGAGCTTCGACCACCCCGTGACGCAATGTATGTCGGAAAACACTTTCTCTTGCGGAAGCGACGTGAATTGTTCGAAATTCAGCTTCCGCTCGGTTTCCACGAGTCCCGAGATGGTAAACGTCCACTTAGAGACGTCAACGCGCTGGATAGAGCCATAATGCAACACGGGCCAGTCTTCGGTCTTTTGCTGACCTGGGGGGATTCTTTCGCTTCTGCTCGTATCTGGGCTTTGGATCGTGTGTTCGTCTTTCATAACTCACCACTTGGTTTCCGTTAACCACGCCGATGCATCTATGTGCGGCGTTGAAGAACTTGGCGAATCGCTTCCTGAGTGCGCTGCGTTGCGCGATCCTAGATCGACATTTCACACGATCAGCCGTTTCCCCTATTGATACGCTCTATTGCCTGCCCCGCCGCATCTCGGACATCGGGATTCTTGTCCTTCAAAAGGATTCTGAGCGGCTCGAGAGCACGCTCATCGCCTATTTCTCCGAGGCTTTTCGCCGCCCGCATCTTAATATCTGGATCTTTGTCACTCAGCGTCGAAACGAGGGGCCCCACAGAAGCGGAACCGATTTTCACCAGGGCACCGGATGCTCTCCATCGAACCCCCTTGCTTTGGTCCTTCAGATCCTCGAGGAGGAGCTCCACCTCATTGATACCACACGAGTCGCCCAGTCCGCAAATCTCACCTATTGCCTTAGCAGCTTTTTCGCGCACAATTTGATTATCGTCGTTCATATCCTCGATGAGGGGTTCCAACGCTTTCGCATCGCCTATTTGTCCGAGCGCCGTCGCGGCTTCGAGTCGGACGTAGTACTCTTTATCCTTTAGAGCGTTGATGAGCGCTTCCACCGCTTTTGGATCGCCTATCTCCCCGAGCGCTTCTGCTGCACACTCTCGCACCATCATCTCCTTATCCTCGAGAGCGCTTATTAGCAGATCCACCGCTCGCGCGGATTTTGCCTTGCCTAGAGTTAAACACGCCATTTTCCTCTTGTCAGGATTCACGTGTTTCAAGTCACCAAGCAGCGATTCTATTTCCTTTTCGTCTTTCGTCGTTCCATCTGGCATTTTTAAGCCTCCGCTTTTTGCACAGCCGAGGTCACGTCGGCGAGGGCATTGCCTACACGAGTGCCCTACTCAGTTAGTGTCCTGTTAAGTCCTATATAGCTGCTACGCCATCTCTGAGTGCTTCGACGAGGAGCTACGGGAACTTAAAGGGCCGCAGCCTTGCGCGCGAATCGCTGTCATGCTGCTTCGCTGAGCGCGTGTGCGTGTTTTTCCCCTGCGCCAAAACAATTGGTTATCGGCGCAGGCTAGCGCCAGTAATGCCCTCGAGGGGCGTCCATCGAAGGCTTCGTTTGCTACCTTGCGGCGCATCGTAACATCAGAGGTTTCTGAACGTATGTTCTGCGCAACCTCGGAGACGCCAAACCCCACTAGCCAAACATCAACATTTTGCTCGTAAGGTTTGTCGAAACATTGCGACTAGCCAACGCAACGTGAGGAGGTACACTATACTTAACACTCAAAGCTGTGGTTCAAGCGTGGTCATTTATACGATATCTGGTGACCGCGGGTTACCAGAAGATATATCACTAGAAGCAATAATCTAAGCTTTAAAATATGTGGATGTTAGAATATACGCATGCTCAATGTTCTGCTACGTGACTAGTGAGTCATTTTACCGTTGATTGTGAAGATAAACGGTAGGATGCTCAGCTAGACCAGCAGTGGGCGCACGCGAAAGAGGCAAATCCGATGGAAACACGGTTGGCGGTTCGAGACGTTATGACGAGGACTGTTGTAACGGCAACTCCCGAAATGACCGCTGCGCAAGCCGGAAAAAAAATGGTCGAAAAAAGGGTCGGGAGCATAATAATCGTCAAGGATGAAAAGCCAGTCGGCATCGTCACGGAAAGCGACATGGTTGCGAAAGTTATCTTTAAGAACGTTAAGCCGAGCTCTATCAAGCTCGACCAGCTCATGTCGAAACCCCTCATCACAACGAAAAGCAGCGACGACGTGCACGACGCAGTGCTCATGATGGCTCAGAAAAAAATCCGACGTCTTCCGGTACTCAACGGAGATGAACTAGTCGGAATTATTACTGACGCAGACGTTATCCAAATCTCCTCTGAAGTCAATCAAATTCTCGACAACTTGATAGAGATGAACAGGGAGAGTGTCCTCGACCGCCGGGAAGACGTTATAACGCAAGGCGAGTGTGAGGAGTGCGAAGAATACTCAGACGATCTGCGGCAAGAGGGAGGCCGCCTCAAATGTCCGAGGTGCCGAGGTTCTACCTCATCCGGCGTCTGCGAGATCTGTGGACAGTTTTCTTACGTGCTCGAATATGCAGACGGCAGCATCATATGCGAATCGTGTAAGGAGAGCGTTCGATGACGCTCAACCTAATGTCACCGCCTGTGACCGTGCATGAAGACGCCTACGTGACTCACGTCCGCCAGCTCATGCGAGACGGCTACCGAAGCCTTCCGGTTGTCGATAGCCAAAGCCGCGTGAAGGGCATGGTAATAATGCCAGACATCATCAAGGTGACTTCAACAAAATCTGACGTCACGGTAATCGGCTTCGTCCGCGAGACTGGCCTCGCTACTTCTGACTCTCTCCCGATCGAGATGGCAAAAATATTTGCGACGACCGGGTTCGACATTCCTGTGGTCAAATCGAAAGAAGATCACACGATCATTGGAGTGATTGACTCTGAAGTACTGATGAACGCTCTGAGTTTTGACAGAAAAATCACGATCGACTCAGTGATGACAGAAACCGTTCGGACCTGTAGTCCGACTGATCTCGTATCGAGAGTGTGGCTCAACATGGCGCAATACGGGTTTTCAGGCTACCCTGTGGTGAAGAAGACGCACCTCATCGGTATTGTCACGCTTCAAGATATTCTCAAAGCAGGCTATGTGCGACTCGAGCGCGAGGACGATCGGGGAGGCAAAGGGATTCATTCAGCGGCCGTCGAAAAGGTTATGAAAACTCCTGTCATTACGGTCCTGTCAGATTCGTCACTCTGGGAAGCAGCAAATCTGATGAAGCAATACGCAATCGGACGATTGCCGGTGGTCGAAGACTCCAAGCTGATCGGGATAGTCGACCGGCAAGACCTCGTACGAGCCATAATTTAACATAACCACGGAAGGTTAGGATGCTACGCGGAAATAAACGGCAGAAGAGAACTCAAGATGACTTCAGCGGAAAATCGGACCGAGGGAGTCTAGGCTTCAAAAGCAAGCTGTCGCAGCACGATGGCGACATCATGATGGTCGCAACGCGGGATGTCGTCCAAATACCCCCCACAATGACTATTATGGGGGCAGTCAAAACGATGGTTAAATATCGTGTTAGGCGGCTGCCGGTGACCGATCCTGGAACAAACAGACTTGTCGGGATAGTTACGGTAATGGATGTTGTGAATTTTCTCGGCGGGGGCGATAAAGCTCAGATCATCGAGAACAAGCACAAAGGGAACTTGCTGTCGGCGATAAACGAAGAGATCAGTTCAATAATGGAAGAAGATGTTATCGCGCTCCGTGAGGAGGATTCGATCACCGATGCCATCAAAATGATGCTGCAGGGAAACGTGGGTGGCTTCCCGATCGTCAGTGGCGACAATAAGGTTATAGGAATCGTGTCCGAGCGTGATTTCGTCGGCCTTGTGGCCAACGTCATAACGGGAAAGAAAGTCGCTGATTTCATGAGCCGTGACGTCGTAAGCGTGAAACCAGATACCACGGTTGAAGAGGCTGCACGTGTGATGGTTTCAAACGACTTTCGTCGGGTACCCGTTGTTCACGAGGGGGTTATGATCGGCATCGTAACGACCTCAGACATAGTGAACTATCTCGGAAGCGGCGAGGTTTTTGACAAGCTTGTGACAGGCAACATGCACGAGGCTTTGGGTGTACCCATTAAGATCATAGCACGAGAGCCGCCGGTTACTGTCGACCCCGATCTAGATTTGGGTGAAGCTGCAGAGCTTATGATAGCGCGCGATGTAAGCGTGTTGCCGGTAGCGGTCGAGGGGGCTCTCTCGGGTATCCTAACTGAGAGAGATTTTTTAAACGCGTTAGTCGATTAGATGGCTTCAAAAAAGAGACTTAGCTCAGGTCAGCCGGCGGACGAAACAACGAAGTAAGTTTTTCTTGAGCGTGACGCACGCGGGCGACTCAAACGTCGTATTGAACGAGCTTGTTCTTATGGAGGTACTTAAGGAGGATATCTAGGATCTCATCGCATACATCCTCTTCATCAGCTATTTTTTCAACGACGACATAGGTCCCAGAGTCCTCTCGTGCCATCTCGAGATACCGTCCCCTTACGTTGATAAGAGCAGTTTCGTTCTCAAAAGTAGTCAACCCATTATCGCGTTTTTCAATAAGGGTCATGGCTATATCTGCAGGCCAGTTGATGATGAAATTAATGTCCGGCTCCGGTGCGAATTCTCGATTCATCTCTAGTATCTCTTGCCACGGTCTACTGTCTGACTGATATGCTGCGGTAGACAAGAAGTATCTGTCCATTACGACGATCTTCTTTTCTCGTAGCGCGGGCATTATGTGGTTCTCCACATCGTGCCTTCGATCGGCCAGAAAAAGGTCAACTAAGTCGCTGGGATTCTTGGGGGAGCCGTGCTCAAGCGTTCGACGTATCTGTTGTGCCTCCTGGGTTTCATTAGTCGGCTCGAAAAAGCGGACGGCGTTGAGACCAAGGGCTGTTAATCTCTCTACTAGTCTGATGGACTGCGTTGTTTTTCCCACGCCGTCTATTCCCTCAATTGCCACCAGAATTCCGCGGTTGAGGCAGTGCTTCATGCTAAAAAATGCTCGAAAACTCGATCGCGAATCGCTCAACCTGCTCCTTAGGGATGGCAAAGCTTACACGCACATACTTGTCGACAAATCTTCGCGTGGTGTACTCAGCTGCTCTAATGAAAAAACCGCGTTTCAGCATCGTGTCTGCGATGGTTTCAGGAGTCTTGCCTGTGCCTGAGATATCAATAACAAACATGCTTCCCTGTGACGGATAAACGGGGAGATACGCTCCTCGTATTTTGTCGACAGCATCCTTTATGATAGCTTGATTTGCCATGATAGTCTCAACTACCGTCGGGAGCCAATCGAGTTTGGTCTTGAGGGCTGCAATTCCGGCAATTTGACTAACAATTGAGGTACCGAGGTCATTTATCTTGTACCGGACCATTCGCTCTATAAGCTCGTTTGTTGCGATGTGCGCCCCCAGCCGTAACCCTGCTAAACCGCAGTTTTTTGAAAAACTGTAGATGGTTATCGTTCCCTCAGGATAAAAGTCGGCGGCAAGAGTATGGAGTTTTGCCACGTCTCGGTAGGTCACGTCGTTCAACAAATAAACGCCCGCGTCTTGAGCGATTTCACAAAACGCCTTGACGTCCTTTGCCGTGTAGGTTACGCCCAGCGGGTTCAAAGGGTCAACGAGAGTCAGCATCTTAGTTCGCTTGCTCATCGCCTCATTTACCATGTCCGGCGTCAATTTGTAGCTAGTATCTGCTGAGTAGATCGGTAGGTCAAGAACTTTGGCTCCGCTTAGTTCGGCAAACTTATGAATAACGTAGTAACCAGGATCTGTCGAGATCATGACGTCACCGGGATGCAGCAGGGTGCGTGTCACCTGGTAAAGCGACTCTGTACCGCCCTCCGTCACGTGGACTTCGTGGGGTGAGCTCAAATTCAAGTCTTGGAGTATGAGGGCCCGTAACTCCTCGAGCCCATACGGTGGCGGGTATTTGTGGTATTCCTCTTTGTCGATGGCATTCACCATGGCCCGCTTGATCGCTTGTGGGGTAGGAAAATGGTTGGTATTTTGCCCCATCCATACGACGGAGTCATCGTCGTAAATGTTTTGAAAAAATCGATTTTCACTGTTGAAATCGGCCACTTGAATCACATCGCTGAATGATCGGAAAGCTACGTTTAATCGATCAGTTGCCTAGGGGCGAGCGTTTACAACTGTCGTAATTGTTCACAATTTAAAAGCGTTGTGGTGGAGGAAACAACACTTACAGAAAAACGAGGCGACAGCGTTTGTCTTGGTCGCCGCGAGCCTGTTCCAAGCTCAACCCTGGTTATCAAGAAGGTTAGAATCAGCTTTCCTTGACTGATTTTCTTGTGAATCGTGTTCCGTCTAAAGCTTCCAATCGATAATCTTCTAACAAAACCCGAAACGTTTCGTCTAGGGGAACCGAGAGAGATATTTCCTTTGTTCTGCCGTATCTGCCTTTGCTGACAACTTTTGTGCTGATTATTCCGAGCAAATCCAGCTCCATTATTAAATCGGTGATTCGCCTTTTAGTCAACACGTCGAGGTCTATCTGTCTGCAAAGCGTTTCATACACTCGGTTTACCTCACCGGTTGTTGCGCTTCGCGCTCCGTTTTGATGAAGCGTGATTATGCTATACAGCACCAGTTTCGCTTGGGTAGGGAGCGTGCGAACCACCTCTGCGACTCTATTGAGTTCTATTCGCATCTGAGCGGTCCGAACGTGCTCCTCCTTAACGCTGTCGGCATTCACGCGTTCAGCGAATTCTCCTGATACTCTCAGCAAATCGAGCGCACGTCTGGCATCCCCGTGCTCCTGAGCGGCCAGGGCTGCACAGAGCGGAATGACTTCGTGGTGCAACGCGTGTTCTTTGAAGGCGAGGCGCGCTCGCTCTTCGAGGATGTCTCGCAGTTGATTGGCGTCATACGGTGGAAATATTAACTCTTCTTCGGCGAGGGAGCTTCTGACGCGAGGGTCAAGATATTCTGTAAACTTCAAGTCGTTGGAGATTCCAATCAGACTTACCCGGGTGTCGTTGAGCTCGAGGTTAATTCGCGACAAGTTGTAAAGCACATCGTCCCCGCTTTTTCGGACCAACTTGTCAAGCTCGTCAAGAATTATTATGACGCTCCCGCCTTGAGCGTTGAGTGCTTCAATAAACTCTGAATAGACTTGATCTGTTGGCCACCCCGTCATCGGCACATCTTTGTTGAACTGGCGAGCCAGATAAGCAAGGACGCGGTACTGGGTATCGACCACTTCGCAATTTATGTATGCAACGGTACACGGAACTCCTCGCGATGCGCCGACTTCCATCAATTCTCTGCCTACATATTTAGCGCAAGCCGTTTTCCCTGTGCCGGTTTTGCCGTACACAAGAATATTCGAGGGAGTCTCTCCTCTGAGCGCGACGACTAAAATGATAGCAATCGAGTTGAGTTGATCGCGCCTATGAGGCAGATAGCTCGGCGTGTAGGATGGCCTCAACACTTCCTTATCTTTGAAAACAGGTTTGCTTTCTAAAAGGTTGTCAAAAAGTCCTTCCAACTTTCTGCCTCCAATTTCAACAGAGGAAGCGAATGCTTGCTGGAGGCACTGAATTCTAGCAACGATAACTGACTGCTCAGAGCCATCCGCTTAGTCCTACCGTATAGTGGAAACGTGAGTTAATAAAGTTTATGATTTCTAAAGTTATATTTCCACTGCAATACAACCTACATTTCCACAGGAAATGACGATTTCTTCCACTGCAAACCCTACTACTTGTATTCCTATTAAGCTGCTAAGTAATCGTGGGCTTATATCGATCGCTTCCTAGAGCCTTGATTCGGGTTTCATTTTGCTTCGAAACGATGTTATCCTCGCCAATCTATGACGCTGCGCACGAGTTGCTTAACGTAGGGCGGAAAACTCGTTCCTCTTTTTGGCATACCTTTGTTGCATGTGGAAAGGGCTCAAGACTCACCCCATGTTTTCTACTGTAGAAATAAAAAATAGGATTTTGTTTGGTAATAGATTATAAAAAATAGCGTGTTGTAGCGGTAATAATCTATTAATATATAAATCTTTGTATAAATTTGTTTTAATATTTAATATCTAAAGTTTTATGGATGCGCAAACATGGGGGGTGTGTGTAATTTATGCTCTTTTTGATCGAGGGAGACAGATTAGACCGAATTATTGAAACCGGCTACCAATCCATAACACCCCGCTAACATCATGTCGCCACCTGGTGCTGCAAAATATGGACTCAGTCGAGATTTCCTCATGATCCCTCGTCGAGGTCCTAAGGTGGTTACCCAGAAGCTTCGCTCTCTAAAAGCTCGATCTATCTCTTGGTATCCGGTTTCGTGTATGTAACAACCGTGTCCCCCATCTTGAAAAACACGTTCATTCGTTAATTTACCGTCCATAAACAGTGACAAAAAATAGTCGAGTTTTTCTGTATTGATCAAGGACGTGTGGTGTTCAAACATGCCGATGATCCTCTTTTGATCGAGCATAGCTGCGAGAGTGTGACCGTTTCCCACGTTTACAATGATATGAGGTTCCCGTGCGTGCTCAGCCACTACATCATCACACAGCGCACCCAATATTGCGGCCGGACCGGTATCCATCACTAAGATCTGCTGCATTTCATTCCCCTCTAGCGTCCGATATACGGCCTTTAGTCGAGTCAAATAGTTGGGGATCCGGCCATCTACGTAGCAAAAACTGGTCAACCCACCACCTGCAGCGATCAGGCGCTTGAAGTGCTGAAAACGAAAAATCCTATTACTCCCGGAGCTCTCACCGTGATCTTGACACGCCACTGCGCACATTGTAGGCAGACTAACGTCGAATTGTTGAAGCGCGGCTCTCAGTGCGGGAACGTCCACATCGTTCAGCTCTATTCGAACACAGTCTGTTGTCGGCTGTGCCGGTGTTATCTTCACCCCCCACGATCGGACTTTATCAAGATCATCATTGAGCGTTTTTGCTGCAAGCGGCGTTGCATAAACTGAATATCCGCCCTGCAAGTGAGCTCGAACGGCTGTGCTGCTCGGCCCACCTCCCATCGTCTCGCCGCACAAGAACAAGCTGCGTCCCTGCTCCGTAACAGACCTGATACGGTTGGCGACTATTGCAGTTTGGGAAGGCATCACCATTTTTACGTTATTCTCTGTGACTAAGCTCGAGTCGTACAGGAGCACATCTTGGGTTCCTGTACCGACGTCTAATGCGATGACACGCATAACTGAAAGATTAGGCAACGCCTCTTATTATACTTATTAACGTGGCGTCTGCGTCTTGTGCAGAATCTCCCGTCAGAAATGCTATATACGCACTAACGCAATCCAAGTATATGCGACGCCAGCGGTCACAGACTCACCATAAGGCCGCCGTGAACAAGCGCTATGAAGTTGGCGTAATCTCGATCAGCACGTCTCGATTTGCGAAATACGGGGGCGCTAAGACACCAGAAGAGGCCGAAGACGTATCCGGCCGAATCATTATCGACCTCTTAAAAAGCGCAGGCCACAAGTTTCATTCGTACGCGCTGATATCGGACGAAGCAGAGTCAATTATCGCGTGCGTGAGGGCCCTCATCAGTAATACCGATGTGATCATCACAACAGGGGGGACCGGACTCGCCCCGCGCGACGTGACCATCGAGGCCGTTCAGCAAATGCTTCAAAAAGAAATTCCAGGTTTTGGCGAGCTATTCAGAAGCATCAGCTACGGAAAAATCGGCTCTTCTGCCATGCTCACACGAGCTACAAGCGGCATCATAGGAAACACAGCTATTTTCTGTCTTCCTGGCTCCCCAAACGCCGTGACACTCGCGATGGAAGCCCTCATCTTGCCCGAGCTCGGGCATATTTTGCTTCACGTGTCAGAGCAATAACTCTTTTTTGACGAGCTGTTGATCAGCATCTTGCAAAAAAAGGCTTATTCGAGGGTCGCGTGCTTTTTCTTCAAATCCTCCTCACTCTTTTTTGTTATCTCCATAAGAGCAGCAATGATGCCGTCTAAAAATACCATGGTGCTTATTTCAAACATTGTGCCGAGGGGAGCAAACGATATGTGCGAGCCGACGACTTGTCGCTCCATAAAGTCCATGCCGCTTGCTTTCGTTCGTCCCTTCACGACGACAATAGCGTCAGAAATAGTTCCAAGTGTTGAGTCCCTATTTGACGTTACTGCGGCGAGTCGTGTGCCTTTCGCTTTTGCGAGGGCGCTCATCTCATTGATTGATTTGGTCTCTCCGGAGCCCGATATAACGATAAGAAGATCATCCGTTTCAACGGCTGGGGTCACCGTCTCTCCAACCACATAAACGTTGAATCCCAAATGCATCAATCGCATGGCAAAGCCCTTAACGACGAGTCCTGATCGGCCGGCACCCATGACAAATAGGCGCTTGTGGTTCTGCTGCGCGGCTAGGATACCTGTGAAAAGTGTTTTTACCTCAGAATAGTCTATTTCATCAGCTATGGCCTGCACATTCGCGGCGATAACCTTCATCGCTGATTTGACGTAGTCTTCGGGTTGTTGGGCAATAAGGTTCTGCATAGATTCGCACCAGTGACTTTTATTTGCCTGCGCTATTCTTTGAGCTTTTTTATGCTTAAAGGGCTTTGCAGAATTCTGCTTTGACTCATCCGTTTTCCATGGACTTTGCGCGACTTGGGGACGGCTTTTCGACCTCTTCAAATGCCAGTCTGCACAAGAGGTAGGCGATCGTAGACTCAGCACCAAGGTTCTGATTAACTCCGTTTTCAAGCGAGAGACCATCAAAACAACCGCCTGTACCATCATCATAAATTGGCAGCTTGAGCAGATTGTTGCCGGTGAACCAGCTAAAACACTTCAGCGCGTTTTGGTAGTACTGTCGCTTGCCGGTGATCCTGTAAGCGTCTAAGAATGCCTCGACAAGTGCCCCGACATCGATAGCCTGTTCGTCGCCGAGCGCTCTATGTTTTCCGCGGACGTACCAGCCGTTGTTTCCGATGACATTTATCACACTGTTTGAGGTTACCACTTGATCCCACAGGAACTGTAGGGTGCTTTCGCCGCAAGCAAGGAGTTGCTCATCGCCCACTACATCATAGGCAAGCAGCATCGCCTGGGACAGCCGAGCGTTCGAGTACGACATGAAGTCTTCGAACCACTCCCAGTCTGGAGCTCGGGTATCCTCGTAGCTGCGCAGAATCTCTACTGCAAGCGCTCTGATTCTCTCTTTCGCACCTTCAAATAACCCTTTTGAGCAATAGAAGCCGAGTAGGCAGTAGGCCATTCCTCGTAAGGACAACTTGCTGGTCGCGTGCGTCGCCGCGCGTTCAAAAATGACGTGCGCAACTTCTTGAACGCTCTTAGGGAGATGCGAAGCGCTCGTGTATCCGCACGCCCAGAGCGTCCTGCCCAAAGCTTCATCGGAACCTACGCTGTCGAGGAAGTTCCTTTGGTAGCTCATGAAATTGCGCATCGTACCGTCGTCATTCTGCGCGTGAAAAGTAAAGGCCATGTAGGTCCTCAACAAGTCGAAACTCGACTCATCTCGAAACAAACTGTAGTGCTTCGCCGTCACAAGCAACGCTCTGACGTTGTCATCAACGCAATAACCTTCAAATCTGTTCGGAATCGCGTATTTTGCGTGTTGCAGTATTCCTGTGCAATCAGTGAGTGCTTTCACGTGCCGTAACGTAACGGGAGGGAGCAGCGTATCACCTTGAAGCTTTTTGTCGTCTGTTCATATATAGGCTGTTGTTCGGGGGTCATTGAACAGAGGCCCGTGCACTGCACAGGCCATCGAAGACGCACGGTTATTACGCGTTGCACGTGCCCGTAATGACCATCCATCAAAGCAAGGCAGCATTGGCGCTCAGCGCCAACTTTATATCCACGCTCGCGTAGTAACGTAAAGCCTCAAGCGTAGTTTTTGGAGTGATCAGCCCTCGACATGCGGCGCACGAAATTGGTCTCTAACTCTCTGTTGCTTGCTGCTGTAGCTCTGATTCTGTGTGCTGCTCTGGCAGTTCCAGCGAGCGCGGCAACCATGACTGTCGGTGCCGGAGGGCAATTCAAAACCATTCAACAAGCAGTGGATGCTGCGAAGCCGGGCGACACGGTGCTCGTCGCGGCCGGCACGTACACCGAAAACGTGGTAGTGAGCAAACCACTAACGATAACAGGAAACGCGACAGTGAATGCAGCCGATTCGAGCAAAGATGTGTTCCTGATAACGAGCCCCGGCGTGCACATTGACGGATTGACCATAAGCGGCGGCGAATCTGGTGTCAATGTTGCCGGTGTTGCTTCCTGCGCTATAACTAACATTACCGAGCACGGCAACGTCTTCGCAGTATATCTCGCCAACGCGACGAACAGCGTCGTGAGCAATAACAACCTAGCCAACAATCATTATGGTGTCTACTGTGACTATGCTACGTCCAATACAATAGCGAACAACGTGGCAACTGGCGAGACCGGCGGCGGTAACAACGCGACATACAGCGATGGCATCTACTTGTACTATAGTGATTCCAACAATGTCACACAGAATAATCTCAGCGATAATCACGTCTACGGAATTTCCCTATTCCATTCGTCTGGCAACGACATCTCAAATAACACCATACACGCGGACGAGCAGATTGGCGTCCGCCTCGGTGAAGCATCCAATAATAACACGCTTAGCTTCAACACGATCGGCGGCAATAGCCAGCTCGGGATTTTAATCCTCAATGCACAGGGCAATCAGATCTATCTTAACAACTTCGTGAACCAAACGGTCGCGACAAGTGATGCATCGGCCGCGATTCTGAACTCGCCGGAAAAGCTAGCCTATACGTACGGCGGCATCAACCGAACGGGATATATGAGTAATTACTACTCGGATTACAAAGGCAACGACTCTAACGGCACCGGGATCGGAAGCACGCCATCATCATATGGCGATAAGTACCCGCTCATGCAGCCAATTTCGAGCTACGGAACCATTATTCTTGCAAGTGCCGTTACACCCACACCTTCCACATCGTCGTCGAGTGGCCTGAACCAGAGTACCACAGCGACCTTCAATCAAAGCAGCAATGGAACAGGACTTCCAGGATTTGAAACACCGTATGCCGTGGCCGGGCTTCTAATAGCTGCACTTGTGGTTCTTCTCAAACACCGCAGATAGCGTGCACGTAATTCGGCAACATTTTCTAACGGCACGCTTTTTTTGGGTCGCGTTCCCAAATAGGGGATAGTAAGTGCTCGCTCGAGTCGGTGAAGAGGTTCTATGGATCTAGCTCGCATCATCGACGTACTAAATACTAACTTGCATCATCTGCTAGCATACTTACGACTGACTAAACAAACAAGCCTTTCGTGAGCTTTTTCTACCGATGCAGTGGCAAATCGAGCAAGAAAGGCGTGATCCCTTTTGGTGGTAACGAGCGTTGAAGCGGGCAAGAGGTTTCGAGCGCACGCGACAACAAGCCCGCAATCGAAACACTTTTCTGGCCAGAAGTAATACTGTTTGAAAAAGAAGTATTACAAATTATGCGGTGAATTTGATGGATAAGCAATTAGTGCGAACATGTGTGTCCCTACCGAGTGACCTTTTGGATCGGTTCGACGAGATCATCTCAGAGCGGGGGTACTCATCGCGCTCTGAGGCCATACGAGATGCCATACGGAATTATATCGTGAACTATAAGTGGATGACTGAGGTCGAGGGGGAACGCATAGGGATCATCTCGCTTGTTTATGAACACGACCAGCGAGGGCTGACCGACGACCTGACCGAGATACAGCACGTCCATATGGGTCTGATTACGAGTTCTGTGCACATCCATCTCGACCATGATAATTGCTTGGAGATTATCATGTTGCACGGTGAGGGAAGGAGCATTAAAGAGGTCGCGGAGAGGGTGATGGCTCTTAAGGGCGTCAAATACGTGAAGCTTAACACGATATCACCTGGTAAAGACTTCAGTTAACCCCATGCTGCCTGAGTGGATGAACGAGGTCGAAATAGGCCCGTGTCAGTGTTGCGCCGTCAGTGTCGGCAAGAAAAAGAGCTTTGTCGAGAAGTCGATCTCTGGCGTGCTCAACTTCTTCCAGGAGAGCCTCATCTCCGAGGACTTTGCAAAACGTGATGGTTTGTTGCAAAGCCTTGATCCCCGAGTGAAGTTGATCTCTGCTATCATGCTCGTTGTGGCCGTGAGCTTGACGAGGGACATCCGGGTGCTGTTCGTCTCCTATCTGTTGATCCTCCTATTCGCGTACCTCAGTAAGATAGAAATATCATTCTTCATCAAGCGCGTATGGGTATTCGTTCCTATTTTTGCGGGCATCATCGTACTGCCAATTCTCTTTAATGTTTTTATGGCAGGCGATAGTTTGGTCACCGTCGCGACTCTCGGTAGCGGGGCACATCTCGGACCGATCTTGCTCCCCAGCACGATCTACATCACCAGGCAGGGCACGATGTTCGCTCTCACGTTCATCCTGCGAGTCGCTACGTGCGTGTCTATCGCCGTGCTCCTGTTTCTGACAACTCAGCGTGACGTGCTCTTCAAATCGCTTCGATCGCTTCGTGTCCCGAAGGTATACGTCCTTACACTCGACATGTGCTACAGGTACATCTTTTTGCTCATGGATACGGTGAGGGACTTTTTTACGGCTAAAAAGAGCAGGACGATTAAGAGTCTGTCTGTGCGGGACGAGCAAAGGTGGGTGGCGGGCCGCGTTGGCTATATGCTCGTGAAATCGTTGGACATGAGCAACAAGGTTCACGACGCTATGATCTCCAGGGGCTTTAATGGTGACGTGAAGCTCTTGCACGATTATGCCGTGCGCAAAAGAGACTACGCCGCGATCGCAACCGTGCTAATGTTCAGCTCGATGTTAGCGCTGATCTCTCAAAATATCATCAGGATCTGACGTTCTCAAATAGGACCAAGCCATGGAGACAATCTTCGATTTACACGACGTTTCTTATACATACTTGGAAAAGTTCGAGGCGTTGAACAGCGTGAACGTAACGATGACAGCAGGAGAGCAGATTTCGATAATGGGGGCCAACGGCAGTGGAAAATCCACGCTCCTCTCCATATTGAATGCTCTGGTATACCCGACGTCGGGTGAGTTTTATGCGTTCGGTAAACCGGTGACTGAAGAGGCGTTCAACTCGCTCGAGGATAACGAGTTCGGCCGCTATTTCCGAAAAAAGGTAGGCATCGTATTCCAGAACCCGGACATCCAGTTGTTCTCCTCCACAGTCTTCGACGAGATCGCCTTTGGCCCACTACAGCTCGGCCTGCCTAAAGATGAGGTCAAGAAGCGCACTGAGGAGGTCATTTCGATGATGGGGATTTCCAGTTTAAGGGACCGGGCGCCACATACGCTGAGCGGCGGTGAGAAAAAGAAGGTATGCATCGCTTCGATACTCTCGATTAACCCCGATGTGCTATTGTTGGATGAGCCGACCGGAGGTTTAGACCCACGCAGCCAACTGTGGCTTATTGAGCTTCTGCAGGACTTGGCTAAAGCGGGGAAAACGATCATCACGGCTACCCACGATCTAGATATCGTAGAACAGATAAGCACGAGGGCCATTGTCTTCGGTGAGGATCACACTATCAAAGCGGACGCCAACTGTGATAAGGTGATGAACAATCTTGAACTACTGACGTCCGCAAACCTGATTCACAAGCATATGCACCGGCACGGCAAGCTTATGCACGAGCATCTGCATTCGCACGACGGAGAGAATCATCACGAGCATTAAGTCCCAAACTGCATTTTTTAAAAAGAAGGTTTTAGTATCAGCAATGATGCGCGGCACGTTATAAATGTGGCGGTATTCACGCTTTTTTATTCGCTAACAGATAAAAAAAGAGGAAAAAACGAACAGACTCGCGGCTATTCTTCATTCTTAGGGGCATTTCTTGTCAAAGCTCTTCCAATTAGGATGAAAACTCCTCCGCAGAGCACCGCCCCGATGATTGCCGATGCATAGTATCCGAGGCTTTGGCCAAGGAACGTATCTGATAAGGCGGGCAAGCCGTAATCTGGTAAGGGGGCGTGCCACAAACCGGACAGACTGGCAACACCTGCGGGAACAAATCCTACCAGTCCTTGCAGCTTATCGGCACTCCACTCACCGTATGCAGTGCCACTTGCAAGCAAGCCGATGGGCACCAGTACGATTAGTACGACGAATACTATCAGCAAGTTTCTTAGCAGTCTATCCAAGAATGTCACCTCGTGTCACGCTGGTGACGTGGTTCTGACGCCTCCTTTTTTCTCTCCAGCCCTCTTGTAGTTGAATATAATCGTTGGATCAGTCCGTGCTATGTACCCGAAGGCCAATGCCGTAATGATCGCTTCTAGAATGCTGAAGAAAAAAGCGTGGCTAAAGAGCATCGCCGGTACAGTTATACCGAGCCCGTATGGCATGTAAAGGGGCGCGCCATCGGCAGTGTGCTCGAGTATGGGTTGGATTCCCATCTCAAAACCAGCGAAGCCAGCAGCGACCGTCAAACCGAGCCATCCGCCGATCCCCGCACCCAGCGCTCTTCGCCTTGAGGTAATTTCTGTTTTTCCGCTGATCAACTTGTAACTATAGAATGCAACGAAGGGTATGACGACGGCCATGTTGAAACAGTTCGCTCCAAAAGCCGTGATACCCCCATCGCCGAAAAGTAAGCATTGTATGAGGAGCGCCACTGATGTCGTCACGACCGCAACCCAGGGGCCTAATATGATTGCTACCAACGCGCTGCCTACCGCGTGGCCGGCGCTCCCCCCTGGTATAGGCACGTTGAACATCATGATGACAAACGAGAAAGCAGCGGCTAGCGCCAGATAGGGCACTTGTTTGGATTTGAGGTTTTTACGCAGCCACGTTCCGGCATAAAGCCAAATCGGGATCATAACGATATACATTGCCACGTAAGTTAATGGTCCTAAGTACCCGTCTGGTATGTGCATGTTATTATCAGACTGAAATAACCGCGAGTAGTTATAAAAAACTATCGATTAGTAACACTAAAAACACACTAATTGATGTAATAGTAATAATCCACGCCTAATTTGGAGCAATCAGCGCCACGCAAAAACGCTCAACAACGATCTCAATCCGGTGATCAAAGCAGTCAGAACGAGCAAATACACCACTGCGATCGATAAGCTACAAAAAGCCACGCTCACCAAGACCGACAGGTGTGCAAAGGCCGGTAGGCCGGATAAGAATGACCTCGTCACAAACTGCCCGGCACAGGCGAGGGTCTATTCGGAAGTGAACCACATTATTCAAGAAGTACAGGCGTTGCAGGGGTTGTGAACGGGGTTGTTCTGTGTCCTCTTCACTTCGTTCTTTTTTTTGCTTTCAGCATGTTCTCGCCGCGGGATTATTACCTGTCGAGCAGGCGCGACGTTACGCACGCGATTTGGCCACCGATGGATAACGCCGAAACTTACGCGGCAGCATAAATAGTCTCATCAGGAACGAAAAGAGAAGGTACCCCTTGTTCGTTTCCCCCCTTTCCTACGAGCTATTAACTGGTCGAATCGTCTTTCATAGGCGTCTTTAAAATGATTAAGGCTCTGCAGTGGAATGTCTTGCAGATTTGCGTAATAATGATTGCAAAAATAGCAAAATAGAATTATTGGCTACCTCAACGCATCTGCAAGGCCTTGCGAGAGTCCTATGTAGCTTATCTTTTACCTGCTCCTCGACGCCGTACAACTTGACTGGATCTAAAGTCCCTCTAAATCGAGTTTACGCTTCTTAAATTCCCTTTTAGTAAAAAGTAAGATGTACTCTTTTATCTTAATGGCGCTACAAATACGCTCTACCACGCCGAGGCACTCGTCTTTTGAATGACCGTGAATCATTGTGTAGACATTATACGGCCATTCAGGGTAGCTCACTCGTTCATACCCGTGACTTACCTCTGTTAGATCCTGTATTACCGCTTCAAATTCATCAATTCGCTGTTCTGGAATTTTCCACGCGACGAGGACGTTGGACGAGTACCCTACCTGCACATGCCTCACGACTGCACCATACCGTCTAATGAGGCCATCAGCGATTAATGAACGTATGGCCTCTAACAGCTCATCTTCTGTTGTTCCGAGCTCTTGTGCCAGTGTGAGGAACGGCCTACTCTCGATTGCTAAACCGCGGTGCAAACAGCGTATTATTCGACTGTCTGATGCTTTGTAATTGCTCTTCTCGTGCACGTCTTACAGCTTGAAATTTGTTTTTAGCTTGAGAACTCGCTTAACTGGGACTACAAGCGAATCCAGCGGGTGTATTTTCCCTTTTATTTCTTCAAGCATCGAGGCAAGCCCTTCTTCGGATGCCGCGGTAATGGTAAACCAGATATTGTACTCGCCTTCCCGCTCATAATTGTGTGTCACCCCTGCATACGAGTTGATGATTTGAGCAGCCCTATCGACTGCGTGTTCCGGAACTCGTAAGGCAACAAGCGTGCTTGCGAGCCCGATCATTTTTGAATTGAAGATGGGGCCGATCTCCCGTATCACACCATCGGTTTTTAGCCTTCGAACTCTGGCGAGGATTTCGTCTTCAGACGTGTCGAGCCTCATCGCAAGCTCTCTGTATGGTTCTTTTGCTAGCGGGAACTCGTACTGCAGCAGGTTTATCAATTGAGAGTCAAGCGCATCAAAGGTCCTCACGTCCACACACCGCCACAATACGGGTCGTCACCAAGGTAATCACCGCTCATTGCGTGCGCCCGAGCACGGCAGCCCCTGCACGTGTCTGAATAACTGCACGTTTTGCACGCCCCTGTAAATGCTGAGGGGTCGCGCAGTGACGCTAAAAGGGGGGAGCTCTCCCATATCTCGCTAAAGCTCGTGCGTCTTATGTCTCCTGCAGGCACCGGAAAATACCCACAGGGTTGGACCGTGCCGCTGCTTGTCACGAAGACGTAACTCAAACCCGCAAGGCATCCTTTACGTCTCTCGTTTAGCCGGTACTGCGGGGTGCACGTTGGTCGTATGGGAAGAGCCCCATTCCTGTCACGTTCATCAAGCCATTTGAGTGTCTCATAATAGTCAGACTTTGAGACGAGATCTGTCACACGGCCTCTGCCGGTAGGCACAAGGGCAAAGACGTGCCACGCCGATGCGCCGGATTCACGCACCGTGTTATAGATACGAGGGAGCGACGCTACGTTAGCGTTAGTGACCGTGGTATTGATCTGAAACGTAATCCCCGCCTCTTTCAATGCCTTAGCTCCGTTAAGTGCATCGCGATACGCCCCACTCACACCTCGTAACGAATCGTGGGATTGAGCATCTGCACCGTCAATGCTAATCGAAGCTGCAGTCAGTCCCGCGTCTCTCAGCCTTCTTGCCCTCTTTTCGTTGACCAACGTCCCGTTTGTTGCAAGCGCGGTTCTCAGCCCGGACGTTGCAGCGTGCTCTATCACGATGTCAATATCCTTTCGTAAAAGCGGCTCACCGCCAGTAAGGATGAGAAGAGGGTGAAACGTTGAGAGTTCGTCGACAAATGTGCACGCTTCATCAGTGGTAAGCTCATTCCTGCTGCTTCGTTTGCTTCTTTTAGTTCCTCCTGCATCTGCCTTGCAGAAGCGACACGCAAGGTTGCATTCTCGGGCGACTTCCCACGCTACGACGGCGGGCATCTTCATGTGCTGCCACCTCGTATCATCGCATCGCTGAGGTAGCAGCTCGGATCCGCTCCCCAGAGATCGCCCATTCTGGATGCTCGCACCCTGCAGCCACCGCACACCTCCACATACCCACAGGTGCTGCAACGCCCCCTAAGGTGCGATTTTTTGTCACGTAACATCGAAAGGAGTTCATTCTGGCTGTTCCATATGGTGCTCAAGCTGCTCTGTCGCACGTTGCCCACTGCACCCTCCCAGAACTGGCAGGGCCGCACGTTTCCATTTGGATCGATGTTGACGATCTTCTGTCCTGCGGAGCAGCCCCCGTGCGCGGTCAGGAGGGACATCACACTGCTCTTATCGGCACTTTCGACCGAATTCAGTATGTAGATGCCATCTGCGTGGTTATCGGTGGTAAGTACCTCGATTCCGTGGTCTGCAAGCGTTTTCGTTCGTTGAATGAGGTAGTCCACCACCTCAACTCGTGTTTCGTTGGTGATATCCATCTCGGCACTCGCCCTCCCTGCGTACACGAGATGATACAGGCAAAAGCGGGGGATCTGGTGCCGAATAAGAAGATCGGTAACTGCAGGCAATTCAGAGACGTTGTGCCGGTTGACCGTGAACCGTATGCCCGTTTTTATGTCCGCATCTCTCGCGTTTTTCAGTCCTTCAAGTGCGTTCCTAAACGCGCCTCTTTCGTTTCTGAACCTGTCGTGCGTAGCTTCCAACCCGTCAATACTGACGCCGACATAAGAAACGCCCGCTTCTGCGATCCTTCGAGCGTAATCTCGTGTGATAAGGGTTCCATTGGTAGAGAGGCCAACTCTCAATCCTTTAGAGACAGCATATGTGCAGAGCTCAACGGTATCACCTCGTACGAGCGGCTCACCTCCAGAAAAAAGCATAACAGGGGGGTGCAGGGTCGCCGCATCATCTATGAGCTTGTACGCTTCATCGGTGTTCAGCTCATCGGACGCAGCTGCAGCCGCCGCATCGATATAGCAATGCGAGCACGCGAGGTTGCACTTTTTCGTAACGCTCCATACGATGACCGGTCCGTGGTTCCCCGCATAATGGAGCTGTCGACTTGCTTTGGTTGGACGTGACGAGTCTACACTAGCGGTTCTGAGTAGCAGGTTCGTGCATCCTATCATCAACTACAACTGATATATGCGCAATATATAGTTTAAGCTCGCGAGGCACAATGATGTGGGGAGGTTTCACTCAAAGAGGAAGGAAAATTAAAACTCTACCTTCTCGCACATCTCTCGCAAGCCCCTGACTGTACCGCCTCTCTTAGGCGACGGCGTGATCGCCTTTAATTTAAGAAATACGCATGCGATCGCGAATATGAAGTTACAGTACAAGGACAAGACCATAGCCGCGTAAATTGCGAATGAAAGAGCCAATTGACGAAGCGCAAAGCTGCGATTTCTGTGCTCGAAATCTACAAGGACAGTTAGGCGAAGGGCGACCATCAGACTGACGAGATTCGCCGCTCATAAAACTACTCCGACCTAATTGCGACGCTATCCTTTCAAGGGATTGTGGCGTTGAACGCGCGTCCTCACGTTACTGCGTGCGTCAATCAAGGTCAGTTCTCGAAAAAAAAGAGATAAGAAGGGAGGGACGATACCTCCCATACTTCCTGCGATTGATATCAAGATCTGGTGATTTCTCTAAAGTGTCAGCTGTACATTTGGCGCATGTGAGGGTGTCATTATTCTCTCCCTTGACACAGGCGGAATGGAGATCGCAGCGGCAGTAGCTACTCTCGACAATTTCACTCAGTTTAATGTCCTTCATCTTGTTTACCCCCCGGTTAATCTTTGACAGCAAGGACACGCGCCCCTGCTCCCGATAGCACCAATGATGAGCCGGTATGTTAATGCGCGTGACATATTTTTTGGTCACACCTCAACGCCTGTTTACGTGCTCTCCTATGAGCCAAAAAAAGCTTAGCAGCTGAAGAGAGTAATGCAATCCCGAAAGACGAACGCTTAAATCAGAGCCAAACTCAGCAAATGATCTGAACTAGCGGATATTCTGCAAATGCTCGTTCTAGGAAATCGCGCTGCTATTTGCTGTTGTCAAGTATAGATAGCAGTCGGCAAACTTCGGGGATAGTCTGACAGTATGCGGCAATCGAACTCTTATGCAAATTGCCAAATCGAGGCAACATAGCGTCAACTATTGTTAGCTCTCAATGTCTTCTTGTGTGACAATACGACTCATCACGTTGTTTCGAGCACCGATCGTCGAGGGGTTCTCATTTACGGCTCATAAACAACAAAGCCCAGACACTGGGTGAGTCTCGTGAGTCTCGTGTAGATTATCAATACCCACGGTGCCTCAGCGTTCTCTGCTCATCTATCTCTCGCATGGCTCGTTCTGACCGCTCGATTAGTGTGTCCGTAGTATCGAACCTCTCACACAGATCAGCATAGAATTCGAGGTGGGCTCGAATCTCTTCCTTCAGTTGCGCTCTCTCTTGTGCGTCAATATCGTCAAAAAACTCAAGGTCACAATGGAGGCTTTTTAGCGCATTCCAAGCCCTCCATGCACTCCCTTCTATTTGATCCAGCGTTATCACGGTTTGCTCACCTTCTCCTTCGTCTAAGTCTCTGTTTTTGTCTCGATTCTCTTTCCACGCCAATCCTAAAGCGGTGGTCACAGTAATACGGCTAAATTGTGACTCTACCCGTATTTCTGCCGTTTTCCGTAGAACTGGGGATTGCTCGCGATTGAGGGGTCGCACACATCTATAGACAATCTAGGCAAATATTTGCTGAGGCGGCGATAGCACCACCTGCGGAAGTAATCGAGAGGGTGGCGCAGTGGTTGGGTTCTTCACTGGGTCAAGAGTGTAAGAACCAACTCAACCGAAAAATGTTCGCGTATCATCCTCTCAGATTACAAGGATGTGGGAGAGAATCTTTCTTATACATTCGATCGATTGTAGCAAGCGCTACCAATCGGATATATCTTCGGCGGTCGCTCGCGCCTTCTTATTCTGTCGTGCGCCGTGCGCGTGCACGCCAAGTTCATTGGCAATGGGTCCTAACTCTTGTGCCTTTTTGACGATATTATCCATCGTTTCGGCGAACTTGACCCCTTCTGACGCGGAGATTTGATCCCAGTACAGCCGCTCAGGATTGATCCCGATTGCCTGTAAATAGGGTTTGAGCAGGGTCATGCGCGCATTGCAGGCAAAGTTGCCCTTCAGGTAATGGCAGTCGCCAAAGTGGCAGCCGAGCACCATCACTATGTCAGCACCAGAGAGGAACCCTTGCACTATGAACATTGGGTTCAGCCTTCCTGTGCACATCACCCGTATGACGCGCGCGTTCGACGCGTACTGCATTCGCGAGGTACCCGCTCCATCCGCGCCGGCGTAGGAGCACCAGTTGCAGCAGAAGGTTAAGATACGGGGTTCCCATTTCTGTTCGCTCGATTGTGTAACTTCCACTTGACTCATTCTTCCTCCACCAGCCATTCAGATAAAGGTATTGGGTCCTCCATTGACCGTCCTGGCACGTAGCCTGTAGTTTTCTGAAGCTCCGTTTGTACCATGTGAGTGATGGTAGCAATTGGGATTTCAGCGGGACAACCGTCCTCACACTGGCCACAGTCCACACACGATGGCGCTATGTGCAGCAATCGCGTGAGATGAAACATCGGCTCAGGAGGCAAGTGGCCTTGCTGCATGACGTAATCTTTTTTCGTAAAGCACTCCTCGCAGTAGCATATCGGACAATTGATAATGCAGTTTCTACACAGTATACAGTTGTCTAATTCAGCGAAGAGCTTTTCGAACCTATTATCGCCGTCAAACTTGGCAAATTGCGCGGCCCTAAATTTGCGCGCCATTTTTATCATTATTCCGTCTAACTTCTCACGCAGTGCGATCCCTTCAGGTGGCGCGTCGGTCAGAGTTAGGGCTCCGGCTGCATTTGCCGTATCAAGCAACTTTTGGCCTTTTTCTGTGAATACTTCGATGAAGGTTGCCTTTCCTGCATCAGGGCCGATAACGCCCCAGTTGCCGCACGCTATGTCGGCCATCCGCGGGATGTTAAATTCGCATCGTTGGCAGTTCTTGCGCCTGCCGTAGCCTGCCTCCTCCAACGTATCTATAGAGACCTCTTTGTGTTCGCCATCCTTGGTCTGCACGATAAGCTTCCCCTTAGCGATCTCCTCTTTTACCACATCATCGGGATCGATGTCATAGAATTGTCGTATCATCGCGCGTGCAGGTACGGGAGGCATCGTCCCTGCGCAATTCATCCCGACCATATAGACATTGTCTCGATTAATCTGGTTACGTTTGGCCATCTCAACAATAGCGCGGGCGTCGCACGGTTTGCACGTGACGGCGACGCGCGTATCGCGCGCCCCATTGAGGTAATTCTTGATTACCTTTGCGCTGAGAGTCGGTGCGCAATGTAATGAACCTGCAGCTTCGGCTATCTCTTCCTTAGTCGTCGCAAAAAAGGGAATGCCATCGTAGATGCTTTCGCCCTTCTTTATAACCAATGCTCCGTCGACTAAGTTCTGTTCTAATGCTGATGTGAGTATTGCAGTAACGGCGCCGCCACACTCACCTTTCTCCTGAATCGCGCTGTCGGCCGCTTGCGCGTAAAACATATCTCCTACTTTAACCATTTTTCTGCACCTCCTTCTAAGCGGCTTCAAGAGCCGCTGCGCAGACCTTCAGCTCGGGCATCTTAGCAACCGGATCGAGAGCAGAATTTGTCAGCACGTTCGCTGCCGCTTCCTTGAAGTGGAACGGCATAAACAGTATCCCTTTTGGAATATCTTTCGTGACGTTGGCAGGTGTTGTGACCTCGCCGCGTCGCGTTCGCACCTTTACCATGTCCCCCTTAGCTATGCCAAGTTCAGCGGCGTCTTCCGGGCTGATCTCAACGTAACCCGTCGGGACTTCATGGTCAAGCGTTGGCGACCGTCTCGTCATAGTTCCGGTGTGGTAGTGGAACAATATACGCCCGGTAGTGAGGATGAACGGATAGTCCGCGTCAGTCACTTCTGCAGGCGGCTTCCACTCCACTCCGACGAAGGTTCCCAGTCCATCAGGCGCTGAAAACTTCGCTGTATGGAGAATCGGCGTTCCGGGATGTTCTTCGGTCGGGCACGGCCAATGTAGTGCTTCTGGCTTTTCCAGCCGTGCGTAGGTCATTCCTGCGTACTGCGGTGTCACCTGTCTGACTTCTTCGAATATCTGTTCGGCACTCTCGTAGTTGAAACCAGGGATCCCTAACTTGTCCGCAAGGGCGCAAATGATTTCCCAGTCAGCCTTTGCTTCGCCGGGTGGCTCAACTGCCTTTCTCACGCGTTGGACGCGTCTTTCGGTGCTCGTAAACGTGCCTTCCTTTTCCGCCCAACACGCGCCTGGCAGTACGACGTCAGCGAGTTCACCAGTCTCTGTTAGGAAGATATCCTGGACTACGAGGAAATCGAGCTTCTTAAGACACTCAGCGACGTGGGTGAGGTTGGGGTCTGACATCATCGGATTCTCTCCGACGATGTACATGTTCTTGATCTCATCGCCGGCGGCTCCCAGCATCTCAGTGACGGTTAGACCGCCTGCAGCTGGCAAGTCTTTGACTCCCCAGAACTCTTCCATCTTTTGGCGCGTTGCATCAACGGCCACGGACTGGTATCCAGAGTACACGACAGGCAGCGCTCCCATATCGCACGCTCCTTGCACGTTGTTCTGTCCTCTCAGTGGGTTAACGCCTGTGCCGGGCCTGCCGATGTTGCCCGTCAACATCGCAATGTTTGAAGTCGAAAGCACGTTGTCCGTGCCGGTGGTATGCTGCGTGATTCCCATTGAGTAAATCAACGCCGTGGCATCAGCATCCGCGTAGGCCATGGCCACTTCCTTAACGAGTTCAGGAGGCACCGTTGTTATGTCTTGAACGTCTGCGTAGTTTTTGACGACCTCCTTGAGCTCATCAAATCCCTTCGTTCGCTCAGCGATGAATTCTTTGTCTTCCTTTCCTTCCTCAATGATCCAATACATCATTGAGTTCAGAAGTGCGACGTCTGTGCCGGGTTTGAGGGGCACGTGGATGTCCGCGAGCTTAGCGGTCGTTGAGAATCTTGGGTCAGCGACGATGATTTTCGCGCCTTTCTGTTTCGCCCTGATGATACTCCTACCGATGAGCGGGTGCTGCTCCATGGTGTTCGAACCGATGACGAATATACAGTTTGCTTCTGCAATGTCGGCAATGGAGTTTGTCATCGCACCGGAGCCGAACGAGCGCGCGAGTCCGGATACCGTGGGACCGTGGCACAGCCTCGCACAGTGATCAAGGTAGTTGGTGTGGAAGCCCGCTCTCGCCAGCTTGTTCATCAAGTAGTTCTCTTCGTTTGTCGTCCTCGCAGAAGATAGAAACGCCACCGAATTGGGCCCATACTGTTCCTGCGTCGCCTTGAACTTCGAGGCAACTAAGGCCAGGGCTTCGTCCCACGAAGACTCGACGAACTTGCCATCTTTTTTGATCAGAGGCACAGTGAGTCGTTCTTCGCTGTGAACGAATTCGTCGCACGCGAGCCCCTTTGGACAGAGTTTGCCCTCGCTTACGGGATGTCGCTTCCAGGTTTCAACACCTGCAAGCTTTCCGTCTTGAACAACAAGGTTTAAACCGCAACCACAGCCGCAGTAGGGGCAAGTAGTTGGTACATAGTTGAAATTCATGTTCTCGCACATCTCCTAGACTTTTTCAATTATGATATTCACTATAGGAGATCTTTAACGCGTAATATTTCATGCTAGATCAGCTTAAATCTTTGGTAGTAGAAAAAGAGAGGACGGGCGTGTGCCCGTCAAGGTAGCCAGATCTTGACTGGCTAGTTTGTTCAGTCGATTACTGCTTGGTCAGAGATTGCTTTTTCAACGTCATCGCTTCCATAATGAGCTTTCAATGCGTCTTTTACTCCTATTCTGACGAGTTTTGCAACCCTGCCTCCAAAGGCGGTCGCAGGTCCGCTGTACAAAATCGGTTCACCGTCGCGACTCTTTTCATATGCGACTACAATAGCATCGCTCGTCGTGCCCGTGAAACGCAATCCCTTATCGAGAAGAGCGTGCGTCTTCGCTTCCGTGGCGGTAATTATCGTCCCTGCGATCGCCCCTTCGCTCAGCGTTGCAGAGGATATGACGATTATGTTGATTGTGCCAAAAGATGACGGATTCGTGAGCCCTGCAGTGATAAACACCGTGACGCACGCATCGTTTAGAATCTGCACGTTTTTCATTTCAACTGCGGTAAGAAGCGCGACGTAGCCTCCATCGAGCTTCACCGATGCGGCTACTCCCTCAACATAGCTCTTCGGATCGTCGTGAGAGAAATCGTGGGGAACCTGGATGTTTAGGATGTTTTTTGTCGCTCTTCTGCCGCCATCAACGCCAGTGCTCAGGGCCTCAAAGCTGCCCTTCAGGACTAAGACCCGATCTACTATCTCATATTCCACGGTTGTTCACCGTCAAGGGTTACGCGTCGAAACGCCGCCATCCGATGTGTGCTTCAACATATGCTAGGAGCGTCGCGAGCTCTGCGAAAACGGGGCTGTTGCATCGTAGGTCCCCATATATTCGTTGCGCAACACCGTGCGTAAAATCGCGGCTTTCTATCGGCGTCTCTTCCACTATCACAAGCTTGTCTGCTGCAAGTTCAGCTGCTTCGAGGTTCTTTAGGTTCGCCGGCCCGAAGCAGATGTTAGGCAGCACGACGATGGATGCTTCCCGTATAAGTTGCAGGTTACGGTCGTGCACCTCGCTCGAAATGGGCGAAAACGGTGCTTCGACGGCGCATTCAATGCTAAAGTACTGCGCAACATCATAATCGGTGTCGAGTGTATTCACCGCGCCCGCTGAGACGCTCAAACCCCGTTGGACAAGCGCGTGGATTATAGGTGCCCCTCTGCCCCCGCCGGGAATGACGTGCACCTTTGCAGAGCTGCGCGCTCCGGGAGTGTGCTGCGGGAGAAGGGTAATCGAAAAAGCGTTCGTAATCGGGTGTTTTCTCACGAGCGCTGAGACGCCAAACGCTTCTGCGATGTGCTCTTGCGTTAATACCTCCTCGACGGTGCCGTCAGCGAGAATCTCTCCACGTTTTAACAGCAGCAGTCGATCACAGTACTGAGCGGCGAGATTGAGATCGTGAATCGCGGCGATAACCGCAATGCCAGAAGCCGCAAGGCGCCTCACAAGATCAAAGATCTCAATCTTGATCCCAATGTCAAGCTGTGATGTCGCCTCGTCAAGAAGGAGGATCTTGGGTTCTTGGGCCAACGCGCGGGCAATGATGACGCGCTGTTGCTCCCCACCTGAGAGCTCGTTAATCTTGCGATCGGCAAACCGAGCGACATCGGTCATCGCTAACGCTTTTTGCACCGCGTCAAAATCGTGCGTCGATTCGGTTCCGAGGAAGCTGATGTGGGGATTCCTACCCATAAGCACGACCTCCTCGACTGTAAAATCAAAAAAAAACATGTCGGTGCTCTGCGGCACGACCGCCATCTGTTGTGCGAGTCGTTTCGGCTTAATCCGGTAAACATCTACATCATCGAGCGTTATGATGCCGACTTGCGGCTTCAGCACCCCGCTGATTGCCTTAATGAGCGTCGTCTTGCCTGACCCGTTAGGGCCGACGAGACCGATGACCTCGCCAGGCCTGACCGTCAGTTGAGCGTTAATGAGCGCTTGAGTCTGAAGGTAGTAGCAGTCAACGCCATCGACCTCCACACGTCCAGGTCCCCCTGTTTCAGAGCCACGTTCTTCACCGAGCATACGCATTAACCGTTTCCTCGTCCGTTGTATGTGCGGCAGCATTTAAAAGATGTTTTTCCTCCTCCTCCTCACCAGATACAAAAAAAACGGGGCGCCAAGCAACGCCGTGATAATGCCAACGGGCATTTCCTCACCAGGTATAGCGGACCGTGCGACAATGTCGGCCCAGATGAGCAAAATACCGCCGAAGAGTGCGGAAGCGGGAATAAGCGCCTTATGATCCGGACCCGTAAACGTCCGCACCACGTGCGGCACGATGAGCCCGACAAACCCGATGATGCCGCAGAAAGCGACAGTTACCCCCACTATGAACGAAACGGTTACCAAGAGGATCCTCTTGAGGTTCTCCACGCTTACGCCTAGGTGCTGCGCTGCTTCTTCCCCAGACAGCATCAGATTTAAATCGCGCGCGTATGCGTAGAGGATGATTGTCCCGACGAGAATCACCGGGAATGTTATTTCCACGTACTGCCAGGTGCTCGCCCACAGCCCCCCCATGAGCCAAAAAACGAGTGCTGTCAGATTTTGCCCCGCGACGAACATTAGGTATGAGATCAATGCTGAAAAGAAGGTTCCGATCGCAATGCCCGAAAGCAGCAGCAGCGTGACTGAGCTTCTCGGGCCGATCATGGACAGCGCGTATACCGTAAAAGTAGCGATTACGGCGCCCGCGAACGCCGCGACCGGGATGTAGATCGCACCCAACACCCCAAGTGAGATGATGAGGGCGGCACCAAACCCAGCACCGCTTGACGCCCCTAGCACATAAGGATCTGCCAGCGGGTTTTTAAAAAGGGCCTGCATAGCGACGCCTGCGACGGCGAGACCGGCCCCCACGAGGAGCGCCATCAAGGTTCGGGGGAAGCGTATCTGAAATACGATGATTGCATCAGCTTGAGACCACGTGTGGTTTACGGGGACGACCAAATTGGAGAGCATTGCCGCTATCTGTTGCGGAGCTATCCATACCTGGCCAATAGCGATGCTCATCACGACCGTCACGAGTAGAGCAGCTGCAAGCACGGGGAGCGTCGCGTTTCGTTTCATGGGGGAGTGCAATCGCGTCTCTCATGCTGGACTTTGCGCGCGTGTAAATACCTACGATGCTGGCTCGCGAAGAATTGCGGCCATCCAGTCCAGTACATCGAAGGCGCGTGGCCCAGCATGGGATATGATGTCGCTGTTCACGATGTAAACCTTGCCGTTCTTGACAGCATCGAGGTTAGAGAGGGTCGGGTCTGACTTGACCTGTTGAATTGCCGTACTATTCATCCCACCGTTGCAGACAATTATCTGAGGGTTGAGAGCAATTATCGATTCCTTGCTCATGGTAGGATACCCAGTTAGGTTTGCCTGCGCCGCGATGTTTGTGCCCCCCGCAGCAGTGACAATACTATTCTCATAGGTGTCGTTGGCCGCCGTATATGCTGGGTTCCAGTAGACGAGATAGAGCATGCGCGGATGTGAAACAATCGGGAGGTTTTCCACGTTCACCATTCTTTGCGTCAAATTCGCAACAAGTGCACTGCTGTTTCCGGTACTACTAGTCACGTTGCCGATCAATGAGAGGTCGTTCAGTATGCCGGTAAGGCTGGTTGGGTTGAGGACGACCGTGGGTATCCCATCGGCAGCAAGCGTCGGGATCACGGAGGCGCTCAGGTTACTTGCAAAGACGATATCAGGATTGACGGAAATGATCTTCTCAACGCTAGGCGTGCTGAATCCGCCTACTTTTGTGATATTGAGAGCCGCTTGTGGATAGTCGCTATAGCTGTCGACGCCAACCACCTTGTTGCCCAGTCCGAGGGCGAACAAGTCTTCCGTAATGGAAGGAGCGAGTGAAATAATACGATGAGGTGTTTGAGCGATGGTGACGTTTCTTCCGGCATCATCGGTAACCGTGATGCCGCCCGATGGAGTTGTTTGGTTTGACGACTGTGTGCACCCCGCCCCCAACGTAGCGAGGAGTACAGCGCAAATGACGACGCACGCTGCTTTTTTTGGTGTTATGTTCATGCTAATACCCCAAAAACGACAAGAACGAATCTTGAGGCGAATTCGAGTACACGGAGGCTACAGTGTCCTGCGGTACGGGGCACGAGCCGGTGATAGGCAGACGGAAGTACCACGCCCCTCGCGAAATCGGCGCCCACTCGTGCGAGCATGCATCGGGAGGAGATGATGGATCCGCGCGTAGCTTGATTTTCACATCAACCGCGTCAAGCCCACGAAGGGGGTACAACCGCCCGCCATGCCGTTGTCGAAGCCGCCTCTAGATCCCATCGGTTAAGTGTACCTTATCCTATATCAATTTATCTTGATGATTATCAGTTTTACTTGATAAACCAACTTGATAGACCAAGAAGCAAGCGGCCATAAGCAGTGCTTTGATTACTCGCGGAGAACGCCAGACTTTGTTGTGTAGTTTGCGTACTCGTCGTTGCGTTCGTGCGACTAAATACTTTCATCCTTCTTTTGGACAAAACATACAGTTTTCAAGAAAGAGACAGAGCACCCATCTCGCGTTTATCACGGTTGAGGGGATATCGTTCGAAGATACACGCGTCAATAATAACAAGGCAATACGCGCAATGGGGGCTCGAAGCGTTGTACACACGTATTAAACGTGCAGACTTAGGTGAAGCGCTGTCCCACCGAAGCGTTTCGCCGCCGTACGAGTATGTCGCCACTGCGGGGCATCTTACTGCCATCATTGAGCGTATCGCACCTTCGTCGGTCGTGGCTATAGCGCTCGGAACCACGGGTCCCGACACCTTTGTTGATCGGATACGGACGCTCCAATTGGCCATACACGGCCATCCTCCGGCCGTTATTGATTGTGCTCAGGTGCCTCAAGAGGGGTTGGCGAAGCTGCACGGCCTCTTCTCGACACCGGCCGTCAAGGTAATGCACAACGGAAAGCTCGCGCTCAAGTTCCTCTATCAAGCCGGATTTGACCTCTCACGCCCCTATTTCGACACGATGCTTGCCTCGCAACTGCTTAAGGGCGGGCTGGAGGCAAAACACGATCTGAAAACCGTAGCACGAGCGTATCTTGACGAGCACACGCCGGAATCGTGCGGCAGTTTTCGAGCCGGGGCCCTCACCGAGCGGCAACTTCGATGTGCGGGGCAAACGGTCGGCGTGGTCTTGAGCCTCCATGCGACGTTATCGGAGCGTATCGAGAGTGCAGGCCTCACTGACTGCATGCGCTTAGAATGCAACTGCCTCCCCGCGGTTGCGGCAATGGAGCGCAACGGCATGCTCATGGATATGGGGCAGTGGCGGACGTTGCAGGACACCTATAACGAGTTGGAGGAGGACCTCGCGCACGAGGTGTGTCGTGAGCTGACGACGTCGGGACAGCGTACCCTCGGTGACGTCGCCGCCATCAATCTCGGCAGCCCCCAGCAGGTGAAGCACGCCTTCAGAAGCGCGGGCGTTCCCGTCCGCAACGTGCGAGAGGACGAGTTGCGTAAGTATGAGGAGCTCCACCCCGCAATACCCCATTATATTCGCTACAAGCACGTCTTAAAGCTCAAAAACGGCTTTTTGGATGCCCTCCCCCGGCACGTCCATCCGTTGACGGGGAGGATACATCCCACCTTTCTTCAGGTCGGCACGGTGAACGGGAGATTCGCATGCCGCAATCCCAACCTGCAGCAGATTCCACGAGACGATGCGGTGAGGGGGTGCTTCGTCGCGGCACGTGATCATCGCCTCGTAATCGCCGACTACGCGCAATTTGAGCTGCGGGTCGTCGCCGACATCAGCGGTGATGAGGCCATGACGCGGGCGTTCCAACGAGGGGAGGACTTGCATCGGTTGACCGCGTCGCTCGTGCTCGATACGCCCCTTGACCAGGTGACGAAGGACGAGCGCCTTATCGCAAAGGTGCTGAACATCGGCCTCATCTACGGAATGGGCGCACGGAGCTTACGGCGATATGCGAATTACATCTATGGGGTGCACTTTACCCTCGAGGATGCGATCGAGTTTCGCCGGCGTTTCTTTGATGCGTATTCAGGCGTGCGGGCGTTCCACCGCAGCGTGAGCACCACACCGCTGATCTCGATCCGGACCTTGAGCGGGAGAATACGCAGGTGGGAGGATGGCCAAGACCCAAAGCTGACCGAACTGTTAAACACCCGAGTTCAGGGAACTGCTGCGGATATTATGAAACGGGCGGTGACCACGCTCCACGAAGCATTACGCCCTACGAGGGCAAAAATCGTCTGCTGTGTGCACGACGAGGTGCTAGTCGAAGCGCCACAGGTACGCGCTGCCGAGATTGCCGACACCGTCGCCTACCACATGCGAGGGGCGGGGGCTGAGTTTCTGCGAAATGTCCCGCTCGATGTCGACGTCGCGATTGATCGGAGCTGGGCAGGGAAGGGATAACGTGTCCAGCCGATGTCCAAGGTGCTTCACAGAGAGACTTCCGAAGCACCATGGAGCTCGTCGTCGTTACGTGGCTTTTTTGGCTGCTTATGAAGTGTGTAATCTTCGTCCCGTTTGAACTTCACTGGTTCAAACTGAGCACAGCCTTCGGGACGGTACGATGGGTGACTAGCAAAGTGCCGCTTGGGCTCCATTTTTTCGGGCACGGGGCAGAGCCGATAGAAGTGCATACACGAAAAGCACAGCAACATGGCGATCCGCTACCACCCACGTTGCGCGTCACGTTGAGCTTTTTGTAAGGAAGGTGAAACAAAGAGCCGAAAAGGGACCAGAGCAAACGTGGACGAGCTTCAAAAAAAGCGTGAAGAACGCACAGCATTGGAACTCTTTCCCTGCGTTCTGGTTAGTCGTTTGGGTGAACCGCCGGCCTTCGGCGTAGCGACGCTTCAGCCATCCGCGCGGTTTTCGGAGCGCAGAGCTCTGGCGCGATACCACACAACGATAGACACGAAGAAGCGAAGTGATCGTAGTTGGAGCGGAGCCTGGTCGCGTATAAACCGGAACCGCTCCGCATATTAGTTGGGGTCTTTTGGCCTTAACCGTTTCGATGTTGGGAGCTGATAGGACGTATGCGGGTGCTAATGTGCGCGTGCCGATTTCGACGTGATCGTGTGAAATAGCAGCTCTGGTAAGAAACGGCCACACTTTGCAAGCGTGCCGCAGAGCGCTTAACGAACGCAGTGCACAACGTTCGTCGAGCGGCGCAATATAATGGACCAATCGCAGGCGCCGTCCGCGCGGCTGCTTCCCAGCCAGCCCATGCGCTGAATCGTGGCGTCGCTGCGGCGGGCGGCACGCGTGTGCCTTTTTTCGCCGAATCAGAGGCGATTCCGGCGATAACTCTCTTGCCCGCGAATCGTAAAACTTATTACCTCTGCTATTTTGTATGGAGGTACTGGCTTGACCTCACTCATCTTTCTCGGAGACAGACAACATGGCAACAAAGCGAATAGTTCTATTGATTGCGATCACCGCGTTGCTGATTGCGGCTACAGCAGCACCGGCTCTTGCACTTCTGGCGAACGGACAGGCGGCCCCAAATTTTCAGTTGACGGATCTTTCGGGCACCAGCCACACGCTCAGCCAATACCGCGGAAAGGTCGTCGTCATTGACTTTTTTGGATATGCTTGCACCGCTTGTCAAGACGACGCTAAAAATACCCTTGTGCCCCTGTACAACACCTATTACAAGAACGACCCGAATGTTCAGTTCTTAGGCGTCGAAATCGCTGGTGGGTCTATCTCGGACGATCAGGGGTTTGTCCAAGCGACGGGGGCATCGTGGCCCATCCTATCTGGGGGAAGCAGCGTAGGTTCCGCGTACGGAGTCGCATCAACGCCGACGGTCTACGTGATCAGCCCGGCAGGCAATGTGGCCAGTTCTTCGGTATATCCGACGAACGCGGCGACGTTAAAGTCTACAATCGATGCGCTTGAGCCTGCACCTGTCCACCTCTTTGCGCAGGGCACCGACCAAGCGCTCTGGTCCAAGTATCAATCAGGGTCAGGGTGGTCCGGCTGGCAATCCCTCAGCGGGTCCCTGACATCGTCACCCGCTGCGACCTCACCGGGCAGTGGTCTGATAGACGTCTTTGCGCGCGGCACCGACGGCGCCCTCTGGTCGAGGACTACAACGAATAATGGGGCCACCTGGAACGCCTGGAATCCTCTCGGCGGGCAGATTCCTGTCGGTACAGGACCAGCGGCCTGCTCATGGGGCCCCGGTCGTCTCGACGTCTTTGTACAAGGAACGGATGGCGCCCTGTGGCATAAATGGTATACTGGCACGTCGTGGTCCGGCTGGGAATCCCTGGGCGGGTCCCTGACATCGTCACCCGCTGCGACCTCACCGGGCAGTGGTCTGATAGACGTCTTTGCGCGCGGCACCGACGGCGCCCTCTGGTACAAGGATTGGAACAGCGCGGCATGGTCTAGCTGGAACCCTCTCGGCGGGCAGCTTCCTGCCGGTACAGGACCAGCGGCCAGCTCATAGGGCTCAGGCCGTCTCGACGTCTTTACACAGGGTACGGACGGCGCGCTGTGGCACAAATGGTGGAACGGCGTCAAGTGGTCCGGCTGGGAATCCCTGGGCGGGTCCCTGACATCGTCACCCGCTGCGACCTCACCGGGCAGTGGTCTGATAGACGTCTTTGCGCGCGGCACCGACGGCGCCCTCTGGTACAAGGATTGGAACAGCGCGGCATGGTCTAGCTGGAACCCTCTCGGCGGGCAGCTTCCTGCCGGTACAGGACCAGCGGCCAGCTCATAGGGCTCAGGCCGTCTCGACGTCTTTACACAGGGTACGGACGGCGCGCTGTGGCACAAATGGTGGAACGGCGTCAAGTGGTCCGGCTGGCCATCGCTACGTAACGTTGTCGCCACGTGCCCGCTCTTGGTAGTACGATATTAGGCGTATGAGCCGCCCAGCACCTGCTACTTCCGCACCTACTCACCAGAAGCTCCGTGGCACGAGGCCTTCAGCTCCGTGATCATAACCACCGTCACCTAGACGCGCATGTGAACCGATTTCAGCAGAGCTCGTTTCGGCAAATATGCACGGTTTGAGACCTTTCCAGGCTTCTCCAAAGGCTTTTTTGACGACTTTCAAAAAAGGGGCACGGCCTTGTTGGATCGTCTGGTAGTCAACTGCGCTCGAGCTTGCATTTGGATCAAACAGACACCTCCGTCAATCATGTGATATGGGGGCCTAGTTTGGAGCTCTGGACGCGCATCTAATCAGTGCGGCTGGGTTGTACCGGCGCACATTTGTTTATGCATAGTTTCTCTGCGTACGCTGCAATCGCTATGTGATCTTCTGAACTGCAAGTGTCCTATCTGGCGTTTTCGCAACAAGAGTCGGGGCGGACATTTCGCGCTGTCATAGCGCCGCGGCAAGCGTGGCTTTTTTTAGGGATGCCGTGTACGTAGTTGAGAATCAAAAGTAAGCTATCTCGCCAGCAGTTAGTTTACGAGCAGAACGTCCTTGAGTTATTCGACGCATTTAAGCGGAAACACTTAACTTCTGACGGTCACGTTTTACGTATTACGTCATTTTCTGTACTGAAAACGTGATAGCAGATGCAGGGTGAGAGGTCCTCATACGAACTGGAAACGATCGGAACTATTCAACACATCATAAGCCGCATGGCGACTAATTCGTTCATCATCAAGGGATGGACCGTGGCTGTGCTCGGTATAATTCTGTTGCTGAGCAGCACGTTATATCAGGCGCTAATTGCTGTTTTTGCTGTGCTCATTTTTTGGTATCTAGACGCGTATTTTCTGCGGCAAAAAAAGACGTATAGGGCACTATACAACGAGATCGTCGCAAATAAGCTCAACACAGGCGACGAGTTTTTTAGTATGAGGACTACTCGGTACGAGGCCGGCATAGAAGTACCGAGACCAGGCAAATTAATGCTCTCGAAAACGTTGCTCATTTTTTATGGCTCCATTTTGACACTGACGTGTGCCTACGTCGGGATCTTGTCTGCCCTGTCATCCGTGGGGTAGCCCGGCAAGCTGTTCTTGAGGCCGTGTAAAATGGTAGAGGCCATAGTTGCAGTCGACTGAGGTTTTTAATCCGGTGAAAATAGCATCGCGGGAGAGCCTGTGAAATGCCTTTCGCAAGCTCGATGTGTGACGTTACCTGTGGTGTTGTACCATGGTGCGGACGCTCGCGAAAACGTAGAGGGCGGCGCCTATGGTCAAAAGGACGTACCCAACCACTCTGAGTGGCGTGAACGCCAGTAAGAGCCCGGCGACGACGACGACAAGGATAATCAGGGCCGTCTTCTGTGTTATCGTTCCTTTGACGTCGAGAGGGGTTGGCATGATAGGACTCCATAGCACTGAACTCTCCACAGTTTGAAAAAGCTTGCGAAGATCGCCGCCGAGCAAAAAGGCGGGCCGCGGCGAAAGACGGTGAGGTAACTCGTGCGAGAGAAAAAAGACTGACAAAAGTGCCCATTTAGCGTAACACAAACGATGTAATGTCATCTCGAGCGGTACGCACACAAGTCTGCTCAGAAAGCGAGCGTTACTTAAAAGAAGATGACGACCTGATTCGCTTATCGTTAAAAAACCGGTGCGTCAAAATGAAATCACTCTGGAAAGGATCAATAGCGTTTGGACTGGTGAACATCCCGATAAAACTCTACTCGGCAGTCGAACAGAAACCACTCAAAACACGGCTCTTGCACAAGGACAAGCTCTCACCGATTCGTTACAAAAAATGGTGCGACGCGTGCACACAGGAAGTGTCCCAAGACGAGATCGTGAAGGGGATCGAGGTCTCGCCAGACGAATATGTGGTCATCAGTGACGACGAGCTTCAGTCTATCAGGCCTGAAAAATCTACGTGGATAGAAATCGTGGAGTTTGTTCATTCCCATCAAATCGACCCGATTTATTTCAACGCGCATTACTACGCGGGCCCAGAACGGCCAAAGGACAAGACGTATTTCCTGTTCAGAGACGTGCTCCAGCAGACCGCCGAGACCGCGATCGGCAGGTTTGTTATGCGGGAAAAGGAACACGTTTGTGCGATCGAGGCGTACAGGCAGGGGCTGCTGCTGACAACGCTGAATTATGATTATGAGATACGGGACCTTATGCAGGTCGATGGGCTTGATGAGCCGCCGCAGCTCTCACAGGTCGAGATGGATCTCGCGCGACAGCTTATAGGCCAGATTACGGTCGATGAGTTTGACATCACGAGATTTCACGATACCTTCGAGGAGGACCTCAAGGAGCTCGTCGAGAGAAAAGCACGCGGAGAAACGATCGCGATCCATAAGAGGGAATATCCCCGCACCGCAGAGGAGAACCTTGTTGAAGCACTCAAGGCAAGCCTGAAATGATGCTCGCCGCCACTGGCACAAAAGAGATTCTTACGTCTACTGAGTATATCTTTGAGCCTAAGCTGGACGGCTACAGGGCCCTGTGCGAAAAAAAGGCAGGAACCCTTCGCTTTACATCACGTAATAACCGGGACATCACTCGTGAGTTTCCCGAACTTGCGTTTGGCGACCTCATCAAGGCTGATTGCGTGCTCGATGGAGAGATCGTGATCTATGATGAAAAGGGGAACCCGTCGTTCTCGCTGCTGCAGGGACGGAAGCACCAGCGTCGGCCGGCCACGTACGTCGCGTTTGACGTGCTCGAACTGGAAGGCAGGAACCTAAAAACGCTGCCGCTGTCAACGAGAAAACGGCTGCTTTCGGAGGTCGTCCAAGAGGGGAGAAACCTGCAGACAATGCCCGGCACGGATGACGGTGAGCGACTCTGGGACGTGGTAACCGCACGCCATCTGGAAGGGGTGATGGCAAAGAAAAAGGAAAGCGCCTATGTCACCGGACGGTCGCACGCCTGGCTCAAAATCAAGGATGAGAAAACCGTCGATTGCGTCATCATCGGATACCTCACGAAGACACGGGCGATAGCGTCGCTGGCGCTCGGGTTATACGACGCGGGGAGGCTCACCTACGTCGGCCAGGTGGGCACGGGCTTTAGCGAGTCACTCCTTGGCGAGCTAGCGAAGGAGCTTGTTCGCGCACGCAGCGACGTCGCCGCTCCGAAGAATGTGCAGCTAGTTATACCCGATAAGGTGTGTGAAGTCAGGTATTTGCAGTACACGAAAGATAATCGACTAAGGGCGCCAGTCTTCGTAAGGATGCGGGACGATAAGCCTGCCGACGAGTGCACGATAGACCAGGTGCAGAGCGGTGCTTGACGAGTACCAGAACAAAAGGGACTTTACGAAGACGGGTGAACCTGCACCGGACCAATTGCAAAGCGAACAGTCGGTGTATGTGGTACAGAAGCACAACGCCAGGCGGATACATTTTGATTTTCGGCTTGAGCATGACGGGGTCCTTAAAAGCTGGGCGGTGCCTAAGGGGCTCTCAGACGACCCAAACGATAAAAGGCTCGCAATCAGGACTGAGGATCATCCCGTTGCCTACGCCGAATTTTCTGGCGAGATACCCAAAGGCGAGTACGGTGCGGGGACTGTCGAAATATGGGATAAGGGGCGATTCGTCAACATCACGATAAAAGACGGAAAGGTCCAGCCCCTTGACGAGGCGTTGGAAAAGGGCCATTTCGTAATCTACCTGAAGGGCGACAAACTGAACGGGATCTACGCGTTCACCCGCCTCGATAAGGACTGGATAATCGTCAAGAAGGCGGAGGAGCATCGCCTGAGCGACGAAATAGACGTCGGCGGACACCGAATCCACGTGACGAACCCCCAGAAGGAGCTTGACACGGGAATCCCGAAAGCTGCGCTCGTCGAATACTATCGAAACATCGCGTCACTGATGCTGCCCCACATAGAGGATCGGCTCATCTCCATGTATAGGTTTCCCGAGGGGGTCAGCGGCGAGAAGTTCTTCCAAAAAAATATGCCCGACTATTTTCCTGATTGGCTTGAGAGCAAATGTCTCACACACAAAGGCACTACGACCTGCTATGTGATCGTTAAGGATGAGGCGGGCATCGTGTACCTCGGTAATCAGGTTATCGTTCCCCACATTATGGTAACGAGAGCTGACAGGCCGGGAATTCCTGACAAAATGATATTTGACCTGGATCCGTCGCTGCCTGATTTACCGTCGCTTCGGTCAGCCGCACTCAAACTGAAGGGCTTTCTTGAAGAGTTGGGGTTTAAGCCTTACGTGATGACCACAGGGGGCAGGGGATACCACATCGCGGTGCCCATCGCGCGGGAGCTTGAAAACGACGGCGTGAGGGAATTCGCGTTGAAAATAGCGCAAACCCTCGCAAAAAGTGACGCAGCACTGACTACGGAGCTTGGCAAGGAGAAACGACGGGGGCGAATCTTCATCGACGTCAACCGGATATCCGCGATGCAGACGTCTGTGGCCCCCTACGCCGCCCGATCTGAGCCGGGGCTTCCCATAGCGAGCCCGTTTGTCTGGGACGAGCTGCCTAACATCAGCCCGACATCGTACACCATCAGGAACTATCCCAAACAGGACGCGTGGAATGACTTCTTTGCTAACGCCGTCTCGGTAACGGACGTGATCAAGAGGCTCGTGTAAAGAAGCCCGTATAACCCTTTATTCGCTAGATAAAAAACCATATTTCGCCTTAATTGATGAACTGGTCGTGCGCTTTTTGTCAACGGCAGGCGATACTCGTGCGAAACATCGTGGGCTTCAAAGTTGGTTAAAACGCTGAAAATTCGGTGCCATTAATGCTCCCTTATGTACGGCAGCGACGTTGCCAGTTCAAACGGAACGATAGAACAAACACAAAGGCCGTTTTTGCTCAGCAGGTAAACAAGCCGAAGAGTCTCGGATATGTCGAGATTCGGCCGACGATGGTGGCACCCAGTGTCATGGTTACTGCAAGTCGAGCACCTCACCCACAAATGGCGAGGCATATATGTGTGAGCGTGTGAGCCGCAAACTGCTACGGCGAAATGACCGTTTCGAACAAATTTGCGCTGCGAGACTCGTCGACCTTCCTCGTCACCATCGACCAAATAAGCAACGTGCTGGCGAAATGCCGGACAAAACGCTCCTAAAGATGGGACTGGGCGCTCTGTTAATGCTTTCAAACGTCCTGGCCGCAGGGTGCACAAACCCACAGGCTAATCACAATCAGTAGGAAACGAGACAGTAACAAATCAGTCTCAGACAGATATGACCATAACCGCAAAAGCACAGTCGAACGCATTATCGATTGGCTTGAATTTGTTCAAGCGCGCAAAACTAAAAATGCGGACATGTCCTATAAGTGTCAAATCATTAGGTTTATGATGCATTACACGACTTCTTAAACGAAAAATAACAAGCCCGCTTAAAAATAAGAGGGCCTGACGGGTGATCTCCGTGCCGCATGATGTAATCATCAGTTACGCCACAATCGACAAGCCCATCGCTGACGCCGTCTGCGCCAGACTTGAGGAGCGCGGCATCCGGTGCTGGATAGCGCCCCGGGACATCTTGGCTGGAATGGACTACGCTGAGGCCATAATCAACGCCATCGACAGCGCTAAGATAATGGTTCTTATCTTCTCGTCTCATGCCAACGCCTCGAAACACGTCATGCGTGAGGCGGAGCGCGCCGTCCATGACGGCTACCCCATCATTCCAGTCAGAATCGAGGACGTCCAACCAACCCTCTCGCTCCAGTACTACATCAGTGCCCAACATTGGCTTGACGCCCTTACTCCACCGCTTGAGCAGCATATTCTCAAACTCGCTGAGACGGTCTCAATCCTTCTTGGCAAGCCAATAGCACCCCCTACGCAAGAGATCCCACCGCAGCCTCCGGAGCCATCAGCTCAGGGTGCGTCAACGGAATCGAGAGACAGCTATGCCGAGTATCACGCTCCACCTTTGCAGCAGCCACCCGCGGCAAGCCGGTACAAAGGCGTCGGTATACGATATGGGGCAGTAGTTATAGACTGGATCGTCATCTTAGTTATCTGGTTCTTCGGGTACCTTATACTCTACAGCGTTTCATCTTCTTTAGCCCTTAGCGATATCTTCTTCTTCTGGTGGCCACTGTGCGTGTACCTATTGTATTTCATCGCGCTCGAGGGCACGTACGGTCAAACCATCGGTAAGAAGGCAACTCGCATCAAGGTTGTAAAGGAGGACGGATCTCCGATCACCTACAGAGAGGCGGTGATACGTACCTTCGTCGGCGTGGTCGATGGGTTGCCTATAATTATACCCGGTTTGATTGGCTGCATTGTCATCTGGCGATCGGACAAAAAACAGCGCATCGGCGATCTTGCAGCGCACACGGTGGTCGTCGCTAAGGATGCAACGATGTCAACCTAGTGATGGATGCATCGCTGGGTACCCAGCTTTCTGTTGTGATCACCTCTTGGTTAGAACAGCCGGCGCCAGCGGCGTACTTTACCAGGCACGAGAGAAAAAACCGTTTAAAAGTAGGGACCATCATAAAAACTAGTTCCTAAACTCCGGTAATTTTTAAATTTCTATTATTTGAACTTGGGTACGCTTGAAGACGCAAATTAATAGCACGGTCGACCCCAAAGTTATCGGCTAAGGTCACGAGGTCAAATCGTTACACTTGCGCGTTCGATCGCTACTGACGAGCGTAAAAGCGCTTAAAAGCCAGGCGCTAATCGTAAACATTTAAGGACCCTTGGTATGATATCGCTTGAGGAGGAGAAGCTAGCGGATCATCCAAACCACTCCGCCTGTATCATTAGGCGCAGCCACTCCCGGTGCTCGGCCTCCAAGATCTGTTCACACCGCCACATATGGTAGAGGATTGTTGAGGCACTCGCCTGGGCGACGCCCGCCCCGGCAGTTTGTAGATTTTGTAACTCTGCTTTCAACGCGTCGTACGACGGCTTCAGTCCTTCGAGCGCTGCCGTGTAGCGGCTTGTGTTGCGGGCGAACTGGTACGCCGATCGCAGCGTGCGAAACCCACCCCCTAACACCGGCAGAATCGCCGCAACGAGGATTAATGCGATGCTCACCTCGATGCTTGCGCCGAGGAGGGAGACCTGCGCGGGCGCCCCTACGAGGTTCACAAGCTCATCATACGTGAAGTGAACCAATGCGGCACAGACGCTGCCAAAGAACAGCAAGGGTGGCAAGCGTTTGAGTACTCGGTCCCTGTGGGAGAGCTGCTGCGCCCGTTTGTTGAACCAGTTCATCTGGTTACACAAGCGCTTTCTGATGTAGTAATCAATTAGTTCAAGAAGGTCATCCGGGCCGGCGGGACACGATGCGCCACGCACAGGCGCTTGGGGGACCATTCCCTCTTCTGCCCATGTTCGGAGTTCTGGCGGGTCCAATTGTCGTATTTCCTCCACTTCCAATGGGAGCTTGTCAATGCGCTCCGCGCGCTGTGGATGGGTCCCTATCCATAACGCGGGATCGATAAGGAAGCGGAACTTAAGGAATCGACAACGCTCTGCCTTATGACGGGCGAGAAACCACTTAGGTTGTCGCTTCGACCAAATGCCGGCTACAACGGCACCGATAGCGATAAGCGTAGCAACCCCTTCGAGGATCGGCATCGGCGCAAAGCCGCGGCGCAGCTCCGCGAGTTGTAAAATTGCTACGATGACGGCAAAGGTTCCTGCGGCAGCGGCGACGATGGTCAAGTTCTTGTGCTGCCCTTGGCAGTGATTCGCCTCCTTGTCGGCGTCAGCATACCCTCCTTCGATCTCCCGCTGACAGATAAGGAGCGCATCAGCAAGACGACCCCACGTGCTCAGATCTTCTGAAGAGTCGTGCATATCATCAGCGGACGTCTCCACGCCGTCACACGGGCTTGGTCTCATTTTGTGCACAGGGGGCACATATGCCCTCCTTACCTCCCAACTCCTATATTCGCCGCACCTCTATCCCTATTTTTGCGAGGTACTGCGGTATCTCGCGCACGGCGTTGCGATCCCACTCCTTGACCTCTTCAGACAGCACATGCCAGGGCACGAGGTAAGGCGTCATCTTACCTTCTACGTTTCTCTCGGGTCCCCAGTGCCACTCGTCGAGTAGCCTTTCGATCATCCAACGCGCGTGTTCCATCTCGGCAAGGCGTTCTACCTCTCGATCAGTCAGATGCATCGGCCTGACGTTCTCCTTCCCCACCTTGTGCATCGTGCATCCGATTTCTCGTAGCTTGCTGACGATGTCGTCGGCCTGCTTCCGGTTAGACTCCTTAAGGTTGTCCTTGAGACCGCTCCAGTCGGTCATCGAGGGATCGGCCTTCAGCTTCGTGCGCTGTTGACTCTCGCGGTACTCCTCGTGAATCGCTTGTGCGACGGCTTCTCGAATGTCGGGCTCGAGCGTAGGGGCCCCGGACCCGACGAATGCCCGTATCGTGAGCGCATCGGCCGGAAGAGGAAAAAGATTCGGTGACGTGTGCCAGTCCCTGTCAGAAAGCAGTTTCGCCGCTTCGTACCCGCTTCCCTCCACGATGCCGACGCTCGCGCCGAGGGCGAGGGCGATGCGGTACTCCGTCGCTGAGATCTGCCCCCCTTCAATACCGATGAGCTTGACGTTCGCAGGGACGATTCCGGACGCGATGAGATCGCTCCAATATTCGACCACTTCCAAGGGGCTGAAGCTTGACCCATCCGTCTTCCGAATCTCACTGTAGCGCCCGTCAACGGTTGCGTCAACAGCGCTGAGCCGTGGGACGTATCCGATCGTCGTGATATTCCCGTTGTACCGTTCCTGGACGTCGCCGACCAGGCCGCTTATCCCAGCCGTCGTACCGCCTGAGATGATGGTGCCCCTATAGTCCTTGAAGGCCTCGATCAGCAGTTGGCGATAGTCCCCCAGCCGCTTGTCAATCCGCGCGTCGCAACTGCCGGCGACGATGACCACAGGGCCCAAGATGTTCTTGTGTCGCCGCTTAAGCCGCCTTATTTGCTGCAATACCTTGTGACTCCTCTGCTTCCCGGCACTCGCGCAGGCGAGGAGCAGCAACCGTTCGACCCAGTCATACCCGGGAAGCTCGTGAGCGATTTCGATCGCGTCTGCACGATGGCCAGCGGCGCGTACTTCTTCGCTGCCGCTTCTAACACCCTCTGTAACGTCTCGGCGTAGAGACGGTAACGTGGCTCCATAGCCGTGTAGCACTTCACCTGCTCTTCAAACCACGCCCGATCCGCCTTACTGTCTTTTTCTGCCTCCTTTTCGCCTCTCGGTTGCCTAGGTGGTGCAGGCAGATCCACCTTGGTAGCTCCGAGCAATCCTAGCGACAAGAATGCCCCGTCAGTGGTACGATGCATATGTCGTGGCTGCTATTGCGTAGCCGTTCTTAGAAGCGTGAACACGATAAACGCTTTTTTCGACCCTCTAAGCAATTTATCAAACTACATCTTCTATGGTTAAGCATTTTGCCTTTTTCATCAGGATGTGTTCGTATTGTAAAAGCCACAAACAGAAAAAATAGAGCAGTGTTATATAACGCCAGGCAAATCGAGTGGATGGCACTAATGAAGAGGACAAGCACTCGTATCCCATTCTGATTTTACGACGCTCATTCTGGTGCCATAGCGCTTACCGCGTCATCTGTCCTTCATCAGAACATGTAGGATCGACAGGCGTTGTTGCGGGATATCGCGTCAATTGCCGTAAATGGATTTTAGCCCACCGTGCACTGTTACACCTATCACAGGAGTTCACCAGCCCTTTGTTTTGTCGATTCCATACGCGCTGTATAGCCGTGGTCTCTCGCAAGCGCATAAGCTTCTCTTGCTCGGCTTCTAGCGTCGTCCAATTTATCGCGTTTGGCTAGCGGTAGGGTATACTAGGGTAATCGTATCCGGCTTTTGCGTGATGCGCTGAAACTTTACTTGTGTGACGTTCGAACAGCGAAGGCACAAAGATCGTGACGAGTTGATTAATGGCTCCGAGCTGTCTATCATCCCTAAGTACGGCCACGTGCCTCCCAGAGAGACCGAAGAATTTAATCAAATAGTCCTGGATTTTTTAGTTAAAAAAGCCCCAGAACTCATGGACCAGTCCGCCGATACTTCCACCTATAAGTATTAAGAGCAGCGGCCAAATAAGATCAACGTATGTTCCGCCAATCACGAATCCGATGACCCCCCCGGCGATCATTCCGGCGATGATCGCTACAACCCCTATAAGATCAGCGTGAACGAACGTGTAAGTCGCATTGCTGACTATTAAGCCGAACAACGCACCGTCGATAGCGCCAAACACCAGGCCAAAACCCACACTTACGATTTGGCCGGGCGGCAGCGGCCAGCCCCCTACGAAGGCCGTGCCCAGCGTCCCGACGAACGGACCAATCACCCCTCCAATCAGGCCTTCAGCAATCGTACCTCTACCAATCCGACCGTTTTGCCTGCTACTCAAGGCGCCGACTAACGCGCCGACAATAACGCCAGCAATGACGCCGATCCACAAATTCGCAAGGACGGTGAGTATGATAACGCTGACTGCCGTACCTACGAACGCGCCGACCCAGGCGGGGCCTAGACGCTCTACCCTATCACTACTCGTAGCTGCGAAGAGCGTAACGAGGCTCTGGCGAAAAGACACCGTAGTTAGGTAATAGGGCTTCTGTTTAAAATCTGTGTCGCGTTAAATGATACTGGCAGTTAATCGGACGGCCCTCAAGATATCCGCATACATCTCGTCATTCGTTCGCGATCAAGGCCGTCAATCCGTGGGGCACTAACGGATAATTGAAGTAATACTTCCCTTTTTTTAGACTTTTTTAGACTTCAAGATCTAAAATGTTTTTTTGGATAATTAGTTGCGTCTGGGCATACTACGATGCAAATGCCTACAATAGGAAAGCAGGCTATCCTGATTAGTCTACAGCATAGAAAGCATATGACGGACTCAGGCACGAGGGCAATTTGCGGTATAACTACATTGTGAAATGATTAAGGCCGCCACGCGCACCGCGATTTTCGAGGCCCAATTCAGTGGTCGGATGTGGCTAAAGTGCTACCATTGTGCTCAATATCATGAGGTCCGGGCTTACAAAAAAGAAGGATGTATATGCGACAGTTTAGACGGCGTTTATCTCAATTTGTAAGCGTATAACGCACGCGCTACGGCAGTTTTGATAACTCCCTTGTTTTTCGAGCCATCATACGATAAGAGAAGGGCCGCAGCTGAAAAGACAAACACTTAAGCTATCACGCACCGTTTTTACGCTTTTGATTAATTTTTCCGCGAAGGAGGCAACGTATATGATAAAGAAATTGGTAATAATCATCGCGCTTGCTATTCTCATAGCGTCCGTAGCTGGCTGTACGAGCAGCCCGACCAATAGCACGACGAGCAGCCCGACCAATAGCACGACGAGCAGCATAACGAGCACTCCAACGAGCGGCCCAACAAGCACTCCGACGAGTACGACTCCCAGTACACAAACAGGTGTAGAACTATCGGCTTATCGGAACGGAACGGCTCCGAGTGATTTTGGGACTTTGTATCAGATTACAGTAAAGCTAACAAACCATGGGCCAGGGAATTTTGATTATGATAACAACATAACTTTCTACACATCCGGTCAACCAGTGAAGCCACGCCAGACCATCGTAACCGGCACTGTCCAGGTGAGTGGTGGTTTAAGTGGTGGTCTAGGGGGTATGTCTCCTAGTAGCGTTTGGGGACCAGGAAGTACAGGCATCTTGACGTTCGGATTTGAGTCGGCATATCCAACCACGCTGACATACAACAACGGTCAAAGCACTGAAACGATCCAGCTGTAGGCGCAATAAGATTTTCAATAATTCTTGCAGGAGTGTTGCTCTGCAAGCCAATAAAAGTCCAGCATGGGTGCATATTGAGTCTAAGTGTCAGACGAACACTATAGTACAGCGCCGTTTTTGCGGCACATTGCCACGATAAGTCACCGCTTTATTGTTCACTAAAAGCGAATGGTTCCAGTGAGGGACAAGGTGGCAACAGCACGGAATACACAAGCGGAGGGGCCTATCAGAATGTAACGGGGCATGCACCACAGATTTACAAACTATCCCATTACAACGAAGGGAGTCTGTTAAATGTCTCAGAAATCAAGACTCACGGGATTGAACAACTCGATAACCTCGTTTTAGTAACTGCATCAAAATTCTTGTGAGCTGACCCTCGTGATTCGGCTGGGCGGTGCGCTAAACCAAGTTTTTCGACGTATCAAACGTGCGCATCTGAAAGACAACACTTAAGCTCTCACGCACCGTTTCTATAAGTCAACGTTTTGTGTCACGCGAGTGGCGTAGAGTCACGGCTGGGGCAAAACGAGGGGGGAAAGAATATGAATTCATTAACTAGGATGATGAAACGGTATGTCAAGATGCCGCTCAAACATGCATTGCCTTTGCTTTTTATCGGCGCTCTCGTTCTCGCCGTATCAATTAGTGGTTGCACGTCGCCTGCTACTAGCCCAAGCCCGTCAGCCAGCAGCGTACCAACGGCAACGCCTATAGCGACAGCAACGCCTACGGTGACCCCGACCGCTACGCCGACACCTTCTCCAAGCCCAAGCCCGGCACAAACGAGCACAAAGAGTGGATCGGTCGGTGCAACGCTCACACAAGGAGGACTCACTGCAACGTTTGGAAATTACGGACCTGTCTCCTATACACAAATAGACGGTGGCGTGCCAAGTAAGAACTACTGGCTAGGTAATTTCACCATATCAGGCACGGCATATTATAACCCAGCAAATCCTCCTGCACGTGGATTCCTTTGGTCAGACGGAGATAATACGAGTAGTCATTTTGATTTAGGATTGCCGAGCTCGGAGCAGACGCTCGGGACGCATGCGGTACAAGCAAGCTATCAACGTTGGGGAGGTAATCCATCGACCTCATCTGCATATCCCACCAAGTTTGAGCTTATAGTGCCCGGAAGCCCCGGCAGCGGGATTACCTATACGTTTATCTGGACGCTCACCGGCACATAAGCTACGTTCAGATACGATAACACTGCAACCGACTTTGAGAGAAGGCGACGGGGGAGGGGTAGTCCGCTTTCGCACGTTGCACACGTTCCGCATTGGACCTGACGGTACAGCGAGCGCCCACGCCAACGCCGGATTACACTAGTTACCATAACAATTCTGCGACGTGAACTGATGCTCAAACGGGGGCCAGCGACATAGTAGTAGACCGACCATTTACGAAGTCAACCAATGACCGAAGCAATGACGTGTACACCGGCGTGCTCAGAGTCGTGGGTGATACACAAGGTCAAACAACGATTATCGAACACACAAAATCGCAAGACGAGGCTGCAAAAATTTACAGCGACACGGTAGCGTCTGTGAATACCATGCTGCAAGCGAATCTGACGTGAGAATTGACATTTGGGCTGACGTAGAGCCGAAGGCTTCTCTTGGTGTTGAATTCGTCCGCTTCAACACGGAAGGTTCAGATAGGAACGATCTTGAAATTTTGCCGAATTTTCTTAGAATGGCGACAAGAGCATATTACATATAAACTCGTGCTATAGCTTAGCTTGTTACACATAGATGAACAAGGAACAGCGCGAGTTAGCTCACGTCTTTTTGTAGCCTTCCCGGACGTTAGCACATGAAGATAAAATTCACTGAAAATTGAAGCGTTAAGGTCAGTTTTTTGGCTTGGCCTACGAGCAAACGTCATGAATTTAGCACAAATCGTAATAATTTGACCTCATCCGACTGAATTCAGAAAGCCCAAATACTAAGAACGCCGGAGCGGTCATATTCATTGCCCAAAATGATGAAATTGTTTGCAAAAATACCATCTTGTGTATGCTCAATCACATAAACTTGACGGCATACGAACGACACGGGTCAAATCTTTATTACCTTTGATTCGTCAGGTTCCGAGTAATCTGTCATAATCCTCTTTTAGTTGTTCTTTGCCTTATTCAGTTCGTGCAATACTTTGATAGCACCCGCCTTTTTTACACGTCGCCTTTAAAACAATATGTTTACCGGAATCCCCTCCCTCTCGAAACCTC
>OCZT010000126.1_pt1 | contig 69943 bp, 65 predicted proteins | sample 1539031 | NCBI WGS metagenome assembly OCZT01 (sample SAMEA3539308, study PRJEB22396) | soil metagenome | biome: tundra; feature: field; material: soil | place: USA | collected 2010-05 | depth 0.15 m
TAGGTTGAGAAATATATTACATAATTAGTGAAATTATCACGATTATGGAGAAAGACGATGGAGATATTTTATGAGGAGATACCTCCTATACATTCATGCGAATTTATTTATTGTCGAGTATATAAACCTCTCAACTAATCATAAAATGCATAGTTGAAAGAAGGAAAGTATTGAAAAAACTGAAAGAAAGGAAAAAGCTTTTTTTGTGTTTATTCTTTTCATGTTTATTCAACGGTAAATGACTTAGACATAAATATTAATATTTATAATTAAATATATAAAAATTACGAGTCCATAGTTTCCTGAATTATGGTTTTATGGATAATTATTGTATGGATAGTCATTCGAGACTATGAGCACAAAAATATAGATCTATTTTTTTTCAAACATCTGAGAAGTATTTTTTTTAATTTTGATCAACAAAGTGCGTACATGACCTTAATTACTAGGTCTTATTTCCTATAGCTTATTTTCACAACTCACTTTCTGTAACTTCTGTATGAAAATCAAATATTTGTTGCTTTGAAAGATCTGCTTAATTTTTTGGTCCTCTGGCAGCATATGGGAGATTATAGTCAATTTGATTTTTTATGGGATTGTAGAGACTTTAAGTAAGTCATTAGTGTTTACTTTTTCTATAAAACTCAATATTTAATTTTTAAAAATAAGGAGTATTTAATCCTAATTCAGCTTTCAAGGTTTGATCCCAAGTACATCTTCTACATATGCCCTTAAAATCTCTGCAACACTCCAGGCTTGGGAAATACAGCCACCTGGAGAGTAAGGATAGTCCCCGTCTAAAACCTCGGAAATAGTGCCGATGCCGGCGATTTCAAGGTGTATCTCAAATCCCTGTAGAAGAGTCCGCATCTCTTCAAAACTATTTATTGAGTAATTGTGTACTTTCCGATAGGCTTTCACATAGGCGCCTAGGAGCCAAGGCCAGACGGTCCCGTTGTGGTAGGCTGTATCTCTAGTTGTACTATCTCCGTTATAGTGTCCTACATAAGATGGGTGATCACTCGAAAGAGTTCTGAGCCCAAAAGGTGTCAAAAGATCTTTTTCAACTCTGTCCACAATAGCTTTTTCTTTCTCAGGAGATAGCATAGTATAAGGAAGTGCTACAGCAAAAATCTGATTAGGCCGGATAGCAGGATCTTTAATCTGTCTTCCTCCTTCCTCCGTATATATTAGATCAAAGAGGCAGTTAGTTTCTAAGTTCCAGAATAAATTCTCAAAATTCGAAGCTACCCCAGCTGCAAGAGCTTCATATAAAGAAATATCTTTGCCGAGAAGAATTCCCAGATTGGAAGCAGTTTTCAGGGCATTATACCAGAGGGCATTGATTTCACAGGTTTTACCTGCTCTTGGGGTTACTGCTAGTTCTCCTATTTTGGCATCCATCCAAGTTAGTTGAGGTCCTTGACGGACAAGATAATCAGAATCCATGCCAATTCCAAAGTCTGTGCCGTTAAGATAATTATCTATGATACTATCTATGGTATTCCAGAGATCCTCTAAAAGCAGAAAATCCTTTGTGTATGCGAAATAGCATTCAACTGCATGAATAAACCAAAGAGAAGCATCTACCGTATTGTATATTGGTTCTCCTCCAAGAGTCAGAAAAGCATTCTGGATCAGGCCTTTTCTACAATGTCTGGAAAAGTTTTGGAGAACGTACTTGGCTTCATCAAAGCGGTGAGGAATTAAAAGTAGGCCAGGTAGGGAAATCATGGTATCTCGCCCCCAATCAGAGTACCAGTGATATCCTGCAATCACTGTACTCTCACCTGAGGAAGCCTTTTTTATTATAAAAGTGTCTGTTGCTCTCAGAAGCTTGAGGGCAAAGCTTTCATTAAGTTTTGAATTAAAAGCGAGAAGCTTATGTCGATGTGTTTCTTTGTTATAAAGTTCATCAACTTTTTTGAGAGTATAAAAGGAAATATCGCCAGTTGAAGCAGCAATAAAAAATCGTGAAGTTCCCATTTTGATTTTGCTTTCAAAATAACCGGGATTGAAATTATCTTCCAGGGAATTACATTTCCTTTGTTTTTCAGTGTCATAAACAAAATTGTAGTACCACTTAGGATCAGGATGATACTGAAGATTAGATGATAGTGACAAAGTTAAACCATTAGAGCTTTCTAGTTTCACTCCTGTAGAATCAGCCTTCTGGGAAAAGGAGATGTCTCCTGAGTGAGTAGTGTAATGGAAATTTCTGGAGTTTACCAGAGGATAAATTCTTAGTAAAGCTCCCTCTGTTCTGGAATTTATATCATAAAGAATACAGGTTGTATTACTATTATGAATCATGAATACTTTTTTTTTCACGGTAAAAATGTCTGATTGATAAACCCATAATGGAAATGGGGCAAGAATAAATTTGGAAAGATAATTGAAGCCCATTGGGAAAATGGTATCCTGATACTTATGAGTTGCAAGTCGATAAATTTCTTTATTGGAAGAAACTTCTTCATCCAGGGATGAGAGAAGCAAAAACCTTCCTGGTAAATTTTCTGGAGCTGCTACAAGTAGTCCGTGGTAAGTCCTTGTTCCTACCCCAATAACTGTAGAGGAAGCATATCCTCCAACCCCGTTTCCTATAATCCATTCTCTCTTTATTCCTTCTTCATATGTTGAAAAAGAGTCTGCTCCAAGCTTGATCCCACTCATGATGTAATGGATTATGACTTAATTTCTTAAATAGTTGTATGCTTGGAAAAATAATAAATAAGCATTAAAAGAGATAAACTTGACGTATATAATAGGATATAAAATTATTATAGAGTATTTTGATAAATTTTTGGTTTTTGCGAGTCATTCATATACAATTTATAGGCATATGACGAAATTCAGGGATTTGTCAAAGTCTTCCATATTTATTAAGTGTAAAACATAAACTATTTTAGCTGTGCAGAATATAGAAGAGTGAGAATAATGGAGCAAGACCTTTTAAAAATTCTCGTGGATATCTTCAAATCATCTGGATACAATGTTACAATATTCAGTCAGTGTGATCTCATTGTGGAAAATTATCGGCATCATGCTTATGTCAGGTGCGCCTCAAGGTCAGATTATGAAGAAATAAGGGCCTTTTACGAAAAGTTAAGAGGTTGTAAAGGGATATATGTGATGACCCAGAAGGCTTCTGGAGAATTAAGTAACTATGCAGCTGAATTTGGGATCCATTTGTGGGACAGAGACGACCTGGCCTTTCAGATAGGAAGGATGGTTCTTATAAATATAGAAAGGAAAATAAAAAATTCGTATTTTGGACCAGAAGCTTCATTAACAAATAAGACACTGGATTCATCCACTGGAATAACTTTCGAATCGCATTCTGAAGGTTGGAAAGAATATATATTCGGGCAGGAATCTAACTCTAGCAAAAAGATCCTACCACTCCAGAGCCAGTCATTGGGGGCAGATAATATCTTTTTTGAAGTCAAATCTCTGCTAAGACCTTCTAAGGAGATGAATAATCCAAACAAACTGGCACATGTTGAGATTCCTAAAGTTGATTCATACAGAATGCTTAATATCCTCTCAGTTGAACCAAATTTTTCTAAAAATCAGGCGATGGACATTGCAAAGTCCTATTTCAGCAATCCTGAGGATGCAATTTTGAAATTTGTACCTTTTTGGAAATACATATATAATGTTGAGGTAGAAAAACGATTTCGATCAAAAGTTTTAAGCATTTCCGGCAAAGGTTTTCTTAACGCATTAAATAAATCAAATGAGGATATGAAAATTGAAGGTCTTAGAATGCCGACAAGAATCCCAGCAGTACAACATGAGATCAGAAGGCCAAATGTTAACAGGAAGCAGGCTGAGAAGATCATTGTAAATTTAATTATTGAGGAAAATACACGTGAAATGCGTTTTAACAATATGGATGGGCAAGCAATTATATATGAACATAGGAACATCGGCCCAAGAGCTGAAGATATAGAGCTCAACATGGAGCTGGTGCATATTCCTATCTGGGAAGTGAGAGGAAAGCGTAACTCCCTGGAAATAAATGCTTACAATGCAAAGGTTCTGGAACAGCCTATGGATGAGGATGCTGAATTTCTGTGAATTAAAAGTTATGGATAAATATCCGGAAAAGTATGTAATCAATATATATACCATATTTGTATATTTGTAAAATGATGACATTTATTCAGAAGGAATAGTGTCCTGCTCTCGCAGATATCTCCTCTAAAAATATTTTTCGGGAGAATAAAAGCCTCAATTCTAAATAAACGTTATATGTCTCAGATGCAAGAATAGATACCATTTGGAAATTATCTGTTAGCTGTAACGGATAAATAATATCAAAATTAGAGAAGACATCCATTATAGGAAACTTTCAAAATAAAAAGAGGTATATAAATGATAGAAATAACAGATAAAGCTACTTCAGAACTTAAAACACTCATTGAACAGGAAGGAAATCTCGAAATTGCTCTCCGAATATTTGTTGCCGGGGTTTCATGCAGTGGAATTCAATATGGACTTTCCTTTGATGGTGAAGTAAAGGAAGAAGATGTAACGATGGAAAGCAATGGGATCAAACTCGTGATGGCAAAAGATATTGAAAGAGACTTTTCTCAGGGCAGTATTGACTTTATTGAAGATGAAAATGGGAAAGGATTCCTTATTAGCAACCCCACAGCTGGTGGATGCGGCACATGTGGAGGAGGATGTCATTAAAGGTAAATGAAATATTGATGAGCATGTGAATTAGAACCTAAAAGAACAAACAAAAACCATCAACAAAGGAGAAGCAAATCTATGTTTCCAGGAATTGGAGGAGTGGGAGGCCGGGGTGTGAACCCGGCTAAAATGAAGCAAATGATGAAGCAGATGGGGATTAATGTCAAAGAGCTTAAGGATGTTCAGGAAGTAATTATAAAGACTGCAGACTTAAATATCGTTATCGAAAATGCAAATGTCACTATCATGAATGTTCAGGGCTCAGAAACATACCAGATTGTAGGTGACGCAAAGGAAATCCCGAAAGAACTGGAAATTCCCGCAGATGATATAAAACTCGTAATAGAACAGACAGGTGTTTCTGAGAAAGAGGCACGTGAAGCTCTAATAAAGTCAAACGGGAATCTGGCAGAAGCTATCGTAGAGCTTTCTTCTGCTTGATTTCTTCCTTTTATCCTTTAGGTAATGCTACTTTCTGGAGAACTTCACTGTAGATTACCTACTCTAAATTTTTTTATCCTCCTATCACATTGTAATCCTTGATTTAGTGCTGCTTTTAGCATGGAGTTTTATAAAATTTTTGATTCGCAGTTAGTATTTCCAATTCGAAGATTTTTTACTTTTTTCAAAGTTTTTAATTTATTGTAGTCAATTATTAGTGTAATTAATAGTCAAATTTAGGCAATCTTAGACGAAATTTATAAAAATCTCTGAATCATCTTTTTAGGTTTTTAAACCAATTTAAAAGCATATAATTTTGGAATAATTGATTCTGTCATTGTCTAAAAAACATTTAATATCTTGTTTTATAGACACGATGGATTGCATGAAGTAGTTCCATTTTTATAGTGCAAAGATAGATCAAAATTTAAATCCGCTAGATTATGATGGTTCTTGAAAGTTTCCATCTCCTCAAAAAGCTGCGGGGTATTCACCTTGAATAACTATTTAATAAAAATCTCGTTTTACTCATCCAATCGCTATCTTTTAATATAGCTTCGTACATTTGTGTGTTGATTGAAGGCCCGGATAGCCTAGTTGGTTGGGGCGCCAGACTCATAGGGACTTTAGATAAGGCGTCTTTAATCTCCTGAGATATCTGGAGGTCGCGTGTTCGAGTCACGCTCCGGGCATCTAAACTTTTGTTCAAAGTAATTTTTTTCTATTTTGTCCTATTTGGTACTTGATAAACTTATTTCAAAACTCAAGATTCTCTTTTTTGAATTTCGTATTTTGAATAATAATCAAGTTTTAGGGTTGAAAGCAATTCATTTGTATTTGGTTGAGGCACAGAAATCTAAAAAGTGTTACTATTTAAGCTAAATATCCAACATCAAAGTCGAAAAATCGGTATACTATGATATTTGAAGTTATGCATAAATTCGTTAACCGATGCCAAAATGAGGGTCAATGGGTCCAGTTCTCCAAGTCTAATCTTAGGAACATTCTGTTGTGTCCTTGTCCATACTCATTCTCTCGATATTCTACAAATTCAAATCCAAATTTATCACAATAAATATGCTGAGCCTGTGAATTATTTGGGTTAACTGTCAAAACAACACTAGATAATCCGTTCTTTTTTAGATGAAGTAGTGATTGTAATAGGAGATAATATCCATATCCTTTTCCTTGACTTTTCCTCTCTATTGCTATCTCCACTAGATAAGCAAGTTTTGGATTTTCCCAGGCTCTGACAAATATAGCAAAACCTTTCAGGGTATTGCGAGCAAAGAGACCGAAAACCTGTCCATATCTAATATACGGTACTAACGACCAGTTATTGAGTAAATTTTCATTGAAAGCTTCATAATCAATTTTAAGCATTGTCTCTATATTTTCTTCGTTTTTTTGAATTAATTGAACATCGAGTTTTTGCTTTTGTACTTTATTAATAAATTCAACTCCCTAATTACATACTCCTATCCCAAAATTCTTATCTTGACCTCTTCTTCATTCAATCATTTCCAGAATTTTTTTCATAGACTATTCGTTCTGCATATTATTCAGTTAACTTATTAATTTTTAATTTTAAGTTGGTGTTTTCCAAGTAACGATTAGAGATATATAAATATCATTTCCTTGAGGAAACGTTAGGTTTTGTAATAGCTTCTTGTTCTTGCATTGTGAATTGTCAAAAGCATCTTAAGCTCATCTAATTCTTCTATTTGTAGGTAATTTTACTTTAAACATATTTTCACTTTCTTGGTTTAAAAGCTAATTAATGATCTCTAGTCTTCCCCATTCTTATTTATCGTGATAAATCCATCCTTTAATCCATGATTTCGTAAATATCTGTATTTTGAGTTTGCCTTTTTAGACGCATAACTTTCTATTGATATTAAATCATGTTCTTAACCTTAAGCACACTATAAAATAGAGGTTAATTAATTGCTCTATATCTTTCGGGGAATACCTGACAACTATCAAGGTCCGATTTCAGATAATAGAGTTTATTAGGATCGGTTTCCTCACTTAGGATTGTAGTACGGTAATAATCAGAAAAAGTAACCTGATGGTATCTGTATCGTTTATGAAGTCGAGCATAAAAACTTCGTGCTTCTGTGGATGTGCTTGATTTAACCGTGAGAATGTCTGAAAAGCTTTAATGTCAGACAGTAACTTATCTGCGTACATCGTGTGCAGAAGCGGCTCGTCATAACAGGTCTGGAATCTATCGGTGCCGATCAGGAACCTTATGGGTTTTCTTTGATCTTATCTTCAATCTTACTTGACTGGAAGCCATTAGCGAAGCTTCGGTGACTTTCAATCCACAGTAGTCGTGCTCTTCCGAAAAGGTAATAATAGTCTGACAGGAACTTCTCTTCGATGAGATAGTTGCGGATAGAGTGATGATACTAGATGGTGCATTCGCCCCTGTCCGTAACTATCATTGTCCGTGCCTGATCTTCAATCTTTATAAGTGTGATCACTTGTTCGTGGAAGTAAACTATCATGATCTCGGTCTTAAGCTGGATAGCATAATCGTGGCTTTCGGCATACTTGCGAAGTTTCTTCATCGCTTTTTGATACCTAAGTCCGGATAATTTTTGATTGTCTTAATTAGTTTCTAGTAGCTTTTTACAGGCGTGTAGTAGCTGAGCATATCCAAGATGAAACCTTCCTGAATCGACTGTCTCAATGTGTAGTTGTGGAAAGGCTGGTGCTTTACCTATCTACCTTATTGGTTTCTTTAGATGTGAGATTTCTCTACTCAATAATCTAGTGAGTAGAAAAATCAGGAAGATAGAATAATGTTATACGCTAAAAATATTATATATGTTGAGACCATATTCTAATTCATGTTTTCATCTGTTACTACATAGCAACGATCTATTCAATAAAACTACCTCAGCATATATTCGGGAAATATAATTATAATAACTTTAAAAATAATGCAATATGACATGGATTATAGGATTATTTTAACCGATGGGGAGAACGTGTAGTCAATGAGCAAAGTGAAGTTATTTTTGATGAAAGAAAATATTCCTATTCAAATGGGAGCAACAGTTCAGGATATTACGAAGACGAGAAAGGCAGGAGAATCTCTGATAAATATTGAAAATGTCCGGAGAAAGGAAATTCATCATAGGATCAAGAATAATCTTCAGGTTATCTCTTCTCTTCTTGACCTCCAGGCTGAAAAGTTCAAAAATCGAAAGGATATAATGGACTCAGAAGTCCTAGATGCCTTCAGGGGAATCCAGCACAGAGTTATATCTATGGCTCTTATTCATGAGGAACTGTACGAAGGGAATGACGGCGACGCAGTTGGTTTTTCATCATACCTTGGGAAACTCGTTGAGAATATTTTTATGACATACAGACTTGGAAATACCGATATCAGTTTAAAAATGGATATGGAAGAAAACTTTTTCTTTGATATGAATACTGCAGTCCCATTAGGAATGATTATTAATGAACTATTTTCCAACTCCCTCAAACATGCATTTTTCGGTAGAGCTAAGGGGGAAATTCAAATCAAACTTCGTAGAAAAGGAAACAAAAAAGATCGGTGTAAAAGTACAAGTTTTACCTTGGACGTCTCAGACAACGGCATTGGCATTCCTGAGAACTTTGAAATTGAAAGTCTTAATAGTCTTGGATTTCAGCTGGTAGCTTCCCTAGTAGATCAATTAGATGGGGAATTTGTCTTAAAAAGGGACAATGGTATGAAATTCACTATGAGGTTCGTAGTAATAGAAAAATAAACAAGCATCAACTAATACAAGATGCATAGTTTTACTTTATAATCTTATAAATCAATGAAAACAATGGAAACAAAAACTTTGTCAGTAAAGCTATTGAATATGCATCATACTTTTTGCAGTGAAAGAAAAGGATAACGAGTCATTCATTTTTTATAGAACTTTGGCTACACTGTCAAATTCGTTCTGTACTTATCTTTAAATACTTTAGAATTTTTAAATAATTTTATTCCATTCGAATATCCCCTCAGCTTTTTACGGGGGCGGAAACTTCTCTGATAACCTTTATTAACTAACTTATTTATATTTTAATCCACATTTTCACTATAAAAAAGAAATAAGTAATGCAAAAATTTATGTCAATAAAACGGATTAACACTTTTTTTTGTGAGAAATATCTAAAAGATTTTTACTTAGAAGATTACATCATCAACTATTCAAAAATATATTCCTTCAAATTGGTAAAATGTATTTTTTGAGTTTGATGCGATCAGTAATGATCGAGAGAACGTATATTTTTTTTGGTGCTGAGACAAAACATTCCCTTGAGGATTGATGTGGATTATAAAAAGTATCGAAGCATGAACAATCTTTAAAAATATTATGAAATTAAAAACATAATTAGATAATTATAAACCTTGGATAGATAGAGGTAACATTGAACTATGAATTATTGTACAACTTCTTATGTAATTAAAAACTATTTTGGAATTCAAGGAACCAGGTAAAAAGAAAAATCTAAACAAATGAATATATTTGACTTTGAATAATTCTTTAATATCCAGAGCAGGAGCTTGGGCATCCTGAGTTGCTTGGATAAAAGATAATAGTTACTGTGAAATCCTTGAAACAAGATTAATAGACTTTGAATATTCGTTGTTTTTTGAAGATTTTTTTGATGATCTTAAAGAAAAATGTTTAAGAGGTGTAAAGTTAATAGTTTCTGATGGGCTTAAAGTGATACGTGAAGAAATAGTGAAATCTTTCTTGGATCAAGCTTTCAGATATATTGCGTCATCTAATAAGACGAGCGCTCAAGACGGGGCCAAAAAAGAAGCAAAAACAAGTGATTGAGAAATTGGAGGAAGCATTTGATAGATCATCAGAAACGGTATGATCTTGTTCTGGAACTTAATATTATGGGTATAAAAGTGCAGTTAATACGCTTGAAAGCTTCCAGTAAAATATGATGAATTAATATGCAGTTTCCAAAGAATCACTGGAAAAGAATAAGAACGATAAATATGATGGAAAGGCTCGACAAGGAACTCAAAACAAGAAGTAGAGTGATAGATGCACCATCTAACTAGGGATCAATATTGAGATGAATAGGCTCAATACTTATTGATACAAATGAAAATTGGATAACTGGAAACAAGTATAATAGTAATGGCACAGTAATCAAAAAAGAAAATTAAGGAGCATATAATAGATTTTGCCGAAAAATATGCACTCTGCATCAAGATACTGATAACGCTCGATATTCTTTAGATTAATGGCATTCTTAAAGAGTTAAAGAGTTTAGTTTCCTAGCTACATGATTGAGACTTAAGGCTTTTCAGATAAAGATGGTAATTATATGGCTAAAGATATTATAAACAAAGTAGTAATTGCAAAAAAAGCGTCAATCGAGCTTGCAAATTTAAGCGAGAGGGTCAAAAATATAGCTTTAGAGTCTATGGCTAAAGCCATCGATAAAGAGAGGGAAGCTATTCTGGACGCAAATTCCAAAGATCTTGAATGTGCAATGGAGCTGAAAAATAAAGGAAAGCTTTCTCAGGCCCTTGTAGATAGACTCAAAGTAAATAACTCGAAGATTGATGAGATGATAACAGGGATAAGAGACGTCATAAAGCTCAAAGATCCTGTGGGAGATACTATCTCTACTATTGAGCTTGACAGGGACCTAATTCTCTACCAGGTAAGTTGCCCTATAGGTTTGATAGGAGTTATATTTGAATCTAGACCTGATGTAGTACCTCAGGTAATGTCGCTTTGCTTGAAGAGTGGGAATGCAACTATTTTTAAAGGTGGAAGCGAAGCCGGGGAGTCAAATCGCACTATTTTCAAAATTCTTTTAAACGCTATCGAATCTACTAGTGGTATGGCAAAAGGTGCTTTTCAGCTCATGGAAACTAGAGAAGAAGTGATGGACCTTTTGAATCTTGATACCTATATTGATCTCCTTATCCCAAGAGGTTCCAATGAGTTTGTCAAGTTTATACAGAATAATACAAAAATACCTGTACTTGGACATACCAGTGGAATATGCCACATATATGTGGATGAATATGCGAATCTCGATACAGCTTTTAAGGTTTGCTTTGACGCCAAATTGCAATATCCTGCTGCATGCAATGCCATCGAAACTCTCCTGGTAAACCGTAGGATTGCAGATGCATTCTTACTTAAGATGGCAGAAATATATCTTGAGGAAGGTGTTGAACTGCGTTGTGATAATGAAAGTTACACTCTACTTGCAAGTAGAGGGCTTTCTCCTCTTGAAAAGGCAATTGAAGAGGACTGGAGTCTAGAGTACAATGATTTAATCCTTTCGATAAAACTCGTTGGTTCCATAAAAGAAGCCATTGATCACATAAACAAATTCGGTTCCCATCACACTGATGGTATAATAACTGAAAATGCCTCAAGTAGAAAAGAGTTCCTAGGGCTTGTTGACTCTTCAAGTGTTATGGTAAATAGCTCAACTCGTTTTGCAGACGGCTATCGTTACGGGAAAGGAGCTGAAGTTGGAATCAGTACAAACAAGATCCATTCCCGCGGACCCGTGGGGATGGAAGGATTGCTGATATATAAGTATATACTTTTGGGTAAGGGGCACATCGTTGCGAATTATGCAGGAAATAATGCGCAGGCCTATACCCATCGAAAACTTGATATCAAATTTAGAGATGTTGATTGAAAGTCTTTTAATATTTGCAATGAGAGCATATTAATTAAAAACCTCATTGAAATTTGTTAAAAGTAATAGAAACTTAGATTGCGGTTAAAAATTTATCTCAGCCGTATTTTCAAAATACCCTATGAGGCTTTATGAGTGGCAGATAGAAAACAATTTCTTAATGATGTGAATAAAATCGTCATCAAAATAGGTACTTCTTCTATTACAAAAAAAAATTGTGCCGATACAAAGGAAAATTGTAGTATTGATCCCATATTTATGGAAAGTGTTGCAGCCCAGGTTTTCGAGCTTCGAAAGCAGGGAAAAGAAATAATTATAGTAAGTTCTGGAGCAATAACCGTCGGACTTCAAGAATTGGGTATTGCTCCCAAGCCTCGTGAAATACCTATCAGGCAGGCAGCGGCAGCTGTTGGGCAAAGTATTCTGATGCAGTACTGGAGCAAAGCTTTTTTAAAACATGATCTTAAAGTCGCTCAGATCCTTCTTACTTATGAATTCTATTCTGATAGAGTATCTTACCTCAACTTAAGGAACAGTATATCTACCCTTCTGGAGTATGGGGTCATTCCAATAATAAATGAAAACGACTGCATATGCACAAATGAGATTGAAGCAATATTTGGGGACAATGATAAACTTTCTGCAATGGTTGCAAGCAAAATAGATGCTGATCTCCTGATCGTTTTGTCAGACATCGACGGTCTGTTTGACAGGAACCCCAAGACGAATAACAATGCCAGACTTCTGTCACTTGTGGAAAAGATCACATCTCAAATAGAAAGTTATGGGGGTGACTCCACAAGCTTCAAGGGTGTAGGCGGAATGAAAACCAAGATACAAGCTGCAAAGATCTGTAGCATGGCAGGTTGTTACATGCTAATTGCGAACAGTGAAATTGAGGCTGTAGTTTTGAATGCTATTTCAGGGGAAGATATCGGAACCTTCTTCCTCGCAGAGAGGTGTATACCGAAAAACCGCTCTCGTTGGATCATTCTATCAAGGGCTTCAGGCACTATTCATGTAGATGCAGGCGCAAAGGCTGCGATTCTAGGAAAAGGAAGCCTTCTTCCAGCAGGTGTTGTAGAGGTTGAGGGAATTTTTGACAGGGGCGACATAGTAAAAATTGAATGTGAAGGCAGGGTTTTTTCAAAGGGAATAACAGATTACACCTCTCAAGAACTTATTAAAATAAAAGGCGCCCATACAAACGAAATTGAGAGTATTTTAAGCTATAAAAATTATGATAATGTAATAAAAAAAGAAAATATTGGCATATTGGAAGAATTAAATTAAAGTCATATATAGGCTCGAAAAGTTTAGATAAATTTCTTATCATCTGGAATCTTATCTTGATCCTATTATGTTCTGTGAAATTATTTTACAATTAATATAGACAGTATCTATCCATATTATATTTATCATTGGAAATGAGGAGGATAATTTATGGAAAACCGAAATATAGGATTTATAGGAGCAGGAAAAATGGGATCTGCTCTTATTAAGGGCATTATTAAAGCCGGAATCGTAAAAAATGAAAATATTGGTGCAAGTGATGTATACGAGCCTTTTCTGAGAGACTTGCAAGCAAAGATGGGTATAATGGTATCGACGGACAATGTTGTTATTGTTCAGAAATCGGATATTCTTATTCTTGCAGTGAAACCCGATACACTCGAATCAGTGCTCGCAGATTTAAAGGATTACATAACTTCCGACAAACTCGTGATTTCGATTGCTGCAGGAGTGCCTCTTTTCACTTATGAACATGCCCTCCTCAAAGGCACCAGGATTATACGTGTAATGCCGAATATTGCAGCCACAGTTTTGGAAGCTGCTTCAGGAATTGCTCTTGGCGAGAATGCCACTCCTGGAGACCTGAAGATTACTTTTGAGATATTTTCTGCAGTTGGTACAGCAGTTCAGGTGTCTGAATCTCTAATGGATACTGTTACTGGCCTTTCAGGAAGCGGGCCAGCATTCATTTTTCCTGTTATCGAGGCAATGGCTGATGGAGCTGTTCTGGAAGGAATGGATAGAAAAAGTGCACAGACACTGGCAGCACAGACTGTGCTTGGAGCTGCAAAAATGGTTCTTGAAACAGGTCTACATCCAGGAGAACTCAAGGATATGGTCACTTCTCCTGGCGGAACTACAATTCAAGGTATTCATTCTCTTGAAGAAGCTGGAATTAGGGCTGCATTTATGAACGCAGTAATAAGGGCAAGTGAATGCTCAAAAGAAATGAGGGAAAATAAATGCTCAAAAGAACTCAGGGGTGATTGAAATTTTTTTCCACCTTTATTCTAAATTTATATCATTTTTTCATATCCACAAATTATAGATAAATCCCTAAAAAAGTATATTTATCGCATTTGAAGAAAATTTATTAATTTCTATGCTTAACCGTTTTTAGTATAATATAATACCTGAAAACGTGGGAGAAATTTTAAGTCGAGATATTTAAATTAACTCATTTGTGAATGTGCAACAATCTATTCTCAATTAAATTAAGACCATCTTGACAATTATTACCTTTTAATTTCAATTTTTTTCCATTTTCGTCGTAATTTTAATGCTTTCATTGGTACTACGTTAATATATTTTTTGTTAGCAAAATAAATTACAAGAAAACAAAGCTTAAAAACTGCTGCGTGAAAAGTGAAGCTAGATGCGAAAAAATATTAACTTAAATAAAAAATGAGTTGGTAGAACATATATTCGAAATAGTTGAAAGTCTTAGATCTAAGAAGCTTGGAGTGGAGGAGCCAGAACAAATACGTATTGAAAGAGATAAAATTCGGCATGAAAATAATTCTCAGCTTGCTGGAATAAAATATCAACTTAAACTAGAGCAGGGTGAATTAAACCGAATTGAGCAAGAAATCTTTAAACTACAGAACCCACCACTTGATTTAAAGCCTAGCTGTTTTCCTTCCACTATTAACTAATTAATAACATTAATTACATCTATTTCTGGTTTAATTGTGACATTTCTGGTTTGATTTCAGCAATCAAAAATGATATTCACATCATATTTTTGAATTTTTTATTTTTGCCATAATTTTCATCAAGGTTTTTTGGGATTTAAAGTCCAAATAGCTTCTTCTAATTTTCTAAAACAGTGCCTATTTACTGGTTTCGCCAAAATTAATTCTCACATAAATACCGATTTTTGGTATAAACTGAAGATAAATTCCAAAATCAATTTAATTTATTCAGTAAAAATCTAAATAATATCGAATTAAATCTATTAATTAGCATAAAAAAGCTATGCTTAGTGAAAAATCATCAAATAAATCGCTACAGCCTTCAATTCCACGGAAACTATTATTATCTCTTTTATGATCTCTATCATGATCCCCATAACGGTTACCAAATTATTTACCAAATATGTGATCTAGATTCCCATAGCTAGCAAAATCTACATAAATCACTTTAGCGACTCTAAGATCGATTTTATGTAGACTAAAATATTTCTTACTGCCATCAAATAATGACATTACTTTGGGTCTATCAGTAACCTATCCATTTTTATTTTAGTAGCTTCCGTCTATTTGACAGGGTGGTTATAAATTGGACAGGGGGGGACCATATACTAAGCGAATTGATGCTTTTTTAGGATTGAAATATTGGAACTTTAATCAATCAGGTACTCAAAGCTAAGATAGACGAATTATGGGATTGAGAAAGTTTAATTTTTAAAAATAAATAACCCTAATAAAATCCTAATATTTTTAGACGAAGAAAGGATCTTAAAACTAGATTTTTTGGAAAGTTAGATTTTGTTATTTGGATATTTTAATTGATATTTTAGTAAAATATGTCAAATTTAGGATATTTCTATTCGTAATATCAGAGCTTTACTAGATGAAGCAAACTATAAATATTACCAAGTTTTAATGCTTATTCATGTTGCAAATCTTTTACTAATTTTATTGAATCCATAAGCAACGATATAAGCTAAATCGGGGATAAGTATATTTATATAATATACTTACTAACTAGTGGTTAGTGTCAATTACATACTAACTCACAGCCAGTTTCATGGCCAAAATTTTCAAGGAATTTTTGTAACCCTGTTAGTATTTACTTAAAATATCAATGATTATTAAAATCAATTCGAAAGGCACCCTGAAGGTACAAATCCGACATTGTTGCCAAAATTCTTCATAAGATTTTAACAAGTAATCTAGGGGAAAAATGGATCCAGCAAAATTGCTTGATATTCTGGGAAATGAGAATCGCAGGAAGATTATTCAGCTTCTTGCAAATCGCCCCTGCTATGTGAGTGAAATATCAGGCAGACTGGGAGTAGGGCCAAAAGCTATAATAAGTCATTTGAATCTGCTTGAACAAGCAGGGTTAATAGAGTATAGCGTTGATGAACAGAGGCGCAAGTACTTCAATATCGCAAATAACATGCGACTCGAAGTTTCAGTCTCACCCTACTCCTATAACGTGACACTTCAAGACATTGCTCTTGACAGGAAGATAATAGGAGAATCTTATGTAGCTGAGAAAAAGGAGGCTACTGCAATAGGAGAATCATCCATTTTCTTCCTGAAATTAAGTGGCAAACTTCATGAACTGAAAAGAAGACAAGAGGAGCTTGCACAGATGCAGAAGCATCTCCAGGTCGAGTACACAGAAATGATGACCCTCTGCATGGATTCAATTGAGGAGATCGCCAAAAACTCTGTAGAATGCGAACTTCTTTTTGAGCTTCTAAAAAGTGAAACAACTCTAGCTACCCTATGCTACAACCTGCGCCTGTACCCGAGCATTATCAATGCTAATCTAATAGATCTTGCAGAGAGGGGATTTATTGAGTATAGTATTAAAAATAATCAATACTATTGGAGACTATGTGAGACTGGAGCTGAAAATAAATGATTGAAGAAACTAATCTGAAAGTAACTGAAGCTTATCACAAAGACGTAGGCAGGGGAATTGCAAGAATAGATACTCGGCTGATGCAGCAGATGGGGCTGATAAGCGGAGATATAATTGAAATTTTAGGCAAAGCAAAAACTTATGCAATCGTCTGGCCAAACGTAGAACGAGAACAGGAAAATAGGATTCGAATAGATGGAAACCTGCGCAGCAATGCAAAAATAGGGATTGATGACAGGGTCACGATTCAAAAAGTCCAGGCAAAACACGCTCAGAGGGTTACTCTGGCTCCTTTCCAGCCTGTAAGGCTTGTTGGGGGTGCCCACTATATCCTCAGAATTATTGAGGGAAGGCCTCTGAACAAAGGTCAGCAAATAAGGGTGGAAACTGTAAATAACCCCCTCACTTTCGTTGTGGTATCAACAAAACCTGCAGGTCCTGTGGTTGTCACCAAGGACACTGAAATTCTAATCAAGGAAACAAATGTTGAAGAAATTAGGATTCAAGAAGGTATCTCATACGAGGATATCGGTGGGCTTAGGCGAGAAATTCGGCTCGTCAGGGAAATGATAGAGCTGCCACTAAGACATCCTGAAATATTTCAGAAACTTGGGATTGAACCTCCAAAAGGCGTTCTTCTTCACGGTCCTCCTGGAACGGGCAAGACATTGATCGCAAAGGCAGTTGCAAGTGAAACTGATGCAAACTTTATCACTATCAGCGGCCCTGAGATAGTTTCCAAGTATTACGGAGAAAGCGAGCATAAGCTCCGTGAAATTTTTGAAGAAGCTGAAAAGGATGCACCTTCCATCATCTTCATAGATGAGATTGACTCTATAGCACCTAAAAGGAGCGAAGTCACTGGAGAAATGGAACGTAGAGTAGTCGCTCAGCTGCTTTCATTGATGGATGGGCTAAAGACTCGGGGTCAAGTAGTGGTAATTGCTGCTACAAACCGGCCCAATTCAATAGACGAAGCTCTTCGCCGTGGCGGAAGGTTTGATAGGGAGATAGAGATCGGCATTCCTGATAGAAATGGCAGGAAGCAGATTCTTCTCATTCACACCAGAGGCATGCCAATCGAACAAGATGTAAGCCTTGGTGAAATTGCCGATGTAACTCACGGGTTTGTGGGAGCTGATTTATCATCTCTCTGTAAGGAAGCAGCAATGCATGCTCTAAGAAGGATTACCCCTCAAATTGACATGGAAGAAGAAATTCCACAGGAAATCCTTGATAACCTTGAGGTTACAAAGGAGGATTTTAGAGAAGCTCTGAAGAACATCGAGCCTTCAGCCATGAGGGAGGTTTATGTTGAGGTTCCACATGTTGGTTGGGATGATATTGGTGGACTTGAAGAGGCAAAGCAAGAACTCATTGAGGCTGTAGAATGGCCCTTGAAGTACCCACAAATATTCAAAACTGTTAGTATAAAGCCCCCAAGAGGTGTATTACTTTTCGGACCACCTGGTACGGGTAAAACTCTGCTGGCAAAAGCTGTGGCCAGCGAAAGTGAGGCAAATTTTATCAGTATTAAAGGTCCAGAACTTCTCAGCAAGTACGTAGGTGAATCTGAACGTGCAATAAGAGAAACTTTCCGGAAAGCAAAACAAGCTGCTCCAACTGTAATTTTCTTTGACGAGATCGATTCAATTGCTCCTCAAAGAAGCTCTGTATCTGATACGCATGTATCCGAAAGAGTCGTTAGCCAGATACTCACTGAGTTAGATGGGGTAGAAGAGCTCAAGGATGTAATCATAGTCGCGGCTACAAATCGGCCGGATATGGTAGATCCCGCCCTTCTTAGGCCTGGCCGTTTTGACCGACTCATTTATATTAAGCCTCCTGAAAAAGTGAGCCGAGAAAAAATATTTGAAATCCATACACGGGGGAAACCCCTTACTGAGGATGTGAAACTTTCTGAGCTTGCTGATCTCACCGAAGGATACGTAGGTGCTGATATTGGAAGCATCTGCAGGGAAGCTGCAATGTTAGCTCTCAGAGCGATAGTTACTCCTGGTATTGCACGGAAAGATATTGAGGAAAAGGCAAGAGAAGTCAAAATTTCAAAAAAACATTTTCAGCGGGCGATACACCGTGTAAAGCCTACAACATCTAAGGAATCTCTTAAGATTTATGACCAAAGTACTGAACTTTTTGCTAAATATTCAACTGATTTCGAAGAAGAAGATTTCGAGACTGGAGAGCAAGAAAAATAAATTGAACATAAAAATACTCTAAATCTATTTCAGGTTGATTAAACTTTACGCTAGAAAGCACGCCAATTCTCAGCCTTTTCAGTTTTTGGAAGTTAAAGGAACTACTCAACGTACTCAAAGATATTTGTTGCTTCATCGATTCTGAATTGCAATGAATTGAAAATCGATAATTTAATAACGAAGTGATGAAGATGGACAGAGATGATAGAAAAAGAAGAGTCTTTTTCGATAAAATTTTTGGAATCGATGCTCTTCAGGGCATGGACGAAATTTTTGATTGCCTCAACAGGGTAATTGGTATAAACATAGAAAGTTTTGGGCCGAATTCTTTTGTCTACGGCTTTTCTGTAACCCATAGACTAGAAGAAGGTCCAAATGTCCGAGAATTCGGAACTATCCCTACATTTGAACAAATCGAAATAGGGGACAAACGTTATCTTGACATAAGAAAACCCCTCATTGATATCATGGAAACCGAAGATACGTTGCATGTGATCGCTGAAATACCGGGCATTGAGAAAGAAAATATTATATTAAACGCAACTGATTTAATACTTGACATCAAAACAATAGATGGGAATCCAAAATATTCCGAACTCGTGGAGCTGCCCGTAAAGGTTGACCCCCTGAGTGCAAAAGCCACATATAAAAACGGCGTGCTGGAAGTAACTTTTAAGAGGCTAGAATCCAGTTCTCGATCCTTAATAGATATTGAGTAATCTTTTGGGAGCGAGAGAAAAAGCAGAGGTAATAATGGTGGGCATAAGAAGAAGAAAAGATTTCATTGAAGATTTTGGATCTGAACTTTTTGACAACTTGGAAGAAATAATCGAAACCCTCCTGGAAGAAATGGGAGAGTCTATTCCATTCGTATACGGATTTTCCATTATTCATCGCCCAGGGGAAGATCTTGAATTCCAGAAGTTCGGAAATATTTCAGAATATTCTCAAAATGGAGAGAAGATCGTTTCCTCCGAAGTAAAAGATCCTTTAATTGATATTTTTGAAAACGAAGAATTGGTACACGTACTTGCAGAGTTTCCAGAGATTAAAACGGAAGACATCCTTCTGCATGCGACTGCTCAAAACCTAGAAATAAAGATCATCAAACCTTTCAAATATTCAGAAGATATTGAGCTTCCAGTACGTGTGGACCCAAATAGTGCAAAAGCTAACTATAAAAATGGAGTCCTTGAAGTTACCTTTAGACGTTGTGCTGAAGAAAGACCAGTTGAAATAAAAATTGATTGGTAATTATTTTCAGGTAGCTTTGTGAAAAAACCAAAGCAACTGCTTAAAAATAAGATAATGATCATTCTTATGATTTTTGGGGATCAAAAAGTAAGGTTATGAACATGTGACAAATGGAACAACAAATATATTACCTGTGAGGGTAGAATCCAAAGTAGAAAAAGAGTTATTCTGGTCACCAAAAGAAAAAGTATAACGTATTTTGCACAATCATGAAGATTTTCAGCCATTAAAAATATCCGAAAGCAGAAATAATCAAACTTGTTGTGAATAGTATCAATATCCATAAAGAGATGCCATTCTGAGCAATTTTTAGTGGAGATAAAGCAAAAAATGATACATAGCAAAATATAGGGTATTCCAATCTATCTCTTATTTTTTTTCTTTGCAGGAATTTTTTTTAAATTTTTCTCGCAAATTTCTTTATTTGCCCCGCTCTTTTTAGGATAGATTATCCTTTGATTTTAGAGATAGCTTCATCTACCCTCAAAATACTTCTTTTATTTTTAATGTCATCAAATGTTAGAGGAACTAACTAAAATCTGTACACAACATTTTTAGATTCACTCTTTAACAATGCTGTGAAATTTATATTCAAAGTCTGACTTACAACCCTTTTTTTTGTCTATGTTTAGTACCTGATTCTTTTTATTTTTTCTTAATTTTCTCATAGTTTATCCTCTTTTGTATGTCCAGGATCTGGATAGATAGAAGTAGAATCGTGAATAATTACCTTTTTTATTTTCAACTCAAGACTATCAAATTGACTTTGAAACTGTCTTTATATTTTATTTCACGTGCAATTCTCACCAATTTTTTTTATGATTAACCAGACTTTGGTGCTTTCTAGTATGTACTCAGGAACGCCAAGAAATTTCTTGAACGAAATTCAATCGATACACTGTTTATTAAGTGCAAAGTCTGAAAGGTCATTCTACAGCTGTAAAACTAGTACTTTTAACATAATTATTAATTCAAATCTACTTCAGAACACCGTTTTGTTAAAATATATCGACTCAAAAATGATACGAAAAAATTTTCAATAAGTTAATGAATCCATTTCAAAAAGTTTGTTGCTAATTGACTGAAATAAGTTGTATTTTTCGTTAGGAACAAAATAGGTAAACGTTTTCAGGAGTAAAAATTATTTTTAAGAGATTTTAATTATTCAATATTTATGATATATATATAATTATCGAGATTTCCCATAATTTTATATACTACTGATTCGACAATTTGATTTTTACATTGAAAGGAAATTTTTATTATAAGATAAATAACAAAGTAACATTTTGAACCATAATTTTTTGACCAATTTTTTATAAATATATTTTACAAATAATTCTCGGGCCAAAGATGGTCATTTTTTCAAATTCTAATCAAATTTTTGACATTGAATTTAACAGGTTAATATGGATATGATCGAAAAGGTAATCTTTTCTTAGTGAGAAGATATTAATCATTGACTTTGCACCTTTTTTGTGATGAATGACAAAATACAGAGTCATCAGATTTCACAGAATTTTCGGTAGCCTGCCAAAAATCTGGAAACCAGAAAATAATAACAAGTTTTACTTTCAAACATTTCTAACTTCGCAAGATCTGGATTTATCCATAATTATCTGGTCATAAAATGAATTCATTTCGGTCCTTCAAAAAGAGAAGGATATTTCTTTTTTAATGGTAAGCGAAGTTCTTCGTCCAATTTTGCATTATAAAGTGTTCTCACTTCAGAAAGTTGTTCAATTTTAAGATTTTTAGCTTGTATAAGGTCAGCCCCAGAGAGGTCAGCCTCAGAAAGGTTAGCCTCAGAAAAGTTAGCCTCAGAAAGGTTAGTCACAGAAAAAATAGCCTTAAGACCAGCCCTAGATAGGTTGTCCTCAAGGTTAGCCTCCGAAAGGAAATCCGTATGGGCAACCCTAAGGTCTGCTCTAAGGTTAGCACTAGAAAGGTCAGCTCCAGATAGGTTAGCCTTATAAAAGTCAGCCCCAGAGAGGTTAGCCTCAGCAAAGTTAGCTTTAGAAAGGTCAGCCTTAATAAGAATAGCATTAGAAAGGTCAGCTCTATAAAGATTAGCTCTATAAAGGATAGCCTCAGAAAGGTTGGTACCGAAAAGGTTAGCTTCAGAAAGATTAGCACCAGAAAAGTTAGCCTTCAATAAATCAGAATATTGGAGACTAGTTCTAGAAAGATTTAGATTGTTGGTTTCTCCAGACTCAAAGGAGTATTTGCGTCTTCGAAGTATAGTGAGAATTACTTGAATGTCTAAGGTTACATTTTTTACTGTTATACCTTGTTTTTTTGCACTTTCGCCAGCTTGAGTATCCATAAATATAGGCTCTCTTATCAGAGAACTTTCTAATAATTGGTGATCAACGCTAGAATTTTTCCTAACGTAAGCCGTCAAAATTTCCATAATTGGCCAGTAATCTTTCTCCGATTCAGTTGAAATTCTCTCAAGAGCATATATTCCACCTAACCTAGTCTCAATTTTTTCATTCCCCAACTGATCGATAGCGCGATTGAAACCTTCAGTGATCTGCCATTCCTGAGTAATACTTACTTCTTTTTCAGTAGCATAAACTTGATTCATCGGAACAAGAGTTTCTTTGCGAGTATAATATAAAGTAATGATGGCGGCAATGGAAACAAAGCCTATAATGTATATTAGTTCATTCAAATTCATATTTATTCATCTGTAGAGTTATTTTAGAGTATAAAGAGATACTTAATTGTGATTTGGGATATATATTATTTCCATCAGAACCGCCACCAAGGTTTTTAGCTCCTGGCACTTCAAATGACTTCAGGTTAAGCATTGTTTGTAAATGGACATCCTTAGCTTGGGTAGTCTTCTTGAAAATTAATGAAAATTATAGATCCTATGTGACTGTGTTATGTGACAATTGTTATGAAGAATATCCCACTTTAAGAACACATACCTAATAACCGAATGATAGCGTCTGAAGGGATGGCAAAAGCTTGGGAATAGTAGGAACTCAAAATACTATATTTCCTTTTTATATAGTGATATCAGTGATTATGAGGGGGGACTTGACCCTTATAGGCCCCTGAGTTTCACATTTCAAGCATGTCTTCACGAAAAAAGCCATTAATCACTCATGAACCTAAAGATCTTGAAATATTGAAGACAAAGCTGGGAAATAATACCATAGTAGGTGATCTCGCCCAGTTCCGATGAAGCTGGTGCAGGTGATCGCATAGTCACAAAAAAGGAATAATATCAGTCTAGGTATCAGAAAGCTTACCAGTCGCTGGATTTAATTTCAGCCCCCACAACAAGTTTATAATTCAAGTGATGTTAACCCCTAATCGGTTCAAACAATGCCTCAAATCGCCCCACAATCGGTAGTTTTGCTATTATCCTTATCATAAATCTCTGGTTTTAAGTATTTTAATTTTTTTGAGTTTGTTCTTATTTCACGACCTAAAAACTAAAGAATCTGAAAATTTAGGCGAAATCCTCTCTCAAAACCTGAGTAACTAGTTTTTATTACACTATTTTTATCATTTTAATTGAATAAAATTATATGAAAAAATGTATCGAAGGTAGTTACCGTGGTATTGTAGTGAAATCATGGGGAATTAATTTGGTCAAAAAATGACTTAATCTAAGCTAACTACTATTGTTTCTATTAGAAGTTAAATGGGTCATCATTACCATAGTTAAAAATGTCTTAAAATCGCTGAGAATGGGTCATTTTTTATTTAAAGGCTCAAATCTCACCCATATGCAGAACAAAACTAACTAAATACTAAATACAAGGTCAACTTATATTAACTATAATAAATAAAAACGGTGAATTTGTGGTACGCCCTACTAAGTTAACTCCTGAATTACAACAAAGAATCGGCGATAATGTTGCTTTGGGACTCATATACTCTCTTGCTACTGAATCAGTTGGAATAACATACAAGACGTTAAATCTTTGGCTGAAAAGGGGGTAGACAGATACATTTGGGAAATATAATCGGTTTTATCAATATATTCAAAAATGTAATGCGGACGCAGCTAAGAAACTTCTTGAACGGTTAAATGATGCAGCTGAAGCTGGAAATTGCCATGTTTGTATGTGGATTTTGGAGAGACGCTTCCCTGATGAATTTGGAAGAGGGGTATATAAGAAAACAAATGTTGTTTCAGAAAACCTGAATCAGAACGTTGAGATAGTCGTCAAAGACGTAGATAAAATCAGAAAACAAATAATCGATAACATTAGAATTTATTAAATTTTGTTTATTTGTTTATTTGTTTATTTGTTTCTTACTATTCTTTTGCATTTACTAGGCAGCAAATATCTATGTTTCATATGATTATTCAATGTGGAATTTTTGTATATATGGTCATTAAATCCTTTAAATATTAAACTAAGGCTAACAGGATAAACATAATAGGATAATTTATAATAAGTAAGCTTCTGATTTAAAAGAATAATCAATCTGCTGATTTCACAATTGATTTTAAAAGGTGCATTTGATGATTGAAGAAAAGAACCCAACTTTAACAGAAAAGCATCTAGAAAAGTCTCCAATTGGTATTACTGGTTTTGATGAAATCACTGATGGTGGACTTCCAAAAGGTCGTACTACACTTGTGTATGGAAGTGCAGGTTCAGGAAAGACCCTTATGGCCATGGAATTCCTTATAAGGGGTGCCCAAAAGTACGACGAACCAGGAGTCTTCATAGCTTTCGAAGAGACCTATGATGAATTAGTCACAAATTTCGTTTCTCTTGGATTCTGCTTAGATGATATGGTAGCCGAAAAAAAGCTGGTAGTAGACTATATCTATTTTGATAAGAGCGAGATCGAAGAGACTGGCGAGTATGATTTGGAAGGCCTGTTCATCAGGCTAGGGTCTGCCATAGATTCCATAGGTGCCAAGCGTGTGGCTATAGATACCTTGGAGGTTTTGTTTTCTGGGTTTAAGAACGAAGCTATAGTGCGTTCTGAACGGCGCAGGCTCTTCCGTTGGCTTAATACGAAGGGCGTGACGGCAATAGTTACTGGCGAACGGGGCGAAACGTCTCTCACTAGGTACGGACTCGAAGAGTACGTTGCAGATTGTATTATTTTTCTTGATAATAGGATGGGAGAACAAATAGCCACCAGACGCCTAAGGATAATTAAATACAGGGGATCCAAACATGGCACTAACGAGTATCCATTCCTGATAGAGGAATGTGGAATATCTTTTTTGCCAATTACATCGTTGGGTCTGGAGCATGAAGTTTCAGCAGAGAGAATCTCAACGGGCATACAGCGCCTGGATACGATGCTTGGAGGCCAGGGCTATTATCGTGGCACAAGTATACTAATTTCCGGAACAGCAGGTACAGGTAATACTAGTTTTGCAGCCGAGTTTGCTAAAGCTACTTGTGAACGGGGAGAGAGCTGCCTATACTTCGCTTTCGAAGAATCTTCAAGTCAGATAATCAGGAATATGAGATCTATCGGTATAGACTTTCAGCCTTACGTCGACATCGGCTTCATGCAAATAAGTGCTTCGAGACCAATGGCCTATGGCTTGGAAATGCATCTGGTAACCATGCACAGGTTAATAGATCAGTTCAAGCCAGCAGTTGTGATCATAGATCCTATATCAAACATGATCAATGTAGGCGATGAGGCCAATGTCAAGTTCACGCTCACGAGACTTGTAGATTACTTGAAGCTCAAGAATATCACTGCAGTATGCACTAGTTTGGTAGGGCATGAGAATCTCGAAGGCATAAATGCTCAAGGTATATCTTCTCTTATGGATACTTGGATCAATTTTCGCTTCTTTGAGAATGACAGCGAGCGCAATCGTGGAGTTTATGTGATCAAATCCAGAGGTATGGAGCACTCCAACCAGATAAGAGAATATTTGGTGACTGATAATGGTATAGAGATTCAAGATGTCTACCTTGGCCCTTCAGGAGGTCTGCTGATGGGATCTTCTAGAGCTACCCAGGAAGCAAAGGAGATGGCTGAAGCTATAGCTCAAAGCAAAAATGTGGTTCAGAGGAAAAGAGAACTGGAGAGCAAGCTAAAATTCCTGGATGCTCAGATAACAACATTGAACTCCGATTTTGAGATGCAGAAAGAGGAGCTTGATAAGCTTACATAAAAAAATATACTTAGGAGTGAAGCTCTGGAAGCAAATAAAAGTGAGATGGCACGAATAAAGAAAAGCCGACATCATCTAAGTGAGTAAGGAGACTTTTATGATGTATACAGAGCAACCGAAAGAACTCAACCAGGCAAGCCGAGCACAATGAGCGTATTTACGAACTGATACTCTATGTGGCCGGCAATCATAAGAAGAGCCAACTAGCCTTTGATAACCTAAATAAGATATGTTCTAAGTATCTTGCTGGAAAGTGTTATATTGAGACCATAGACCTTACAAAGAACCCAAATCTTGCTAGAGCGGATCAAATCGTAGCCATTCCTACCCTTGTGAGAAAAAATTACCCTGGGAAGAGAATCATAGGAGATCTATCCAGTCAAAAAAAGGTGATAGAGTTATTGGATATATGTATTGATGATTTAATAAGTAATGTTAATGAAAAAGGTTATGTAGATAAGACTTTCACAGATGAATCAAAAATCCCTATTGTAAGGAGCAAGAAGTCTAAATATGATCTTCAGCCTTATATTGGCAATATTTTATGCACGAAGTTGTCTCAAACCATGTATAATTTGATATTTTTGTTGTCCTAGAATTAATCTTGATTATAAATATATGGGTTCCAAAATATGCAGGAAAAAACCTGTCTAAAAAAAATGGGTAATTTCATCGGGTTCAAGTGGTGATAATTTTATGGGAGATGCAGCACTAAATAATGATGATGGCTCTGTGCCAATCGAGTCTAGTTCTATATCTGATGAGGATTTTTACATTTTGAGGCTATATGTGGCTGATCAGACTAGGAAGAGCCTGGCGGCTTTTACTAACTTAAGAATAATTTGTAAGGAGCACTTGGGTGGCAGGTACAGTATTGAGGTTATAGATCTCCTGGAGAACCCGCAATTAGCTAAGGGGGATCAGATATTAGCTATCCCTACACTAGTTAGAAAGCTCCCTACGCCGATAAAGAAGATTATAGGGAACCTTTCAAATACGGAGCGTGTTCTGGTGGGCCTGGATTTGCGTCCTAGAAGTGATACCCAATGACCGAAACTGAAGAAACTGAGTTATCGGTTGTTAAGGGTTGTACATAAGCTTTTGAGGAAGCTATTGCCACAACAGAAACTGGCACATATGTTTTAAGTCTGTATGTTGCAGGTATGGGTCCAAAATCTATGCAGGCGTTAAATAATATCAAGCATATATGTAAAGAATATCTTTCTGGCAAATGTCAACTAGAGGTTACTGATATCTATCAGAATCCGATCTTCGCTAAAGATGTCCAGATAGTAGCAGCCCCAACTCTCATCAAAGAGCTTTCTTTGCCTTTGAAGAAGATCATAGGCAGTATGACTGATACCGAAAGGGTTCTGGTTGGACTAGATATAAAATTTAAGGCTTATAAAGAGTAATCGATTTTTGATAGGACAAAATAAATATGAGTTCTATAGAAGAAAAAGGTCTGGAGCCTGTTTCCTATACAAAACTGTTAGACGAAAATCACGCCTTAAAAGATCAGATACAGAATATGAGAGCACTTTTAGAAGAGGGTGAAGAACTAGAGCGCGCAATTATAGAAAAGGATCTGGATGCTATGGTATTCCACGAACAAGAAAATGATTTGATCTTTACTCTGGATAGTGCCGACCGTGCGTACCGCACCCTAGTGGAGACAATGAATGAAGGTACAGTCACCTTTGGCTTCGATGGCACCATCCTTTACTGCAACCGCCACTTTGCAGAACTTCCAATGATGTCACCACAAACCATAGTAGGTACATCTATCTATAGATTCATTGCACCTGAGAGCGAGACAGCCTTCAAGGCACTCCTAGAGAACGGGATGAGAAAGAGGGAAATCAAACTCATGGTGGAAGGTGGAATATTTGTGCCAGTATACCTGTCTATTAACTCATTAAAGACTAAGGAATCTCCGAATGCCTGGTGCATTGTGGTCACAGACTTGACGGAGCTTAAAAAAGCAGAAGAAACTTTAAAATTGAAATTAGAAGAACTTGCCTTCTCAAATACGGAATTAGAACAATTTGTTTACGTTTCATCTCATGATTTGCAAGAACCTTTAAGGATGATATCACTTTATTTGCAGCTTTTACAAAAGAGATATCAAGGTAATCTCGACGATAAAGCTGATAAATACATCTACTTCGCTGTTGAAGGGGCTTCTCGTATGCAAAATATGGTAAATGATCTTTTAAACTTATCTCGAGTGACTACACGTGCTAGAGAACCTGAAAACCACGAATTGTGAATTTATTTTGAATCAGGCACTATCTAATTTAAAATTATTTATAAATGAACATAAAGCTATCGTAACTTATGATCCTTTACCCGAGCTAATGGTAGATCCTACCCAGCTAGTTCAAGTGTTTTAGAATATAATTATGAATGGAATAAAATTTCATGGTGAAGAGTCACCAAAAATTCATATTTCTTCAGAGAAAAAGGAGATCGAATGGGTATTTTCAGTCCAGATAACGGGATTGGAGTTGAACCACAACATTTTGAAAAAATCTTTGAATTTTTTAAAAGATTGCATCCCAGAGAAGAATATCCTGGAACAGGAATGGGGCTTGCAATCTGTAAGAAAATTATAGAAAGAGCTGGTGGTCGTATATGGGTTGAATCTGAATTAGGCGAAGGTTCAACTTTTTATTTTACTTTGTCAATCAACCCCGCAGAATTTCAAAAACGAAATGTTAACACATAAAAATCCCTATCAAAATGTTATTGAAATATATCTACTAATACAGGAAATTCGATTCCAACTTCAATGATAGACTTCAAAATAAAAATAATTAAACGTTGAAGCTACTCTTGTGTACATTTGCAAAATGTTGATTAAAGCAGACGTGGATAATTATGACTGTTTCTGATCATTTGAGCGTCGATGTACTCGAAATTCGAGTTCAAGAACGAATCGCTGAGCTGGATAAAGCCACTCAAGCGTTAAGCAGAAACAATCGCATTCTTGAAGGAATTAACCAGATTTTCAATATTGTAGTGCAAGAAAAAACGGAAGAAGATCTGGGAAATGAATGTTTGTCTGTAGCTCTGAAAGTGATCGACAGCAAGTTCGGTTTCGTCAATTTAGTTGATGATGATAGATTACTGTACGATATTGCAATCAGTGAAATTGGATGGGAACAGTGTCTGATGTATGACAAAGCTGGGCATCGTCGTCGCTCGGGAAATTTTGTTGTGCATGGCTTGTATGGGAATGTCATTAACAGTGAGAAAAGCTTCTTTACTAATGATCCGCTGTCGCATTCAGATAATATTGGCGTGCCATAAGGTCATCCCCACGCTCACTTCATTTCTTGGCGTACCCCTAATCTTAGATAGGAAAATAGTTGGCATGCTGGGGGTTGCAAACCGTGGAGGTGGGTATAGCCACGAGCAGCAGGCGGATCTTGAAGCTATTGCACCAGCGGTTGTGCAGGCTCTTCAGAGAAAAAAGGCAGAAATAGAATGCGAGCAGACACAGCTTCTTCTGAAGACCGACCTGGATGCTCTGACCAGAATGCATGCTTTGAGTAGGAAACTTCTAGAAACGGGTGGCATCCAGCCGCTGTTGGATGAAATCATGTACTCGGCGGTTGTCATTGTAGGTGCAAAGTTTGGTACACTACAACTTTTAGAAGATGATTCGCTTCGAATTGTTTCCCATTATGGTCATAAGCAGCCCTTTTTAGATTTTTTTGCATCTGCTGAGAATGCTGTTTCGGTGTGTGGAAAAGCGATGCAGCGATGGGAGTGCGTGATCGTTGAAGACGTTGAGACTAGTTCCCTGTTTGCTGGAACGCCTTCTCTGGATGTAATGCGCAAGGCTGGTTTGCGAGCGGTACAGTCTACACCGGTAATAAGTCTCACTGGAACTTTGCTGGGCATTCTCACAACTCAATGGGATGTTCCTTATTTTTTCAATGAGCACGATCTATGGCGGATCGACCTTCTGGCGCGGCAGGTGGCAGATTTGATAGAACAAGCAAAGTCAGAAATGGAGCTAAGGGAGAGCGAGGAGCAATACAAGATGTTCTTTAACAATAGTATTGATGCCGTTTTTCTCACATCACCAGATGGAACCATTTTTGCAGTTAATTCAGAAGCCTGCAGGATCTTCGGTATGATCGAGGAGGAAATCATCAAAGCTTGAGAAGGGCAGGGATAGTAGATGCCTCCGATCCAAGACGTCAGCCTGCCCTGGAGGAGAGAGCCAGGACAGGTAGATTTAGGGGTGAGCTCAATTATAAACGGAAAGACGGTACAATCTTTCCAGGCGAGTCTATCGACTACATTATTCAAGGGTAAGGATGGTTCGATAAGAACGTCCACGATCATTAGGGATATTACCGAACGCAAGCAGGTGGAGAAGGGACGTGAACAATTGCTAGACATTATTTGCCAGGAGAAAAATCGATTGGTTTCACTAATTGACAATATTACTGATGAAATCTGGTTTGCAGATCTTCAAGAAAACTTTACCTTGGTCAATCCTTCGGGGCGAAGGGAGTTCGGCATGAGCGATTATTAAAAGACCAACGTGGATAAATTCATCTCTAACATAGACATCAATCGTCCTGATGGCAGTCTTCGTCCGATAGAGGAAGATCCTGCCTTGTGTGCCTTGCGGGGTGAAATTGTGACGGGGTATGAATATATCGTTCGCATACCTGCTAATGGAGAATTACGTCATCGTCAGATCAATTCCTCCTCGATTAGAGATCCTAAAGGCAATATAATTGGGTCAATATCCGTTGTTTGGGACATTACAGAAATCAAGACAGTAGAGAAGGCATTACGGGAGAGTGAGGCCAAGTACCGCGATTTGTTCGAGACTATGCAGGAAGTCTTCTTCATCAATCGGCTCATCTACGATGAACAAGGCAACGTCATCGACTGGATTTTCGAGGATCTCAATCCGGCTGGATTCAAGCTCCTCGGTCTGAAAGATATTAATAAAACCAAAGGAAAAAGGGGGTAAGAAGTACTAGGTTGTGAGAGAGCTGCATTTCATCTTCCCATGATCGAGAGGGCCAGGCTGTCGAATAAGGTTGTTACTTCTCAGTACCATAGCCTTTACGTGGACAAGGAACTCCTCACTTCGTATGTTGTTAACGGCGATCGTCTTATCACCACTCAAATAGATATCACCGAGCAAAAAAAAGCAGAGAAGACTCTACTGGAAAACGAATCACAACGTAAGGTTACCGAAGTCATCGAAGCTGAACGGCAGCGGCTCTTTGCTATTCTTGAAACGTTACAGATGATGATATGCCTGCTAACATCTGATCATCACGTCACCTTTGCCAACAGAAGCTTCCGAGATAAATTTTGTGAATCAGGTGGAAGATGTTTTTATGAGTACGTATTTGGAAAAACAAAGCCGTGTGAGTTCTGTGAAACATATAATGTACTTAAAACAGGACAGTCACACAATTGGGAACTCAGCATCTTGGATGGAAGTACAATTATTGATGTCTACAATTTTCCTTTTACCGATATCGATGGTTCACCTATGATCCTTGAGATGGATATCGACATAACTGATATTAAGCATTCTACTGAAGCGTTGAAGGAAGCAGGCTGCTTTACTTGACCTCTCCCCTGATGCGATCATAACACGTCAATTAGACGGAATTATCAATTTCTGGAGTAAGGGTGCACAGTCGCTGTACGGCTGGACAAGTCAAGAGGTAGTTGGACAAATAACTCATACATTCTTGAAGACTCGATTCTCGCAGCCCCTTGAACATATAAAAACGCAAATCGAGCAAACCGGTAGCTGGTCAGGTGAACTAATCCATAGTACTAAGGATGACAGATAAGTCATAGTAAGTAGCCGATGGCTTGCAATGTTCGATGATAAGGGCAATGTGAAAGATATACTTGAGTCGAACGTTGACATAACTGAGAGAAAAAAAGCTGAAGAAAAGGTTCGGGAAAGTGAGGAAAAGTACCGTAACATCGTAGAGACGGCAAACGAAGGTATACTCATGATTGATGATAAAGCCGTAGTTACTTATGCCAATAAGAAACTGACGGATATGCTAGGATATTCTCTTGAAGAAGGGGTCAACAAATCGATATGGTGCTTTGTAAGTGAAGAAAGTAAGGATATTGTCAAACTGAATCTGAAAAAGAGCCGGCAGGGTATCAATGATAGCTATGAATTGAAATTAATAAAGAAGGATAGTTCATCTATATGGATTTATCTAAGTTATAAAGCCTTTTTTAATAAAGATGGTAACTTTGTGGGTTCTCTGAGCATGCTCACTGATATCACTGACCGCAAAATTGCAGAAGAAACGTTAAAGTCAAAAATAAAAGAACTTTCCCGTTCAAATGAAGAATTAGAACAATTTGCTTACGTTTCGTCACATGATTTGCAGGAACCACTGCGAATGATATCAATTTATTTGCAACTTTTGCAAAGAAAATATCAGGGTAATTTGGATGATAAGGCTGATAAATACATCTACTTTGCTGTTGACGGAGCTTCCAGTATGCAAAATCTGATAAATGATATTTTAGATTACTCCCGACTAACTAGAACAAGCAGAGAGCCTAAAACTACGGATTGTGAATTCATTCTAAATCAGATGCTATCCAGTTTAAAATTGATTATAAATAAAAATAAAGCTACTGTATCTCATGATCCTTTACCTGAAGTAATAGCAGATTCTACCCAACTGGCTCAGGTGTTTCGGAATCTGATATCAAACGGAATGAAATTCCGAAGCGAAGAAGCACCCGAAATCCATCTCTCTGCTGAGAGAAAAGCAAATGAATGGGTCTTTTCAGTAAGGGATAACGGAATTGGGATTGATCCACAATATTCGAAAAGAATCTTTGAGATTTTTAAAAGACTCCATACAAGGGATAAATATTCAGGAACAGAAATCGGACTTTCAATTTGTAAGAGAATTATAGAAAGACATGGTGGACGTATGTGGGTCGAATCTAAATTAGACAAAGGTTCAACTTTTTATTTCACTTTACCAATTAACCCGGTAATACCTACTTAATAAATAGTAACAGAAGTTTGAAATCAGTAATTACTTAGGACTATTAAGAATATTTTAATAGACCCTATGTGTTTCTTACTGTTTTTTAGTATTTATCGATGCAATCGGTCACAAATAGTATAATCCAATATATAACGGAATAATTGAGTTTACAGGCACATAGGCAAAAATAATGAGATTTTTATTTTTGCAGTGAAACTGCAGTTTCGCAAAAATTTATGATATACTCATTAAATAGATTTGTTTGACGACCCACGGACACGACACTATATTTAAAAAATTTATTTTAGTTATATGGTATTGATAATAGCTTTAATCAGGCCTTTAAAATTTAGAATTTAATCTAAGGTTAGTATGTATTACTTTTTTAGGAAAAATTTCAATGTTAAGAAAATTTCGATGAGCCTATGGTTTTCATGAATCATTTATATACCACCTATAAGTATCTGACGAAATTTAGGGATTTATCTAAAACCTCTTATCTAGTTTTTACTCATCGAAAGTTAAAATAGCAAAACCTTATTGAAGAGCTTTGAGTATTTCATTCGTGTTCCGTACTCTGCCAATTCTTTTGAATATAAAGTTCACAGCTGCGTTATGCTGTTCCTCAGACCTGGAAGTCATCGCATCCTCTGCAAAAATTTGCTGAAATCCATACTCATAAGCAAATCTTGCTGTGCTCTCAACGCCAAAATCGGTTGAAATTCCACAAAGCACGATCGTATTAATCCCACGCCTCCGTAGTTGGAGTTCGAGATCGGTCCCATAAAATGCTCCCCATTGTTTTTTAGTGATAATGATATCCGTTGGAGTTGGAGCAATTTCAGGCACGAATTCAGACCACTCCGGAGGAGGAGCTACGGGATTAGAGGAGGAGTTATCGCTTGTAGTGTTGAGCATCGTCTCTTTTGTTGTTATGAGGTGCACAAGGAATATCAGCATCCCGTTTTTTCTGAATGTATTCACCAATTTCGTGGCATTTGTTATAACGTCCTGTGCAGGATAGGGCTTTGTTGGCTGTGAGACTATCCCATTCTGCAGATCTATGACTACAAGGGCTGTTTGAGCTTTATCAATAACTAGTTTCGGCAGACCATAATCATGGTTAATAGATGAGTGTTGTTGTTCAGGAGAATAACTCTGTGATTTAGTGTCTACTGTCGCTGATTGTTCTGTAAATAAACTAGCATCCGCTGTCGTTGCTGTTAGTGCTACTACAAATGGAAATGCCAGCAAAATAGTCAATACCTTTTTTATTCTACTAAATGATTGTTTCAATATCCAATTCACTCCTTTAAGACCAAAATTAATAATTATAATGGAATTTGTTTTTGGTAAATATTCAAGCTATCAAAAATTAGTTGGTTGATATTTATTCTATTACACCAACAAATTTCGCTGAACTACAATACTTAATGAGCTTAAAGAGTTATTTCAAATTAATTATAAAAAAAATAGTTTCTGAATAAAATTTATTTCCCCATAAGGCATTTCAACATAGAACATTAATTTAATATTAATTTTATTATACAATAGTTTCTGAATAATCCTCATTTAAGAACGAAACATTTTAATAAGTGCTCCAATTTGATATTAATTCTATTTTATTATTTATTATGGATAAAGTCACAATATTATCAACAAATACCATACTTTACTGAGATAACAACAATTATCATAAAATATTTATTATTTTTCAAATTTTACATTAATTTTGGTAGGTTTCTTTGATAATATAACTAAAGTTCTGTTAAACCCTACTGGCTCTTTATCCTCTTTTTTCACTGCAAAAAGTAGGATGCAGAGCCAATAATTTTACTCAAAAAGCTTATGTGTCTATTGTTTTCACTTATGATAAGTATTAAAGCAAAACACATGTATTATTCTCGTTTTGGTGCAAAAATCTGGCTTTGTTGTAAAATCAATGAAAAACTTCACAATTCGGGAATTTAATCAATGTCATCAAGGGAAAAATGATACACAAAGGTAAAATTATAGTATCAAACTGAAAAACTGAAGAAATATTATTTTTGCAACGGAACCTGATGAACTACCTTTAAACAGGGACAAACAAGAAGAATTTACAGCAATGTGCTTAATTTTGGATAAAATTACAAATACTAATAAGTTATTGCTTCGAATTTACATTGAATTCGCAATATTGCTCATTTTTGTGTATTTCTGCAGAAAATGATTTAAGATAATGAATGCACAATGGCAAATTTTTTACTGTTATACTTTTTTGCATATCCAATGGAAATCTATGTGCTGGGGTTTAAAATGAAAAAAATAATCTGGAATAAAATATCCAAAGGATATACATTCATAAAAATTTTAGGAATAACTGTACTGGCATTTTTAATGTTGATAAATATCTCAGGTGCAGTGTCATTTGTATATATTACAAATGCTGGCAGTAACACTGTATCTATAATTAATACTTCCACAAAAAATTACAGCCTCAATAAATGTAGGGCCTACTCACTTTCATTTTGAAGTTGCAATCACTCTTGACGGAACAAGGGTATATTTTACCAATCCTCTCGACAACGCCGTCTTTGTAATTAACATATCTACAAACAGCATTACAGTCAATGTATCTGTAGGGACTCATCCGAGGGGAGTTGTAGTTATCTCTAAGCATATGTAGCGAATAGCGCGACGACAATACTATATATGTGATTGATATGGGTACTGACACTATTATAGTCAATGTGAATGTAGGAAATAGTCTACGTGGTGTTTCAAACATCCCTGATGGAAAAACGGTGTATGTGGCGAATTCAGGCAGCCAAAATGTCAGTCAAAGCAAAATCTAGAGCGCTGAACTTTGCACTTCCAGTGTATAAATTGCAGGAAATTAAAAAATTTACTTAGAAGTAGGCGACTAAGTAAGTCTTATTTATAAGAAAACGGAGAATAATTATAGAGAATTTCGATAAACTTCTTATTTCAGCAAATTGCTTATATCGGCTTTATAAGCAATCATCCAAAAATTGGCGTTTATCTAAATCTTATCTAGTTAATGGATACTCGCAGGCCAAAGCCTTGTGTATCAACAACACGAACAGATAAATAGTCAGGCAACAAAGGAACAGGAGGAAAAGAACTTGATGCAATCCTTTATAGTAGAACATTATCTCAATAAGGCTGTAGACGTTTATTGCGGTGGGCCCGATGTTTTCAAGGGAACCATTGAAGCTTGTGTAGATAATGTTCTTACTCTCAATAATGAAGGGAAATTTACCCATGTAGCCATCGATAAAATAATCGCTATATGGGCTCAATGAGCTCATAAATTTATGATGATTCCGATGAATCTCTGATTCTCACAAGTCATTCATAAACCATTCATAAGCATATGAAGAAATTAAGGAGTTTATTGAAATCCTTTATAATTTTTCTGATTCACGGATACCACTCTTGGAATCTAAATATCTCATCTTTGATATTTTGAAAATACTTTAAGGCATGAAACCAAATTATAAAAATATATTTTTATAAGTCGCTTAAACCATAATTTTCATGAGGTTAAAATCCATTAAATATATAAATTAAACTCACCACGGGTTTCTAATAAAATCAGAATATATAGGTGTATTTCCTGCTCCCTGTCTGGATACTTTCAACATGGCATTCATGACTTTTCGGATGGGCTCTTGTGCGAGATGTACGATTCGAATGCACAGACCCCTACGAGACTCAAAACTCATTATTACCTTTGACCCGGGTGGGCAACTCCAGCATTTTAATATAGAAAGTAACTTTGAGAAACTTTTACAAATTAGCCTGTAGAAATGAATGAAAGATAGATTCTGATTGTAATTTTTTCAAATAAAATGTTCTCGATTTATTTCATTCGAATATTCCATTGCTTGTAGTGGGATATGCCCGCGCAAATTTGATGGTTATAAATTTTAAACTCTTTAATGCTTAAATATATAGGAGCTTATCGAAATTCTCTGAAATATTTGCGATTGAATTGTGTATTTTAGCTTTGTGAAATTAAAATCAATTTGAAAAAAGGAACAGAAAATATTACTAAAGCAAAAACTCGATATATATCAAATCTAGAAAATCATAGCTATTTCCCACAATTACCGTGAAATCTTGAAGGTCACATAAGAAATAATGTGCTTATTATTTTACGAGAGGAACATTAATTAACTTTCAATTAATTATAAACAAATGATGTAGACAATTCAGGTATTTATGGTAGTTATTAGTAAACTAATCTTAAGCCTCTTCAGAATCATTATTGTTGGCTCTTTGCTTCATTAGAATGTCTATTTTACTGAGCCTTTAGAAAGCACATGAACTTTGAAGCTAGCAAGTTCTTCTACCTTGTTTATTCCTATCTCTTTTAGTGCTTAGTTGTTTTTTACCAATACAAGGAATTACAGATACTGGTAGTGGAAAAAGGAAGTTTCTGAAATTTTCAGGTCTAACAATTGTTCTCGTAGGAACATGTGCTCACAAAGCCACTCCAAAATGTCGGATCAAACTACATCACAACACCCAAAACCTTTCCCTAAAATCAGGGTGCTCTCTTCTTCCACTGGTGCAAAAAGGCTATCCATTTCAATGTTGCAAGACTGTCAGCCTTTTAGAATCATTTATTTCAAGATTAGTGGCAGACATCATTGTAAGATGGTTCAAATAGCTAATAAAATTTTGCAAAAAATCGGGTGACCTTATATAGTCCCAAAACCATGAAAAATCCGGGTATAACATATTTTAAATTTTATATAAACAGTATTGTTATAATATATCTCTTTTATGTTGACTTTTAGTGACATATAATAAAAATATAATAAGCCTTACTAATTATATTAATAAATAAAAATTGCTATTAACACTGTCAAGAACTCACCTAAGGTTTACGAAAGTGAATAGGTTATGGTTTGATTCTCAGAATGTCTATAACCCCTAAAGCAATATCAAAACAACCTTTTACTAATTGTAGGAAAATTACTAAAACGGTCAATGTGGCTTTTTTGCTCCAGGATTTTTATAGACTTTTGATTAGAAGGTTCGGATATGATAACCATAAAGCTTTAATCTTTCACGCATTTTTTATGGTTAAGAAAAGATTATGAAATGTAGGCGGAAATTCATCTTGATAAGTTTAATGAATTCGATTCCAGTATTTTTCTCAATTTCTCATCAATAAAACTTATCAGTTCCGTCGAGAGATCCATCAGTTTCTATGCATCCTATATTGTGGTTGAGACTTATTTAAATAAAAGTGATATATTACCCAAAAGCTCTAATATCAATTATATATATGTATTATTACATACCCACCACAGTTAATATGTACATTTTTCGGTAACTTGCCTGACAAGATTACTAAATAGAATTATTCTTCTTTAAAGATCTGTGACCTGGTTGACCCTACTGAAATATAATTGATAGGTACTCTCATAAGTTTTTCTAACCTTTGGGCATAATTTTTGGAATTTTTGGGAAGCTCCTCAAAGGTTTTGACTTCAGTTAGATCATTTTTCCAACCTGCGAGCAGATTATTGTTCTTTTTTAACTATACTTGGTTCAAGCACTTTACTGTGTATCATTTTCTGAAGGTAACAGACAATAGGCAATTTCATTACCACTGCTTCTCTTTTGTTTCCTGCAATGTGTACAGCTAGTGATTCATTTCCGTCGGCGATCATGAAGAATTCTTCATTGTACTTAACCCCGCCAATTTCAATATTATTTATGGAATCTTTAAATTCTTTTGTAATTTCTTTTAACTCAAAAGGTAGTGATTTAAATTTACCGATCTCATCTACAATAAGAATTAACTTGCAATTTTTTTCCAATATTAACAGTTCCCTTTTGAATTCCTTCAAGAACTTAGGGCTGGACGAGAAAATGATTAATTCTTCCTTTACCATATTGAGCATTTCATGGATTCGGTTCTTTATACCCCATTCACTTTGAATATACCAGACATACGAAGTCCTTGGGAGCTCGTAGCTCAGTTCATTTAGCTGATCCAACGTATCGATTATGCATTTTGTTAACTCGTCCTTTATATTTCCAATCACCTGTTTCGGTTTCACGGCCTGAAAATATGTAGGAGAACCTTGCCTAACTTCAACATATCCCTTTTTTGATAACCCTTTAAGGATCTCATAAATTTTAGCCCTTGGTACATTTGTCAGTTCATAAACCTCCCTGGCTGTAGCTTTCCTTAAGCTTACAAGCCCTACATAGGTTTTAGCTTCATTTTCAGTGAGACCAAGTCTCACTAGATTGGAAACTAGATCCGGACTTTTTTTTTGATCCATTTGTTACCCTTACAGTAACATCAAATTTAAATTTTTTGTTTATCATATAATATATAGATATCAACAACTTAGACAATTTAGAAACAAACTTCGCTCCACATATAATAGGCCCAGCCAGATTTTAGATAATTTCTATTATTTTAGGGATCTTTAATTTACTGTAGTCAAGAAGTGGTATAATTAATGGTAAATTTTTACAATCTCATAAAATATTAAAAAGTCTATGAAGTGAATGAAGAGTTTTTGAAATCAATTCGTTTGCATTAAATGTGTATAATATTACATTTCTGAGTGAGATATCATTTTTGCTACTAATAACATGAGAAAACTAAGTACCGATGGAATAAGTCCTATCGGAATTTTACAACATATTATTATTGACTTTTCGAACAGGCTATAGTTCAATATCTAAAAAAGAAAATACACAATGAAGTATTTTGCTGTTAAATAGCTGAAAGGAAGGTGCTCTTGACATAAAAGCAACTATCGGAGCAACCCTTAAAAAATCTAACTCCGCAGCTGGCTGAAGGTTTTAAAACTTGTAGATCAGCCTTACTAGATTAAAAACTGAATTCGGATTTTCTTATTAAATTGTTACCCCTATAGTAACACCGAATTTATATATTTTATTCCCCTTATTAACTTGCAGATATCAACCAAAACTGACACGAAAAACAAGCTGTATATCTGTTCTGAAGTTCTGGCAAAAGGTCATGTAGACGGTAGCCGTACACTTAAAATCGGAAGCGTGAGCATCGAATCAGTGACAAGTAGCTGGTGATTCCGAATGGATAATCAATAGCTGCGGTGTCGACCCGCCAGTAGGTCCTTCGGAAACTACGAATCAAATTGCTGAGCTGCGGTACCGGTAAGCCCCTAAGTCTTTAGTTTAGGGTAGTTGGATTATATAAACCGGCAAAATAATAATAATAATATATCGAAGTGTTTTTGATGATAGAAATAAAAAAAGAGCAGTTAGGCTTCGCGGATTGTCTTGCATTTAACATGGAAAAAACCCGGCAGGACATCGTGGAGTTTGTGCGGAACGAGGTAATAAATTTTAGGAAAGACGGCGTGCTGGTGGGTCTGTCTGGTGGGCTTGACTCGTCTACGGTTGCATACCTGTGCGTCGAGGCGCTAGGCAAGGACAAGGTTATGGGCCTAATACTGCCCGAGCGGGACTCTAATCCAAAGAACATCGACGACGCCATGAAGTTGGGTAAGAGCCTCGGCATACTCCACCAGAAGATTGACATCTCTCCTATTATAAGAGATCTAGGCGCGTACGATCTCATGTCTCACGACGAGGCGTCGGACAGGACGGCCTTAGAGCGGCGCGCAGAAGGCAGTCGAATAATCTCTGGGAAGGAGTTGCCTTCCACCGAGCACTTCAGCCCAACGATGGTTCTTGGGTCATCCTTGTCGTCCAGTAATCCGTTCATTGCTTTTGGGACAGCCAAAACACGTACGCGGATGATGGTGTTGTATTTCCACGCCATCATCAAGAATTACCTGGTAGTGGGCACTGGCGACAGGTCCGAGTTCAGTATCGGCGTGTACGACAGGTACGGTGACGGCGCCAACGACATTACCATCCTGAAGCAGCTGTACAAAACGCAGATAAAGCAACTGGCAAAGCACATTGGGGTACCCGATCACATCGTAAACAAGCCATCTTCTGCTGACGTGTTCGGGATGGGCCTGCCAAACGAAGAGCTCATCGGTTTATCTTATCTAAAGCTGGATGACATCCTCTGCGGCATCGGGAGCGGCGTTGACGATGATGTTATTGCCAGCAAGTCGGGCGTGCAACCATATGTAGTGAAATCTGTCAGGAAGGCAATGAAAGATTCCAGTTTTGTCGCAAGTTTGCCGCTATCGCTGCCTCCACTCTAAAAAGGATTAGAACACTCTCCTGCAGCATACAGTACTCATGTAGACCTGGGAGCCTTAGTTTTGGTTTATCATTAACTTCAAAATACTTGCGCTTCTTTGAGCCTTTTTATACTTTAATTTGCTGCAAAATTTAAATTTTTACTTTTTTCGAATAATTTAGATATTTTATTTTCCTATATCTTAATTTTTATAGACCGGAAATGATTAAGATTGTGCATTAAACTGGCGCGTCTCCACCTTGTTTATGTTCTCTCTTGCAATTTAACTTTTGACATAGCCTCGCTCTACGAGACTAGTCATGGACTCCCTTTACCGGCACAAGCGTTGTTGGTTGATGAAAGATTTAGTTAAAAATAATCTGTCACATTTATAGCAGTCTAATCACAATTTTGAATATTTTACCTTTTCACAGTGCTCATATCTTTCTAGCTAGAAAAACTTACAGAGACAATGCAAGCACAATCTATGGTTCCGTTGCAAAAATAATATTTATGCAATTTGAAACTATAATTTTCACCTCTTTGTGTCATTTTCTTTCTAATGGAAACGATTAACTTTCCTAATTGTAAATGTCTCACTGATTTTGTAACAAAGCTAGATTTTTTGCACCACAATCTCTTTAAGAGCAAAATCAGTAAAAGTTTTCATAAGCATAAATTATTGTCAAGAGATTTGAACTCTCCAATGCTCAAAGGCATAGTAGTTATTAAATTTCGCTACGTTCTCTTAATGCTTTTTTTGCACTTACTGAGGCGGTAGTAGGTCATAACTCAAGTATTCCTCTATGATATGGAATTATCGAGTTTACGGACACATAGGCACAAATTTTGTATCATTGGATATTTATATATTTCTCAGCAGTTGGGATATGAAAAACTAAAAATTAAATAATTAGTGCAAAAAATGCTATTTTTATTTTCATATTTATATATTCATATGCACTTGATTTGGAACTGGATTTCTCAATAAATGAAGATTTAACAAAAGGATAGTGGTTAGTTGGTTGAGATCATTCGGGGCAGCTAAAAAGTACCATATTGCCTTTTTGCGATGTTGGATCTATTCAGTATTCAAAAATAGCTTCAATTAAGGGCTCTGCAAGTTTGATCACATTTTTTTTAAAAGAGTATATATCATCTAAAACAGCAGAATTCTTTCCATCTAATAGTTCCTGTTTTAGTTTTTTCCCTAGAATGTCGTCACTTCCCGCTTCCAGCCTGAGCACTAAAGACCCCGGATAAATTTCTGTTAGGCGGGCAAGGTTGTCGCAGTCCCCGTCAATGATCCCGATAATAGGAATTTCAAGCCTGGAGAGAATGTCTCATGCTATGGCTGTGGTATCATCTCCCACGGTAACTGCAAGCTCAGCTCCAGCAGCTAGTTCGAAGGCGTATTCTGCTGTATGATCTATAAGTACAACTTTTCCTGTTCTGAGCCTGGAAGAGAAACCTGAACTTCTGTCATAGGCATTTTGTTTTTGGGCATTAGAGAATAAGAAATCGCTCCTTCTTAGGTTTCCACTCTTTGCCCAGGCTTTTGCAAGGTCTAATGGGTCCATTTTTTCATAACCATGAAGCTTTTCTAGCCCGTGTTTCTTTATTTTTCCCCCTTCGATTGCAACAATAAAGCCATTTTCGGAAACTATGCTTATTTCGGAAGACAGGGCTTTTCCAATCACGATCCCGTTTAACAGGACATTTTCACCGGGAAAGACGCCTGAAAGCTTGCGAAAAACCCGGGTTTTACCTGTGGTCTGGCATTTTTCTACAAATACAGAATTTTGTAGGGGCAAAGAGCTTTTCACAGGAAGCCCTAAAATTTCAGAAAGTGTATCTAGGTACTCTCCGGCTTTTTTGTTAAGAGGTATCAATTTCCCGTCGGTACATTTTGGGCTTTCTATCTGGATAAGAGGTCTCATCTCCGGCTTTCTGAGATGAGCGGCAACCCTCGCTCCAAATATCCTTCCAATTTCAACTGTTTTCCCCCTGTTCAGGAAGCACACAAGGTTTTGAGGTCTCAAAGGAGGTTTCAATACAGGCACTTGGCTTTAGATGTCTACTGATGTCTATAACATTTTCAAGTCCGGCATCAAGGACAGCTGTTTTTCCCATTGTTCCTCCAAGCCTTGCCTCTACTGTGCCAATGCGAGAAAGCTTTTCAAGTACACTTTTCGCCTCTCCCGAATCAATCGCTTCGGGCCAGTTGATTACTAGGCTGATCTTTATTTCCAACTGGTTTAAAATGAAGACACTTATTAATATGGCCCTTAGAGCCTATCCAAAGGTGTTGTGACCCCTTTTTTTATATAGCAATATGCAAAACCTAAACGAATACTCGATATTATAGACCTATGCAACTTTTATCATTTATATTATCATTGCTTTTCGGATAGGCTCTAAGAGAATAATTAATTATTTCACAATGGCTACCTGTATAGTTTCCAATAAATTATGAATTTCATATTTCCGGTCATCCTAACAAGTATAGTTTCTCTACAAATATATTTGATAAAGGCATCTTATTTAGAGACGCCGTTAAATGAGGCAGTGTCGCAAATTTTCTGTAAATTTGAAGTCAATCTTTGAGTGAAGTATGTGTAATTCAGTCATAAGATGTTGAATTTTCTACCAGACAAATTCTTGAGATTTATGATTTTACAGAAAAAGCGGAACATTGTCTAGTATAAAGTTTAGATTCATCTTATACGGAAAACTTTCAACAACTTCAAGATTCGTCAATGTATTGGCTCCTCTATCTAGTGCTCGATTCAAAATACGTCACAAGCCTGAACGTTCAAATTATCGATTGTTTATGGATCTTTTATTGATGATGGATTAATTTTGAAATTGATATACTAGCAAAGAAAAATAACACTTATAGGCGATTTTTCATTATCGAATACAAATGAATGTCATTTCTGAGAATTGAGGATGCAAGCTATAAAAGCCGGGTAAGGAAATAATAATGTAATACAAAAATAACTCATTTTTTTCGGGGAGGATACAAATGACTCGGTTTATGGAGCTTGCGGAGCTTTTTGAAGAGCTTGAGAAGACAACATCTCATAAGGAAATAGTCTGGAGGATTGCTAATTTCTATTCCGAGCTTGAAGGAAAGGAAGTAAGGTATAGTGCATATCTTTTTCTTGGGAGCATAGGCCCTGCCTTTGAGAATCCTACGCTCGAAATGGGGGATAAGTTTGCTTTAAAAGCTATTGCAGAGGCATACAGAGTTTCCGAAGAGGAAGTTAAATAAAGGTATGTAAGGACAGGGGACCTCGGAGATGTTGCATTTGAATTAAATAAAAGAGAAGGGGATTTCCTGGCAATTGAGGATATCTTTGTCAGGCTAAGAGAATTAAAGGAAGTTTCAGGGAGAGGAAGTCAGGAGGAAAGGGTCAGGCTCCTTTCAGATATCTTGCAGCGGGCCAAGCCAGAAGAAGGTAAGTATATACTTAGAATAACTTTTGGAAAGCTTAGGCTGGGATTTGGAGATCAGTTTTTGCTAGAGGCATTTTCTATTGCCTTTGCAGGAGACAAAGAGTATCTGGGGAAAATCAAAGAGAGCTATAGTGTTTGCACTGACATAGGAGAACTCGCAGAAGCTCTTGCCGAATACGGGCCTAAAGCGCTCGGGCATTTTTCAATAAAGTTGGGCAGACCTGTCAAGTCAATGCTAGCCCAGCGTGTGGAAGATTTTGAAGAGCTTGAAAAAAGAATTATGGGAGTAAAGGTAGCTGAAGAAAAGTATGACGGAGAAAGAGTACAGATCCACAAAAACGGAGACGAGATACAGGCTTTTTCCCGAAGGCTTGAGAACATAACCTTCCAGTATCCGGATATCGTCAAAGCTGTCAGAAAGAATGTCCTTTCAGACAAGATAATTCTTGATGGGGAAATAATTGCATATACTCAGGAAAAAAAAGGTTCGACAGAAGAATTTCACCCGTTCCAGAGACTTATGCAAAGATGCAGAAAGTAGAGGTTGAAAAGTACACTGAAATACTCCCTGTTGCTGTATTCTTTTTCGATATTCTCTTTCTTGAAGGAAAATCTCTTCTGAAAGAACCCTATCCAAAAAGGAGGGCTCTGCTCGAAGAAAAGGTGAAGGAGTCGGAGACTATCCGTCTGACTAAAAGAAAAGTTACCGAACGCCTTGAGGAAATTGAGGAGTTTTTTAATGACGCCCTTGAAAAACAGCTTGAAGAAATCATCATTAAGTCTATGGCCAATAATTCTATCTACGAAGCCGGGAAAAGGAGTTGGTTCTGGCTCAAATGGAAAGAAGAATATTCAGAAGAAATGAGAGAAACCTTTGATCTTGTAGTAGTCGGAAAGTATTGTGGGAAAGGCAGAAGAAAAGGCTCATTCGGAGCTCTCCTCTGCGCAGTCCTTAACCAGAAGGAACAGCGCTTCGAGATCTTTACGAAAGTAGGCACCGGATTCACTGATGAGGACGCAAAAGAAATTGACAACCTGCTTTCGGGACATATTGTACCTGAGATCCAAAAAAATGTACTCATAAAAAATAAAATGCTTCCGGATATTTTTATTGAGCCCGTTATAGTTATTGAAGTCCTTGGCATGGAAATCACAGAGAGCCGGGGACATACTGCTGGGGAGGGCAAGGGAGAAACAGGGCTCTCACTGCGGTTCCCGCGCTTTTTATGCATCAGGCATGATAAAGGATCCTATGAAGCTACGACAATTAAAGAGATAAGAAAACTGAAAAAGAGTACTTGAAATAGAGCATTTGCGATATGATCCGGAACTAAAAATAGAATTAGAAAGGGGGAAGTCGTTGAAAAATCGCGGATTGCCGAGTTGTTTTATGAAGCTGCTGATATTCTTGAGTATCAGCAGGTTGAGTGGAAGCCGCGGGCTTACAGGAAGGCGGCCCAGATGATAGAAAACCTTGGCGAAGATGTTGAAAAAATATATGAAAGAAAAGGAAAAGGTGGGTTGAACGAAATTTCGGGGGTAGGAGAGGCTATTGCTGATCACATTGCCGAGTACCTGGAAACAGGCAAGGTAGATAAATTTGAAAAACTTATGGAAAAAACTCAGTCAGGCACTGTGGAACTTATGGAAATCAGGGGGCTTGGGGCAAAGAACATACAAAAACTTGCCGATTTCCTGGGGATCAAGACCCTCTCGGATCTTGAGAATGCGATCCAGGCTCACAAAATCAGGAGGCTTGGAGGTTTCGGAGAAAAAAACCGAAGAAAATCTTGCAAAGGCAGTTGAGCAATATGAGAAAGGCTATGACTGGATGAGTCTAGGAAAGGCGCTTCCACTTGCAGAGGAGATAATATCATCCCTAAAAATTAGGTGTGAGAGTTAGAAAGTAGACTTATCGAAGATCATTTATACAGGTTCCCTCCGCAGGATGAAAGAAACAATTGGGGATATTGATATTCTGGCAGAAGCAGGTAGTGAAGAGGTATTAAACTTAATGGATGCCTTTGTTTCCTTTCCCAAAGTTGAACAGGTTGTCTTAAAAGGCAGTACAAAAAGCAGCGTGATTCTAAAAGAAGGAACTTTCATTGACCTGAGGGTGGTCCCACCCGAAAGTTACGGAGCAGCTCTTCAGTATTTTACCGGCTCAAAGGAGCACAATATAGAGCTTAGAAACATTGCCATCAGAGAAGGTTACAAGCTCTCAGAATATGGGTTATATTTAAAGGGCTCAGGAAAGCAAGTTGCAGGCAAAAGCGAAGAGGAAGTTTATAGTAAGCTTGGCCTTGCCTGCATACCTCCGGAGCTTCGGGAAAATATGGGGGAAATAAAAGATTATGCGGAAAATGTCCTTCCACAACTCGTAGAAGCCAGAGACATCAGGGGAGATCTCCACATACATACAAGCTATAGTGAAGGACAGGGAAGTCTTAAATCCATGGTAAAGAGAGCAGAGGAACTTGGCTATGAATACATCGCTATAACCGATCATTCCCGTTCCCAGAGAATAGCCAATGGCATGGAAATTGAAACATTAAAAGATCAATGGAAAGAAATCGACGAAATCTCAAGGAATTTTAAGATAAAAATCTTGAAAGGTTCTAAAGTTGAAATTCTATGAGACGGAAGTCTGGACTATCCTGAAGAGATCCTGAAAGAGCTCGATATCGTCGTAGGGGCAGCGCATTCAGGTTTTTTAGCTACTGAAAGAAAGACAACAGAAAGGATAGTTATTGCCCTAGAAAATAAGTGCCTTGATATCCTTGCACATCCATCGGACAGACTAATCGGGAAAAGAGAAGGCTACGATGTCAATTTCGAGAAAGTTTTTGAAGCGGCAGCTGCAAACAGGAAGATTTTGGAGATCAACAGCCAGCCTTCAAAACTTGACCTTGACGACGAGCTTATCTTGCATGCAAAAGCTATCGACCTTAAGTTTTTCGTTTCTACGGACAGTCATTCTGTTTCAGACCTTGCTTCTATGCGATACGGAGTTGGACAGGCAAGGAGGGGATGGCTCGAAAAAAAGGATATCATCAATACCTATCCTTACTCCAAGCTTAATGAATTTTTCAAAAAACTGAAGCATTGACGAGAGTGGCCAGATTAATGTAAAAAAACAATCGACTTCCGAACTAGCTGAACTGTGTAGTAATTAACCTTTGAAACAATCAATCTAATCTCAAAAAACCGCTTCTTGGAGTCTATCCGAAAAGTAAACATTCACTTTTTTTCAAAAAAGGCATAATCTATCTCGGTAAAGACAACTTTACAGAATTTCTCGTAGCAATGTTTTTTTAGTCCAAATCTGTTGTCTCATAGAGTCTAAACTTCATTTTTTTAATTCAACTAGATATAAAAGTGTACTTTCTATCTAAAAACCTAAATAATTATTTGCACACATTTACTTTATATTATTTTAAAGTGACAAAAACATATAATAAATATTTCAGACTGACTTAGCATTGGAATGAATTGAAAGCATGGGGAATCAAAATGGTCAAAAAAAGACTTACCCTGGGGCCACTATGAAGACTTTTATGGGGAGTTTGATGGAATATATTACTCTACTCAAAACAATTGCTCATAAAGCCTGAAAATGGTTCATTTTCGATGTCAATAGTCGAAAAACCGGCTAATAGATAGATCACAAAAAAAATACTGAGAATGAAATTGAACATAATTTTAAACGAGCTCAATAATTAAAATGGGAGTTATTGCAGTCTCCGGAATTTTTACTTTTTTGCCTACACTACTTTCTGTACCCATGGAATCTGATAAGTTCCATTTAATATCTCGGGACTTGGCCTAGCCATTTTCAATATTAGATAATATTTCCCCTCAGGTGCAGGCAGCCAATTTAATTCCTTCCCCGTCGGTTCGTCGTGCTGGATGTAGACATCCAAAGAACCATCCGTGTTATATATGAACTTATCCTTTTGACTGCCAAGGGAATAGCGGTTGATTGAATTTGGTACTAACATGTATGTAGTTGCGTTGTACATGCTAATAGCCCAAAAAGCACCCACTGGTGGGATCTTCCCTTTATCAAAGTGTATTAGGTACTTGTGGACACCGTTCAACAGCTTCTCGTCTCTGTCGGTGTGTGCCCATTGCATAGATACCTTCTTCAGGGAGAACAGCTCCTAGGTCACCCTCAGTTATGGCTGCTCTTAGCAGATAATTATAGCCATAGGTGCCGATGTCGGTTGAATATGACCAGCCGTTGATATCAATCCCTAGGGAATTATTGAACGCATTTTTAACAACTTGATCGCCATCTTTAACAGCTCAAGAAAGCCCAGCAGCAATAGCTGGATCTAAGTTTGTTCCATAGGGAGTTTCGTTCTTACTCAAGCCGATCCGGTCGAAGACTGTCATGAGAGCTGCTTTTCCCGCTGGTGGTGAATTATTCTTCAGGGCAACACGTAATTCTTCGAAAAATCTTATGCTATCCTGTGTATTAGGCGAAACCACAGCTTTCTTAAAGTCAGCAAGAGTTTCATTTTTTGCTGCGATCACTGGTTTCCCGTACTGGCTCACTGGCATTATACTGAACTGTTTCTGGAGCGCCAGCATGTTAGGCAGATTCGATTCGCCCTTAACTATGATTCTGCCAATAACCCATACTGTATTTGTTGGTGATTTGATCACCTGGAGTCCCGGGGTAGGCTGCCGTTCCAACTTGGTCCGACGATGATAAAATTGCTTCCTTCAGGGCCAGTAGTCCAATCACCTATGCTTTTGAAGGTGTTCGTGTAGGCGTCAAGAAGTTGCTGATCATAGCCCCTGTTTTTAGTGTCCGGTACATGCAGCATTGTAGGCTCCTCTTCGAGTTCTAGCCATGCAATATTATAAAGTGTATTTCCATATTGGGCGTGACTACATCGGTGTTATTTGATGTAGCCAGGCTGGTTGCATAACCCATTTGGTTAATTAGAGCATGTCCCGCACCTGGATTCATGACAAAGAGATTTTCAGTCCGCTGCATCATTACTGGAGCAAGACCGTAGATGTAAGCTTGGACACCTATAGTATACGAATCGTTCTCAATCGCTTGGTAGTTCTCATTCTCTTTACTACTGGCATTGGTTAACTGTATCATTGATAACAGAATAAGTAATGCGCACGCAAAAATATTTAGTGTCACTGTTACCTTACTACGGCTAATTTTTATTCTTTCTAACATATTGATTTCATCCAATTGGTAATGTGCCAAAATATGCTATGTGGATTTTCGTGGAGATAGATCTACAGTCCATAAGCAGTATGCTTATATATACTTAAAAAACTCTGAGTTATAGCTGAACATAATCTATCGCCAGTTTAATTCAATTAAAAGAATAATATATTTTAAATAAAAACCTACATATCATTCCTTATTTAGTTTGATCTGTTTTTTTTAAATTACAATATACCTACAAGACTAAAGACAAATACCTTAAATTGCTCCACAATCGGTCATTATTCTACGTCATGATGTGTGAAGTGGTGTTTGTGTTTATGTTTATGTTTGCTTAAAGAAGCTTTAGCTTTGGAACCACTCAATTTAGCCTTGTATATTGCATTTGTGCTTACTCCCGTGGCAGTTATATATGCTGGTTTCATAAGCACATCCTTACCATTAGGTCCCTGTACCTTCAATATAACATTATAAATTCCAGGTTTTTTAAAATTATGATGAGTTGTTATCTTTGAACCACTATAAGTTGTGGCACCAGTTCCTATATTTTCAAATATCCAACGCCAAGTCGTAACGTTGCCGGTGACATCACCAATAAACCTTGTATACAATGGAATTTTTCCACTAGTAACGTTAGCAGAAAAATCCTTAATTTTTATATTGCCTGCTGCTAAAACTGTTGGCATTAAAAGTAAAACCAATAAAACCATAGATAAAAAGTATTTTCTCATATAGAATTCTCCTTAGGACTGAAGCACCTGAGGTGCGAAAAACACTAGCAGATTAATCATAAGTATTATGACCTAAATAGTTTGGATTTTTAAGCACCTGATTTTTCAATAAATTGCGTAAGTTCATAATGTTTTAGTCGTCTTGCTGATAGACTATTGACAAGTAGTTTTTAGATTATCAACTCAAAATATATATTTTTTTCCAAACAAATAATTTATATGAGTTTTACTTGAAAAATAGCCTCCTTTAATGCTTTTATTTCAGATACTATCTTTAAATTGTGAAACATAAGGAGCGAATGATAAGATCCTATCAATAACTCAACTTAATTTAAGTCCCTATAGTGGGTTTCTAATTTTTCCTTAGCGTAGATTTCCCATTCTACTCAAAAAGACCCATAATTCACACTAGAAAGTTGCGCAGTTGAAGGAAAAAGTAAGAGTGAAAATACGATCCTAAAGTTGAAGCAATTACATATATTACATAAGTTATATTAATTTAAAATGATTAAATTTATATTAGAAATATCTTAGGGGTACTTATCGTGCTGTAGGATTAATATAACGGGGATTCCGTTTTGGTCCAAAAAATGACTCATCCTGGAGTCACTGCGGAGGCTTTTATTAAAAGTTTTAGGGTTTTCATCAGTACTTTAGTCAAAAAAAATGCAGAGTGGCTGAGAATGGCTCTGGTTCGATCTAGCAGTCTAATTTCTTCCGGCATGTAAAAGAAAACTAAATAAACTTTAAATGCTAGATTGATTATATTAACTATAAAAAATAAAAACGGTGTTAACATGGCTCGCCCTCGAAGCTGAATAAGTATTTTACCATTTCAGAGATGCCTATTATTGCTTCCTGCTATTGGAATAGGGTTCATGGAGCAAAGCCGGAATATGTGGTAAAAGATGTGGAAGGCTTGTAGACAATGTGCATTCTTGTACGGAACATGGCATGGTTCCTAAAATACCCGTTCAGGGGCGAAGGAACCCAGAGCCATGATTCCAAAATATGATTCAACGCCCACTCAATACATAGAATTTCAAGGTACGAAGTTTGCCTTCCGTAAATTCGGCGAAGAGAGCAGCGTTCCACTCCTTCTTCTTATCCATTTTCGCGGATCAATGGATAATTGGGACCCAAAACTGTTAGACGCTTTTGCCAGTGCTGGTATCAAATGGAAGCAATGACGTTATGATTCCTACCGCACAGTCATTTTCACTTTATCAAAATCTACCTAATATCCCGAGTTGGTCGCAGAGCATATCCGTATATTTCTCGATCGATCGTTTCAAGACTAGATACAGGTTCAGCGCCCGCCAGGTTGTTCACCAACACGGCTGGCCTCACTTTCAGTACATTATTTTCTTTATTTGATAGTCATAATTATAAGTAATGGATAGTCTACTGATAGACTTTAAGTAAGGTTTTATTCTCTATAAAAAATGACTTTAGATTCTGACAACTTTACCAGTAATAAAAAATAATCAATAATATATTTTTGTTTTTTGGGTGCGAAAAATCTTATGCGGATCATTTTTTGTTTAGAAGCAAATTTTCATAGAATTAATTTAAAATAACTATGCAGATAATTGGATATTGTAGTGTAGACAGCAGTACACACCACAAATCAAAAGGATTGGAAAATTACCAGTAGACATGTGGTAAAGAATTACTTGGAAGATGTTTGTCATATTTCGAGTTAAATATACCTGGAACGATATATTCAAAGTGACTGTAGTTTGGTGAACAGTAGAAGCAATTCTTCCAAGCTTTCAATTGATATGATCTATATTTCAAATAAGATTTAAACTAGACTTTATATATTCTGATATATATAAGGTAAGGAGATATTTAAATATGTGCGAAGAACATTCCATGGCTGAAAAAAACGGGTTGCTTGCAAAAATTATCGAGGCGCATGGCGGGACCGAGGCATGGCGTCGCTTCGAGAAGGTCGAAGCCTCTATCGTCAGCGGTGGCGGATTCTTCGCCCTCAAGGGCGTGATCCAGGACCCTTATCCTCGTCGCGGAGCGGCGCGCGCCCAAGGATTCCTTCGCGGGCCACCAGATGTCGACGCCCTGGGATCCGTTGCATCGGGCCTATTTCAACGGCGAGGCTATGTGGACCTATTTCATCACGCCCTTCTTCCTGGCGATGAATGGAGTTCGCGTCGAGGAGACCGAGGCGTGGCGGGAAGGGGAGGAGACCTGGCGCGTGCTTAGGGCCTGGTTTCCGGGCTCGATCGAAACCCACAGTCTGGTCCAGGACTTCTTCTTCGGCGAAGACCTGATGCTGCGCCGACACGACTACCAGGGTGAACATCGCCGGCGGCTTCGGCGCCGCGCAGCTCACCTCGGATTATGTTCAGGTGGGCGGCATTCGCCTGACGACCCTACCCTGCGGCCCCGATCGGCGACCCATCCTGGGCATGCTCATGGTCTCTATCGACATCACCGATGTAAGCATCAGCTGATCCTGCATTCATATTTAAGCTCATCAATAATCAAATTCTAACCACTTGGATTCGTCGTTATCTTTTTATCATAATTATCCGATATATATAATATTACAACTCTATATTTATAACCCTGTGAAACTGCTTTTGGGTAATTTATTGTACTCGTTCATCAACTCCTACTCCTGTTCCAATGTCAAAGCAAAAAAGATCCAAACAACGTTGAGAAATAATATTTACTTAGGACTATTAAGAATATTTTTAGAGTCGAGTTAGGACTATCAAGCGGTAATATCTAGATATGTATTGGCTTATTTATGCGTTTTCCGGGCCCGTTCTGTGGGCGCTATCCACGCACATCGATAAGTATCTGGTGGAACGCTATTTCAAACAGGGGAGCGTGGCAGTGCTGATGGTCTTTACTGCGATCATCGGTGCTTTTGCCTTGCCCTTTGTCTGGCTTTTCCAGCCTGGAGTAGTTGCATTAAACCATGAATCTATGAATCTATGGTATTCATAGCAACCTCTGGAATCCTTTACATGAGTGCGATCTATTTCTACCTCCAGGCATTGTAGACAGAGGAAGCATCAACAATCGTACCATTCTTCCAAGCGGCAGGAGTCTTCGGGCTTATCCTGGGATATTTCATCCTTGGAGAACAAATTTTTTATTCCCAAATCATCGGTGTTTTGCTGATCATTGCCGGATCGGTTATCCTTTCTTTGAGGTTTGGGCAAGGCACAAGTCACATTAAAAAACAGCTGATTATTTTGATGCTTTTCTGGCGATTTCGCTGAGTTCGCTTATTTTTAAATTCTTTGCTGTACGTGATGAATTCTGGACCACCACCTTCTGGAACTTCTTTGGCCAAGCATTGTTTGGAGTGGTTTTAATGTTGGCTGCCGAAAACCGCAAACAATTTTCAGAGATGATTCATGCAAATGCAGGAGCTTTGCTTTCTGTAAATACAACGAATGAATTGATTAACCTGGGTGGCAACCTAGGCATGCGCTACACACTTATTCTAGTGCCCTTGGGAGTTTTTGCTTTTTTTCCCGAATCTCGCAAGAGAGGAGATCAGCATTGATAGCCTTTTGCAAAAAATCCTGGCCACTAACCTTGTTACTGCTGGAGTTCTGTTAATTAACATGCAATAGAGACAGATTGTTCACGTGGATGCTCAGGGATATGTCATGGACAGTTTCGGGTGATTTTAGGTTCACTGGCGCTTCCCACTGTATCGCAAAATTTACCTGGTGCACATGCCATATCTGGAATCCACTGTCCACAATTAAGGCCAGACCTACTAGGGGCATGTAGAAATACCCTATTAAGTAAGTAGCGAGAATTAGTTTTTGGGTATTCGTTTATATCTCCTTTCAGCAATCCGCACTTGCAACCAACTCAAGATGTAATTATCCATATCGAGGGATTATGTTATCAAACATTTTCACAAGCTTTTTTAATCGTTCCTATTTGGAATAAAGGACAGGGGAGCCGGCAGGCTTCTTGACAAGATCAAAGGGTTAAAAATGGGCGAAAAAACTGATATTGTACTATAAAAGGGAAAGGAATACCTTGACAAGCAGTAGTGGATGGAAGGCTTTTAAATTTAGTATAGATAAATCGAAGTTTAATTTTTGGTCACTATTTAATAAGGAGTTCATCTTCCTGAAGGATGCCGGATCAGGTACAAAGGTAAATGATTCTTTTATTCTCCAAACATTCCCATTTATCCTAAAATATTCCTGTTTTATTCCCATTAAAACGTAATCATTTGACATTTTGTTCCCAAAACCCCGAAAATGCAAAAAAAAAATAGAAGAATATATTTTTCGACATTTAAACCTTCATACATTAAAGTGTTCTCGAAGAAAATTTATGAATTGGATAGTATGTGAATCCACAAAAATTACCAAAATATTTTAGATCATGCAGAAATATACTTGAACGGGACTTAAGTAATTGAAATGAAAGATCAAAGACATGATATCCAGAGTTGTGCATGGAATTCGTTAACCATATACAAATGAGTCCGAATCCTTAAACGTGAAATTTCTATCCCTGTACCTATTTATGGGAAAAAATCCTCAGCCAGGGATGCTATCCTGCACGAGGGCGGATATACCATCAGGGAAGCCGTTGAAAATGGAATAAAGTCTGAAAAGAAGGGACTAGCTGATAGTCTGCAGTCAAGGGGATAAATCTCAAGCTATAGCTTGTGAAAATTAAGTTTCATTAGCAAGCCATCTCGAATCATCTCATATATACGAGCTACTATCGTATAAAAAATAATATTCTAAATCTATCTGTACTAAAAAGAGATATTTTTGATATAATGGTAAAACGAAGAGTAAACTGAAAAATAATTTTAAAGGTGAAAAAATATGTTTCGTAATCAATGTCAGGAAAATCTCCGCATATTATTCAAAATTGTGCATGAAGATCCTTAAATGATAATAAACTAGTGTAATTATATTCCAGTAATCTCAAAATTCGTCCTGTATCTGGCTAAATTGGATGAATTTATACAACAAGGATTAGAGGTGGAACAATGTCTGAAGAATTAAAAGCCAAGACACTCAAGGTAGAAGATTTGATTGAATATCAGGAAGGAGCTGTTGTTAGCAAAGAAATTGTCCATAAGGGTACGGGAACTGTGACTATATTTGCCTTTGATAAAGGAGAAGGACTGAGTGAACATACAGCTCCCTTCGATGCCATGATTCAGGTAATCGATGGCAAGGCAGAAATTATTATTTCTGGCATTAAAAATATCCTTGAGAAAGGGGATATGATTATAATGCCTGCTAATGAATCTCATGCACTCAATGCCATTGAAAAATTAAAAATGATTCTTACCATGATTCGTTCTTAATATTATTAAACTTCACTTTGGGTTTTCCTATATTAAAGGAAAATCTACACAATTCTGAATTAACATTTTTGACAGTAGCTGATAGTGAACGATGAAATTGAAATCGGAGCTTTAATCCCTTTAATTTAATCTTTTGACGAATCTCCTAATTCGGTATGCAAGGATAGTATTGATATAGGGTCCTTATAAATTTTCAACCTTTTAAGGAATAATAGTTCTTATTTTCAATATTGGGTGCTATTTATAGTCAAAAAAATTAAAATGCAAATGGAGGATCTTTTTTTGATTTAAAGGAATATTACTCTCAATTTTCTTTCTAAAAGCATATCAATCCTTTTGGATATTGGATTTAGTATAAAGGGAAAAGTGTAGCCACTATCCTACTTTGTGGGTATTCTTTTGTCCATAATAAATCTATATCTTTATTAATTAAATTAGAAATATGAGATATTAAATTTTGGTTTCTTATGAATTTCCAAGATTTGAAATAAAAACTAAATATCGAAGATCGACTACAAGAGAGGAAGAAAGGATAAAGATCTACGAATTACTATTGATTACAGGAAAAAGAGTCAGTGCACGGAGTACGATTCGAAAGCACGAATTTCTACGAAAATAGGTCCTCAATCTATCGCCTTTGACCTTGATAGGCAGCTCTAACATATTTAAGGACAAATTTTTGAAATCTCCGAAGCGTCAACCTGTGACACAAACACAGGCTTATAGGAGAAGCTCAAGATTTCATTTAATTTATTTAGTGCATGGTTTTTTACTGGTGATAGTTGGAAAATTGGCTGTAATAAGCTTAAAATGGTAAGTATCCCTTCAAAGTCAAGCTCTATATTTTGCGAAGATCTTTACTCGCTTTTCCCCATCCCATCTTTTTTTCAGTGTAGCATATCCATTGTATATAGCGACATCAATTCTTCACCGGATTACCAATGTCACGACTAATATCTTAGGAATCTTTTAGGCAGTTTATTACTGAACATCTCGAAAGGGCCTGGTCAAAAGCTTATGAATACAATTGGATATCTGTATTATTGCATATCACCACTATTAATATCATATCTTTATTCTTAATATCGGTTCGGTTTTTGAACTTTTCAGCCTGAAGGTCAATGAGGGAAGATTATTCTACTATGGTGAATTCATCTTTTATGGACATATTCAACATTTGTCAGAGTTTCTTTGCCTTTTTACTCTTCTTAATATTCTAAAACTATTGCTCCCATTTAAATAGGGATTTTTATTTCATAAAAAACAAATCCACTTTAACCATTGACTTCACGTCCTTTTACAGTGGCTAAAATGATACTATTATCAATGTTATAGAGCTTTCTTTTTAAAGCTCTCTTAACGGCATAAACCCAGTAGTGAGGTAAAAATGAATGAGGTGAAAATAAATGAAGTTTAAAAAACAGTGACTATTTTATTAGTAGTCTCCGTTGTAGCTTCATTGGCAGTTATATCAGTAAGCACAAGCCACAACGACGGCAAAAATATTGGTGGTAAAAATAGCACCAGTAACATTGGCCAGAGCTGTTAGAGCCAATCTTGGTGGCAGCTTCTACGTTTTACCATATTATTTCACATTCGTTTTTCAATTTCTGATACACCAACCGAATACCACATAATTTGTAATTGATTTATACTTATTTGGCATCAAATTATACTAAGTGTATTTCTGTATCTTTAAGAAATATGCATCTTAATAATCTATGAAGTTATGACAGAAATTTTAAAAATAAAGTAAACTGGTGTAAAAAATGAACAATTTTAGCAAGGAGAACAAAATACTTCTGAAAATCTTACAAAATCTAAAGATCTAAAAATTGAGGACATAAAGGGTATAAGTGAAAAACTTTCCAAAATGCACATTGATCAAAAAAGTGATGAAATATTCCGAAAGGTTGTGTTTCGAAACTGCTCTCGAGAGTCCTAGACAGGAATATTCACACTCTATTTCAAATAACCTTTTTGAAGATATAGAGACCGGACTCAAACAAAAAATGTTGAAAAAATGTCATGAAAAGGAAAATTGTATTTCTAAGTTTACAGCCATTCCACAGCACAATAGAAAGCTTATAAAAATATTAACGTAGATGCAGTCCCCTGATTTCAGACAACTTAAATAAGCTGGATGAACTGAGATGTGGAGTCCCTTATAAGGAATGTGAGCAGTGCCTTTTCGAAGTTTTGGATATCTTCATAAAACAAATAAACCTCATGTATTCTATGAAGATTTATAAAAACAATCAAGAACATAAGCGAGATATTTCAGCCTCAAAAACTAACGTTGGTATAATCAAAATTTTTGAGCGGATCTCAAATAAACAGCACCTGAAAATTCTAAAAGCAGTTGCCTTAAAACCGAAAAATTTCTCTACTTTTTCCAAACTTATTGGTTTTATAGCCGGAAATTTACTTTTTCATCTCCAGAAACTCATGGATTGCGATCTGATTCTGCAGCAACATGACAGAGGAAATTATATGATTACTGAAAAAGGATCCTGAATCCTGCAGAGTTTGAACGAGATGTATTCTTCACTTCAATATTTTCCACAACAGATATATAATTTTAATTTGCTCGAAAAATTGAAAAAAGAAGAATTAACCGTAGAATCGGGAATATTAAAACTGATCGAAGCCCTAAAAGAAATGGCTCTGATCCGTGGGGCCTCCAAAGTAGGCATTGCAACGACCAAAACACTTTTAGGCGACCCTCCTTCTGCCGATCTGACTTATGTGCTACCCGAGGCAAAATCAGCTATCTGTTTTGCCTTAGCTCTTGATCAGAATCTTATAGATCCTTTTTTAAAAAAATTGATAATGAATCCCTTGAAACTAATAAGGTACGGACCCAGGCTTTTGACGATGGAATAGCACTCGAAATAGCAGCTTTCTTGCAGCAGGCTGGATACAAAGCTATTCCTCAGCCTCCAAATTTTGTTTATCGTAGGGAAGCAGAAGATTGGCTGCTTTATATGCATCCTCCGATCTCACACAGGGATGCAACAGTGTGTTCTAGGGTAGGGTATTTCGGATATTCAGGGAATATCATTACAAAGGAATATGGGTCCGCGATTGTCTTGGTCTCAGTAGTTACGGATGTGGAACTTATCCCAACAGACTCTTTGCCAGAAGAAGAAAACTACTGTGATGAATGCAAGCTTTGTCTTTCAGTATGATTATCTGGTTAAATGAACCCTGTTGAAAAGGTCACTGTGACTCTTGATGGGAAGGAGTTTAGTTATGGGAAGCGAAGAAACAATAATCGCTGTTTACTTGTATGTATAGGACTGACAGGTCTGGATGCTTCAGGGAAATGGTCCACCTGGTCTTCTGGGCGCTTTAAAATCCCCGAAAATGATGCAAATTTCGTTGCTGCAATGCCTGCTGCTGCACAAGCATATCTAGGAAGGCCAAAGTCCAAAGGTGGATTTTTTATACCTATAATGGCCGGATTCATGATGAAATATCCTTGTTTTAACTGCCAAATAGTCTGTCACCCTGAAAAAGAAGTTCGAACTGCGAGATACAAGTTGCTCATAGAAAGTGGAGCGGTTATAGAGGAACCTGATGGAATCCGCAGAGTCGTATCTCCGGAAAAAGCAAAAGAGTATCTCAACTCCATGCCTCTGGAAAGAAGAATACTGTATGAATCTATTCCATAGGGAAAATCGGTCTAAAAGATAAGGGGAATTATTTCACGTAAAATAAAATTTGGATTATCATTTAAAGGTAATCAAAATTTTAAGGTTAAATCCTTTAGGATTTATGCGGTTGAACTGAAAAATGGTATTTAGCCTTTAATTATCTGAATTGAAACTATAGTTCATAGTCTTCATTGTACTTGAGTTTATACCTCAAGTGTGTAAGTCCCGACCTTATAAATAATAGTGAGCAAATGTGTTAACAAATTTTACATGTGTATACATCTGCAGAATATCGGTTATGTAGGTCAAAAGGTCAATAAGTTCTATAATATCACAAGCGTATGTTTCAAGGTATTCCTTCAAAAAGCCTACTGTAAGGCTGAGATGAAGGCATTTATTAACGGATAGGGAAGGGCTTACTTCTTTTATAATTCATATCTCAGGATCGTTTAATGTTAATACTAATTAGTTTAATTCGGTGATATATATATACAAAAGAATATAATAAATTAAATCTAATTATAAATTATATATTTTCTCTGTATATTCAAGTAGATATCCGATCTATCTGTAGGTATTCCCCCCATCTGTGGCTTACAGATCAGTTTTTCTATATACAAGATCGGCCTTTACCCAAGATTTCCTCAATTTATTGGTAATCTTTATGTAAATTTTAATGTAATTTTTATATCTTTGAGGAGTCCTAAATATTTTGTTTAAAAGCAGGTAGCCCTGGGGGTAAAAATCGTTAGTCATATTTTTATTCATTTTTATGAGTAAGACTTATATTATTTGATCGTATAGTAAGAGCATTAAGAATAAAGAGGCGTATAATCTGTTATTAAAAACTAATTTTTGTTTTTAACCAAATAGTTATATAAGTCTTGTTTTTAAACTATTGACTATCCGCTGTGAGCGGAGGTGAAAAGAATATGGTCTTTAATGACAGAGGGAATTCCTCTAGGGGTAGAGACCGAAATCATGGAGGTTTCGGTGGTCCAAAGGAAATGCACAATGCAACTTGTTCTGATTGTGGTGTTGAAACACAGGTACCTTTCAAACCGATTCTGACAGACCTATCTATTGCAGAGAGTGTCTCCCCAATCACAGGAAACCCCGAGAGGAAAGGTACTAAGCTTAGAGGGAACCACACTTAATAATTCAGTCTGAAAATCTCACTTGCAGATTATGCCCGTTTTGCTTAGCCTGAGAAGATTAAACGAACTACTTCCTTTTTATTGAATTATTCACTTCTACGTTTTTCACTATTAGTATGTTATTTAATTATAGAGAGTTCCGGTTTATTTTATTTTTTTATAATATTAACTGTAAGTTATTTTTGGTAGGAAGTTTGTTTCAATTTTTGCTTTCAAAAAAAAATCTGAAAACTAATTCGTAAATTTACATAAAGGAGTTAAATACTACCTTGATTACGTGCCAATTTTTTGAGGTAATTTCTTTGTCTGAATATATTTGATAATCTAATTTGTTGAGAGTGGTAGCGAACTCTTGTAATTTAGACATTAACAGATGTTTATTCATTGCTTTCCTTCTCATTATATACAATATGAAAAGCAGTCTTTTTCCAGAATGAATGACTGGGGGCTTTTAAAATTATTGAATATAGTATCCCAGTTTCGGCTACAAGACTAGGCTGTGCATTAATTATTAAATTGGTTCTTAAAATAGTTGTATACTTAAACCTGTAGCTGAAAATTTATCAATGCTCTCTTTGTTGGCAAGAGCCACATAATAACATCCGTCTAAGATATTCTATTTTATTAAGGCATTTTGAAAAACATTGAGTACTATACTTCCTGTCCAATCAACATTAGGTTAGGTACCAATTTTCTAAAAGTCATTATGATTTGTGCATACGTCTTTTGCATGATCTTTGTAATAAGAGTATGGGAAAATAATTTAGATATAATATATAACTACATAGATAATTCCAGGTCGGAATCAAAAATAGAGTGCAGGTTAAATAACCTGCAAGGAAATTGAAGAATTTCATAATACAAATTCTGTTTTACGTTATTAATTAAACTAAACCTGATCTTTGAAGAGTCATCAGGTCTTCAGTAGTGAGTTTTGCTCCACCCTTGAACTTTTCGAAGATGGACTTGGCATCTTTCTGAAGTTCTGATTTGACGACACGAGACTTTCCATCTTTGTCTTTCTTTTTGAGTTTAAAAATTTCTTTATCAAGATCTCTAATTTCCTTCTGTGCATTTATGAATATTTTATGCTGTTCGTCAGCTGCTTCTTGGGCTTTTACGAATTCTCTGTGAGCAATGTCAGATTCTGCCCGAATTCTGTCAGCTTCCTTGAAAGCTGCAATCATCTTTTCATGGTATTCTTGAGCTTGCCTAGCATACTCAGCCAACTCGGTATGAAATTCTGAAGCTTCATCTCTGATCTGCTGAGCTTCATCGAGAATAATCTTGAGTTCTAGATTACCCTCGAGCTGAACTTTTTTAACCTGATACTGCTTTTGAAGCTGAGTAATCTTCCCAACGAGCTCTCTTTCCTTGCTTGTGCTCAGGACTTCGGTTTGCTGAGTAAATTCAAGTCGATCTATATCTTTTCGAAGAGCTTTTATAGACGGTCCAGCTAAATTGTTTTGTTTTCGGATGGAGTCTGCCTCTGCGAAGAGTTCATTCGCCTTTGCGTTGGTATCATCGCGCTTATTCTTATATTCACTGACCTTCTCATTAATTTCATCCCTGAGGATTTTTAATTCCTGAGCTTCGTTGATAAGATCTTTTGTCCTTTTATTCAGTTCATTGCGCTTTGCAGCAAAAGCACTGGCTTCTGTGTTCAAAACGTTTCTTTTATCCTTGGATTCTTCAGAAATGTCCTTCAGATCTGATTTTTTTTTCTGCAATTCTTTTAGCATCTTTTATTGTGCCTCCAGATCCAGCAAAAAAGCTGGCATTTTGGTAGTTCTACTATTAGATGTCGACATTCTGTGCCTGATTACAAAATTGATAAGAAAGAGATTTAAAGAACAGGGATAATAAATTTGAGATCTTTTCATAACGACCACAGCAGCATATTCCCATGATGTACTTGGGATTGAAAGCTCCGGCAAAAACTGCTCTCTCAAAGATATGTGCATCATTTGCGCTTTCTCTGACAACTACATCTCGCTTTGGCCGAACCCTGCTAAATAGGATTGATCCCTCAAATACCCCTATAGGGTCGCGTTGTGTGACGGGGCTAACAACTTTGTTTTTTAGGAAGCCATTTTCAACAAGCAATTCATTGGTAACAACTAAATTATTATTAAGTGCCTTACCTGCTTCCATGGTAGAAATTGTAAATCCACCGAAAATCATTGTATCCTTATAGCCTTTACTTTTAAAGTAAAGAATAAGTTCTGCTACTACCGGCATAATATGAATCTTGTGTACCGCATAGGGGTTTTTTTCAAGTGGAAGTTCCCTGATAATTCTGACCCATTCGGCAAGAGCTTGCTTAAAATCCAGGTTTTTACCAATCTCTTTCTTCGTAATCTCCTCTACTTTACCTATAATACCTGTAGCCTTGGTGAACTCATCTATGGTCTCAGTGTCTATGAGGTTACTATCCATATCAAAAGCAATCATTTCACATTCATTAAAATCATATATTGGACAGTTCACTCAATCAAAACCTGGACTGTAATAGTTATTGATAGAACGGAATATTCTTCCTAAAAAGGGTATGCTTCTAGGCGTACCTGTCTCCGTGGTATGACAGTAACCCTGTATAACATACTTGCTCTGACATTAAAAGCTCACCAAAGGATCATGCTTCCAAATATAATAAGGGTTCTACAAAAAGAAACCACGAAACAATAGTATCGATGTCAACGTTTTTGATTGAAATAAATCACATTCCTTTTAAGCTTTTCGGAAGGTCAATCAAAAATACAGAATAATAATTACATATGTAGCATCAATTTATTTGATCTGTATGTCTGTGAATTAATATTGCCAAAAGGGATATACTCTTTTTGGAAGTTCCATTATTATAAAAAGCAATCAACGCATGATTTTTGGAAAAGTGGTTCACATAAACTTTATAACCATGGATAACCTGGGTCAATTCAGATTATCAGTTTGATCCAAGATGAAATTTTAGAACAAGAAAGAATAACTGTATGAGTATTTAGAATTGGTTCCAATACGGGTCTATCCGAAGCCTTAGACACCCGAAGTTTCAAGCTGTGGAGAGCAGACCTTTGGTAATTATCAACCCTAGCGCAAAAACTTTAGTTTACTGGAGTCCTTGTTTTATAAAAAATGTGCTATACATTGTGATTTTAGACGTACCACCAAAGAAAAAAAGCCAAAGAGGCTTTGGAGCAGGAAGGCTTTTGATATATTATTCTCCCTACAGATTTGCTCATCAGGGCAAAAAGATATCCTCTTGATTCAGTGTAAATGACAGCCTTCAACTTCGATGCAATGAAAATGCTCTTTGTTTGTGGTTTGTTAAAGGGGTGTGATATCGAAACTTTGATTAATTCTTCTTCTTCGCATCCTCAACCTCTTCTAACACGTGAATGTATTCCTGAAAAACGGAGGGTATATCAATTGTAGCTAGCAGGTCTACAATCCCCAGAGCTCCAATAATTTTCCCTTCCTTTGAGCGAATTGGAGCAACAACCACATTTTTCCCTCTGTATGTACCTGTAATGGGGACCTCATGAACAACTTTGTTGGTCTCCAATACTTTTTCTAGAACAGGTCCCGTGTAGTCCCTATCAAGAATTTTCCCTTTTTCAAGGCGAAGCCCTTTTTGTTTAAGGCTACGCATGGTTGTAGGAAGTCCGACTAAAGAGTGTACTGCTAATGCTATTGATTCAAGGTCTTCAGGTCCTGAGTTCTCGGATATACATAGGGAACGAATATTTTCACCTCTGTAAATACTGAAGATCAGTATTATCAAGAATTCACAGATTTTCAGAAATTAACAACTTGATCTCACCTTCAGCCATATTTAGAATATGCTTTTTCAAAGAATATATATTCACTCCTTATTTTCAAGAGCTTTTATAAAAGCCTGCTTATGAAGCTCTCCTGATTCATGGATCCCTCCAAGATCACCACGTGCCGCTCTACAAGGATAATGCTGAATCAGCAGACCGGCTTTAGGGGGAGCGTCTTTTAGAGGAACTCCAATGATTTCTTTTGCCATATACCAAGTACTTCCGCAGGGAGCGCCTTTTAGAACTTTAACATCTATAATTTTTTTGTCATTTGTCTTAACTTCCAGGCTAGGTGATCCAAATATATCCGTGAAAGGTCTGTTGAATTCATTGGGCTCAAGTGTACAGCAAATCTCATGCACCTCGATATCCATTCCAGACGCTTCAGAAATCTGGTTGAGTTCAGGAATTGAAGCTCTGGATGGTCCACCTGGGATAATTAGGGACCGGACGCCTGCCCTTGAAGCAAGCTTTGCAATTGCAGATGTCAGGTCCGGATGCAGAGAATATGTAATTACTATTTCAGCAGAAAAAACTCGCTTGTCGAAATTAAGAGCTTCTAGATATTGATCTGGATCTTCAATGAATAAGGGTACTAACTCAGGCAAATCAGAAGTGACGACTGAAAAATCACTGTGCTCCTTAACAGTATCGATCAAACGATGGCCATATTTGCCTCTCGTGATAACTCCTATTAATGTCATTATTCTAAACTATTTTTTAATATTGCATAAATATGTGCTTATTTTGTTTGCGACTGTTGGCCTGAATCTCCAGCTACATGGCAACTCTCTATAGAGTATAAATACACATAGTGCGTTTAGTAAAAACTGTTAAAGAAAAAAAAAGACGGTTCGTATGAGAGGCAAACTGATTACACTCGAAGGTATAGACGGTTCAGGTAAAAGTATGGTTGCAAAAAAACTTCAGGAAAATCCTGAAATTAGTGCATTTGATCCTATATTTACTAGGGAGCCAACGAGAGGCACACTTACTGGAATTGCTGTGGAGAAAGCCATTAAGTTGGATACAGACCAACTTGCTGAGCTCTTTCTTTTCACAGCTGACCATGCTGAACATCTGGCAAAGATTGTTAAACCTGCACTTGGAGGTGGAAAATCAGTTATTTCTGATCGCTATTCCGACAGCTGCTATGCTTATCAGGGTGTAACCTTACAAAATCATTTGAAAAATCCGTTGGAATGGATAAAAAATCTCCATAGAGATTGGACCATTGTCCCTGACATAACTTTTCTATTTGATATCAGCCCCGAAATATCAGTTGAACGTTGTTTGATGCGAGGAAATCAAAGCAAGTTCGAAAAACTAGAGTTTTTGAGAAAAGTCCGAGAGCTTTTCCTCAGTCTCGCATGTGAAGATCCTGAGCGCTTCATCATAATCGATGCTTCTTGTTTTCCTGAACGCGTAGAAATGGAAGTCACAGAGAAAGTTATGGAGTTTCTGCATAGAAAATGAATCAGAAATATGGCCCAAATAGGAAAATTAAGCCGAAAAAGAAAAAAGATAGATCTCCTGTTAAAGTCCATTATTGTCTGCAAATTTAATCAGAGCTTCCCCAAGCAGCCTGATATGTGTGGGATTGAGATTGAACCTAGCCTTCTTTATACCACCACGTTCTTTCGCAAGCTCCACATATTCCTTTTCAAAACGGTCGCTGTGAGCCAGAGATATAGTCATGTACCAGCCTCCTCCCATCTTGATCTCCGTATATCTATCCCCACTCTCCTCCTCAACATTCTCTTCAGATATGCTTTCATCTACCATATTGTAAACCTCTTTAAATTTTCAAAGAATTTTTATAAATTTCTGATTTTCAAGAATCACTTATAAATAATTTATAATTATATAACCAAATTTAAGAGTTTATCATTTTTTTATTAAAAAGGAACCTTTTGCTTGAAATAAAGATACTCAATATATTTAATACCAGACATATAAAGACAGAAGAAAAAACGTTTTTTGCTATGGATGAATTGTTATTAGTTATCCTATCCAATCCCTGAATTCAACACTTCTGGCAGAATCTGACCGGAATAAACCGCAGTTGCGACTAGGGCGCCTTTTATCCCAAGCTTTTCAAGGGTTAAGAGATCTTCCATATTCCGTACCCCTCCGGCAAATAGCACAATATGTTTTGAGTGTTCGACTAGTCTGTAAAGGAGGGTGGAATCAAAGCCTGAGGTAGTTCCAACCCTGTCAAGGTCAAGAAAAATTAGATCTTTCAGTGGGAAATAATTCAGCATCTTAACGATTCCAAAAAGATCGTCTGGAATCTCTTGATCCTTTTTCAGGACTCTCCCCTGCTTCATATCAATGCTTACACTGATCCTTCCAGGATTTCCGAAAGCCGCATCCTTGATTGCTGAAAGAATGCCAGTTTCTGTGCCTATTACTGCAGTTCTTGCAATAGACAGGGCTTTATTTGCTTCTTCCTGAGACGAGATGCCGAAATCAAGCATTGTGTTTGTCCTTAGACTCACTTCCCGGATAATCTCAACATTCATTTCGATAGGGCCTTTTTGCTGCAGTACATTAAGATCAGCGATATAGACTTCTTGGGGTCTCAGTAACTCAACTATGTCCAGAGGATCAGAGTTGCTACAGATAATACTCGAATCAGAAACCGGAAAGTAATTTTCTCTGAGACCTCCTTTTGCAAGAACCACGCCATGATTAAATATATCCATTACAAGAATTACTCTGAACATATTTATCCCATATATACATCATCTTATAAAATATGTCAAATAGGATCTATGTGCTTGTGGTCTAAAATAAAATATAAAATATATTTTTAACAAGTATTATGATTCTAATTGTTTGAAATCTTTACTGCTTTTTTTAATTTCACTGCTTAAGTACTACAAACTAAGGATTAATGTATAAAAAGAACATGAAATTCTTTAAAAGACAAGCACTAACAAATAAAATACTTTTCATTCTATCTTTTTTGCTATTGATCCCATGATTGTCTTGGGAAGGAAGATGGTATTAATTTTGGTTTTCAAGAATCGTTTGAAAACTAATCAGTTAATTTTCATATAAGGCTTAAATATGATTCTGATCACGGATACAAAATTGACCTTTGGATAATTCCACTACCCAAACAGATTTTGGGATCCAAATTGTCAAATATAGTAGTTAAATCTTATGATTTATATATTCAAAAACGTTTTCCGTTGCTCTTTATTCAGCATATAAACTGAAACAAAAGCAAAATTTCAATAGATATAAATTATTTAATTTTTATTTCTATAATGTTTATGCATCTATCTTTATTAAGTCACAGTATGTAGAATAACCAAGTTAGGCGGTTTAAGAGATTATTAGTTTTCTTATTTGGCTTACACTACTAGCATCAGTTTGCTGAATGAGTTAAATTGAAGATTATTGAAAAAAGAAATGAAGAAAATGGAGAAAACATGAAATGGAGAATAAAGATTTCACTTTTACTTCTCCTTTTCACCTAAGACTTCCTTTACAATTTTTAAAGCACATAGGTCTCCGCACATAGAGCAGGCATCACTTTCCGTCTTCCTGGAATCTCGAATTTTACGGGCTCTATGGCCATCGATTGCCAGTTCAAACTGCTTTTCCCAGTTCAGATCCCTACGGGCGTAGGCCATGGCTGTATCCTTTTTCCAAGCTCTCTCACACTGGCCTTCTCTTATAAGATCTATTGTGTGGGCTGCAACCTTTGTTACAAATAAACCCTCTTTAATATCTTCTATAGTAGGAAGGGCTAGGTGTTCAGATGGGGTCACCATACAGAGAAAATCCATTCCGTGCATACCGGCAATCGCTCCTCCTATTGCCCCGGTGATGTGATCAAATCCAGGAGCGATATCAGTTACAATTGGGCCAAGAAGGTATAGCGGAGCGTTATTACTAAGTTCTTTCATACCTTTCACGCTGAGTTCTATTTCATTCATGGGAACGTGTCCTGGGCCTTCAACAAAAGTCTGGACATTGAAAACTCTTGCTCTTTTTACGAGCTCTCCGAGTGTAATGAATTCCATAAACTTCGGGCGGTCGGAGGCATCGGCAATGCAGCCCGGGCGCATGCCATCGCCAAGACTCAGGGTCATATCATATTCTTTCGCGATCTCAAGGAGATAATCATATTCGGTATAATAGGGATTATCTTCCTCATTATGTAGCATCCAAGCAAGGGTAAAAGAGCCTCCACGACTGACTACATTCATTATCCTGTCACTCTGGCGCAGGCGTTCAAGGGAGTTTAAGTTGACTCCGGCGTGTACGGTTACAAAGTCCACTCCTTGTTGAGCATGTTTCCTGACAGCATTGAACATATCGTCAGATGTCATTTCCACAACTACCTTTCTGGAAGCTGCAGCCTGGTAGATTGGAACCGTTCCTACTGGAATTTTCACGGCTTTGAGGATAAGGTTTCGGATTTCGTCAAGATCCCCACCTGTGGAAAGATCCATTATTGAATGAGCACCGAAGGCTTCTGCAGTCTTCGCTTTTTCGATTTCATCACCAATGTCGATACAATCTCTCGAGGTTCCTACATTGACATTGATCTTTATGCTCATATATTTGCCGATCCCGATAGGAGTGGCTTGTCGTCTATTATTTCTCGGGATGGTTATTAGTCCTTTTGCTACGCAGGAGAGGACAGTTTTTGGATCTATTCCTTCATCTTTTGCCACAGTTTCTATTGTAGGGGTGATGATTCCCTTTTTTGCGTCTTCCATCAGTGTCATTGTTACTCCATATGTGAAGTTGATGAGGTAATTGTCATTTCTTTTTGGGAGATATTGATAAAAATATGTCAATAATACTAGCTAAATGTGTAGCTCAACAAGAGTAATTAATCCTAAAGATAGATCAGGATATTTCTGTCTTTAAGAGTAGAACAGAAAGCAAACTGATATATAGATTCTGATGTAGGAAGACCACTCAATTCGTAGTATATAAATCTGTATATATATATATATATATATATATATATATATATATATATATATATATATATAT
>OCZT010000127.1_pt1 | contig 69845 bp, 100 predicted proteins | sample 1539031 | NCBI WGS metagenome assembly OCZT01 (sample SAMEA3539308, study PRJEB22396) | soil metagenome | biome: tundra; feature: field; material: soil | place: USA | collected 2010-05 | depth 0.15 m
GCGAGAGATCCGGGGCCCTGCTTGAGGTCCGCCTTCGTCATCGCGACGGGGATCTCCTCGCCCGAGGACGCCAGAGGGGGGCACGGAGGGGCCACGGGCGGCGCTACGGCCACCGGAGGGGCAGCCGGGCCGGAGGGCGCCACAAGGGGCTCAGGGCGCCCCATAGGCTTCCATGTCACGCGAAACCCGCCATCGGGTCGTAGGGCACGACCTTGAAACCTTTTGTGGCGAGATCGGTCGCGATGTCAGCGTCCGAGATGTCGGTCGCCGTCCACGTCTCGAGAAGGGGCCCGAGAAGGCGGACGCCGAACTGCTCGACGAGCAGGATGGCCGGATTCGTCACGCCGAGAACGGTCGTCATGACGGCGAGGCCGCCCGGCGTCGAGGCCGCGGCGACGACGGCCTTCAGCGTATCCGTGGCGGTCTTGAGGAACTTCGCGCCGAACGATGGCGCGGCAACCGGCACAGGCGCCGGGACCGGGGTGGGCACCGGGGTTGGAGCCGGGACGACGGGCGGGATGACAGACGACATCAAGGGCCTCCTTTGAGGTTTGCGGCGGCGCTCGTCACCTTGGTCGGCAGGGTGATTCCAGCGTCCGTGAGATCGGCGACGACCTGAGTGAATAGAACCGCGAGGTTGTCGAGCGTCGCCTGGACGACGTTGTCTTTTCCGCTGGCGAGACGTTCCGTGTTTGCCGCGCGGACGGCGTCGTAGAGTGCATTGATCGGTCCGGCAGCGTTCTGGAGTTTCACCGGATCGTAAGGCACAGGCGCACCAACGGCCGCGCAGAACGGCTTGATGAAGACGGGTTTGTCCGGGAACGGCAAAGACTTGGCCCTGAGTGCCGTCGCGCAAAGAAGCGTCGCGTCGGCTTCCTGCTGCTTCGCGAGGTTGTAGGTCTGGGCGGCGGCGTCCTGCGCGTCGTTCGCCGAGACGATCAGCTTCCCGGTCGTCGCGGGGGTGCACCCGAGCGTCAGAACCGAGAGGGTAAGTGCGAGAGCGAAAACGCGAGAGTGTCGATTCATCGAAGTCTCCTTTTCATGGCTTGAGCGGCACCGCAATCAACTCCCACTGGTGACTGTCGTGAGTCCACGTCATTGAAGTGCTCGCCGCGCCCGGCTTATCAGAGACAGCCATATCAACACGCCATCCAGTCGAGCTAAGCCTTTCGGTCTGACTAACATCAGCGGTGCCAGAGAGGCTCTGGTCGAGCACGTAAGAGAAGTCCACGACAAGTTCGCCGCTAGCGCTCGTTGCCGTGAGAGTGGAGGTCGTATCCAAACCGTGAGCTTCAACGAAGCTACCCGTGGGCGTCGTCTGATTCACGCCCGTATACGAAGCCGACATACCTTCCCAAAAAGATCCGAAGCCATTCGTGACGACGACCGAGTGTGTCCCACTGTCCGGATTCTTCAGGCCAAACAGTGTGAAGCCACCGTAAGGCATAAAAGGACTGCTGAGAAAGGCGTCGTTAACTGCCGATCCGAGTACATCCATCGCAACGCCGTTGTAGGTAGCAGAAGAGGCAGAGTGAACCCCAATATCGCCACTACTCGTCCCGGCTACCACGAGCAAGTAAGTGTTCGACCCGGTGACGGTGTGGCTCCATGTGATGGTAGAAGAACAGCAACTGTCAAAGCGAGCCGCCGTCGCGTAGTCAAACGCGATGCTCGTGACCGATGTCGGCGTCATCGTGGGGGTCGGCGTCGGCGTAACCGTCGGCGTAACCGTGGGAGTAACCGTGGGCGTCGGGGTCGAAGTCGGCGTTGAAGTCGGCGTCGGCGTTGGCGTTACCGCGGGGGTGTTCGTGACCGTTTGAGTCGGAGTAACTGTCGCGGTCGGAGTAACCGTCGGCGTCGGTGTAACCGTCGGCGTCCGCGTCGGCGTCCGGGTCGGCCTCGGCGTGGCCGTTGGCGGCATCGTCCGCGTGGGCGTCATAGTGGGTGTCGGCGTTGCCGTGTTCTCAGGCGTGGCGGTCCACGTATTCGTGAAAGTCCGCGTTGGCGTGCGGGTAGGCGTGACCGTAGCCGTGGGCGTGGCCGTGTGCGACGTGCGCGGGGTCGGCGTAGCCGGCATCGTGCGCGTTGCGGTCGGGGTGGGGGTCGACGTGACTGTCTCGGTCGGAATGGTGGTTTCGGTCGGCGTAGCCGTGCGCGTCGGAGTGGAGGTGCGTGTGGACGTGCGCGTCGGCGTGACCGTAGGCGTGCTCGTGGTCGTGTTCGTAGGCGTCGGCGAGTAGGTCGGCGCGAAGCCGACTGAGACGCCGCTGGTCGTCACGGTGATGGTCGCGGTGGCGGTCGTCGTGCTGTTCTTGAACGCGGCGAACGAGCAGGCACCGCAGGCTGGCAGGCCATCTGCCGGCCAAACCTGGCTCGAGCTGCTCGGGAATTCACCGAAGATGTGAATTGCCGACCAGTGCGAGCCGTTGTCATTCGACTGATAGAGGATCACGATGATGTTGTCGGCCGTGGCGCTGAACTGAAACGAGAAGCGGTCGTTCGTGCCGGGTGCCGGTGTCACTGCCATCGAGATGGAAGAGGCTCCCCATCCGGCCTCGGCCTGCGCGTTCATGATCGTAGTCACGGAGTTGTCGGCGAGCGCGACCTGCTGAAGAGGAACAAGTTGACCCTGATCGTGAGGTGCAAGCACCATCGCGAGCAAGACGCCCACGAAGACGATGAGCCCTGCGACGTGTGGACGACGTTTCATCAGTCCCTCCCTGGCTGCACCGAATATGGCGGCCCGAAGACCCCGGTGGTTTCTTCTCCGAATGAGGCGCCGGCAACAGAAGAGCCGCCGACGTCAGGAGTTAGCTGAGCGACGGTGGTCGGCAGTCCGATGATGCCGGAAGCGAGTGAGTTCAGCCATTTGTAGGTCTGCGCGTACTCCACCATGATCGGATCCCACTCCTGCTGATCACGGCGACGGCGCAGCCGCCACTTCACCAGGAAGACCGCCTTCGGCCGTACGCGCCGAACGAGATCCGGCAACTGGAGCGGTGTGACGTTCTGCGGCATGTACGAGTCGATTTCGTCAGCGGCGTCCGCGATCGCACGGTCGACGATAGTGGTGTCTATCGCCTTCTGGTCGCCCTTGACCGTCAGGACGGCACCGTCTGCCGGCGCCGAGCTGAAGGTGATCTGGTCAACGCCGCCGGTGCCTGCACCGGAGTTCAGCGCGGCCGGAGTCTCGTCGCCATTGACGAAAGCCTTGATGATCGACCCGCCGATGAACGGCGTGTCAAAGGCGACGGTGTGTCCGTCGCCCTTGACCTGCACCACATTCCCGTTGCCGTCCTTCATCGAGAGCTGGACAGCCCTGTTCGGGTCAGTGGTGAGCCTCGCTTCGGAGTCCTGCGAGAGGATCGCAAGCACGTCCGAGCGCGTGCAATAGGACGATCCCGCCATCGCTGACGCCCTCCTCGGCGCTTACTTCGTGAACTTTTCCTGCGGCTTCTTCACTTCGAGAGTGGTGAGATCGAACGCGGCGGGATCGGCTTTCGCCGTGATGACGGCACCGGACTTCGGAGCGACTGCGAACTTGATCTGCTCGACACCACGCGGCCCAGCAGCGTACGCGGTGTTGAAGCCGCTGGTCGCGGAGCCATCGACGAAGACGGTGAGCTCCGTCGATCGCACGAAAGGTGTGTCGAAGGTGGTCTTCTTGCCGTCGCCTGTGCCGAGGATGGCGAGCCCCTTGCCCAGCGCGGTCAGCTCCTCCTTCGATCCGATGGACTTGGAACCCTTGAGCTGATCGAGCGCGTCCTGCGTGAACAGCGCCAGGTCGATCGTCTCGCCCGGCAGGTAGCGGACCTCGGCGTGCTGACCGTTCTGGCTGTCCTTCGGGAGGTAGCCGTGCCGGATCGGCGACAAGGCGACGAATGGCCCGCCGTCCTTGTGGGTGTCGGCCTTCACGGCGTTGGCCGTGCTGAGCGTCTTCTCAGGGAGCTGGGGTGTCGCGGGAGGTGTGACGCTCACCGCACCGGGTGCCACGACCGGGTGTGTCGCGATCAGGGGTGCCGCTGTCTCTTCTTTCGGGGATGCCATAACCGTTCCTTTCCTTTCGGCCCGCGTTTATTGCGCGGGCCGTCCTGCTTTTCGTTTTAAGTGAGCGTCACGCTCTGGGCTTTAGAGCCATTCCATGAAGCACATGCTGGCACCACCGTTGACCTCGCGCACGACGCCGACGGTGTCCACGCTCTGCGCCGTGGAGCCAGAGACGGTGTCGGCGATCAGGATGCCGCCCGTCGTGAACTTCACGAGGTCGCCCGCGACGACCGTGCCGCTGTACTGGAGCCAGCACCCGCCGATCTTGCGGACGTAACCCGCCTCGACGCTGATGGGGAACGCCTCCTGCACGGAGCCGATGCCCTTGTCTCCCGCGCCGCAGTTCTTGAGCAGGCCGGCGTTGTCCCATGTGACACCCGTGTTCGCAGCGAGCTGGGCGGCTGTGATGCCAGTCCCGACCCATCCCTGTTCGATCCTCGTTCCGGTTCCGGCCATTTGAGCCTCCTACCTGTTTTGTCCGCCGTCGTTGTTCATCAAGTCGCTGGCGGCGCTTTGAGATCTCGCTCGCGCGCCGCCGTTATTTCCTGCTTCGTTCCTCTTACAGCGACGCCGAAGCGTTGACCCAGTGGTATGCGGCGGCCTTGTTGACCGAGAAGGCGTTCCACGCGTCCGAGAACGTGATTGCGTCGGACCCGTTGGCGCCCCGGTCTTCGCGCGGCCACATGCGGACCTTCGGGTAGCCACCGGCCGTAACGAGCGCGCCGAAGCGCGGCGCCACAACCTTGCCCCTGCCCGTGACGACCGCGTAGGCGTCCTGTCCCCAGATGTCGCCCATGTCCGAGCCGTCCGGCAGGAGGCCAGCTCCGGCCTCGCCGACGACGACCGACATGCCGAAGAGGGCGATGAGGGTCTCGATCGGAACCATCTGGCCCGGTCGGGCCAGCGTGCCGGTGTACTGCACGGCGGAGATGATCTGCGGGTTACGCCGCAGGCTGATGAACACGTCCGCCGAGAGGGCGAACAGGTCCGGCCAGACGCGGCAGCCCTTGCGGACGTGGGCCATCGCGTTCGGAATGTTCGTGAGCGGAAGGCCCGAAGCGTGCGACCACTGCGTCGTGCCCGACAGCGTCGTGTAGTACGAGCTGTCCTTGTAGTTCGAGTTGTCGTTCATGAAGGCCGCGATCGCCCGTTCCTTGCCGGTCTCGACCTGCACGCGCACGTTCTCGGCGGCCGTGGTGTCGAGGCCCTCGGGGAGCGTCACCGACGCGGCGCGCGAGCGCCGGTCAATGTTGATCGTCCTGGCGTAGACCTTGAGCGTGACGGCGTGCCACGCGACGGACAGGTCCGTCTCGGGCGGCGTCGCGCTGACGGCGACCGGGTTGATCGCCGCGTCGAACTTCTCGAGGCCGTATTCCGGCCACGCGGCGCGCTCGTCGGCGCCTCCAACGAACTCCTGGAGCATCTCCGGCCCGATGAAGTTCGCCTGGTAGAAGCCGAGGCCCATCGGCAGGGTCGTGCGCGCGGCGGGCTGGAAGCTCGTCAGCGCGGCGAACCGCTGCACGCCGGGCATGAGGGCGTCGGGGATCTTGCCGTCGCGCATCGCCTTCTGGACGTGTGCGATCAGCTCCGGATCGACCGGGATCGAGCGGAGCGACGGACGGAAGCGCCCGGCGAACTGCTCGCCGCCGGTCATCGCGGCCTGTCGCTCGGCCTCGTAGGCTTTGTTCTCGCCCCGGCGCACGGCGGACATCGCCGTCAGCCAGTCGATGCCCTTCTCGGCGGCCCAACGCGAGGACTCCGAGAGGAACTCGTCGCGCTGTCCGCGACCAGCCTCCGTCTTGCCGAGTGCGAACAGGTTCAGGGTCTCGCCGTCGACCCCTCCTGTTATGAAGGCGTTCTTGTCAGCGAGCGGGTGAGTCGGGGCGACCACCGGCATCATGCTGAGGATCTCCTTGCCCTTTTCCATGCCCATCGAGGAGAAGATCTGGCGCATGGACTCCCGCTTGTCGGCAACCAGTCGCCCTTCCTTCTCGGCGGCGAGCAGGATGCCGTCGATCTCTTCGGCGGTCTTGCGCGCGGCGAAGGTCTCGTTGACCTGCTTCGACGCGGCGGCGGTGGCGGCCGTCTCGGCTGCCTTCGTCGCGGCCGGCACGACCTGATCGGCGACCAGCCTGCCGAGGTTTGCGGCAAACTTCTCGCCCTCCTCGGCCGAGAAGCCCTTCACTGCGAGCCCCGCCGCTCCCGCCTTCGCCAGTTCGCCCGGCTCCACGGTGGATCCCGGCAGCGTGCCGCTCTTGTTCGCGCCCATCTTTTCCTCCCTTGCCTTCTTGTGTCCCTTCATGTCGCACTCTTCATCGTCGCACTCGTCCGCCGTGTGGTCTTCGTCCGCAGCGGGGTCGGCTGCCGCGAAGTGCGCGCACTTCTCGTCCTTGCAGCCATCTTTCAGGTGGCTGACGATGGTGCCGTCGTCGAGCACGCCGAACTTCTTCCCGATCGTGTCCTTGTGCTCGGGCTCGCCGGCCTCTTCCTCGAGCCACTTCCCGAAGGCGGCGACGACCTGGGCGTCCGAAGCGTCCGCGCCGAGCTTCATGTCCTTGCAGAACTCCTGACGGGACTTCCAGCCTGCGAAGAGCTGGATCTTGAGGGGCTTCGTATCGGCCATTTCCGACTCCTTGAGCCATGCGCTGAGCATGGCCGAATCGTTCGCGTTGAGTTGAATGCCGTGGAGCCCGCGCACGAAGCCGGGTTTCGGCACAAGAGAAGCGGCGAGTAGGCGACGGGGATGGAAAGCGTCACCGTTGTTCGCGCTGCCGATGCCGAGCGCATCGCCCGACAGGTAGCGGAACTTTCCGGTGGAGATCAGGTCGGTGTAGACCGAGATGACCCAGAGGGGCGCCATGTTCCAGAGGCCGTCCTGCTTGAAGACGAACTCGCTGACCGGCATCCATCCGGCCGCTTCGCTACCGCGAGCCTTGTCGGTCTCGTGGTCGAAGGTCAACGCGACGTCGGCGTGGCGCGTCTTCAGGTCGCTGACGAGCGCGTCGGCGTCCTGCGCATTGAACTCCACGTGACGGCCGTCCACGGCGGTCCAGTCGCCGGCGGGGAAGATGTGAATGGGCTTGCCGACGATGTACTCGACACCGTCGACGATCTTGGTGTCCGGTTCATCCGAGCCGACCGGAACCGCCGCAGCAAACGTCAGACGAGCAGCGCTATGCGTGCCGACTGGATCATTTTTTGCAGATCGCGCGCTCATTGAACGCGATCATGAACGCAGCACTACCGGCTTGAACAGATGTAACTTATCTAGCCTTGCAGACGTCTTCCAGGAGCAGCTTCTTGCCGGACAAAAGTATTTCCCGCTGCGCCCGTGACGACCAACGACAGACGCGCGCCGCAATCTTGACGGACACGACACCATCTTCGACTGCCTTGATCAGCTCAGGCGTGCCGAGTGTCAGGACACGTCGAGCCCACGTCACCATCGGCACACTGAGGTCGGCTTCCAGCGCCGCGCGGTCGCGCTTCATCGCGATTCGCGCTGCCTTTATCGCCGCCTTCCCTGTGCCACGCTTCCGCAGCGTTTCACGCTTCATGCGCCGTCACCGTCGCCACTTCTTCGAGAGCGGGAGCTGCGTCCCGGCCGCCTTCATCGCCATGCGCTCGGCGTGGCGGTCGCGCTTCTTCACGATGCGCTTCGTCTTCGCGCGCTTTCCAGCTAGCGCGCCGGTGTCTTTCGTGTGGCAGACGCGGCAGAGGGTCTCGAGGTTTTCGAGGCCGCAGCCGCCGCCGCCGTGGACGACCGGGATGATGTGGTTCGCCTCCCACAGGTGGGTGTTGAGCGTACCGGCCCACCTGTGCCCGGCGCCGCCGAAGGCCACGCGGCCCGAGAAGCCCAGCTCGAGCAGGACCTCAATGACCCGGCCCCGCAGCGCAGCGGCAAGCTCGACTTCCTGCCAGCGGTTCGCCGCTTCCTTGAGCAGCGGGTTCAAGGTGGACTTCACATACTCCGTATCCATCCCGCACCGCGCGCAGACGCCGTGGTCGCGCTCCTCGACCCTGGACCGCGCATAGGACGCGCTCGACACGACCAACGCGGCCTCTCCACATTCCGGGGAGCAGAACGAACTGCGTTGCTTCCGCTTGTCGGTGGCCACGGGGATCTCGGACAGACAGTTCCTGCATCGCGGCCTCCCACTCAATGACTTCTCGGGATACGGGAGCTTCCTGTGGCGGTCGAAGATCAGGGGCTCGGTCACGCGAACTGGTCCCCGAATCCGAAAGCGTCGGCGAGCTTCTTTGTCGCCTCGTCCCGATCGCCGTCCTTGCGGAAATAGCCTTCGCCGAATGCGGCGTCCACCACGTCCTCGAAGGAAGCGTCGGGCGGAAAGGAGATCTCGTCGTCCTTGAACGCCTTGACGAAGTCGGCCAGCGGCTTCAGAACGAGCGACTCATCGAGCTTCCAGCCGAGACCCTGCTCGGAGTCCACGTTCCATCGATCGCCGAGACTTTTCTGGTCGTCGCTCATGGCTTGATCTTCTTTTTGACGTAGTAAGCCTTGCCGGTGTTCGGCGATATCTTCTTCTCATAGTAGTGCGTCTTCGCGGGACCGGCGGCAGGAGTCTTCGGTGCGGTAAACGGCGGTGGCTTGAACGTCTTCGGCACTTCAGGGGATACGGTGTGCGCTGGATTCGGCAGCCAGCGGACGCTAACCTCCCACTTCCTGGAGCTGCCGTTGTATTTCGACGAAAGAATCTCGATCTTCGATCCCGAGCGGCCGATCACTTCGCCTTCGCTTGCACCAGGGCCGCCCCACGGTGTCGCGTTCTTAAAGCCGCCTTCGTTTTTCCAGGTCAGAAGGAAGCTGTCCCGGACACCTTCGGTGCCTCCGCCTTTCCAGCTCTCGGCCCATGCGCGCGAGGTGGTGGCACTGACGAAGGCCGGGTCTGTGAAGTTGCCGTGCCCGGCCTTCAATGACGTAGCCAGCTCACCTTTCGTGTCGCTCAGTGCGAAAGCCCGGTACAGCTCCTTCGCTCCGCTGACGTCCGGTAGCTTGCCGAGAAATTGATCCAGTTGTTTTCCGGTGCCGGTCATGTGACCGGACTCCCGCAGTGTGCCGTTGATCTTCGTGTACGAGGCGCCGGCGTAGGAGTGAACGGCGTTCGCGCCCGCCGTATATTCCTTGACGGTGAAGCCGAGTTGAATCGCCGCGGCGATTTTCAGGGCTTCGCGGTTTTCAATTCCATGACCTACTCGCGGCCCCTGAAGGAGCTGCTCGAGGCTGGCGCTCTTCGCCGAAGCCAGATTCTCCGAAAATGTCTTGAAGGTGGCGTAGGGATTCGTGGACAAGCCCATCGCGACAGCGTTGCCGCCATGCTCGTTGACGAGGTTGATCCAGTTCTGCGCGTAGTCGGGATGCGCCGTGTCCTGCACGGCAGTGATAGCCCTGTCAATCGCGGCTCCGGCACCGTAGCCGACGGCATCCTTCTTCCATTCGTTCGCCATCGCGATGAACTGCGCTGACGTCTCCATCTTCGGCGGGCCTGTCGCGCTGGTCTTCGGCGTGAGACCGAGCGCCTTCAGCCGCGCTTCTTCCTTCAGCCGCGCCTTTTTCTCCCGGTAAGTCTTGCCGTACTTTTTCCACGTCTCGAGCTGCTTCTGCTTCTCCAGCGACTTCGCGGGGTCGCCTTCGCCCGTCTTGACCAGTTCCGGTTCGGGCTGGTCCTTCATGCCGCCGCCGTCCTCGAACTTTCCGTCGGGCGCGCGCGGGTGCTTACTCTCGTCGAAGTCGGCCTCGAACCGACGCTGCACTTCCAGGTCGGAGCAGTCGCCGAGCTCTGCGCGACGAAGCGCTTCGTCAGAAAGGTACGCCCCGAACTTCACATGGCGCCCCAGGACGTGCGAGTAGTAGTCGGAGAATGCCTTCGGCGCAGACGCGATCCTTTCGTGCGCCGCCTTGATGAAGTCGCGGTAGGCGGTAGTGCCCGACCCGAACCTCGAGGTCGCGTAGCTGTTGAGCATCGTCGCCGTCTGCTCGGGCGTAATCTGCTTGATGCGATCCATCACGGTGCGGATCGCTTCGGGGTCCATCTTCGTCCGGCCTTTGCCGCCGGGGCCGAAAAGCGTGTTGTAGATCGGCGGCTTCTCGCCGTACTTGGCGTTCGGGTGGTAGTCGGTTCGCAGCTTGTCGTTCGGAAAATACTTCCACGCCTGGCTCTTGTCCGTGCCGAGGACCTTGCCACTGGCGTCACGGAGAAACTGGCCGGGGTGCGAGTCGTGCTGCGAGGTGATCCAGTCGACCACGTGTTCGCGCTGAAGCTGGCCGATGTCCTGCTTGGACAGCGCGCTCAAGGGCCCGAGAGGCTTTGCGCCTTCGACGAGCTGCTGCATCAGGCCGGTCTTTCCGTCGACGACCTGGCTGACGGCTGCGATGCCACCGGGGTTGACGAGCTGTGCGACCTTCGAGGCGGCCTCTGCGCCGACAATCTTCACGGCGGGGTCCGGCTTGAAGAGGTACTTCTGCCCATCCCTCTGGTAGATCTGCTTCGCCGTGGTGCCGCCGAGATGCGAAGCGTCACCGACCAGCGTCCAGCGGCCCTTCTCGTCGCGCGCTTCATCTTCGGAGTAGAACTGTTCCTGCTCCTCGTCGTCCCACGGAGGGCCGAGCGCGAGGTAGAGAACATCCTCTTCGTCTGGAGTCGCGCTCATCGCTTCAGTAGCCGCCCTTCAATCAGGAGTCCGCCATTCTCGCCGCCGTACGTTCCGATCTTCGTGATCCGGATTCGCGTACTGCCCTTGAATAGATGCTCGCGCTCGCTGAAGCCAGCACCCCTCGGGCGCACGTACGTGATGCCCTTCTCGGCCGTCAGCTTCAGCATGACGTTGCCTTTGCCCGGAAGACGCTCGCCGTCCGTAGCTCTACGCCACGGCTCTAGGAACTGCGCGGAGATGTTCTGTGACGTGGACGTCGAAAGGAAGGCGCGGTCGGCAACGATCTTGCCCACCTTCAGGCTCTCCAGCTTCGCGAACGCCCTGCCCGGCACCACCATGCCGCGCCAGTGCACCTCACCGGCCTTCGTCGTGCCGGAGAGTCGTGAGTCGTTGAAGGCGGCGCTGACGCGGTTAATCGTCCTCTCCAGCAGCCATGGTGCGATACCTGAGCCGTGCGGTTGTCCGCGCATCATGCGGTTGATCGGAGTCGCGCCTTCGCCCTGATAGGCGCGCATGGCCGCGAGTCGCTCGTCGTGACTGCCTTCACGCTCACCGTTCTCGAAGCGTCCATTCTCGGCACGCGGATGCTTCGCCTCTTCGAACTCGAACTGCATGCCTTCGAGCGCACGGAGGCTTTCTCCGGCGGGCATGTCCGTTTCGATTACGACATCCTGCGGACGAAATACGAAGCGCGCGAGGTTGCTCACTTCGGCCTCATCGCACGAACGTAAATCTTCAGGCCGCGCACGTCATCCACCACGAAGCGCGTGTTGCGCGCGAGGATCAGTTCCTTCTGGTCGCGGAAGAAGAATTCCGGGTCGTGCTGGAGATGCTGGTTCACATCTACGGCCCGGACGCCAGGCGGCACTGTGATCACCATAGTCGCCCATCGCCCACCTTCTCGCGGCGGGCCGATCTCATCCTTCGACCGCGTCGGGAATGTCGCGTCTTTCGAGGTGGACGTGAAGGCTTTGTCCGTGAAGGACGTCTCAGGCTTCAACGCGCTGATGTACTGCTCGGGCACCAGCCGATACAGGAGCTGTGATTCGGTGGTCGGGCGCATCAAGCCGTCGAGCCTATCGGCCGCCTCGCGGACGGAATCCGGTACGTCGGTTCCCTCACGCAGGTATTCGTTCATGGTCGTGTCGGCCGTATACGCGAATAGCGCGTCCCGCTCGGGCGCAGTGAGCTTCTCGCCGTCGCCGCCGTGCGCGAACTCGCCGTCCTTGTCGCGAGGGTGCTTCTGCTCGTCCCACTCAGCTTCGAACTTCTGCGGGAACAACGGCTGCTCACCGAGGTTCTCCAGCACGGCGTTGCCCCAGGCGTGGACGTACCTGTCGATCGAGACGTTGATCTCGTCCCACGCCTCGGCCATCTCCTGATCGGTCGGCTCAATGAGGGCGCTGATATTTCACCGTCTTGACGAAGCCCGATTTTCCGAACTCGGACTTCCATGCGATCCGCGAATGGAAGCCTGCGAACTTGTAGATGTCGGCGGTGCCGCGATCCGGATTGAGGATCACGCCGTACGTCCAGCCCTTCACAGGGCGGCCGAGCTTGACTTCGAGCTGGTGACGAACCTCTTCCTTGCGGTCAAGAATCGCCTGCATCTTCTCGGCGTTGTGCGCGGCAAGTCGCCCCGGCGACATCTTCGACATCGCGAGCTGCTCTTTCGGTCCGGGCTGGCCGATGGTCGCGCGCCAGTGCATCGCCGTCTCGCCGTTGGAGACGAGACCGCCTTTCACTTCGAAGACGTTTGCGCCGGCCTGCAGGTCCACCGGGAAGTTGTTGTCCTTGAGGTTCGTGGCCTTGATGCCCTTGAAACCTTCCTCCTTGAGATGTTGCGCGATCACGTGCTCGCAGATCCGGCCGGTCTGCCCACGTTTCAGATCTGTCTTCAGCATCACCGACTTGCCGTTCCAGACGCGCAGCACGCTGCCGCTACTGCCACCGCTCGTCCAGCGCCCGCGCTCGTCCCGGAGCTCGTCCTCTGAGTAGAAGCGCTCCGGCTCGATGACCAGCTGCATCATGCCGAGCTGCTCGCCGCCTTCGGCGCCAGTCACTTCTGCCGCGCTGTCGTCGCCTTCGTCGGCGCGAACCTCAGCCAGCTCGTCCTCGGTCAGCGGCCGAAAGTCGCGAACGCAGTTGGGATGCTCCAGGGGATTCGCTTCGGCTTCCTCGATCGTCCAGTATTCCCCGTCGGCGTTCGCGCACTCCTCGTCGCTGTCGCCGTCGCTGACCGCCACGTACTCCTCGCCGGCGTCTTTCAGCGCGCTGATGACGCCGTTGTTCCAGGCGGTCGACATCTCCGTGCGCGCGATCAGGTCGGCGCGGTCCTGCCCGAACAGTGGCTCGAGCTGGTCGGCGATTTCGTTGTCGCTGAGGCCGGCCTGCACGCCACTTGCGATGATTCCCTGAACACGTTCCTCGGTGGTCGCGTCGATGTCCGTGATCAGATTGCCCGCGCGGTCGTCCGCGTAGGCGGCAGCAGCCTCCGCTGCGTTACCGACAGCCGCCTCTACTCCTCGCGCGGCGGCCACGGCGTCGGCTCCTGCTCCGTAGGCTTCGAGAAAGGCGTCCTTCAGCTCCTGCGAGACCGAAGGCGAGTTGACCTTCAGGGCGTTCGACTTACCTTTGAACTGCTCGTTGAGGAACGCCTCGCGAGCGGCGGGCACGATCGTGTCCAGCGCGCTCGACATCGGGGTTACACCGCGATCGTGGTAGCCGGGCGGCGTGCGCCGAACTTCAGCAGACGCTTGGAACGCCGCTTCTCTTCGGTCAACGGTCCCGCCCCGTGGCGGTTCGTCCGCAGCCGGGCGAGCTTTTTCGCGCGGGCATCAACTCGTCCGTGCCGTCGGACCTTCGCGCGAATGAGAAGGCTGGTGTAGTCCTTCTTGCTGCGACCAGCGCTGCGAGGACCTTCTTTCTTTTTCTGCTGCTTCGGTGCCGGCATTAGGCGCTCTCCTTCGGCGCTGCTTGCGCCTTGTTCCATCGTGCACCACCGAGCAGGCGCAACGCAAGGTAGACGGCCCACTGCTGAAACTTCGTGGCGCCCAGCTCAGGCATCGCTTCGAAGGCGAGGATGCTGTCGCACTCGCGGCGCGACAACTGCCCACGAGTCGTGAGGTGACAATCGTCGAGAAGCCCCATCCGCCCGTACAGGAAGTCATGGACCCATCCGCCCAGCTCGATCCGGGGGTCGTCGCAGGCCATGAACAGCGACCACGCGAACTGCGGGATCGAGGCGAGATCTGAAAGAAACTCGACCGGCACGACGATGTCTCCGCCCGCAATGTCGCTACGAAAGCGGATCTGCTCCCGCAGGTGAAACCACGCGCTCTTCGTCGGGATGCCGAGTGCCGTCAACGTCCATGGCGCGAGCTGCATCGAAACGTCGCCCTCGATATCGTAGAAACGGTTCACTTCGAGAACGCAGCCCGCGTCGCTGCGTGAGCGTCCTTCGATGCCTGATGCGCTTCGCCGCGAGTCGCGTAGCCGCTTCTCGAGTTCTCGTGCACGATTGCTGCATCTCTGTGCGCCTTCGCCGCAGGAGCAAGCGCGGTCCTGCGCTGCATATCTTTCGCTGCGGCTGCCCCCTTACCACTGCCTTTCTGCAGCATGGCGTTCGCCGCCTTGTGGTGATACACGGTGGCAGCCCGGTGCTCGGCCGCGGTCTTCGCGGTCTCCGCCGCTTTACCCTCTGCGCTCCCGCCACCCCATCTTCCGTTCGGTTCGCGCGCCTGATCCTCCGAGTAGAACCTCTCGTTGATGGCCGCCGCAACCGTCTCGGCCAACTCCTGCGTGACAGCGACGGCCTCATCCACGAAAAAGGTCTGCGGGATCTGCAAGCCGAGTTCTTTCGCGCGCTTCCTGACGTGCGCCTTCGCCTTCTCGGGATCCTTCGCGCGACCGACGGAGTGTCGTGCGTTCATTAGGTCGGTTCGGTTGTGGATCGGGAAGGAGCCGTCTTCCATGGCAGCGCCGCTATCGGCAGCGTCCTCGCGCTGACCCTCCGTGAAGTCCCTGAACTGGTGCGCGACGGCTGCGGCGACGTCGTTCACTACGATGTCTGCACCGAATGCCGCCGTGCCGAGTGCCTTGATCGACTTGGAACTGGTCCCTATCACCTTCCGTGTTTTCTCGTGCGCAGCGTGCGAGGCGGCCTGTGCCTTTTGGCTCGCGTTGTTATGGGCGGATGGGCTGTCTGCGCGCGGCGCTCCGTTCAGACTGCCGCCGGACCCCCATCGCCCATTCGCCTCCCGAGGCTGGTCTTCGCTGTAGAACTTCTTCGTCGCCTCGACGATCGCATTTCTCAGCTCCTCGCTCATGACGTGGCTCCTTTATTCAGCTTCTCCTCGACCATCTTCAAGACGATGGCGTGCTGCGCCTTGAGCCTCGCTCGTACACGCGCGGCGGCCTGCGTCTGCGCCTGCCGGAACGCTTCGTCCTTGACCGGAATCCGCGTCGAGACGGCCAGTTGTATCGGCTGATTATCGTGGGCGAGCGCGCTGGCTGCATGGGCGAGCGCGGCAGCGCGGGGATCGCCGTCGTGGTAGGCGGCGAGGTCGTGCGCGGCAGCGGCTTTCTCGTGAAGAGACGCCTTCCCGTGGTCGCCTTCGGCTGTGGCTGCCTCCGCTTTGTCGCGGTGGTAGCCGGCGCTGCGCGTGTGGGGAGCCCACTGAGCGCCCTGAGCGCGTGGCTGGTGCTCCGTCATGAAGCTCTCGGCCTCTTCTGCGCCGTAGGTGCCTCGAGGTCCGAACTCGCCGGAATGCGCCTGCGCGGAGAGCCCGCGCGCGAACGCCGCCTGCTTCTTATCGCTTCCCGGCGTCGCCGCGATTCGATGGGCGCCGGCTGCGAGCGTATGGAGGTTGCCGCGCGTGTTGTCGTGCTTGGCGTAGGCGCGCTTCGCCTCCGACGCGTGGTGGGCGGCGGCGGCGGTGTGCTGCTCTTTCGTCTTCGCTGATTCGGCGTTTCCGGAACCTTCGAAGCGACCCTTGTCGTCACGTGGCTGATCCTCCGAGTAGAACCTCTCAGATGCGTCCGCAAAATCTGCGAGCTGCTCGCTCACAACCGCGACCGCGAGCTGTGTCGCTCCTGGAAGCCGCGACTCCAGTGCTTCGGCGTCGTAGGCATCCCGGTGCGTGACCGTTACGTCGTGCTTGTCGGCGCGCAACTCCTCGCCCAGGCGCTCGGCCACGTAGACGCTTCGATGGCGTCCGTGGTTGCAGCCGATCGCGACGTTGCATTCCGGGGAGCCGTTGAGCTGCGCTGCCGAGATCGCGCGCTGAACTGCCGTCTTGACGCCGCCCATGATGACGCCGGTCCTGGGGTGATCTTCGATCACCTTGGCGATCGCCGGATCCAGCCCGGTCCTCTCGCTGTTCGGGAAATGACTCGTCGCCGGGTCATAGCCGGCGGGCGACATTGAGCGCACATCGACCAGCGCGTCCGCTTCCGGAGGCTCGCCGTTGTCGTAGCCGAAGGACGTGATGTTGACGCGCGGCCGCTCGGCACTCGCCGCGACGGAAAACCGTTGACGCTTCGCGAGGATCTCCTGACGACGCGCCTTCTTACGAAGCCCGCTGCGTGCCGGCTCGCCTGTCGGTCCCATCGGCACCCCCATCTTCACCTTCGCCTTCGGCACCGCGCCCCTCGGTCCGGGCTGTGGTGCGGCCTTCCCTTGCGCGCCGGCTGCGGTCTTGCCGGGAAGCTGCTTCGGCTGCTTCGCCGTGGAAGTGGCTGGCACTCCTTGTCCGGCCGGAAGCTGTCTGGCCGTTCCGGGCGCCTGAGCAGACTCGCCGGGTGCGGCAGGCGGCACGATCGATTCCGTCACAGGGGGCGCAGGTGGCTCCTCGCCCTTGACGTTTCCGGCCATGGTGACGTCGCCGTCGTTCGCGATCTCCATGCCGCAGCGCGTGGCGATGTCCACGGCGTCGATGACGCCAGCGCAGCCCGCCTTCTGGAGATTCATGGCGACCGTCGAAAGCTGCGTCGCGTCGTCGCGCTCGATCATCCGCGTCATCAGGTGCGGCGTGGAGGTGTCCGCCCACTGCGCGCCGAAGTTCCTTTTGACGTACAGAGTCAGCGGCCCGTCCTCGAAGTCGTCGTCGAACTCGGTCGAGCGCGCGTTGATCAAATCCTTCGCCATCTCGGTCGCTGACTCTGAGGAGGTCCTCGAGCCGGCGCCTACCTGCACGCCTGACGCCTGCGAGTGCCCGAGGATCAACTGATCGTAGGTGCGCACACACCACTCGATCGCAGCCTCGTAGGGGTCGATGCCGCGGCCGGTCGGGATCTGGAGCAGCTCGGCCTTGATCGTGTCCGGCACTGCGGCCCAGCCAGCCGAGCCCAGCATCGCCGCGACGGCTTCGGCCGTCTTCTTTCCTTCGGGCGAGCCGGTCTTGTACGTGACGACGCGAGGCGGGAGACCGTAGATCTCCATGCGCTTCGCGCGCCACCTGACGATGTACTGGTGGATCGCCCACGGAATCAGGCACTGGCTGAGTAGGCCGCGCTGGTCGAGCGGCTCGACGTCAGCGCCAGTCTCTGCCCAGAAGAGCTGACCTTTCGCGACGAGGTCTTCCACCGGGACGCCGTCCCAGGAGGTCGGCTGCGGCAGGAATAGGAACTTCCTCGTGGAGGGGTCGAGCCGAAAGCGCCGCGACGGAATCGGTCGCACGTCGACCACGCGCTCGAATCGCCCTGCAATACCACGCGGTTCTACGACCACCTGCATCGCCTGAAAGCCGTAAAGGAACTTCGTGCTGTGATGACTCTTCATCGTCGGGAGCCACTTGCCCCACGATTCCTCGCAGACGTCCCGGATCAGCCGCGCCGCCTGAGCTTCGTTCTCCTTGGCTTCGTCATCGTCGAAATCCTCCGGCGTCGCGTGCCAGGAGCTCTGCGTGTTCTTCATCGCCATCCGCATCTTCGAGATCTGAGGTGCGGGCCCCAGGCGACTCATCTCGTCGTAGAGGGCGTGCAGAAAGCGGCAGTCGCCATAGCGGGCGCGACGTCGCAGGTCGATGATGTCGTCAGGCTTGAACTCGGCGCCCAGGACGAGCAGGTTCTGGAGGTTGAGGTCGGTCTGGAACTTCTTCAGCGCCTCGTCTTCGGCAGGAGTCGACCCTGTTTTCGCAGCTGTGCCTTCTGGCGTTCCCTTGCCGAACTTCGGTAGCACGCCTTTGATGGTGTCCAACAGGCTCATGCGATGCCTCCGAGCTCATCGAGCGCCTTGCGAGCCTTGCGATAGCCCGTCGCGGCGCCCCACTCGTCAATCGCGACGTGGTCGGCCATCTGGTCGGCCAGCTTCAGGGCGTTCCCCATCAGCCGCACCCGCTCTGCGTGGTCGGCGACGGATTCGCTCCTCACAACAAGGTCGAGCGAGAGCGGCGAGTGGTCCCGGCGCCGTACGAGGCGGTGTGCCGTCATGCTCGCATCGCGGTCGACGGTGGTGACTACTGCGTCCATCCACGCGTTGCCGGAGAGGGAGATGACGAGGCTCTGGATGTTCGTGACGTTCTCGCCCGTGTCAACGTCCCTGATGCAGCCGGGACTAAGCGAGATCGAATGCGCCGCGAACCGACCGTGCTCAGGGGGCCTTCCCGTGAAGTGCAGACGCATGCCGGAGCGATAGGGGACTCCCTTGACCGGCTCGGCGGGCGGAGGCGAAGGCCAGGACTTGCCAGTGATCCCGCCGTCCTGTTTCTTCGCGAAGACTTCGACACCGAGCTTCGGGAGCAGGCCGCCGGTCAGGAACGCGATGGTGCTGGCGACCAGGGTGCGACGATTCATGGGGCGCCTCCGTAGACGAGAATGACGAACGGTTGCTCCTCGATGTCCTCGGCGCACTTCAGAACCTTCTGTCGCACCGGGCAGAAGAAGTACTCGCCGACCTCGGGCCTGCGGATTCCAACCGGCGTATAGCCCTCTGCGATGACCCAGGAAGGCAGGCCGTTCGCAGCACGTAGCTGATCGCTGAGGCGAACCTCTGCCGTGTGCGACGGCGCGCTCTGAATCGGCGCCCGGCGACGGAACGGCAGAACGCTCACGACGGTGGGACGCCTTCGTCGACAGCGATCGGCATGAGCCATTCGGTCGGCTTCAAGCACACGCCGCATGTCGGAAGGATGTCAGCGACGGCGTGGTACTGCTTCCCGCATGCCGAGCAAAAGGCGACGCGCAACGCCGCTTTATCTTCGACAGGGGCGACGCCCTCGGGCGTGACCACTTCCAGCCTGACCCCGTCGGCCTGCGGCGTGAGCTTGATGCGACCGTCGATATTGAGAGCTGCCCTCGGAATCGTTACGACGCCGCCGTGCAGGACGATCAGCGCGGCGCAGGCCGCCGTGTAGAAGTCGAGCTGCGCCGTCAGCGCGTAGATCTTCCGCTGCGAGGCGGAAGCGTTTCCGTTGCCGGGGATGATGAGGCTCATCGGAGCACGCTCGCTAGCAGCGCGCACAGCCCGACGATGGTCAGGATCAGCACGATGATGCCGGGCCACGTGAAGTCACGCGGCTGCGTCAGGCGTTCGAGGATCTTGTCGATCCAGTTCATACCGTTCGCCGCAGTTCTTGGTTCGAGATCATCGCGCGGGCGCGCGTCAGCGAGCGGTCCAGCGCTTCGACTCGACGCTCCAGCTCGCGAAGCGTCGCCGTTGCTTCCTCGGTGCCTTCGACGCGGAGATGAATAACGACCTCGTCTTTGCCGCTCGGAATCAGGTCGGCCTGAACGCCGACGCCCATCGTGCCTGGGGCGAAGGCATCGTACTGCCCGGCAACGAAGGGCTTGAGCACGGCGTCCCGGAAGCTCTCTTCCCACGTGGGCGGCGCTGCCTTCGCCTTCAACGCGACGAGCGTAGCTGCCGGCGCCGCGAAGAGGGTCGTGAAGAAACCGCGTCGATTCATGAACCCACCAGCTTTCCGTCAGGCCACGTGAACTCGGCTACCGGACGATGGCGCTGACAGGTCGCGCAGTACGTGCCGAGGTAGAACTTCGGATCGCGGGCGAACGTTTCGGAGAGCGCCGTGGTGCCCATCGTCGTCACCCTGCCGCAGATCCGATGCGTGTACGAGGTGCGGAGTGGACGAATGAATCCCTTTGCGCGTTCTTCCGGCGAAAGGACCAGGTAGACGTCGGCCTGTGGACGTGGCGTGTCGTCGTGACCGTGCGTAAGGCGCGGATCGGTTGGGTCCGTTGTCACGCCAGCGCCCTTGTCGTCGTGGTCGAGCTTCACCTTGCCGGAAATGATACGCCCGAACCGTTCAGACCAAGATCAACTCGGGTTGCCCCATCCGCTCGGCTCGGTGAACTGGTAGGGGCCTTCGCTCTTTCCGAAGGAGACGTCGTCCAGCGTCGTCGCGTGGTGCGCGACGTTACGCAGGGCCCACACGGCGAGTGAAAGCGACAGCACGGTGTCGTCGTCTCCGGTCGGAACGTACTGGATCTGGCGGCTGCCGGTGATCTTCCAGTCGAAGGAATCCATCTCGAGGCCGATCACTTCGGTCTTGTCCGTCTTCGGGATCGAGATGTCCTTGCGCTCGCAGGCGTTGATCAGCGTCTCGATCAGGACGTGGCGAGGCACCTTCGCTCCGTCGGCATCCTGCGTGACCGAGGAGCCGCTGGTGATGACGACCGGGAAGAAGGTGCTCGGAAGCAGGGCGAGTAGATCCTCGGCCACGGGGTCGCCGAGCCCGGTAGCGTCCGCAACCACCAACGACTGCCAGCGTTTCTGTGTGTCGCAGATCGTCTCCTTCTGCGAAGTCCACGACCGTCCGTGGAAGCGCTGGAAGTCGACCACCTGCCCGGTGTCGCGCCGGAGAGTTGTCAGCACGGTCCAGTTTCGTGTCTTCGCGAGGTCAACGCCTGTGACGTACCGGATGCGGTTCTGCGGTTCTTCGAGCTCGCCTCCCCAGGGGATCGGAGGGAAGACGCCGGCGCCCTCGTCCTGAATCTCCGCGAGGTAAAGCGCGCGGAAGATCTTCTCGGGCATGACGGAGCGCGCCTCTTCCACCTCGCCGAGGCCGACGAAAGGGCTGTCCGCTGTCGCGAGCGTGATCCATCCGTGTTCCGGCAGCGTGCCTGTACGCGCGCGGATGAGACCTTGACTGGACCAGTGGCGCCTCGGTCGATCGGTGTTGAAGGAGATCCGGATGCGCCCGCCTGTCGCCGTAACCGTAGAGCGGGCCGCGATGAACGTCGCTTCCGGCTGCCGCGACGCCTCGTCGATGATGACGAGGTCGTAGTTCTCGCCGTAGAGAAGATCGGGGTGCTCGCCGGAGTAGCCGAAGTGACAGCAGCCGCCGTTCGTGAACTCGACTCGAAGCTCGGACTCGTTGATGTAGACGAGCCGCTTGCGAGCTGCGCGGCGCAGGGCAGCGGCGACGATCTCGAAAGCTCCACGCGAACGGCGCAGCCACGAGCTGCACCAGGCGACCCTTTTACCCGACGCCCCCGTCTCCATCGCCACTTGGATCAGGGCGAACGTCTTCCCGGTTTTCGTTCCCGCCCCCACCCACAAGAAGCGTTTCGGGTGTCTGACGATCGCCTCCTGCGGCCACGAGAAGCGCGGCCGAGAAATCACCAGCGTAGGTCGTGGGTCCGAGGTGCCCGCCAGCCGTGGTGCGGATAGCGACGATGAACGTGGCGTCATCGGTAACAGCCTGCCTCTCCAGCCCGAGCAGTCGAGCGATACGATCGTGGCATTGTAGGCGGATCTCCAAGAAGCGCTCGTTCCCTTCGCGCGGATTCATCTCCGTGCTCTGAATCTGCTTCTGCACTGGAACGAGCGCCGCCACGCCGAGAGAAACGCTGGTGAACCGCGCACGGTGCTCGGGCTTCTTCGAAGCCTCCCACGCAGCCGCGGCTTCCTGGTCGACGTGCATGAGGACCTGGATCTGGTGTCCGATGAAGGTGTCGAGCGAATCCTTGATCTTGTCGCGCCAGAAGTTCGCCGCCTCGTCGAGCCAGTTGTGGATCGTGACGTGGCTTACCCCGAGCTGCGCTCCGATAGCACGAAGAGCGAGCCCCTGTTGACGAAGCTCCACGGCTTCGTACCAGCGCATCGTTTCGATCTGCGGCTCGAGAGGAATGTTCGGCGCGCTGGACGAGCGCTTGTTCTCGCTCTTCTTCGGCCGCCGGTTGATTACATGCGCGCGCATGGTAAGACTCTGGATGGGAAAGCAGCCACGTTTTGAGTCTACGCCTTCCCTGCACTCGTCAAGCGGCGCCCCTCCCGTGGATCAGGGCGAAGAACTCGGCGCGAGCTGCGGCGCCGGCGGTTGCGGTCTGCTCGTTTACCTGTGGGCCCGGTCGGAAGAGGCCGCGAACGTCCGAAGTGATCATTCTGGCGTCGGGTTTCGCTACTCCACGTACGGTCATGCAGGCATGACTGGCTTCGATCATCACACCGACCGCGAGAGGCTTCAGGGTCTTCTCGATGGCGTCGGCGATCTGCTTTGTCATGCGCTCCTGAATCTGGAAGCGTCGCGCGAAGCAGTCGACGAGGCGAGCGAGCTTGGAGAGGCCGACGACTCGCTCGACCGGGACATAGCCGATGTGCGCCTTTCCGATGATGGGGAGCAGGTGGTGCTCGCAGATCGAAACGAACGGAATGTCTTTCAGCAGAACGAGTTGATCGTATCCGCCGCCCTCGAAGCTGGTGGAGAGGATGGCTTCGGGATCGTCGTCGTAACCTCGGGTCAGCTCCTTCATCGCCTTGACCCATCGGTGCGGGGTTTCCTTGAGGCCGTCGCTCTGGATGTCGAAGCCGAGGTGCTCGAGAACGCGGCCGATGGCGCTCTCGGCTTCGCCGTTGTCGGCTTCGCCGTGCCTTACCGGACGGACCAGCTTTTGTGCTGCTGTACCGAGAGTCTCCATGTGGGATTCTCCTTCACGAGAGCGATGCAGGCCGCGAGTGTAGCGCGGTCGACTCCGTGATCCGTGAAGGCGGGCGAGATGAGGTAGTACAGGGCCGCGGCGCTCGGTTTCGGGATGCCTTGCCCGACGTGGCGGACGTACTTGATCTCGTTGCAGTACTTGACCTTGACGGCGTGCTCGGCGACCTTCGGGCTGAGCGTGACCCAGTCCAGTCCCAGTCCTTGAGGGTCGATGGTGCCGTTCGTCTCGCAGCAGATCGGCCAGAAGCCGGCCGTCTGGAAAAGCTTCACCAGCTCCACCGTCACCTGAAGCAGCGGCTCGCCCCCCGTAAGGATCACGCCGACCGCCTTGTCGGGCTTCGCCACCAGCTCGAGACAGGCTCTTACCAGCTCGTCCGGCGCCATGGTCCGTCCTGAGGCGAATTCGGTGTCGCAGACGGGTTGATTCTCTGTGTCTTCTCCGCCCTTCGGGCCATCGCAGCGCAGGTTGCATCCCGTGAACCTGACGAACACATTCGCGGTTCCTGCTCTTACTCCCTCGCCCTGAATGCTGTAGAAGATCTCATTTACGCGCACGCGTACCTCCCGTGCTTGTAGTTCCAGTGCCGCGTGCCCTTCGGCACCACGCCGGCGGCCACCGCGTCGTCGATATTGTTCTGCCTCGTGCCGACGTACAGGTGAGCCGGGTTGCAGCACAGCCGTACGCCGCAGCTATGGCAGCCCTCCTTGCCGGCAGGGACAGGACGGCCATCGAGCAGCAGGGCAACAACGTGCGAGCGCGTCGGCAGATAGCGGCGCGGGTTCTCGCAGACGACCACGACGATCGAGCCGTAGCCCATGGACTTGCCGCCTAGCCACGGCCAGCACTCGTCTGGTGCGCCCTTCCTGACCTTCGACCAGAAGCGTTCCGTCAGGGGCTTCAGCGCACGCGGCTTACGATAACCGCTCGCCGGGCTACCCCTCAAGGCCTGTACTCGGCGCACGTCTTCGCCGTCTCCCGGACGCGGACGGCCGAGAGCTGTGGGAAGGCGGACCACCAGCAGTCGAAGAGGAACTTCGCGATCAGCTCGGCGCTCGGCTGCATCGGTGCCAGCACTTCGGTCAGGTCCCGGTGATCGAGCGTCTCGTCGATCCACTTTTTGATCGGGTCCAGCTCCCGGTAGTCCTTGACGAAGCCGACCGCATTCAGCTCTGCACTTTCCAGCTCGAACTCCACCTCGTAGTTGTGGCCGTGGTTCCGACCGCAGGGATGATCGGCAGCCAGGCCGCTGAGACGATGGGCCGCGCTGAACTGGAAAGCCTTGTTGATTCGGTAGATCACTTTCGCACCTCCTCGGTGATAACTGCGCCGCATTCTCCGTCTTCGAAGACTCCGACGCTCATGAATCGATCCGGCCATTTCTTACGCAGCGCGTTGAGCAGGTTCTCGGCAGCCATCTCGCAGGACCACGTGTCCATGACGATGAAGTGGTCCTGGCAGAAGTCGAGCAGGTCATGGAACTCGATCTCTCGGTCGTTGTTCGTCAACTCGACGCCGGCCTCGACGTGAAACAGGTGACGATGAGGGTTTGCCAGATAGCGACGGGCGGTCGAAGCGTGATCCCACCGATGGAATCCGGCCTTGGTGAAGCGGACGACGGCTTTCGTTCTGGTGTCGATGACGTCGGTCATGCGAGTCCTTCCTCGGCTAGCCGCGCCATGTGGTGCCGCCAGCCTTCGCTGATGAAGTGGTATTCGTGTCCGAGCGCGAGAACGGAATGGCTCCAGTCGCCGTTGAACTTGAACGCCTCGGTCTTCTCACCGACGTTGTACAGGAACGACTGATCCATCGCGCCGCACGTCTTCATGTCCGCCTTCGGGTGCCACGCGCCCCACCTGACACCGTGAAGCCAGGTCGACGCATCGGCGCTGTCGAACGGGAACGAGAGCAGGTTCGGAGTCGGGCTGACACCGAGGGCGTGGATCCAGAGCTCCGGGTAGGCGCGCTTGCGGGACGAGATCGTTGCCATGATCCGCCTGCGGACGGCGGGGCTCGCCTGCACGAGGTTGCCGATGCAGATGCGGTCGTACCCCTTCGCCAGTTCGTCAAAGTAGTCCCATCCATCGTTGATCGGATGGTAGACGGGGATCGGTCGTAGGCCCATCTCCTCCAGCTTCGCCCGCGTCTTGATCTTGTTCTCCCGACCGCCCTGGTCAAGCTCGATGTAGCCCCATGAGCGGTCACCGTAGAGACGAACCGCTTCCACGTACCTCCGAAGTAGGTCGTCGAAGCCGTCAATTAGATCCGGCGCGAGAGCCAGCGCCTCGTCCATCGTCGTGCCGTGGGCGCGCATGTGCTCGTTCGTCAGGTTGAAGATTCCTGAGTCGAGGAAGACCCGGTGCCCGGCGTTCAGCCAGCTCTCGACGATGTCGTGGGCCGTGTTGCCGGATCTGGCGGTTCCTCGGTTGCTTTGAAGCTCGTTGACCGCGACCAGTTTGTCCGAATGCGCGCGGCTGCTGATGTCGATGGTCGCCGGCACGCTGGCGAGAAAGATTATTCCTCTTTTCGATGGATCGAAGGTGCCGCCGGTTTTCTTCACGTTTTGACCACCGTGCCGAGCCCGTAGTGGCGCTCGTAGAGGTCCAGCATGACGGCGCAGCAGTACGTGTCCGGCTGAACCATCACGAGCGGTTTTTCCTTCGCGTCGTTCGTTAGCGGCACGTACGGAGTCGGATACGGCACCAGCAGAGCTCCAGGCGTCAGAGCCTTCGCGTACTCCGGCCAGCCGGTGAAGACGTCGACGCAGAACAGCAGGTGAAGCGTACCGATCTTCCAGACGTCACCGCGCTTGACCTCGTGCTTCGGCTCCGGGATGACGACGTCGCCGAGGCTCTGAAGCGCCTTGGAGTCGCTCGGCCTGACCTCGTCGTCGTCCGTTTCCGGTGTGAGCGTGTTTTTCTCGAGCTGCGTGAACATCTGCTTGACCCATTCGCTGTCCGTGTGCACGCTTCCAAGAAGGCCCCTGAGGATCTCTTCGTCGCGGCCCGCCATCGCAGCGAGAGGATCGAGGCTGACGAGCAGCTTCTCGGCTTCCTCCTCCGTGACGTCAAGGACCAGCACGGGCACGTCCATGTCGGGAGTCGTTTCTGCGCGTAGGTGGCCGTCAATGAGCATCAGGCCCTCGGGAGTCTCGCGGGTGAGGAGGGCGTCGGCGTACCCGATCTCACCGAGTAGCCCACGGAGCGCGTTTGCCTGCATGGCCGGATGCCTTCTCCAATTCTTCGGGTGTGGAATCAAAGTGGAAGCGCGCACCATGCGCAGTTCCTTTACGCGATTCCTGATCGCGCCGGAAGCCGCAGTCGACTCGTCAATCAGCGGTGCGGGTTTCGATTTCGGTTTCGCCATTCGTTTTCTCCGTGCCCTTTCCGTGAGCCTATACCGGCAGCGCAGCGAGGGCGGCGTGCCATTGACCGATCAGCTCAAATTCTTCCTTGAGAAAATCCTTATCTTTTGCCGGGTCGTATCGTCGACCCTCTATCCATCCGAGCATCGTGAGCATGGCGGTGTGTGGATGACGGGCCCGCCATTCGGCGATCACCACGAGTTCGGCGGCCGTGAGATCCTGCTCTTGAATGGTTGGCCTCTCGCGGTAGAGAGACCACAACGCGCGGACGAGATCCCGATGCTTCGTACAGCCGCTGCATTGCTCGGATCGAGTCTCACCTTTGGCCGGCACGGCGCAGGAGCAGCCACACACACGACATGGTCCCGCCGAGTAGTTCATGCGACTGCCGAAGCGTAGATCGTTACAGGCCACGCACGCCGGCGGTTCGGTGTACGGATTATCGAAAAGCGGTTTCCAGTTTTGATTCAATGTTTCGTCTCCGTCTGCTTTTTTCTTTTTTCTTCAAGCACTTCATTTAGGATTCGATCATCTTCGATCTCTGCCTCCCGCCGTCGCGTCGAAGCGTCACGGTTTTTCTGAATCTGTTCGGCCTCTCCTTCGGTATCCAGGTCACGTTGATTTTTATGGATGACGACTCGTTGTTCGCCGTTTTTCGGCTTCACCGTCCAGCTCTCTCGGTGTGCCCGGCACGCGGCGAGGCGCCAGTCTTTCATCGGCGACTTACCGACCACCCATCCCTTCGATCCGTAGAACTCGAAGAAGGCGATCGTGCTCCAGTCAGCCTTCGTCCATCCTTTCGACACCGCGTAGTCCGAGATCTCTTTTTTTGTTGGAGCCACAAAACGACTCGGACGCGAAGCGTCCACATTCTCCTCGGTACTAGCTTCGTCATTACGTAGAAGAGAAGACTTAGTACTAGGGGACGGGACGGGTCGGGCTATCGTTTTGTCATCCGGTTTGCCATTTTGCCATGGAAGTGTCTGAGTAGACGGTGGTTCCGGGGACAGCGGTATTTCGTTTTGCCATCGCGCTGCGGCACCACGACGGCCCGCCACCGAACGCTTCGACGAGATTTCACGTTGACGTTTCTCGTACTCTTCGCGGGTCGGCTGGTAATTGTTGAAGTCGTGAATGACGAAGTCGCCCGGCTGGATCGCGACGTCCCATAAGCCAGCCGACACCAGCTCTGCCGCCAACGACTTCGCCGTCGGCATGCCGAGTGCAGCCGGTGGCACGCGATGGAGCGCCGTCACGGCGAGCATCTCGACGAGCAGACATCCGACGCGACCGTCGGTGAGAAAACGATTCGCGTAGCAGAGACCAGAGACGTATAAACGAAACGCCTCGTTCGATAGGCGCTGCACCTTCGGATGGTCAGTAAAATTCTCGTCCATACGAACCCACGGCACGGTGCTTCACCTCTGCCGTGGTTCATGGTGCTGTTTAGAAAAAGTGTTTTTCATCCCGCCACCGCCACCGCTTCAAGTGCCGGTGACGGGGGCGCTGTCTTACGTGATCGAGCGCGTGGACGCCGCGCCCTCTTCTTCTTCTTCGCGATGAGCCGCTCGACGACAGGGACGGTCACGCCGTAGTGCGAGGACAGCCACGTCAGTCGCTTGCCGGCGGCGGCATACCGCTTCATGGCACGGACGCGATCAGGCGACTGGCCGCTCGCCCTCGATGAAGGTGGATGTGTTGCACCGAGCGCGCAGGCTCGGTTGATCATTCGTGTTCTGGGCATTGCGGGGCCTCCGGGGAAAGGCATTTTGCCTCGGCGGACCGGGCACGGGTCAACAGAATTCTGAAAAAAGACTAGATCCTGTGTTTGCAGTCGTTTACGGCATGTAAAACCCACCAGTTTTACGGTGGAGCTTGTCTGTTTTACGAGGGGATAGGATGATGCTTTTTAGACGCCGAAGCCAACGAAGCCACTCGGCACTTTGACAATCAAACGCGACGGACACCGACTACGGCAGAAGCCGAAGGCGCCACGCGGCGCCGACAGCCCAGCCGGTTCGAGCGATCGAATCTACCGCCTGAACAGGCGGTACATCAGGCCCGCCACCGCGAGCGTTCCAGTTCGGAACGGCATCGAGAACAAGGTGGCTCTACTCCACGCAACGCGCATAGGAAAAGCGGACGCGGAGGACAGAAGGGGGATGGGAGGCACGGCGGATTACGGTGGACCGAAGATCGCCACAAGAACCGAACGGCCGACGCCTCGCAGCGACTGATGGCTCCGACATCGGATGCCAGCCGCAGGTCATACAGGTGCCAGCCCCCCGAGGAGTAATGCCCCCGGCCGTTCCGAACAAGTGGAAGTGCAGCCCGACTGCATGAGTAAACGATCACGCAAGCACAGGCAATCCGAACGACATCGACAAGAACCGAGAACCGAAAAACGAACCTGAACGTAAGTAGAGCCGCCCGTCTGAATAAGGAGGGGCGGCTTTGTCATGCGCTCACGGTGCATGAGAAAAGAGACCGCCATGGTCAACCGCTATCCCGCCCGCAACAACCAGTTCGTCGCTCTCTCCACCTCCTCACACGGAAGGCTGACGGTGGTGGAGCCACAGACCCCGACCGCCGAAAAGTTTCTCACCTGTCTCGGCTTCCGCCCCGGCGCCGTCGCCGTCGAGTACGGCGACCTCCGCGAGCTGCGCTACGCCGCCCGCGAAGCCGGCCTCTCGATCAACTAGGAAGGAAAGGAGCAGCCATGAACTACGCCTTCGAACACGACGGCAAGGGCTTCACGCCGAGCGGCGTGCTGGTCGCCGCCGTCGACATCACCAGACACAACGCGGAGCAGGAGGAGAATGACCTCGCGCGAATCAAGGCCGGCGTGCCGGTGGTGGTCTATCCGATTGACCTGCCGAACGACGCGAAGGATCTCGCCACCGCCGCCATGCCGTTCGTGAAGAACGTGACGCTGTGGACGGGCCTGAGCGTGGGCGTCATCGTCAGGCAGTCCACGTTCCGCAACCCGTTCGGCTTCCGCTCGACCATGACCGCCTACACGTGGCGCGACCACGACGGCCACCTCTGGCACGGCCGCGGCGCCGGCAACGGCATGTCACTGAACTCACGCCGCTCGAAAAAAAGCTCGTAGAACGGCCCGTCGATAGCGGCCGGTCTTCCTTCGATCAACCCGCTCGGTCAAGAGCATAACCGCCCCTAACAGGGCACGGAGAACATCATGACTTCCAAGCAGAACACCCCCGTCGTCCGCTCGTTCAACCGCGGCCTCCAGATCGCCTACACGCAGACCGGGACCCTGAAGTCCTACTCGGTCTTCGGCAAGACGAAGTTCGCCGTCCTCAAGCTGGACACCGGCAAGCTCGTCCGCATCGCCGACAACGAGAAGAAGCTCGGCGCGATCTACTCCCGCCGCGCCGCCCGCCTCGCCGCGAAGGCTTCCAGGAAGCACACCTCGAAGAAGGCCGCCTGACCGTAGGGTCGAGCCACTCGCTGCGAGCGGGTGGCTGCTCCGTGCCGTCAGACACAAGAAGGAGAACATCATGCTCACGGACCCAGATGATTCGATCGACGAGCTGACCGCCCCGACCGGAAACGCCAGCCCTGCGACAACGCGGCATCTTGCGTCGTTCCATCCCGACGCGGATCCGACCGGCGACATGGCGCGCGCCTTGAACGAGCCGCCCTCTCCCGTCTGCGTCGACTGCAAAGGGCCAGCGACCGTCTACCGCGACATCGGCCTTGGAATCTACTCGTGCGCGCCTTGCGAGGCCGCACACCGCTCAAGGAGGAATGCATGAGTCTCACACCGACGAACACCCTCGACGTCCCGACCATCATCCGCCGCACGCTCGCCGGCAAGGAAGTGGACACGACGGTCCGCCTCCGGTTCATCGGCCGATTCGTCGACTACTGCGTCCGCGTGACCAGCGGCGAGCTCTACTGGAGGTGACACGTGAGCGAACCCTGCAAGGCGGTGCCGCTGACCATCCCTGAGTACACAGCCTTCGGCCTGATCGCGCTCGACGACACGATGGTGCGACGGATTGTCCGGGCGCAGGTCGGCCCGGCCGTGCCAGAAGCGGAGGTTGTCCGCATCGCCTACGACACGTGCTGTGCGCTGGCCGTGGCGGTGCGCGGGCGCCACGGAAACTACCAGCTGGTCGGCACGTCCATCGCCGACGAGCACGCCATGATCATTCACGCGGCGCTTGCCGAGCTGAAAAAGGAAATGAAGGAGGCCGCCGACGGCTTCGCTCTGCCGGTGGACTTCGACAAGCTCCACGGCAAGCTCGCCGAAGTGATCGAGGACGAACTGGCGCCGTGCATCGTGTGCGGCGAACCGCTACCAGAGGGAGTTGACTGCGACCATCGCGGTCAGAAAGAGGAGGACCCGTGAAGAAACCCGCCCCGAAACCGCCCGCCAAGCCGAAGCCGAAGAGGACGAAGGCCGAGCGTCAAGCAGGGATGGTCGCGCGACAGACAGGGATGGCCGAGCGACTGCTCCAGGCCGCGGCTAAGACGCCCGGCACCGACCTGAAGGCGTTCGGTGAGAACCTCGACAAGGGCACCGCCTTGATCGAGAAGGCCGTCGCCGCGCTCGCGCACGACCCCTCGCCGGAAGAGCTGGCGGCGTGGAAGGCTGAGCAGGAGGGCAAGCTGAACCCCGTCGTGGTGGTCCCGGTCGGCGTCAAGCTCGAGCCGATCGAGCGTCCGAAACCGCTGGCCGGTCAGATCTGGAGCACCGCCAGCCTGAAGAACGGGCCGCGCTTCATCTGGATTTGTGAGGTGCAGGATCGCGGCGAAGACCAGCGCGTCATAGCGGTCGAGATCACGAAGGCCGGCAAACGGATCGTCCGGGCCGACGGGACCGGCGCCACGCCCCTCGAACACAAGCCCGTCAAGGGCGAGATGGGCACCGAGTACTCATTCGAACCGACCCTGACCGACACCATCAAGGCGCCCGACCAGGGCGACGTCATCGCCGCAGAGGCGGCGAAGGAGAGCACCATGGCGAAGAAAGCGAAGAAGACCTCCACCTCCACGAAGCCGACCACGAAGCAGGGCGAGCCGATCCGCTCGATGAACCGTGGCCTGCAGATGCTCTATACGAAGCAGGGCACGTTCAGCGGCTACACGACCCGCGACGGGAAGAAGTACGCGATGCTGGTCCGGAAGGCCGCGAACGGCGACATCACCGTGCTGGTCGCCGACGAGGCGGAGAAGCTCGGGCGCGTCGGCCACGGCCGCGAGGCGTCGCCGAAGACGAAGACGGCGAAGGCTCCGAAGGCGAAGACCGCGAAGAAGGCGAAAGCGAAGAAGGCGAAGGCGAAGGCCGCGAAGCAGAACGGCAGCGAAAAAGCGGCGTAGAACAGCCCGTCAATAGTGCCTGACCGCAGGCTGGAACGGCCCGTTGAGAGCGGGCCGTTGTCACGTGCGATCACAAGCACGAGAGGAAGGAGAACCGCCATGTCCACACCAGAGCTGAAACGATACGTGGTCAACGTCAAGGCCGTGACGATCACTCGCGGCCAAGTCTGCGTCTCGGCAAGAAACCAGCGCGAGGCGAAGCGAATCGCCCGTGAGGTGGCCGATGACACCGAACGCGCCCTCCTCAACAAGGAAGAGGACCCGCAGCCATTCCACGTCTTCGGCATCGACCTCGCCGGCCCGAAGCACGACTGCAACCTCTTTTTCGACAATGAGTGACCTACTCGGACCGACCCCCTGTGACTCCTACGTGAACGGCTGTGCGGCTTGGACGCGCACGGCGAAGAACCACCACGCCGACGAGCGCACCGGCAAGCCGTGTTCCTGCGCCTTATCGATCGTGGTGCTGGTCCTCGACCAGTGGTCGTCGACTTCACCCGACCTGAAAGAGATGTCACTGGCCGACTTCGTCGTGCCCGTCGCCCTCTCCGGCAACGACGCCGAGGCGGCGGTGAAGATCTTCGGCGGCGAGCGCCGCCTCGCGCGCGTCTTCCTAGACGATCGGCCGTTCATCGGCACCGTCTGGATGCGCGACGACCCCGTGACCGGAAAGCTCGTCCTCTTCCGGGCTCTCTACGACTCGTCAGATTGAGGAGCACACCATGACCACCTACATCGCACTCTCGCCGCCGTGGCGCGCGCCGCCGAAGCCGAAGAAGGAACCGAAGCACGGCCTCGCCGACCGCTGGCGCATCGATTCAGAGCAGGGTTTGAACTGGAAGAAGGACAAGCCGAAGAAAAAGGAGAAACGTCATGGGCGCTGACCCGTTCGTTCAATTCGCGTTCGGTAAAGACGCGAAGGCCGCGTTCGCCGCTGCCGTAGAGCAGGCCGAGTACAGCTACGGTCACGCCGGATACACCGGCACCATAGCGGAGAAGGGCGAGTTCGTCCTGATCGACAAGTGCCTCAACGCCGATGTCGCGCGTGCACTGGCGGAGGAGATGTCCGACGACGATCGCGTCAGCGACAAGTGGGGACCCGCCGGCTGCATCGAGGTCGAAGAAGCGGTGTGTCCGAATCTCAGGCCACCGCAGAAGGGCGACCGCCTCTTCTGCTTCTTCGGCTGGGCCAGTTCGTAAAAGGAGGAACCATGGAAATCACCGCCCGCGAACTACTCACCCGTGCTCAGAAGGACATCCGGACGCTGTTCGCTTTCGTTGGCAGCGGCGTCAACCCAATCGCGGTCGGCCGCGCGTCCGACACGCTCGACTACCTCGACAAGTTTCTCGCCGCGCACAAACCCGGTGACACGGTGGCCGTAGAGCTCAAGCCGGACGACGCACGAGAGCTGCGCGAATACATCAAGGAAGTCGTGTTCGAAGTAGATGCGCACGGGGCGCGACGGTCAGCGGCGCGGCGTGGCGTCGATGACGAGAGCGATGAGAAGTGGGAGCGCACCGACGCCGCCCTCATGGACGCCCTTCTCGCCTACGACGGACCCGATGGAGAGGACGACCGGGTCTTCACCGACCCCTCGGGCAAGCCGCACTACGAACCGTGAAAGGGGGATGCTCATGGACTGGTTCAACGTAAACAAGGCCGGGCTCGCGAAGCTACTCGAAAAGCGCGGCAAGGCGTTCGCGGTATGTGAAGTTGTGGCGAACGCATGGGATACCGACGCCGCGCGGGTCGACGTCACGCTGGCGCCGGTTGACGGCACGCGCAGTGCCCGCGTGACGGTCGAAGATGACGACCCACGTGGCTTCGCCAACCTCACCGACTCGTTCACGCTCTTCGCCGAGTCTGTCCGCAAGGGCGACCCGCTCAAGCGTGGGCGTTTCAACCTCGGTGAGAAGCTCGTCCTCGCGCTCTGCACAGAAGCCGTCATCGCCTCGACGACCGGAACCGTGACGTTCAGCCCGAAAGGGCGGCGGCGCTCCTGCGTGAAGCGCGAGCGCGGGTCCGTGTTCACGGGAATCATCCCGATGACGAAAGCCGAGCAGGAGGCGGCCTTCTCGACGCTTCGCGCCATGCTGCCGCCTCACGGCATCATCACGACCGTCAACGGGGAGGCTTTGCCCGAGCGGACGCCCATCGCCACGGTCAAGGCGTTCCTCCAGACCGAGATCGCGGACGAGCACGGCATCATGCGTACCCGATGGCGCGACACGACCATTGCAATTCACGAGCCCCTACCGGGGGAGGCCGCGAGCGTCTATGAGATGGGGATTCCTGTCGTAGCGTCCGGTGACAAGTGGCACCTGGATGTCGGCCAGAAGCTTCCCGTCGGCTTCGACCGCGACAACCTGCCGTCGTGGTACATGAGGGCGCTGCGCGTGGCTGTCTTGAATGCGACGGCCGAGAAGCTCACGAAGGACGACGCGAATGCCGCGTGGGTGCGGGACGCCGGGACCACCAGTGATGCGACCGACGCGGCGACGCGGCGCATCATGGACCTACGTTTCGGGGAACGGCGCGTCATCTACGACCCGTCCGACCCCGAGGCGAATGCCCTCGCGGTGACGAAAGGTTACACGGTCGTCCACGGCGGGATGCTCAACGCGGGCGAGTGGGACAACGTGCGTCGCTCCGGCGCGGCCCTACCGGCTGGTCAAGTCACGCCGTCGCCGAAACCGTTCTCGCCGGACGGCTCCCCGCTCAAGGTGCTTGACGAGGCCGACTGGACGTCGGGCATGGATAGAGCCACCGAATCGATCCGCGACATTGCGCGCGAGCTACTCAAGACGGAATGCGCGGTCACGATCGCGAACGATCCGGGCTGGCACTTCCGCGCGGCCTACGGTAAGAACTCACTCACGCTCAACCTCAACCGGCTCGGCTACTCGTGGTTCGACGACTGGCCGCACGCCGATGGCATTCAACTCCTCATCCACGAGTTTGCCCATCACTACGAACCGAACCACCTGAGTGACGAGTACCACGAAACGCTCTGCCGCCTCGGGGCGGAGTTCACTGTCCTCGCTGCTCACCGCGCGGGTCTATTCCGCTTCTCACAAAAGGAGACGCCATGAGGGCCGCTGTTTTCCCCGTCTCGCCGCTCCACCTCGCCCCGGCGAAGTCGGGCCGGTTCGCCATCGAGCACGACACCTATCCACCTGGGCACGTGTTCAACCTCGTGTCCAGTCGCGAGGCGCTCCTAACCGGCCAGCCCTCGCAGTCCGTCTGCGCCGGTAAGCCCGTGACAATTCACCGGCTCGTTGAGAACGGCAGCACCGGATGTCTGATGAGCGACGTGCCGATCGAGCTGCGACAGATGAAGGAGTTCGCGCGCGGAGCTCGCGGCAATGTCCTGATCGGCGGCCTCGGACTCGGCGTCATCACGCGGATGGTCGCGGCGCGGCCGAGCGTGAAGTCCGTCACGGTGGTTGAGCTGGAACCCGACGTCATCAACCTCTGCGGCGACGGCCTCGGGCCGAAAGTCCGTGTCGTGCAGGCTGACCTTTTCGACTACCTCGCCTCGCCAAAGCTCCGGTGGGGCTTTGATACGGCCTTCCTCGACACATGGTCGGGAACGAGCGAGATGACGTGGGCCGAAATCGTGGCACCGCTGCGTCGCATCATCCGCAACCGTTTCGGCAGGCGCACCGTGAAGTGTTGGGCCGAGGACCAAATGATCGGCCAGATGGTCCGCTCACTGAGCCACGGGAGCGGCCGTCCGCTTGATGCGTTCACGTGGTCGGCGGCGCACTACGCCTTCCGCGCTGCGACGATCTGGAAGTACCCGGCGGTCGACACGCCGGTGAGCACAAGAAGCGATACGTTCCTCAAGACCATCGCTGCTCGCGAGCAGATGGCAGAGAACGATCTCTTCTTCCGACACCTGCTGGCCGTGTTCTTGACGGAGGTCGGCAGCCGTCCGTGGGAGCAGCTTTTCGGTAAATACTGGACGAACGTCATTCACCGTGGTCAAAAAGAAGCGGGGCGGCCACCCGCCAAGATGACCGCCCCCTGAAGGAGAACCCGGAGAACCGTTTGGAGAGGATAGCAGAAATGAACTGCAAGAACTGCGGCGCGCTGCTGAAGGGCTCCCGCTGCTCGCTTTGCGGCACGATCGACACCCGCAAGCTAGCGAAGTGGCTCGCCACGCGCACGCCGGAGCAGCTTGAGGCATTGCGCCAAAAGAACGAGTACCTCGACTTCGCGATGCGCCGTGAATTCGGAAACTGGATCCACGATTACCGAGGTGGCGGGCTGCCACTGAACGATCTTCGCGCTCGCGACAACGGCACGGCGCGGTACGCATGGGCGATCCCCGATGAGAAGGCGCTGACGCTTCTGCTCGCTCTCGGACCGTTGATAGAACTCGGCGCCGGCTGCGGCTACTGGGCGTCGCTTCTGAAGGCGCGCGGTGGCGACATCGTCGCCTACGACAGGATCCCACCGACCGACAAGAGCCACTCGAACGGCTACTGCAAACGGACCGAGGACAAAGACAACCCGGTAATCGGCACGACCTTCATGCTGGTGAAAAAGGGCCAGGTGAAGCCGCTTCGTGAGCATCCGCACAGGACCCTGTTCCTCTGCTGGCCGCCTTATGGCGATCGCTTCGCCGCGACGGCGCTTCGCGTATACAAGGGCAGACGCTTCGCATTCGTCGGTGAGGGCGACGGCGGCTGCACGGCCGACGAGAACTTCTTCAAGCAGCTCGAGAACGAGTGGCAGGAGGAGACGACGCACAACATTCCGCAATGGTGGGCGATCCACGACTGCCTGACGATCTATCGAAGGAAAGAGGGAGGTGCATCTTGAGTTTGGTGTTCGTTGACTGCGAAGCGTATGGAGGCGCACCGAGCGTCGGGCGCCTAACGGAGTTCGGAGCCGTGACGTACCCGGCAAAGGTGACGTTCCATGGAGTGCTGCTCTCGACGCGCCCGTCGGCGGTGAACCCCGCCGTTCCTGAGCCGCTGATCAAGCAGAATCTCGCAGACCGGGAGTATCTCGCAGAGGCGGCGCCACTCTTCGAACGCTTCGACGCGTGGCTGCGCGAGCATGCGAAGGGCCGTCCGGTCTTCGTCTCGGACAACCCCGCGTTCGACTGGATGTGGATAAACGATCTGTTCTGGCGCACGCTCGGCCGCAACCCTTTCGGCCACTCAGCCCGTCGCATCTCCGACTTCTACGCGGGCCTGACCGGCGACTTCTACAACACGCAGCGGTGGAAGGGCCTTCGCGTCACGATTCACGACCACAATCCGGTTCATGACGCACTCGGAAACCTGGAGGCGTTCCAACGACTCCTCGACGGCGAGCGCTGAAAACGCTGGTCATCTACAGGCAGAGGGCCGTACGGTCCTCGTCTAACGACTCACCGGGCGCCGCGCCCTCTCGCGGCAGAAGGAGAACCGCCATGGCACACGAAATTGATCAGACCGTGAACGCGAGCGGAGCCGCCATCTACGCTCGCGAGGCCGCATGGCACGGCCTCGGCACTGTCCTCGACCACGCCTTCACGTCGGCCGAGGCGCTCGCGCTCGCCGGCCTCGACTTCACCGTGGAGAAGCGTCCGCTCTACACGACGTCGGGCGAGGCGAACGACTGGAGCCTGATCAAGCTCACGGAGTTCGTGACGACGGTCAGGACCGACACGAACATGCCGCTCGGCTGCGTCGGCCCGGAGTACCAGGTTCTCCAGAACCGCAACGCCTTCGCGGCGTTCGACGACATCCTGAAGGACCACGGCGCCGTCTACGAGACGGCTGGAAGCCTGCGCGGCGGCAAGAGGGTCTTCATCGCCGCGAAGCTGCCCGAGTCGTTCAAGGTCACGGGCGCGAAGGGCGACACGATCGAGGAGTACCTGATGATGTTCAACGCGCACGACGGCACCGGGGCGATCTGGGTCATTCCGACCAGCATCCGGCCTGTCTGCGCGAACACGGTCGGCGCCGCCCTCGGCTTCGGCTTCTCCATCGCGCACGCCAAGCTCGCGCAGGGGCGCGCGCTGAAGGTCAAGCACACGACGAACGTTGACGCGCGGCTCAAGCAGGCGAACAACGTCTTCGAGGCGGCGCACAAACGGACGCTCGCAGCGGTCGAGAACGCGAAGGTGCTCGCCGACATCCCGACCAGCGAGAGGATCGTCAAGGCCGCGCTGGACGCCGCTCTCGCGGAATTCGGTCCGGTGAACCCGGAGATGAAGGCGAATCAGGCGGCCAGCGGCCGGGTCGTCCTCGGCGCCATCCTCAAGGCGAAGGAGAAGTACGAGGAGAAGCGCGACGTGATCGGCAAGGCGATCCTCACGCAGATCGTCGGCGAGTATTCGCTCGTCGGAAAGAACTGCTGGGCCGTCTACAACGGCGTCACCGAGTACGCCGATCACGGACTCAAGTACAAGGGCGAGCGCGCCGCCGAGAACCGCTTCCAGTCGATCATCAGCGGCCGGGTGGACGACTTCAAGGGCGAGCTGATGAACGCCATCGTCTACGCCGCAGGAATGAAGGCGGCTGCCTGACACCAGCGTCACAAGATCGGAGTTAAGACAATGAGTGGTCACGGTCCCATCTTCAAACGGCGCACTGCCGTGCTTCGAGAACGCGCGGCATTCCTGCGCAAGCGGGCGAAGGAACAGGGCGGTCCGGACGCCCACGGGCGCTCGGTCGCTGAAGCCAGCGCGCTCGAATGGGCGCTCGTCGAACTAGAAAAGTTGAACGTAGAACAGCCCGTCAACATGACGAAGGAGGAGAAGAGGAAATGACTCATCACATGACCGCACCGCACCGGACGGAATGGGTTCTCCTGACGCCGGAGCTCGCCGAGCGCTGGCTCGAGACGAAGGCTCCGAACCGCCATGTCAACGAAAACCTCGTCATGGAGTACGCGCTTGTCATGGAAGCCGGCGGGTGGGAGGAGACGCACCAGGGTCTCGCCTTCGATGACAAGGGCCGACTCTGCGACGGCCAGCACCGGCTCAAAGCGTTGACGCTGGCGCGTAAGCCGATCAAGTTCCTCGTCACGCGCGGCCTGACCCAAGACGAGGTGCTCGCCCTCGATCGCGGTCGCATGCGCGACACGGCCGATTCGTTGACGATCTATCGCGGCGCAAGGGTCGACAAGCATGAGGTTGCGATCGCGAGTCGCGTCATTCACATCTCTCCGCACTACGCGACGAAGTCAGGCAAGACGCCCGGAGGGAGCTGGCGGCTGTCGACGGCCGATGTAGACCAGTTCCTTCGGTCGCACGCCACCGCGATGGCTCGTGCGGTCGAGCTGAAGCACCGCGCACACACCGTCGGCGTGACCTCGGCGATGATGGGCGCCCTGATCTTCAGGGCGTACTACCACCTGCCGACCAAGAGACTCGACGCCCTGATCGACGTGCTGGCAACCGGCCATTACGACGATAAGGACTCCGACTCGGCGGGTCTGCTCCTGCGCGAGCACGTGATGATCCGCGCCGAGGGCTACCGCGGCACGAACTTGATGGATCACTTCCGGATGGAGCGTGCGATCAAGGCGTTCTGGAAGGGCGAGAAGCTCGCGCGAATCTATCCGTCCACGGAAGAGCTGTTCCCGCTGCCGGAGGAACGCCGTGATGAGCAGACGAAGCTCCCGGCGGTCGTCCGCCGGATGGAAGCGGCTCGAGGCGCCCGTGCGGCGCATGGTCACGTCGTCCGCGAAGCGAAGCGCGTCGCCGTAGCGAGCTGAGCCGATGGCGGCCACGAAGGGACTGATCAGGGCATGGCTCGAGGAGGGCCAGACGAAGCAGATGGCGTACATGCTCGTCGTGTGCGACACGTTCGACCACGAGGACTACCCGGTCTATTGCTCGTCGCTCGACGACCTCAATCGCGACGCGCCGCGCCTGCACCACAGCGACATGCAGAAGGTGATGGAGTGCTACGACCTTTCGATGGACCTCGACATGCAGATGTCCGAGTCGCGCGCGTGGCACGGCTGGAAGCCGAGCCCGTGGAACGGCAACGAGCACCGCACGACCGGAATGCCCATGCCGACCGACTTCCACGCGGGCGGTATGGGCGAACGAGATTTCGTGGACGACGAAGGCAACTGGTGGATCGACCGAAGGGAACGTGAAGTGCGACTCCGCAAGCTCGGCCTGTCGTACGAGCCGATGACAGGGCTGATTCGGTCGCACGCACCAGTCGTTCCAATGGACCTGCTGTTTCCGGCGCGCGGGCCGTCTCCCGCGCAGAAGGAGAACCACATGACCGAAGAGACAACCGACGCGATGACCGCTGCCGATCGGAAGCCAGACGGCGCCCTGGGTCAAGTCAGGGACCTGGTGACGAAGCTGACCGCCGCGAAAGTGCTCGTGGCGGCACTCAAGCTCCAGATCACTCTCGTCAGGCACGAGCTGCGGGAAGCGCTGCGCGGCAAGCCGAAACGGAAGAAGACAACGAAGCAGAAGGCCGTCAAGAAGAGCGCGGCGAAGACGAGCGGTGGCCGGCGGCGCGGGCTGCCGGAGGTGAAGGTCGATCCGCTCAAGCCTGCGGAGTGAGCCATGTACGACCCGCTGAAGCTCGAAGAGATGCACGTCACGGTAGCCGTCAGCGATCGCACCTTCGGCACCGCGCGCTGCGTATTCGTTCACCTGTACGGTCAAGCCTTGCCGTACATCACCGCCATGCTGAAGCTCAGCCCGGCGGAAGCGGACGAGCTGGCGAAGCGGCTGACCGCGGGGGCCGTCGAGGCGCGCATCGTGCTGGATTCAACGATTGAAGAAGGAGTCCCGTCGTGAGAACCATGAACAAACGTAGGGTATATGGAGGAGGAACATCGATGAGATTTAGCCGGACTTTTCTGGCTTTTTTATGCTCTGCCGCCGTTGGGAGCATGGCGCTCTCTGCCACAATTCCGAATCACGTCCCGCTCGGAGAGGCCGACGACACGCTGACCTCTCCCAGCATGGTGACCCGTCAGGTTCTCCCGTTCGCTTCCCCGGCAGACAAGACGCTGTTCAAGGAGATCGTGCCGTGCCATCTTGTGGACACGCGGGCATTTATGCCGCTCCTGGTCCCGAATGAAGCGCGGAATTACGATTTCTACGGAATCATTCCCGAAAGCGACTGCTTCCATAAGATCCCTGAAACGGGCGTCGTCGCCCTCACTCTTCAAGTCACGAGCCTCAACGATGGCTTACAGACCGGGTTCCTAACTTTCTATGGTAGCGACTACGTTCCCAAGACTTACTCAGCCCTCCAAAACACTACCGCTTTTCTCTTCTATGACAGCGGGAACAAGGTAGTAGTCCAGGCGGGTACGGTCGAGATCAATTACGGGAGCAGATTCACGGTTCTAAACAGTGGTGGTTCGACTGATTTCACCATTGATATTCTCGGGTATCACCTGAATGACAGCCTAGCAGGGACTCGGGGGACTCCTGGAGTTACCGGAGCCGTTGGCCCCAAAGGTGACATTGGCTCGACTGGTCTCGTTGGTCTGACCGGGCTTACGGGCGTTCAGGGAATCGCCGGTCCCGTTGGGCCTATTGGTCTCACGGGTCCAATCGGTCTTACTGGTGCGGCTGGACCCATTGGTCTCACGGGTGCTGTTGGCGCTCAGGGGCCTAAGGGCGATATTGGATTGACCGGCACTACGGGTGTCGTTGGTCCGCAAGGTTCTATCGGTCTAACAGGATCTATTGGTCTTACCGGTCTCACGGGTGCTAGTGGTGCTCAGGGCGCTAATGGCGCTGATGGTAAGACGGGCTCTCAGGGAGCCAATGGAGCGCAGGGCGCTAACGGTGCTCAGGGTGTTAACGGTAAGGATGGAGCCACGGGCGCTCAGGGAGCCAACGGGGCGCAAGGCGCTACGGGTGCTCAGGGAGCCAATGGGGCGCAAGGCGCTACGGGTGCTGCTGGAGCTAACGGCGCCCAGGGAGCTAACGGCGCCCAGGGTACTAAGGGCGATACGGGTGCGGCCTCAACGGTAGCCGGACCTGCTGGCGCTCAGGGAATTCAAGGTCTTGGTGGTCCACAGGGTGGCCCCGGAGTCCCCGGTGCTGCCGGTCCCGTTGGTCCTCAGGGTCCGCAGGGGTTTACTGGCCCCACCGGTCCAGCCGGTTCCTGCTCGTGCCCGTGGACTTGTAGCAATGTTTGCGTCCCGGCATCGGCCCACCTCGATACCCGCTCTTCTCTATGGGCCAAATGTTCGGTCGTGCTCGGCGCAAACCCCGGCATTCTCAACTACGTCATTGATGGCACTCCGCAGGTCTACAGCCACGCCTGCGGTCGGCCCTGTGCTCCCGAGACCATCACCATCGACAAGGGCTCGACGTACTGCTTCATGTCCCTTCCTGACCCAGCGTAATGCTGGCCTGCAAGACGTTTGAAGTCCGCGACGCCGGGACCTTCATCCCGGCTGTCGGTATCCTCTGTGAGCCGCTTCTGATGCCGACGGGACACGAGATCCTTGATGCGAACGAGGCCGACTGCTTCCTCCTCCGCCGCGCAGGCTACGGCGAGACGCGATGCGTCATCTTCACCCGTCTCGACGGGCACCCCTCGAACATCGCACCGTATGACCCCTTTGAGTGGGGGCGCAGTCGCACGATGCGACTTGCTCACGAGTACGTCATCGAACATTGGGACGAGCTCGAGTCCGGTGCCGTCGTCGATGTCGGCTCGATGCTCGGCCTGAACGCGCCGAAGATGAGTGAACGCGTCGACGGCTACTGACACCAATGCGGTCCGCGAAAGGGCACTGAGACTCCCTTGAACCGCCGCAGATCTCTCCGGCCGGGGTGGGCGCGGCGCCCCGGCCATTCTTTCAAAGGAGGACCACCTTGAGTACTAACCGCTTTTTCAAAGCCACGCGATGCGACCGCTGCTCGACCGACATCGCGCGCAGCGGCTACACGATGTCCAAGTTCAACACCGAAACGATCTGCTTCGCCTGCAAGGATGAGGAGAAGCTGGCCCCCGGTTATCGCGCCGCCGACGATACCGAAACGAAAGCTGTGCTCGCCGGTGACTACAACTTCCGTGGCGTCGGCCTTTCGGCTGAGGACAGCGCGTTCCTCGTTGAGCGACGGAAGGCACGGCCATGATCTACGTCCGCCACCGCAATGGCTGGGCCGCGGACTCGGCAGACCGGCCTCAGCCGCCTCGCGTCTTCGAGCCTCTGAAGCCCGATCATCCCCTCGTCATCGAAGGGGTAGACGGCGGCTGTCCTGCCTGCCAGATGATGTTTCTCGCAGGAGACCGCACTGTGCTGGTCCCGCTCGGCCCCGGCGACGACAAGGAGGCGCAGGAGAAGGCGAAGGCCGGCCGCTTCTACAACGCCGTGGCCGTGGCAGTCCACGCCGCGTGTGCGGGAATCGAGCCATGAGTCCCGGCTACGCTGTGCTCGCATGGTTCCGTAAGCGGTGGATTCCGGCGTGGGAGCATGAGGCCGTACTCAATTCGCGTGCCACGAGCATCACGATGTACAACAAACTGCTTGCGGATTACGCCGCGACGGCGACGACACTCGCGAAGGAGACCGCCGCCCGGCTCGCCGCTGAAGAGGCGCTCGACGAGCAGATGAAGGCGTCGCGGTTTGTGCGCGGGAGAGTCGCAACGTACAGGACAGTCGACGGCCGAGGCCGCACCCTGCGGCTCGACGTCGTGATCGACGACCGCGTCCTCTTCGAAGCACGCGACACCCTGATGGTGCGCGAGGCGATCATTCACCAGGCGCTTTACAAAGTCGAACACGGGATACGCACGCTCGACTTCACGCTCGCCGTCGACCTGACGAAGGAGAAATCGCTATGAAGTATCCGCGTAACGACAGCGACTTTGACGAAGGAACGATTACCGACGTGCGGAAGTCGCCGCACGGATGGGACATCACACGCTCGAACGGTTGGAGTCTGTCCATCGATTCGTCGTCGCCCGTGAAACCGAAGATCGGGATGAAGGCCCGGTTCTATGGGGCCGGGATCGGTTGCGCCGTGCGCGGCGTGTTTCTCGACGGTGAGAAGGTTTTCTATCGCACCGCGATCGAGGAAAAAGAACATTTTGAAACTGAGATGTACGGTGTGGACGCCGCCGTATGGCTCGCGCGGTGGGACGCGGGGAAGACCGTCTGGTCGATCGAGATGGGCGGCCTCGGGCCAGGGTACGAGCAGTGCATTCACATCACCGCCGCCGAAATCCTCCGGCACCTGCTCGCGATGAAGTACGACGTGGCCGCATGGACGGCGCCTCCGGAAGCGGACGCTCAAGCGGCGTGGAAGCGCGACCACGATGCGATCGAAAAGAACGTGCTGGACGGCGCCGTCGTCAAGGCACTCGGACTCTCCGGGGCGCAATGGGGCGCGGCGATGAACCTTGCCGCGCGGATCTATCGCGTCGGCCCGCGCGTCGTGATGACGGATGAGCGTGTGAAAAATCGCCGCATCCAGGTCTCGCGTACGTTTCCGGGGTCAACGTCATGAAAGACAAACACACACGCGGACTATTCGACGTTGACGAGGAGCCTGCCGTTCTCCCTGCGGAAGAGGTCGCGGCGTTGCTCGGCCTGAAGAAGCCCGACCTGGAATTCCCGATGGCTCGAGCCTCCGATCCTGTCACGTCGCACGAAGCGGCCGACCGCGTGGCCACCGGCGGCATCGCCCACGGGCAGCGCGCGGCGATCCTGGAGAAGGTGCGCGAGCTGCCGGGATGCACCGCCTCCGAGATCGGCCGTGCGCTCGGACATGCCGGCAATCACGTCGCCTGTCGGCGGCTACCCGAGCTAGAGGAAAAGGAGCTGGTCAAGCGCGGCACCCCGCGTATCTGCAAGGTCACGGGCTTCCGCGCGGCGACGTGGTGGCAGCCATGAAGAAAGGAACCACATGAAGATCCCGCTCTGCGCTGACGGTCCCGACCCGCACCTGGAGCCTGATGCGATCACACAGACCTTCGGAGTACTGGCGATGCGAGGAGCCGGCAAGAGCAACCTCGCGGCCGTGATGGCCGAGGGCATGTTCGACGCCGGCCTGCCGTTCGTCGTCGTGGATCCGGTCGGCTCGTGGTTCGGACTACGGTCCGAGCTGGCTATCCCGATCTTCGGTGGGCGCCACGGTGACGTGCCACTGGAGAAGACGGGCGGCACGCTGATCGCCGACCTCGTGGTCGATCAGCGCCTGACCTGCATCCTCGATGTCTCGGAGATGTCAGAGGGCGACAAGACCCGATTCCTGATCGACTTCGCCGAGCGGCTCTATCACAAGAACACCGAACCGCTCCATCTGTTCCTCGAGGAGGCTGACGACTTCTGCCCGCAGCGCCCCTTCCGTGAGCAGGCGCGGCTCGTCCGCGCGTGGGAGAACGTGGTCCGCCGTGGACGGGCGCGTGGCCTCGGCATGACGATGATCACGCAGCGGTCGGCTGCCCTGAACAAGAACGTGTTGACCCAGGTGGAGACCCTGTTCGTTCTGCGCACCACGTCCCCGCAGGACCGCAAGGCGATCGAGGCGTGGGTGACGTACCACGGGCAGTCCGGCGAGCTGCTGAAGTCGCTGGCGGAGCTGGAAACCGGCGAAGCGTGGGTGTGGTCGCCGCAGTACCTGAAGACGCTGAAGCGGTTCCGTGTGCGCCAGCGCCGGACCTTCGACTCAGGTGCCACGCCGAAGGGTGGAGCCTCGCGGAAGCCGGCGACGCTGGCCGACGTGAACATCGCGGCCGTGGCGAAGGCGATGGCGCTCACCATCGAGCGGGCGAAGGCCGTGGACCCGCGCGAACTTCAGAAGACGATCCACGACCTACAGCGGGAGCTCGCCGCGACGAAGGGGGCCGTAAAGGAGAAGCGCGTCGAGGTGCCGGTGCTCGACAAGAAGACCGTCGAGCGTCTGGAGACGATGTTCCTTCAGCTCGCGAACTTCGGACGGAAATTCGAAGCTGTCGCTGACGACCTGCTTGCTACGGTGAGGAAAGCAGCAGCGCCAGATCCCGGCACGCACACGCACCACCTCCCGTTTGACGACCCCGCCGGTCTCCTCCTGCACCACCCGCCGCGCGGCACGATGAAGCTCGGGAACGTGACCATCAAGTCCGGAGACCTCACCGACACGCAGCGCCGTGTCCTGACGACCGTCGTCATGCTCAAGGAGCGCGGCATAAAGCGGAGCCGTATCGCCACGGCCCGGTGGATGGGAATTCATCCGAACGGTGGCCGCTACCTTCAGGATTGCGCGCGGCTGCGCGAGAAGGGCCTGCTCAACACGGTCGGCATGGATGCCACGCCCGACGGCGTGCTTCAGGCCGAAGGCTTCCAGACCGGAGAGCTGGCTGCCCTGAGTGCGATCGAGCAGAGCGACGGCGCCCGTCGGACGATGATGGAGGCAATCATCAAGGCGAAGTGCGGCCTGAAACGGACCGAGCTGGCCGAGCTGCTCGGAATACACCCGAACGGCGGCCGGTTCCTTCAGAACCTCGCCCGCCTCCGCGAGATGGAGCTGATCCCCGACCGTGGCGAGATCGTGGCGCTGGACGGGACCTTCCGATGAGCCAAGTACCTGATCGAGGACCCGAGCGTGGACCGAACTGCTACGACTGTATCCATCGTCGCGCAATTCCTGGTGATGCCCATTCGACATGCGTGAGCAGGGAGGCGAAGGTCAGAGGCCATTTCCACGGAATCCGTAAGGGCTGGTTTTTCTGGCCCCTGAATTTCGATCCGACGTGGCTTTTGTCCTGTAACGGATTCGAGCCGAAGGGCGCGCCCGGAGCGGAACCGAGAAAGGAGACCCCATGACGAGCAACGTGAGGACGTGGTGCCCTGACATCGAATCACAGGCGGTTAAGCCGTGACCGGGTCCTACAAGTCCCTTATGGCGGGCAACGCCAAGCACGCCGAAGACATGCGGATGCTGGCCGGAGAGTGGGTGAAGGGAACCGAGACAGTGAAGTCGTGGTGTCCTGACATCGAAGAGCAGGCTGCCGTGCAGGTCGAGAAGGTCGCGGCGTTGCCGTGGGTCGCGCACGTGGCCGTGATGCCGGATGCGCATTGGGGAATGGGCTGCACGGTCGGGACCGTCATCGGGATGCGCGATGCGCTCTCACCGGCTTCGGTCGGAGTGGACGTTGGCTGTCTCGTTGGAGAAACGAGGGTTCCACTCCTCAACGGCATGCAGGCGACCCTTGCAGAGTTGACCTCGCGCAGCGAGCCGTTCTGGATCTACTCGGTGGATGCCGATGGTCGCATCGCGCCCGGCCGAGCAATGTCACGTATGACGCGCAAGCAAGCCCCGCTGGTGCGGGTGGTCGTGTCCGGCGGCGAAGAAATCGTGTGCACACCCGACCACTTGTTCATGCTTGGAGACGGTAGCTACCGCGAGGCGAAGGATCTCTGGTCCAACGCCAGTCTCATGCCCTTTTATCGCCGCTGGCAGACCCGCGACGGATACGAGAGCGTGTCCACCGGGCACGGCTCGACTCGTCAAACTCACGTCCTCGTGTGGGAGGCGCTGAACGGTCCGGTCCCGCCGGGACACGTCGTGCATCACGAGAACCACGCCAACTTCGACAACCGACCGGAGAATTTCAAGCTCATGACTGCCGAGGCGCACTCGTCGCACCATCGGAAGACCGGGCACTCCTTTAAGAACGCCGACCCCGAGTTCCAAGAAAAGCGCATGGCCGGGATCAAGCGACGGTGGGCAGATCCGCTGAAGCGTGCTCAAGGAGTAGCCGTCGGCACGGCCAACATCGTCAAGTACATGGAAGAGCAGCCCGAGCATTACAAGGCAGCGGTAGCCGGTAACGGACAGCGTGGCGCGGAGTACCTGATCGCCTACGCGAAGAGCGCGAAGGGCCGTAAGAAAAGCCGCGAGATCGGGAAGACGTTCGGATTCGGCAAGTCCAACCACAAGGTTCTGTCCGTCACGCCGCTGGACTACGTCGCCGACGTGTACTGCCTGCAAGTCGAGGAGCACCACAACTTCGCGCTCGCGGCGGGCGTCTTCGTTCATAACTGCGGCATGACGGCGGCGCGGCTGCCGTTCAAGGCGGGCGACCTGCCCGACAACCTAGCGGCGCTGCGCCACTCCTTCGAGCGCAGCGTGCCGGTTGGCTTCAACCAGCACGCGGAACCGGCGTGGGCCGCGTGGGGCGATGCGCACGAGGGCGCGAAGGTCACGGACCTTATGCAGCGCGCGAGCGGGCTACGGCGCCCCACGGCTCACGGAACGCTGGAGAAGGCCGCCCGTCAGATCGGGACGCTCGGCGGCGGCAATCATTTTATCGAGCTGTCGCTGGACGAGGCTGACGGCGTGTGGCTCGTCCTCCACTCCGGCTCGCGGAACATCGGGAAGGAGCTGGCCGAGTTTCACATCGGCGTCGCGAAGAAGCTCATCCACAACGCGGAGCTTCCCGACAAGGATCTCGCCGTGTTTCTCGCGGGCACGCCTGAGATGGACGCCTACCGCCACGACCTGACGTGGGCGCAGGAGTTCGCGGCTCTCAACCGCGAGGCGATGCTGACGCTGCTGCTGAAGGACATCGGGTACGCGATTCCAGGCCATCATCGCTACGACGTGGCGGTGATCCGCTGCCACCACAACTACGTCGCCGAGGAGACGCACTTCGGTGAGCAGCTCTTCGTCACGCGCAAGGGTGCGATCTCGGCGCTGCCCGGTCAACCCGGCATCATCCCCGGCTCGGTCGGCTCGAGCACCTACATCGTGCGCGGCCTCGGCAACGCGAACTCCATGAACAGCGCCAGTCACGGTGCCGGGCGCCGCATGGGCCGGGGCGCGGCCAAGCGGACGTTCACGGTGGCTGATGTCCTGACACAGACGGCCGGTGTCGAGTGTCGCAAGGACGCCGAGATGATCGATGAGCTTCCCGGCGCGTACAAGGACATCGAAACCGTCATGAACAACCAGAAGGATCTCGTGGAAATAACCCACACGCTCAGGGCTGTCCTGTGCGTTAAGGGCTGACCGTAAACCGAAGGAAGAAGGAGGGCTTCATTATGGCTACGACCTACTCGTGTGATCGCTGCAAGGCGCCGATGGGCGCCGCGCCCGACGCCAATCTGATCGCGTCGATCGCCGGCGAACGTGTTCAGATAACGCTGACCGGCGAGGCACGCGACATCACAGCGCATCTCTGTAAAACGTGCTTTCTCGCGCTCAAGGACTGGCTGGCTCGCGTGGTGACGCCGGAAATCGGTCCGCATGTTCCGAAGGTGGTGATAGCGGAAATTATTCCGCCCGTGCCGAAGGGACCGCTGCCGACTCGTTGAAAAGAAACGGGGCTGACGGATGGACGCCGTCAGCCCCTCGACCCTGAACGTGCCCTCCCGGAAGAAGAGACAGGAGGGCTACCGATCCTACCACCCGAAGAAGGAGAACACGCCATGAGCCACTTCACTGTGCTCGTCATTACGAATGGAAAGAAGAACGTCGAGCAGCTCCTCGCTCCCTACGACGAAAACGGGGAGTGCTTCCGCGACGGCAAAGCCGATCTGCCGGCGTCGCGCTGGGACTGGTACGCCATCGGCGGGCGCTGGACCGGCATGTACAGCGACTACGAACCGTACCTCGACCCGAAGAACTGGAGCGTCTGTGACCTCTGCGGCGGGACCGGCTTCCGCAGCGACAAGAGTCCAAACATCGAGCGCCACGTCGAACAGGGGTACAAGGTCGTCAAGATGACAGCCGAGCGCCGCGCGGACCTTCTTCCTCACTTCCGCAAGTCTTTCGCGGGCGAGACGCTCGTCCCGGCGTTTATGGCCGTCTATACGAAGCACCGCGGTCCCGGCTGGAAGGGCAAACCCGGCGCGCTGTGGGAGCAGTGGGTCGGCGACTGCAACGGCTGTAGCGGCTCAGGCGCCTCGCGCAATTTCCACAACCGCGAGATGGACCACGGCGAGCTCTGCGGCAAAAGTCGCAGCGTGAACGTCCTGCCCGTGAAGACGATCCTGGCGAAGTACGCAGACGACGAGCACACGACGCATGCCGTCGTCACACCCGACGGCAAGTGGCACGAGCAGGGCGAGATGGGATGGTTCGGCACGACGCGCGGCCCCGCGAAGACGGAGAACAACTGGAAGGCCGAGTGGCTCAAGCTGCTGAAAGAGCACAAGGATCTGACGGCGACGTTAGTTGACGCTCATGTCTGAACGGGTGCAGCTCGGCGACGTCGTGGTGTTTCGTGGCGTGCCACCGGGCAACAATCCTTACGGCGAAGGACTCGCCGGAGACGAACGCGTCACGGCTCTCCGCGCCGCACTTCTCGACTTCGGCACCATCTCTACGCGACGACTGAGCGCGCGGTGGTCGTTCTGGCACGTGCCGTATGGCGGTCAGGCCCGTATGCTCACCCACCCGTGTTCAGAAATCGACTGGTCCACGATGCCTCACCCCGGCTCCGTGCTCACCGGAACCACGCTGCCGTATCCGTTTCAACGCGACGGCTCGCTCCGTCGCAACGACTCTGACTTCTAAAAAGGAGAACCGCCGTGGGAATCGACATTTACCAGACGTGGCCGAACATGACCGACGAAGAAGAGAAGGCGCGTTTCACCGGCTTCAACATCGACAAGGGCGAGATCGGCTATCTGCGCGAGGCGTACCACGGCTCGCCCTACGCCACGAAGATTCTCGTTCCCGAAGCATTCGATCACAAGGAACCGAATGGCTTCGAGCACGACTGCATGGCGGCTGGCTGCAAAGAGACCGACTGCCAGGGCGTGCAGATCTCGGCCGCGACGTTGCGCGCCCGACTGCCGGCCGCGCTGGACGCTGCCATCGAACGCGAGCGAACCGTCTATCACAACGACGTCACGGCGACCGATGAAGGGCCGCGCGCCTTCACGGGCTTCGTCGAACTGGCCGAGCGCAAGGAAGCCGAACTCGGCGTGCCCGTCCGCGTGTACGCGAGCTACTGACAACATCCCGATCAAAAGAAGGAGAGTCCGATGAACTTCACGCTGTACGTTGACTCGGAGAAACCGGCCGTCGCGGCGGCCATCATTCGCGAACGTGCTCTGCTCCAGTTGCAGGGGAAGGTCTATGTCAAGCCGTACGTCCGAAGCTGGCCGGGCGGCTTCAGGGCGGCCTTGCGTGCCTTTCGAAAGGCCCGGAAGCGCAGGCGGACCGTCGTCGCGGTGCTCAGGCAAAAGGCCGCTTGACTTCATAAAATTGGTATAGAGTCCGTAAAACTGAAAGGAAGGCGCGATGGCAAGACGAGCTACGAAAAAAGGACCGCCGCGTCCGGCACGACCGAACGATAAGGGGATGAGCGACTGGCCGAGTCTGCTGCTCATGCTGCACCCCGAGAAGCTACAGGCGCTGAGGGATCGAGCCAAGTACGAAACAATGCACTGGCGGCTGGAACACGGCGGACACGGCCGCGCATTCAGCCCCGGCGACGTTGCACGCAGCATCATCAACGAGTACTTCGAAAACGTCAGCCCGCTGCCCGAAGACGAAATCGGTGCGGCGGTACGTGCGGCTGGACGAACGACGGCAAGCTGATCAAGCGCCTCATGGACGGGGACGCGAGAAGGAGGCGGGTCTGAAACACGACAAGGATGGGTTAGGCATTGCGACGCATGCTCTGGCGAGGGCTGGCCCGGCTTGGCCGACAGGGCTGATTGTCACGCCACGCCCGAAGCACTTCGGCGCCGAGCGCGGCGGTTACATCGGAGGCACCGACATCGCGCCGATCCTCGGCGTGTCGGAGCGGACGACACGATTCGCCGTGTGGGCGAAGAAGGTACACGCCGACCTGCCCGAGGACAATACGAACGCCGAAGAGCGTGACGCCGGCCAATTCTACGAGCCGTTCATTCTTCAGCGCTTCGCCGCACGCTTCGGCGTGACGGTCATTCCGACGGCGGACACGTACCGGCTAAAGGACACGCCGTTCCTCGGCGCGAATCCGGACGGTCTCGTTTACCGCGGGCGCCCCGACGGACTGATTGCACCGTCCGAACTCGGCACGCCCCTCGGTGGTATCGACGCGAAGACGCGCTCACCGTTCCTGCGCGGCGCGTGGGGCGAGGCTGGCACGGCCGACGTGCCGACTGACGAGATGTGTCAAGCACAGTGGTACGCGCACCTTCTCGATCTGCCCGTGTGGTATCTCGCGGTCTTCTTCGATCGGCAGCTCAGCGTATTCGTCCTGCCGCGCGATCGCGAACTCGGAGCGTTGATGGTTGAGGAGGCGACGGCATTCTGGAATGACTTCATCCTCCCGAAGAAGGAGCCGCCATTCGACGGGCCGGCAGCGGCCGACTACCTGCGGCGACGCTACCCGCGTGTCACGGAAGGGCTGCGGGATGCCACCATGGAAGATGACATTCTCGTCGCGCGCCGCGATCTCATGATGCGGCACATGAAGGCGTTGAAGTCCCACCTCGAGGCCGTGAACAATTCGCTCATGAAGCGGATAGCCGAAGCCGAGGGGATCCAGGGTGATGGGTATGCGGCGAGATGGTTCGAGACGAAAGCCAAAAGCGCGACGGGCTGGAAGGCCGTCGTCGATGAGCTGCGCAGCTTCCCGGTTGTCGCCGACGAAAAGACGGCAGAGGCGATTCGAAAGCAGATCGACGAAGCGATCGTCCGTCACACGACACAGGGCGAAGGCTCGCGCACTTTCAATGTCTTCTTCGAGAAAGGACCACGTAGGCTCCCGACAGTCAAATTGCCCGAGCTGCCAGAGAGCAGCACAGAAAGGAACGCAGATGGAAAAGCCGACCCCTCCTAAGAAGCCTGAGTCGATGAAGTTCAGGGACGTGACCGCCGCCGTGGAGGTCGCCCACAATGACCGGCGCAAGTTTTTGATCGAGGCGCTGGACGACGCGCTCGCCGAATGCGTCGCGAAGGCAACGAAGTATCAGGCGAAGTCGGCGCTCGTCCTTCAGATGGCCGTCTCGGTCACGGGAGACAAGGTGTCCATCGCGGCCATCCTCGACACGAAGCTGCCTCGTCCCGCGCCGACCACCGTCAGCGCCTACGTGGACGGCGCCGGCCGTCTGCTCGCTGATGACCCCCGTCAGGAGAATCTGTTCCCGATGCCCGCGCCTGCCGCGCATGCTGAAGAAGGAGAAGAGTGAAATTCATGATCAAAGAAGCCATTGACCGCATCGTCGACATCTCCACCAAGAACCGCGCTTCCGTGCTGGAAAAGAACGGCCGGATGTGGTTCTACAGAGACGACACGAAGCTCTACAGCGAGGTTGAACTGCGGTTCGTCCGTAGCCACGAGGTCTCGAACATGGAGTCCTTCGTGACGCTGGTCAAGGAAGAGCTGAACCGCGCCGGCAAGGCGAGTGGCGAAGGTGCCACGGTGACGCTGACACAGATCGGTGGACAATTCCGCCTCCACGACACCGGCGATGGCCTGATCCAGCACCAGTACTCGCGGACGCTGGACCCGTTCTGGACGAAGCTGGCCCAAGGCGCCGGTAAGTTCATGAAGCACGCGGAATTCATCCGGTTCCTCAGCGGCATCGCGCCGTGCATCGCCAGCTACGACGACCTGACCCGGCAGTTCCGCAAGGTCTCGTTCGATGAGCGGATGTCCGTCACGTCGCAGCCGCTGCTCGACACCGACGGCAGGGGCGGCACCAGCTTCGCCGTGGAGTTCATGGCGAGAGGCGGTGCCACCAAGACGACGCTTCCTGCCGGTTTCGATGCCACGGTCAACTACGCCCGTGGCAGCGCGGCCCACTACGACGTCCACGCCGAAATCGACATCCAGCTCCGCAAGCTCGGCGAGAAGTCCGAACTGGTGTTCGGCTACTACTGCCCGGAGATTGACGGCATCGAAGTGCTCGCGCAGGCCGCCGAGGAGGCGCTCTGCCGCGAGAAGCTGGCCGACTGCCCGCAGCTCCTGATCATCACGAACTTCTGATCGAACGAACAAGGAGAACCCACATGGCACAACGCAAACCGGACCCGCCACCGCCGGCATCCAACGGCAGCTTCGACGAGGGCCGTCAGCCCGGCGACGATGACTACACGCACGGCGGGACGCCGAAGCCGAGCGCGAGCAAGGCCCTTGTCCCTCAGACCGAGACGGACCCCGGCACGTTCACCGACGCGAGCACCACGATCGCGAAGCGCGGAGCCTACGGTGACGAGCTTGTCGCCAGCCGCGAGAGCACGGCCGTGGCCGCTCAGGTGCAGGCGCTGATCGCCGCCCGCACCATGCACGCGCTGAAGAACCCGCGCTCGCTGGCCGACGCCCGCATCCGCATCCTCGCGGACTGCGAGCGGCCGGGCTTCGCGAAAGCCGCCATCTTCCGCAAGCCGATCGGCGGCACACACATCGAGGGCCTGAGCATTCGCTTCGCCGAGTCGGCGCTGCGGCATTGGGGCAACTGCGGCTCGGAGTCGATCCTCCTCTACGACGGTCCCGACAAACGGATCGTCCGAATCATGCTCGGCGACTTCGAATCGAACACCTGGCACAGCCGTGACATCACGATCGTCAAGACCGTCGAGCGCAAGCAGCTCAAGGCCGGACAGGTGGCGATCTCTCAGCGGCTCAACTCCAACAACGAGATCGTCTTCACCGTGGAGACGACCGACGACGAGATGCAGACGAAAGAGGGCGCTGCCCGATCCAAGGTGCTCCGCAACGAAGGGCTGCGTCTGATCCCGGCCGACATCCTCGAGGAGGCGCTGACGAAGTGCCGCAAGACGAGAAGCACCGATGACGCGAAGGATCCTGCCGCCGCGCAGAAGGCCGTGGCGGACGCGTTCGCCGCGATCGGCGTGATGCCGTCAGACCTTTCCGAATTCCTCGGCTGCGAGCTGTCGCAGATCAGCCCGGCGCAGCTCGGCGAATTGAAGGAGTGGTACGTCGCTATCAAGGAGGGCGACGCAACGTGGAAGGAAATCCTTCGTGCGAAGGTCTCCGACATCCAGCCGAGCGACGACGAGAAGCCGGCGGCGGTGAGTAGCCTTCTCGAAACGGCCCGTGCAAAGCAGGCGGAGCGGAAGGCCGCTAAAAAATGAGCGTCGAGCCGGCTACACACATCGCGGCGTTGAGCAGGGGCCACCAGCGGCTTCGGGAAGAGAATCGCAAGCTGACCGAGCAGAACGAGAGGCTGCTAGAACAGGGGCGGTCGCTCGCGGACCGTTGCCGCATCCTCGCGAACGCCGAGAGCACTCTTGCTCGCGTCGGCGCCGACCTTGACGTCGCGCGTCTGCGGATCGTCGAGCAGCGGAACTCGCTGGAGGCTGCGGAGGCGCGCGCCGACGATTCCGACAAACGTGCGAAGGAGGTCGCCTGCGCGTTCGGGCTACTCGAAGGCCAGCACACGCTGATGACGCAGCTCGTGCAGATGCTGTGGTGGAGCGAATCGAAGAATGCCGCGAAAAGATGAGACGGCGATTACGACAAGGTAAGGCCGGGCCCGACGTGGTCCGGAGCGGTATGGCCGGGCGAGACCAGGATTGGCCGACCCGGATGGGCCTGATGCGGTCCGGTGTTGATAGGAGAGGTCAGGAGCGGACGGTCGGAGTGGCCGACGTGAACGGAACGATAAGGAAAGATCAGGACAGACCGACGCGGACAGCAGAGGTTAGGGAGGTTGGGCTGACCTTGGTCGTATGAGGCGCCGTGACGGTGAGAACGGTTTGGTTTGGCCGACTCGAAATGGATGGGCGTTGTGAGCAGAGGCATGAACGGAGTGGATCGGCCGACAGGGTCCGGACGGGATAGGTGGGATCGGCACGGACAGAGAGGAGAGGACGGTCGCGAGCGGTGTTGACAGGTGCGGCCGACAATTACGACATGGAACGGAATGGAACGGGGTGGACCGGGGGCTCTGGTCAGGAGCGATGCGGTCAGGCCGGGTGAGCAGTGGAGCAGCGAGGCCGACAACTACGACAGGATAGGGACGGGATGGGCCGGGTGATGCTGGGCGTGGTCGGACCGAGTAGGTCGAGGCCGGCTGAGGCCGACAATTACGACACGAACTGGTGAGGTGTCCTGGGAATGGTTCGGTACGGACCGGAAAGGAATGGCCGACACGACGAAGCGCGGATCGAAACAACCATGAACAAACGCCACGAACAAAGGAGAACCGTCAATGAAGCCCGCCAAAGCTACAGAGACAATCGGAGACCTGATCAGTAACCTTGCAATCCAGGTCGGCGAGATCAACGTCGTGGTCATCGGAGACATGCCGATGATCTACAACGCGATGAGCACGAAGACGCTCGGCGCCCTGCTCGATCCGCCACCGTCGCGCAAGAGCGCAGCCGGCAAGGCGGCAGGGAAAAAGCACAACCCGATCGAGGAGTACCGGAACAGCATGTACAAGTTCCGGGATGGTGACGGCGACAAGCCGACGCGCCTGTACTTCCCGACCGGCGCCTTCAAGAAGGCAATTCAGACCGCTGCGCTGGACCTGCCCGGCGTGAAGAAGGCCCAGGTCGGCCGCCTCTGCTGGATCACGGAGGACAAGGTGCCCGTGTACGGCGTACCGCAGGTGCTGATTTCGGGAGTGCGGATGGCTGACATCGCGCACACACCGGACGCGCGTGTCCGGGCGATCCTGTCGCAGTGGTGCTGCCAGTTCAGGATCCGGTCGGCGCATCCGATCCTGAAGGGGGCCGAGGTGCTCAAGCTGCTGATGGCTGCCGGCATCACAATCGGCATCGGCGACTGGCGGCAGGAGAAGGGTTCAGGTTCGTACGGCCAATTCCACGTCGCCGATCCGAAGAACGCCGACTTCCTGCGCATCATGAAGAGCGGTGGTCGTGCGGCGCAGGACAAGGCGATCCTCGAGCCGGCGTTCTATGACGATCAGACCGAAGAGCTGTGGAGCGACTATTACACGCGGCTCGCAAAGGATCAGAAAGCCGCGTCCGTGCTGGTGCCGCCGGCCGGATCGAACGGACCGGAAGCGCCGCTACAGTCGTAAATATGTTCACGACAAGGTGCGGCGTGATCGGTTACGGATAGGCGGGCCTCGGTGGGGTCAGGCCGACATAACGTGGCATGCCTCGAATCGGAGGGTGGGGTCGGGTGGCGTTCGGACAGGACGGCCGACGGAGCATGACAGAGCACGGCCGGGTCGCTTCCGGCATCGTTTGGTACGGCGCGATCGGTAAGGCCGACGCGCCGTCTTTTGAAAGAAGAAGGAGAAAATTGAAATGGCACTTGACAGTAAGAAGGTACATGCGGCGCTGAGCGCAATCTCGAAGGCAGGCAAGCTGCAAGCCAGGGCGGTCGTCGCAACAGCGCGAAATCCGAAGCATTATCTGCATTCCTATTTCGAATGGGACAACAACGTCTGCGGAGAAGCGTACCGCGAAGATCAGGCGCGCACGCTGATCGTCGGCTACCGTGAGGAGATCACGAAGCTGGAGCTGAGTGCGGCTATTCAGTGGGTGCGCGACCCGTCGGCCGACAGCCATGTGCAGGGCTACATCGCAACGGCGGTGCTGCTCGATGACGAAGGGCAGGCACGAGCAGCCGTCATCTCAGAGATTGAGCGCGTCATCTCATGCCTGCGCCGCGCCGGCGAAGTCGCACAGGCGGTGGGTGTGGAGCTCGACGTCAACGATCTACTCAAGCGCGCTCAGGCGCTCGGCATGACGTTGCGAAAGCTGCGCGCTGCGAGCTGATGGAATACACGACAAGGCCGACCTGGATGGGCCGAGCAGGGAAACGTTTGGTGAGCCGCGGTGCGGAAAGGAATGGACCGGGATGGCCGACGAGATTGGGTCGGGTAATGAAGGGTTTGGTGAGCCGCGGTGCGGCAAGGTAGGGACCGGCCGACGTGGAAGAACAGGACGGGTTTGGGCGGCTGGCCGTGGTGCTGACCGGACGGGCCGACCGGGCTTGGGACGAGCTGGAGCGGACAGGTGAGGCTTGCCGGGGTCAGGGTTGGAGTGAACTGGACAGGCTTAGGCAGGCGGGTTTACACGACAAGGAAGGCCGACGAGGACTGGATGGGTCTGGAAACGAAGGGCTTGGTCTGTCGCGGACCGGAAAGGAATGGACCGGGATGGCCGACAGGGTTCGGTCCGACAGGCATGGCCCGATCAGGTTCGGCGTGTTAGGCCGACACGGGAGACACGACGCGGAGTGGCAGGCGCGGGTGGCCGACGAGGCGGAGCAAGGTTCTGCATGACCGGGTGCGGTACGGATGGACCGGGCATGGCGTGGCCGACACGGAACGGGGGGAGAGTAAAGGTCTGGTGAGGCGTGATCTGGCCGACGTGGTCGGCTAACACTCAACGGTGTGAAAGGTCGGGATGCGTGAGGCACGTTGGAGCACGGATAGGCCGACAAGGACGGGAACGACGAGGACGGGAAAGGAAGGCATGGTGAGGCCGATGAGGAAACGAACGAAGATCACAAGACACGCGCTGTACCAGCGGGTCGCGCGCAAGATGACCACACGTGGATGTTTTTTAAGAACAGATCGCGCCCGTCGCGATACATTCTTCGTGATTCGACCGAGTGGTCCCGGTGCCCATAACTGCGGGTACATCGAAACGGTCGCGGGTCTCGAACGCTTCGGGCGCGCACTCAAGCTGGTGAAACCGCACGAGACGGTCATGCCGCTGCCTTTTGATGCCGCTTGGTCGTGCACGTGGTTCAAGAGAAACCCCTTGAGACTGCCGTATCGGTTTGACGCCACCGCGATGTTACAACTGGACAACCCGTGATAAACAACGACAAGGACACGACGTGGCTCGGAGTGCCCCGGATAGGAAGGGTTGGGCGAAATCCGGTAAGACAGGTCATGGCTTGGCCGACGAGGCTGCGATGACAGAACACTTGATCGTCAGAATGACTTTCGGAAGTTCGCTTTACGGTACGAGTACGCCCGCTTCGGATTCGGATTTCAAGGGAGTGTTCATCCCGTCGCGGCGCGACATCTTGCTTCAGCAGGCGCCGCGCGCCCGCTCTAAGTCGACGCGACCGGCGGAAGCGTTGAAGAACAGCGCGGGAGACACGGACACAGAGGATTACTCGCTTCACTATTTCGTGAAGTTGTTGCTCGAAGGGCAGACAACGGCGCTCGACATGCTGTTCGCGCCGCCGTCCGCGTGGATGAATCGGTCGCAGTCGTGGCGTGACATCGTGGAGCGGCCGTCAATTTTTCTCTCGCGCGGCTGCACGGCGTTCGTCGGCTACTGCATGACACAGGCATCAAAGTACGGAATTCGAGGAAGCCGCGTTGCAGCGGTCCGCGAAACGATCGTGACGCTGGAAGAACTGGCGCCGGAGACGAAGCTCGTGGAGCACATCGACTGGTTTCGGATCAGCGCGCAAGGCAAGGAACACGTCGCGGTGCTGCTGCTCCCCGAGCGGAAGGACGGACCGCTCGTTCCGTACCTCGAGGTCTGCAACCGGAAATTCGCATTCACGCTGAAGGTCGGCTACGTCAAGAGCTGCCTTCAGAAGATCCTCGGCGAGTACGGTGCACGGGCGCTCGCGGCAGAAAAGAACGAGGGCATCGACTGGAAAGCGCTCAGCCATGCGGTGCGCGTTATCGAGGAGGCGAAGGAGCTGCTTCGTATGCACACGATCAGCTTCCCGCTGCGTGATGCCGAGCGCATCCGCGATATCAAGATCGGGAAGTACACGTACCAGGAGGTCGCCCCGTGGATCGAACAGGGGCTCCTCGACGTCGAGAGGGCACGCGACGAATCGACGCTGCCGGACGAGCCTGACCGTGAGGCGGCGGAGGATCTCGTGGCGCGCATCTACGAAACGGAGTCAACATGAGCAACGCTGCGGTGTCATACGCCGATCTCGTGAAGGCCGTTTTTCCGAAAGCCGACGAAAAATGGTGTGACTACGTGCTGTGGAACCACACCGGCTACCCAGGCTTCATTCGCGAACCGGTGGTCAGAAACTGCTACCAGCAGATCAGGCGGTTCAAACGGCTGCTCGACCGCGGGCTTCAGCCGTACGAGATCGAGGCAGCCTACGAAGCCCCGCTCCGTGACCAGCCAAAGAATCTGCCATGGGGCCCGTTGAAGAAAATCCCGATGACCGAGGACCATCTACTCCATTTCCTAATTGAGCTGAAGCGGTAAGGAGAAACATCATGTGGTTATTCACCCGTCACGGGTTTCTTTCGGTCGTCAAAAACGTGGCCTCGATACGGAATGACGAACAGCTATTGGTCCGTGCCCGTGTACGCGCGGACCTCGAAGACCTCGCCGACTTCATTCAGTTATGGCGCGGCAGTCGGCCGACAATTCTAGACACACCGGATCACGACTATCCTTTTCGGCTGCTCGCGTCACGTGCGGCACTCTCCACGTACATGAGCAGGCACATTGACGAGCTGAACTACCCGAACTTCAAAGGGGCGGTGGCGGAAGACGATCCAGCACGGGCAGAGGTCTACACGGACGTGTGGTCGGTTCTCCGTGGCGACGCGACGGCCCTCAGCGTGGGCGAGGGCGTCACGACGAAGTTCGACATGCCGCTCAAGGCGACGCCGGACAGCGAGTTCACGTTCAAAACGGATCCGGCGGAGTCGATCGTCTTCCCGCCCGGCGGCGGCTCTTTCGGCGGGGCGGGTGCGAGCGCGTCATGGGACGAGCCGCTGCCGTCGAACCCGGTTGAAGCAGCCGCCGAACTCATCACGCGCGCCGGAGGCGAGGTAGATACTGCGTCCGTGACCGAAGCCGCAGCCGCGTGTGATGCGCCATCCATCCCCGAGCCGTCGTTCGAATCGTCTTCGTCTCCGGAACCCGACACGTCCTCTTCTTCATCCAGCGGTGAGACAGAACTATGAAGTACCTGCCACACGCTCTCGTCGCTTGCGTCGCGCTGCTGCTGATTGCCTACGCCGTCGGTGGGCTGACGGCGGCCATGCTGTTCAGGGGCATTCTTGCGGCCTTCGCGAGCTTCGTACTGTTCGCCGTGATCAGTTTGATGACCGCGCGACCACCGATGAAGCGAGCCTACGTGCCGCCGCCGTTGTCGCCCGTCCTCTACGGCACGGCCACGGCGGCAATCAGCGCCGGGGACGTCGTCGCGATCGAGGTTGCCACCATGCACGTCAAGCCTGTTGCTGCCGGGCAATACCCGAAGGACGCGGTCCAGTGAGCCCGTTCGATTCTGCGCATCCACCGTCCTACGAGCACCTCGGTCCTGTCTTCCGCTGCTACCGTGACGAGCTGCGCGGCCCGAACGGAAGAATCTGCCTTGTCGGCTTCGACGGCGAGCATGGTGCCGAAGGAATGGTCGCCGCGAGCATCGACTGGCAGGATGAGCGCACGCAGTTCGCCGTCGGCGCTCGGCATCCGATCCTCGCCGAGTTGAGCTACGCGAGCGCACAGATCTTCATGGACTCGCTCTACTCGTGTGGCGTCCGTCCGAGTGAAGCGGCCGGTAGCGCCGGGGCGATGGCGGCCGTGACGCGCCACTTGAACGATATGCGCGCGATCGTCGCGAAGAAGGTCGGCGTGGTGCTGCCGTGACGGACCGTTTGTTCTGGCTGCTCATCGCGGTCTGCGTGGGAGTACTCGTGATGGATTTACTCAAACCCGGTGTGCTCACGGTGCTTTCGGCGGCCATAATCGGCTACGTACTCGCCGATGCAATAGCGTGGCGCCACTTCAGGAAGGAGCTCACCAAGCTAATAACGTTCGTGAAAGGCTGGCACCCGTGAGCGCCGTCCACCTTCCGGCCGACATGGATCCCGAGTGCCGCACGCTCTGCGAGGCGATGAACGCGCTGCCTGGCATCGAGACGATCGAAAGCTGTTGCGGTCACGGCAAGGAGCCGTTCCGTATCTGGTTCATCGTGCGCTCCTTGAAGTACCTGCCGAGGCTCGTCTATTACATCGTGCCGTGCCACGTCGGCTTCCTCTGGAAGTGCTTCGTCACGACCGACTGCGGGATGAGCCCCGTTCACTTCTGCATGGAAAGTCTTGAAAAAGGAGAAGACGCCTACCGGCAGGCCCAGCAGATGGCGGCGAATCTCCGAGCGGAGATGGTGCCGTCATGATGACCGACAATGAGTTCGAGCGGCTCTGTCAGTATGGCGTACCGGGCGAACTGGAAGAGTTGGCCGGATACTTGAACAAGCCGTCGGGAGATGCGCTACTAGAACACGTGGCCGGTCTCGTCACCGAGGCCAGCCGTCTACGAACGATGCTGAAGGATGCGCCGCACGGCGCGCTGTGCAAGCGAGGATTCAAGAGTCTCTACGACCCTGGCGGTAAATGCACGTGCTGGAAACGCTTCCTATGAGGATCATGTTCACGGTCCACGGCAAGCCGCAGCCGGCAGGATCGAAGCGTGCTTTCATCTTCAACCCGAAAGGCGGCGGTCGGGCGCGAGCGTCGGTCGTCGACGCGAACCCGAAGAGCAGCAGCTGGAAAACTACCGTCGGCTGGAACGCCGTCAAGGCGCGCAACGAAGTAGGACTTCATGAGCTACTTGACGGGCCATTGCGCCTCTCTCTGGTCTACGAGGTGCCGCGCCCGAAGAGCCACATCGGGAAATACGGCCTGCCGCGCGCGTCGGCCCCGTCGTGGCCGACCGCAAAGCCGGATGTCCTGAAGCTCGCGCGCGCCGTGGAGGACGCGCTGACTGGAATCCTCTACCGAGACGATTCGCAGATTGTTCACGAAGAATTGACGAAGAAGTGGGGTGCGACCGCCGTCCTGCACGTGATGTTGGAAACGATTGAAGGAGGAAGAACATGAAGAGTGCTACCGTCATCGCCTTTCCGTCGGAACACACCGTACCGACAACCGACCCCGAGAAGTGGGTGATGTGCCTTGAGTACATCATCCCGACGCTGGATCCGATTCAGGTAATCGTCCGTGAGCACGGCAAGCCGCCGCGCGTCATACGCATCGACGCCGAGGCAATCCCCGAGGGCCCGCGCAGGATGGTGCCGCCTGTCGGTGCAGACTGGACGAAGATCCTGGCGAGAGTGAAGCGGCGTTGAGCGCCCGTGTGCACAGCCCGGCGCTACCAGCACTTCTTCTCGCCGCCACGTCGTTCGCCGTGGCCGTAATCATCTGCTGGAGTGCCTACGCGCGAATGATTGACGACTGCCAGACTGAATTAGTCGGTGTAGAGTCGACGGAAAGGAACCACGATGAAAAAAGTCACGAAGCCCACGAAGCTCGTACCGAAGGCCACACCCGCCACCGCGTCAACGCCGCTCGTCGACCAGGAGCCGCTAACTCATCGCCTGAAGCCCGACGGCACAATCGTTGAGCTGACCGAAGACGAAAAGAAGAAACTGGCAGAGGAGGATCCGAAATGAAGATCAAGAAGATCACGAAGAAGCATCGGACGGTAGGGACCGCCGCGCAGGTCGCCACTGCAATACGCACCGCAGGGCTGATGATGGCGTCGTCAATAAACCATACCAGCCACAAGCAGCGCGATCCCATCGACAAGGTGTCGATGCCGACGTTCGCTGGCAGCAGGCGGCTGTTCGGCGCCGCGGAAGTAGCCGCGGAGCTGCACACCGCGCAGAAGGGCGCCGGTTCGCGTAAGGCATCGCATATCGCGGACATGTCGGCGCTACTCCTGAGCAACCTCGAGGTGCTTCACACGGCGATTACGCAGCTCGAGGAGCACCTCGGCGATGTCCTGCTGTCTGCTTCTCCGAAGCCGCCGGAAGAAAAGATCGCCGGGCCGGGGAGCACCGTGGCACAACTATTCGGTCAGGCTGCCATGTTGACGGCCGGCGCGTCTGCTAGGCTCGGGGAGCTCATGGAGAGACTCGACCTGTGAATCTTGACACGAAAGACCCCGGCCTCGACGCGGCGCTGCTCGACATGGAGCGTGCTCGCAAGCAAAGGGATGCGGTCGAAAAGCTGGTGACGAATAACGAAACGCTTGTCGACGAGCTGATCACCGTGGCTATGGATCTCGGCGCGCTAAAGGCACCCGATGGCATCCTCAGACTGACGGACCGGCTCGCCGAATTGCGGCGCAACGTTCTCGCGAGGGTTACGTGAAGGATGCCGGGGGCCACGGTAGCGACAAAGGAAGACCTCACGCGAAGCGTCCACTCGCAGAGCGCTTCTGGTTGAAAGTAAATCGCCGGGGCGCGAAGGACTGCTGGCCGTGGCGAGGGTTTTTAGACCGACACGGTTATGGGCAGTTCATGGTGGGGCCTCCGCGCGCATCTAAACGCGCCCATCGTGTCGCTTACGAACTTCTCGTCGGTCCAATCCCAGAGGGCATGACGCTTGATCATTTCCGCATGAACCCCGGCCCGCGTCACGCACCGTGTTCGCGAGCGTGCGTCAATCCGAGACACCTTGAGCCGGTTCCTTTAGACGAGAACAAGCGGCGCGGTAATAGCCCGCACGCGACGAATGCCCGGAAGACCCATTGCCCGCGCGGCCACCAGTACGACTATTTCCCTGGTCGCGGCGGCCGTCAATGTCGCGCATGTAGACGCTTGGCACAATCCACAGGGGGCCAATGAACGACAGAGGGTATTGCTCCGATCCTTTTCGCATCGGCTGCACGCGGCAGATCACGGCGAACTTCTCGCTTCCAGGTTCGCCGGGCCACCGTGCGCCGGAACCGTGCCAGAGCTGCCGATGGAAACGCGCGAAGCAGGAACGTGAGCGGGCAGGGCGCCCGCCAGCACGTGCCGGCCGATACCTCAAGGAAGTGCTGTGACGGCTGCCCAGGAGCGGCGCCTTCTCATCGCGGCGCTCGATTACGCCGAGGCGGACCAGCTCTGCCGCGACTCGCAGAAGCATCCCACGGCAGTCAGCCGGGAGTCAGCCCTGAAGCGGCGGCGGCTGGCGAAGAAGCGGCTCCTCACGGCAGCCGGAGAAGGCCGTGCACAGCTCGAAATCGACGTGCGGCGTGCGCTACGGTGATCACCTTTTTTTGTTTCCCCGCCGGACAAAAGCGTTCATACTGACGGCCATGGATCACACCCCACAGCCGCCCGCGTCGTTGTTCCCGTCGAACATCATGGTGAACGTGGTCATCAGCGGTCACGTGGTCATCGAATTTCTCAGCACGACCGTCACCGACAACACCGAAGCTGCGAAGGCGCTCTCCGGCCTGACTGCCGGTCTCGCCGCGCCGACAGCGGATCTGATGACAGCCGTCGAAACCAACCCCGTTCCCACGCCCTGACAAGGGCAGAAAAGGAGAACCCCATGGGCTTCACCGACCTCCCCGAGTATCAGGCTCTCGTCACCGCCGTCACGGCCACGAAGGGTGCGGAAGAGTCCGGCACCGTCGCGCTCAACGGCCTCGGCGCGTACATCGAGGCCAACAAGGCGAACCCGGCCGCGCTGCAGACGCTCGCCGACACCCTCCAGAAGCCGACGGTCGATCTCGCTGCCGCCATCGCGGCCAACCCGATCCCGGCCTAGGAACACTTCTCGCGTCTGTACGTATCGACCCTCAACGCTTTGAAATAAGGAGTCGAGTATGCCGACGACCACGACCAAGACCACGACCCCGACCCCGACCCCGACGCCGAAACCTCAGCCAGCGCCGCAGCCCCCGACGCAGCAGCCCAAGCAGGGCCCTGCCAAGCCGTAAGCCCACCGCAGGGCGCTGCCAAGCCCGCGAACACCCCGCCCCGTCCATCACGGCGTCCTGCCATGGTTGACGGGGCGGTTCCTTTGATCCCGAAAATAGTCCTTGCCATGCATGCATGCATTGGAGTAAAAACTCGGCTGCCCGGTCACGCAGGGCGAACGGGATCTTTCACAACACGTCCAGACTCACACCTTCACGGTCGCTGGTGCAGGGGCGAGATACTTCTTGAAAAAGATCATGGTTCGAATCCGTCGACGCCGGGCCTCAAAAGCTCGACGTAGGCCCGTACTGGCTTCGGGCACATCTCGTTCCGATTTTTCCGCGACCGCTTCAAGTTCACGGCTGCTGGTGCAGAGGCGGGTTACTTCTCGTGTTGCAGGTTCGAATCCTGTCGGGTGGCGCCGCAAGGCTTTCACCCGAAGCTCAACTGGTGAGCAAAGAACGCCGCAAGGCGAAGCTCGTTTCGATTTTTCCGCAGCCATTCAGATCATGGCCGATGGTGCAGGATGGGGATACTTCATAGGATCTGCAGGTCGCCGGTTCGAGTCCGGCCCCGCTGGCGCAAGCTGGTAGGTAGCGCAGCTGGTAGCGCGGCAGAAGCAAGACACTCCAGCCGTTTTTTCCTCGGCCACTCAGTTTCATGACCGATGGTGTAGAGGGCGGTTACTTCACCTTTTAAGTGAGAGGTCGCTGGTTCGAATCCAGTCGTCGCCCGCAAGGCCGACGTAGCTCAGTTGGTAGAGCGCTAACGTTCCCGCTTTCGTTCGTTCCTCGGTCGCTCAGTTTATGGTCGCTGGTGTAGAGGGGAGTTGCATCAAACAGCCATTTTGACCGGCGCAAGCCAGCACGCTTCCTTCGCTCGTTCCGCGACCTTTCGTTCACGACCGGTGGTGCAGGAGGGAGATACTTCAGGGCTCGGAGACGCCGGTTTCGATACCGGCCCGCTGGCGCAAGCTGACGGATGGTGCAGCGGTAGCACGTCGGGAGGCCGCAAGGCTAAGACACTCCAGCCGATTTTTCCCCGGTCGCTCGTTCACGGTCGATGGTGACGGAGCCGGTTACTTCTCGTGGCCCACCATCTCTAGCGTCTCCTGACGCGACAGGGCTGTTGATCAAGTCCGACTCCACTTCGTTCCTCGACCATCTCGCTCACGGCTGCTGGTGCAGAGTAGGGCTCCTTCTCACAACCTTCGAAGGCGCACCGAACTGAGGCGCAAGCCCACATCGGCCGCAAACGGCCTTGCTCGTCTATTCCGCAGCCTCTACTTCCCGAAGGAGGACACGTCATGAGAACAAACCGCGCCGCCACGGCCGCCACCGTGAGCAGCCCCCACACACACGAAGGAGCTGTCGCCCGGCGCATCACACCGGAGGCGGAGCTGCGCCGGTCGGTGATGGCGCACATGCTGTGGGAGGACGAGTTCTACGAGGACGGTGTCGAGATCGCCGCACGCATCACGGACCTCGTCGGCAAGGTGGACGGCATGGCCGTCGCGAAAATCGCCGTCGAGGCACGCACGAAGATGAAACTGCGGCACGTGCCGCTACTCCTGGCGCGTTCGCTCGTCAGGACGGAATACAGCGGTGCCGCAGAGGTGATCGAGGACGTCATCCAACGGCCGGACGAGATCACGGAGTTCCTGTCGATCTACTGGAAAGACTGCCCGCGCGTTGACGGTAAGCGGCCGACTCCGCTCGCTCACTCGGTCAAGAGGGGTCTCGCGAAGGCATTCGAGAAGTTCGACGAATACGCGCTCGCGAAATACGACCGCGACGAGAAGATCAAGCTGCGCGACGTGTTCTTTTTGGTCCACGCACGCACGAAGGATATCGCGCGCGGCTCGCGTGGACAGGACCCGGCATTCTTCGGCAAGGACGCCTACGGAGACACCGCGTTCGCGCCGCCGATCACGAAGAAGGGCTACAAGCGGGGCAAGGTCCGCCGCCACGGCGGCTCGCTCGCCGAGAAGCTCGTCACGCGCAAGCTCGAGACGCCCGACACGTGGGAAGTGAAGCTCACGGAGGCGAAGACGCCGACGGCGAAGCTGGAGGTCTGGAAGGGCCTCCTTGGCCGCAAGCATCTCGGCGCGCTGGCGCTGCTTCGTAACCTCCGCAACATGCAGAAGGTCGGCGTCGAGGACACGCTCATCAAGGAGGCGCTCGGCCAGATGAAGGTCGATCGCGTGCTGCCATTCCGGTTTCTCACGGCGGCGCGCTACGCTCCGGGGCTGGAGCCGGAACTGGAAGCGGCAATGTTCCGGTGCCTCGCCGACCAGGAGGGGCTCAGCGGACAGACCGTCGTGATCGTGGACGTCAGCGGCTCGATGTACAGCGTGATCTCGACCAAGAGTGAAGTCACGCGCATGGACGCCGCATGCGGTATCGCGATCCTCGTCCGTGAGCTCTGTACGGACGTCGGCATCGTGGCCTTCTCGAATGACGCGCTCGTCATTCCGCCGCGGCGCGGCATGGCGCTGCGCGACGCCATCGTCGGTTCGATGCCGCACGGCTCGACCATGACGGGTGACGCGCTCGCACTGGCGAGCCGTGGCTTCCCGCGAGCGGAGCGCGTCATCCTGATCACGGACGAGCAGTCGCATCAGGTGATCTCGAAGCCGTGGGGAACAGCAAGGGGCTACGTGGTGAACGTCGCCAGCGCGAAAAACGGCATCGGCTACGGCTCTTGGGTTCACATCGATGGCTGGAGCGAAGCGGTGGTCGACTACATCCGTGAGAGCGAGCGGACGAAGGAGGACTGAAGCAGGGACGTCGTCTCGTTATTCAATCTGAGGTTGCATCGAAGAAAGGAAGCACATGAAAGCACGTGACAATCGGAAGAAGGCCATCAAGCGCGCGAAGAATGCGGCAGCGAAGCAGCCGCCGGCGCCCGTGACACCGGAGGCTGCCGCCATCATCCCCGTGACACCGGAACCTGCCGCCGTCATCCCCCCCCTGATCCCGGTGACACCGGAAGTCATTCCCGAGGCACCGAAGGCACCGCTGCCCGTCGCCGATCCGGCCATCGAACAGCGGCCCGATCTCACCATCAAGATCTGACGACATGAGGGCACCCGTCGTCCAACGGACAGGGCACGGCGCTACGGACGCTGAAACGCGGGTTCGATTCCTGCCGGGTGCACCACGGCTGCCGAAGAGCGGCGGCCCACACGATCCGGACTGCAAATGGCTCTGCCGAGAGAGTGAACGCACGGGTAAGGTCTGTGTCCGGGAGCATCCGCCGTGCAGCTACTGTGAGGAGGCTCAATGCCACGCACCTACGTCCGTTTGACCCTGGACCTCGACCCGGAGCTGGATGAAAAGCTGCGACTCGAAGCCGCGAAGCTCGGCCTCTCGAAAAGCGAACACATGCGGCGCCGCCTCCGGGCGCCGCTGCCTCGTCGTAACCCCGAAGACCACTTGAAGAAGAAAGAAGGAGCGCCCCGCCATGGGTAATTCACGCTACGTCGACAAAGACTTCACGACCTACTCCCACGCCGCGAGCACGCGGTCGCGCGACGAGATTTTCACGCGGCGCGTCATAGACCCGTCGCTGGATCCGGCCAAGATCGCCTTCCGCGAAGCCGTCGACTCCGAGGCCAACCCCGAGACCACACCGATCATCCTCGGCTGCGACGAAACAGGCTCGATGGGCGCGCTGGCCGAGACGATCATCAGGCATGGGCTCGGCACGATCATGCGCGAGCTGTATGCCCGGAAGCCCGTGACGGACCCGCAGATCATGTGCATGGGGATCGGCGACGCCTACTGCGATCAGGCGCCGCTGCAGGTCACGCAGTTCGAGGCGGCGGTCGAGCCGATGGTCCAGCAGATCACCTCGATCTACCTGGAGGGCCAGGGCGGCGGCAACCCCGGCGAAAGCTACACGCTGGCATGGTACTTCGCGGCGCACAAGACGAAGTGCGACGCCTTCACGAAACGGCACCGCAAGGGCTACCTGTTCACGATCGGGGACGAGGCACCGCTGCCGGTCATCACGAGGGACCAGCTCAAGCGGTTCCTCGGCGTGGATGCGCAGCATGACGTCGAAGCACACGAGCTTCTCTCGGCCGTGGAGAAGAACTGGCACGTCTTCCACCTGATCGTGAAGCCCGTCGTTCACCAGCCCGTCGAGAAAAGCTGGCGGACGTTGCTCGGGCAACGCGCGATCCTCGTGCCGGACATCGAGAAGCTCGCGGAAGGCATCGTCGCGATCATCCAGATGACCGAGGGTGCTGGTCATGACACCGTGATCGCAGAGTGGGCCGACAACAAGGCGCTCGACACGGTTCGGAAGGTGACGGCGCAGCTGGTGGCTGCCACGTGAGAAGTACGCGGGCCAAGCAGCTACGTCGGGCCTATGCCGGCGAGGTCAGGGTCCGGACCGAACGCGGCGACAAGGGCAAGATGTTCAGCTTCCGTGTGCTCAAGCGGGAGTGGAAGCGGCTGAAGCCGTGGTGGCTGGAGCGCCGCGTGGAGGCCGCGCTCGATGCCGCGCGCGCACGGCGTCGTGTGTCGTGAGCATCATCCGCGACCCATCCGGGCCTCCGTCACCGCTCGACATCTGCCTCTGCGGTGAGCGCCTCCATGAGCACCCGACGAAGCTCGGCTGCATGGAATTCCAGTCAATCCGATTCGCGCTAAACACGCAGGCGAATGCTCTCGCCGAGCTGGTCGAGGCACTCGTCATACGAAAGCTCGGTCGGTTGCCTGAGGACGTAGTGGCATGAAGGCGACCGCGGTGATCGGCGCCGCCTTCGGGGACGAGGGGAAAGGCTTGGTCGTCGACTACCTCTCCGCGAAGGATCCGCTCCACACCGTCGTCGTCCGGCACAACGGCGGTGCTCAGGCCGGGCACACGGTCGTCAGGCCCGACGGTCGCCGCCATTCCTTCTCGCACATCGGTAGCGGCACCTTCGCGGGCGCGGCCACGTACCTCGCGCGCACGTTCCTCGTGAACCCGCTCCTGTGGCGGAAAGAGCGTGACGAGCTGGCGAAGGTGAACCTGCTTGATCCATCCG
>OCZT010000128.1_pt1 | contig 69843 bp, 68 predicted proteins | sample 1539031 | NCBI WGS metagenome assembly OCZT01 (sample SAMEA3539308, study PRJEB22396) | soil metagenome | biome: tundra; feature: field; material: soil | place: USA | collected 2010-05 | depth 0.15 m
GATTTCAGGCGAGCCTGGGGGTCTTCATCCTCATGGCCGGTGGCCAGCTATGGTCAGACTCCTGGTGGGCCGATTCCGACTCCGCCCATGTTGGTCGAGCGGCCAGGTCCCGATGGAGGAGACTCGAAACACCATGCTCCACAACCCTAGGTCGCTGCTAATCATCGTGGCCTGTATCTGCTTCGCGATCGCCGTGCTCACGGCGGCCGGGATCCTCTCGATCGGCAGCAAGATCGACTGGACCGACCTGGGCCTGTTCTTCGGCTTCCTGTCCTTCATAGTCTGATACCCGGCCACGTTCTTCCTCGCACTGCGGTTCAGGTTGCGGCATCCAAGGCGACCGGCACCGTTGGCGAGACGTGGCAGACGCGACCGGCTGGGGCTCCTGGGGCGGGCCGGGGCTCCCTGTCGCCAAGGAGGTGCGAAATGCCCCAGGGTGCGTGGTCGCCGAAGCGCGACCGCCAGTACGAGCACATCAAGAAGAGCGAACTCGATTCAGGCCGATCCGAGGATCGGGCCGAGGAGATTGCCGCCCGAACGGTGAACAAGCAGCGCTCGGAAGCCGGCGAGACGAAGCCAAAGGGTGTCCGGAAGATCTGACCCCGGGCTCTTTACTAGCCGATCGCTTGGAGTGGTCGACACGGGCTGCTCATCGTGCTACGTGACCGCGAAATCCTTGCCGGCGCTGGCAGAGTCGCCACCCAGCGAGCACGTCACGTACGCATGCGAGGTACCCGTGCCGGTGCTCGAGCCCACCTTCCAGGTCCAAGAGACGGTGCCCGATGAGTCGGCTACTGGGTGCGTCTGCAGTCCTGCGGCGCTCGACACCGTCCCGGAGGCGTAGGTGACACTGGCGCTGCAGGTCGCACCGGGGGAAGTGAGGGCGCCGAGCGTCGCGTTGGCGCCGTGTGCCACTGACGCCGGCAGGGCCGTGATGCTGACGTAGAGCGAGGCGGTCGGCGCCGTGACAACTGGCGTCTCCGGGCTGGCGGCCGGCGCCGTGACATTCGCGGTCGGGGCTGCGGTCGCGGCTGCGGTCGTGGCCGCGGCCGGGCTGGCGGCCGAACTAGTGTCCGCGATGCCGTAGTAGGCGTGTACCCAGTGATCGCCGATCTCGCTCCGCCCCTGGGCAAGCGTGATCGTGCCGGCGCAGACCTCGGTCTTGAGCGTGGTCTCGAACGCGTCTTTCGTGTGAGCGCCGGTCGGCCTGCCGTCGGCGAGCGACGCCGTGTACGGCTCTGGCCACAGATTACGGGCATCTGCCGGTGCGCCACCGAGTTCCAACGAAATCAGGTGGTCTTCCTCATACGAGGAGGTCTTGGTATCGCTGTAGCTGTACTGGCCGATCTGTTTGACCTTGAGCGAGTTGGTGAAAGACTCCGAGGGACGGATCGTCGCGGTCCAGCCAGAGACACAGATGGTCGTATGGATCGTGGCCTGAGTCACAGCCGGATTGAGAGCGCCAGGCGTCAAAGCTGGAACGGGCTCACCCGGAAGGCGGTCGGGTATAGAGGCGCCGTTCGACGACGGCAGTACGCCCGTTGCGTTGGGGGCAAACGAGGCACCGGCGCTGGCTCCGGCTTCGTCGTCGCCATCCTGAGCGGATGCGACCGGCGACGCTTCGGCACTCGTTGTCTGGGTGGCCGTTCCAGTCGCGGCCGGGGCGCTTATGTGGGCCGACAACGGGACCGTCTCGCTCACCGTTGAACCGGACGCACATCCGGCCAAAAGAAGGACGATGACGACAGCACCGGCGATGGCCGGCTTTCTGGCCGACGCGCCTGAGCGAATCCGTGGCCCGTGCCCTAGCCAGATTCTGATACCAGTCGACATCACAGTCCCCCACCCGCATCTCGCCGTCATGCGGCGGCGATCACCCGGGTCTTGACCATTGTGCGCGGCGCCGAAGTGCTCTGCGCACGATGACGCACGCATGGTGGCAGTCTCGGTGGCTCCCTTCGGCCGGCGCGCGGTTACTTTGCTGAACCGGTCGGCGAACGCCTGCTTTTCGCCGTGGCCCGTCACGACTTCTGGGCTGGCCCAATGACAGGGCGAGAAGCCCGAATGCTGCGCCGATGAGTGTCGTCTTCTCGCACCTCTCCGGCGATAATCGATCGCCATCGGCGCCGCTCGTGTGGAATCCGGGGCGCCGCACAACGGTCAGGGATGCACATGCTGGTTCTCCTTGATCCTACTGGCCGCGTCGGCCGGCGAGCCGAAGGACAAAAGAACCTGGGTCACCAAGCCCTCGTCACGCCGGCCAAGCGGATCGGTGATGCCCATTGCCGCGTATATCTCCCTCGCCGTGGCCTCAAGCGCACCTACCGCGATGCCGGGCGGCAGTCGCAACTCCGCATTGACGTCCCACAGATAGGAGCGGCAACGAGCCGGCGACGTCCGAACGACCGGGCAAGGATGGCCGACCGGCGATTCTTCTGCGAGTCGGGACTCTGGCCGGTATTCAACGTGGGCGGAATCGGCAGGAATCGGCTGGAATCGGTGCGGCGCGCCAACGTGTCGCCGCCCCACTGCAGGAGGGCCGAGCCCAACGCCCCGATCAGTTGGCGACGGGTCGGTCCTGGCCGGCGAGGATGCGCACGATGCGGTCGTCGTTGAGAAGGCGCAACTCGCGGCGGATCTGCTCGAGCTGACACTGCAGCGAGATGAGCAATTCGCGGTCGTCGATCAGGATGCATTCCAGCCGCTGCTGGATGGCCCGTACGGAGTGCGGACTCAGCGCTGCGGCCAGAGTCTCGGCCGCGACTTCGCGCTCGATTGTGCTGCCCTGGGGTGCGGTCATCATCGTCGTGCGCCTCCGGCCGCATAGGCGCCAACGCCGGCGTACATCAGAGTCGAAACCGGTATCGGCAGAGAGATCGGGTGGCTGCTGCGTACGGGCTCGACCGGGTCGTCCACCAGGGCGTAAGCCGGACGGGCCGCGAGATCCTGCCACGCCTCGAGAAGGCCGCGGAGAACCTGAATGGCCTCCTCGGTCGGCCGAGGATCCTTGGTCATATTGCCCTTCTCCAGGCGGTCCAGAACGAAGTCGTAGAGATCACTCAGCTGGAGGGCGATCGGGCCGGCAGTGAGATCGAGGGATCCGCGAAGGGCGGTCACGATCTCCTGGCAGCGGATCGAAGCCTTGTGGGCCTGTTCGATGTCGTGGCATTCCACGAAAGCCAGGTGCTCCGCTCCGAAGCGGATCGCACCCTGGTAAAGAAGGACGATCTGGCCGGCGCGGCTGGCGCTGACAACCTGTGAAGTTCTGTAGGTTGCGGTCGGATCGAGCATGGCGCGGAGCCTCATGATCTGTCTTTGGGAAGCTTGGCCGTGTGGCCGTTCCAACATAGGTATCGGTTCCGGAGGAGGCCGGCTTGACCGTTCGTCGCCTCCCCGCACCACTTGCAGGGTCTACCCGTAGTGGCGGCCTGCGCCTTCTCATTGCGCCCCCGGGGCGCGCCGAAGCAGACCCTCTACTGCTGATGGGAATCCGGGCCAGACCGGGCCGTGGCCGGGTCGAGCGGCGATCAGGTAGCGCTGGTATACGACGTGCCGCTTGACGAGCCGCTCAGGCCGTTGCCACTCGAGGTTGCGGTGTAACCGAGCTGGGCGGCGATCTGCTGGGACTGCGACTGCAGCATGGCCAGCGTGGTCTCCATGGCCGTGTACTGGGCCTCAACCATCCTGGTGTAGTCATCAATCATCGTCTGCTGGTCCGCTTCGCGGCTATGCAGAGACACGATGTCACTGGCGATGCCGGTGATATGAGCCTGGATGTACGATGTCTTGCTGGTCGGGTCGTCGTAACCTGTTAGCTGGGTCAGCAGGGCGCCCATAGGCCCGGTTGTCTGGTCCAGAAGCTTGGCGACCGCGTTTGGATCGGCAGTCAGGGCGGCCGAGAGCTTCGTGGTGTCCAGCTGCAGGCGGGTGGTCGTTCCGACCGCCACGCCTACGGCACCCGTGCTGAGACCAATCGCCCCGAGCGAGTTCAGGCTCCCGCTTCCAATCGCCTGGAAGACGGTGTCTCGCATGGACAAGAACATCGTCATGGCCATGGGATCGCCCGCGAGCGGGCTGGCAGACCCGGCAGTTCCACCACTCGTGCCCGGTGTGGTGGCCGTGGCGCTGTCGAGCATGTCTCCGAGGCTGTTGAAGCTGGACACGAAGGCGGTCAAGGCAGTCTGAACGGCCGTCTGGTCAACGCCGACGTTCAGGGTCTCGACCTGCCCTGTCGCATCCTTGTTGACCAGGTTGAGGGTGACACCATCGATGGCGCCGCCGACAGTGTTGCTGGTGTTTGTAATAACGCGGCCGTCAATGGTCACCTGCGAGGTGAGGCCGATGGTTTGGGCGTTGGTGGTCCCGGGGGCAAGCTTGAGGGCGGCCCCGAGCGTGCCGGTCGTGTCCGTGATGTCCATCGCGAGCGCGCCGGTGTCCTTCCTGGTCAGGAGGATCTGGTCGTTGGTGCGGTCGATGGAGGCCGTCACGCCGGCGGCAGAATTGTTGATCCTGGTGATGATCGTCGAGAGCGAGTCGACCGTGGTGTCGTAGCTGATCGCGGTCCCGTTGAGGGTCAGGACGCCCGTCGTCGTCGATGCGAGCCCCGTCAGGCCGGCGCCGTCCATCGCGCCGAGGGTTCGGGTCACGCCCAGGTTGGCCACGCCCGTGATCGTCGGATTGCTGGCGTTAGTTGCCGTGTTGTTGGCGATGCCCAGGATTCCGAGCGCATTACTCGTGTCGCTCGCGGCCCCGAAGGCGATTGAATGCGTCAAGCCCGCCCCAGACATCGCCAGCTGGAAGCGGTTGCCAACGATGGACGCAGTCATGACGGCGGACGCGTCGGCACCCTTGTTGGCGCCGCCGGCGACGAGCTGGGTGGTGATGGCCTGGCCGAGGCCGGACATGAGCTGGTCCATGGTCGTGGTAGTCGGATCGCCGACCGTGTAGTGAACCAGCGTGCCGTCGATGACGGCGCTGATCTGCCCCGCCGTCACGCCGCCGGGAAGGTTGAGCGACCGCAGCGTCTGGTCCAGATATGCCGTGGCATTGACCGTGGCGTTCTGGACGCCTGTGAAACCCTGAGTGTTGAGGCCGAGGGCAGTGGCCGCGTTGCTGGTGTCGCCGCCGTTGCCAAAGCTGATGCTATGAGTGGTCGTGTTGCCGCTGATGCTCAGCTGGAGCTTGCCGCCTACGATGGCGGCGCTGACCGTGCTGGCGCCGTCAGTCGTCTGGAGCTGCGTCTGAATCGCGCTCGACAGACTATCCATTACGTTCTGTAGAGTCGCCGTCGCCGGATTGCCGATTGCGACTTGAACCATGGTCCCGTCAACAGTGACAGCCATGTTGCCGGCGGTGATCGGCGCCGCCAGGCCGGCGTTGTTCAGAGTGAGCGACGTGTTCACGGCGCCGGTTACGGCCGCCCCGATGGCCGATGTCGAAGCGCCGCGCGTTGCCGTCGCCAGACGATCCACAGAAATCTGATACGACGCGACAGCCGCGTTAGCCGTCGCACTTGCCGTCAACACCGAGGAATTGGTGGAGGCGGCGGCGCGGCTGGACCCGGCGCTGGCAACGGTGAACGCCTTGATCTTGGCGATCAGATCGTCCATTGCGGTACCGATCCGCGTGTAGGACGCCGACTGAGAATTGAGAGTCGCTTCCTGATTCTGCAGGGCAGTAAGCGGCTGCTTCTGCACCGCGACGAGAGCATCGATGATGCTCTGCGTGTTCAGGCCGGAAACTACGCCGCCGAACTGGATGGCTGACATCAGGATCTCCCGGGAGTGATCGCTATTCCACCCCTTGTGCAGGAGCGGCCAGTCGGGGTATCGGTAGCCGCAGCCGAAATCTTGAGCCTCGCGGCCATCTCTTGCACTCGGGACTTTCCCCTGTGTTCCGCTGCGAGACGGGCCCCGCTCATCGAGCCTCTTCCTTCTGGCGCGTCTTCGTGCGGTAGTCGTTCATCATCTGGCGCGTGCTGGCCAGCCTGCCTCGCAACGAGTCCATTTCCGAGCGGAGCTGATCGGCCGCTTCGCGGTCGCTGTCCAGGATGCGGCGGAGCCGGGCGTTCATGTCCGGCGGCCTGGAGTTGGGGTCTGAACCGACGAGAAGATGCATCGCCGCCTCGCGCGCCTTGAGGGCTGCGGCGGCGGCTTCCAGGTCCGGATCCGGGCGGCGTCTGAGAGCGGCCATCAATGCGTCCGTGGCAGCTTCCAGAGCGAGGATCGTATTGGCCTGGTGCGTGGAGTCCATGCTCACCTGGACAGTGTAAGGGAGCAGAAAGAGCCGGCGGAAGACCGCCGGCTCTTTCGAGACTCCAGATCGGTGACTCGGCCGAAGGCCGAGTCATTGCCCGAACTAGCGGAGCAGGGTGAGGATCGTCTGCGGGGCAGAGTTGGCCTGAGCAAGGATGCTCGTGCCGGCCTGCTGCAGGATCGAGGTCTTGGTGAAGTTGACCATCTCGGCCGCGACATCCAGGTCCTTGATGCGGGACTCGGATGCGTTCAAGTTCTCTGACGCGACGCTGATCGAAGCGATGGTGTGGTTGAGGCGGTTTTGGATGGCGCCGTAGGTGGCGCGCTGGGTGCTGACGGCGCTGATAGCCGTGTCGGTTGCCGTGATGAGCGCGCCGGCGGCAGCTGTGATGCCGCTGTTGTTGTTGGCGGCTGTGGTGAAGTTGGTGATTGCCGTATCGAAGCCGCCGTAGGCATTGGTTTGAGCGTTGAGGAACGTAACGCCGAGGGTGTCGGCCGCGTTGGCGCCGATCTGGAAGGTGGCACCGGAACCGGCACCGGTGATGATCGTTCCGGCGGCGAGGCCGATGGCCACGTTGGCAGCCGTCTCACCGGTCACGGACGCGACCGTGATCGAGACGCCCATGTTTCCGAAGTTAAGGGTCTGGCTGCCATTCGCCACGATGGGATTGAGGGTCAGCGTCTGGCTGTTGCCACCGGCGGACAGGGTCACTGTGCCGGCGCCGGCGGCGCTGGTCATGGTGTACGTGGTGCTGGCCTTGGCGCCGGCCACGCTGACGTTGGTGACTGCTGTGTTGGTGCCGCCGGCAACGACGAAGCCGTTGTTAACCGTGCCGCCGGTCTGGGCAACCGAGAGGGCGCCGGTCAGGAGGTACTGGCCGTTGAAGGTGGTGGCCCCGGCTATGCGGGTGATTTCCGCCTGGAGTGCGGTGATTTCGGCGTTGACGCTCTGGGCGTCACTCTGGCCGAGGGTGCTGTTGCCGGCTTCGACAGCCAGCTCACGAATGCGCTGCAGCATCGCGTGCACTTCATTCAGAGCGCCTTCTGCGGTCTGGACCATCGAGACGCCATCCTGGGCGTTTCGCTGGGCCTGGTTGAGACCTGTGACCTGCGCCTGTAGCCTTTCGCTGATGGCGAGTCCGGCCGCGTCGTCGGCTGCGCGGTTGATGCGCAAGCCACTCGACAGCTTCTCAACACTGCTGGCGTACTTGCCGGCAGTAACGCTGAGGTTTCGCTGTGCGTTCAGGGCCTCGATGTTGGTGTTGATCCGCGTGCTCACGGGGTAGGCCTCCTAGCCTGGGCTTAGCGCGGCATCCTTGCCGCCGGCGAGCGTTCTGCCCACCGGGGTAGATGTCGGTCCGGGCAGAGGCCGCCTTGAGGTTTCGGGCGCGCTTTTGGCGCACCGGCGCACCTACCCCGACCGAGGGGGATGCGGCCTACGACGTATGCGTGACCGCGCCGGCGGCCGAGGTTCGACCCGATGAAGCGGCCCGGCCCGACCCGCCGTGCGACAACGCCCACTTGAACACGTCGGCCCATTCGAGGGCGCGCTCGGCGAGCGTGTATTCAGCCAGCACACGCTTTCTGGCGCGGCCGGCCAGCTCTTCGCGTAGCACCCGCGAGGCGGCCATCCGGCGAAGCTGCCGCTCCTAATCGGCCGAGGTATGGGCCAGCAGACCATCCACGCCGTCGCGGATTACCTCTCGCACTCAGTGCAGACGAGATGCGTTGACCGCCAGCGCCGGAAGACCACCACGTCCGCCCAGGCAAGGGCGGTAAGGCCTGCGTCGCGCAAGAAGCCGCCGCCCCCGGCCGGGGCCGCGGGGGAAGCTGCTGGTGTGCCACCTGCGCCGCCGCCCAGGAGATCGTCGGCAAACGACTGCCAGGACCTGACCTCTACACCGAGCCCGGCCAGCGGCCGCACGAAGCAGCCGACGCGCAGGCTGTCGGTAACGCCGGAGTCCAACGCTCCGTAGACCAGAACGCGGAGTGGCTCGCTCAAGTCACGAGACCTTGTTGCAAGACCGGGCGCGGGACATAGCCCATCCGGACTCCGGCCTGCCACATCCGCCGCCAGAGATTCCAGTCGGCCGTCTCTCCCTCGCGCCATGACTCGTCGTCGCGTTTCATGGAGGCCAGGGCGGCGGAGTAGATCATTGAACATGCCCCGATGCTGCCGGGGCCGGGCGGCCACTCCCCCACTCGGGACCAGGTACCGTCGAGCGCCTCGGACCAGGTCTGGCCGTAGACGAGCTCGAGGCGATTGTCGATCGCGGCACTGAGCAGGATGGCTATGTGGTCCAGTGTGAACTCGGCGTCTTCCGAGAGCGGCGCGATCCACGCCCCGCGGGCCAGTTCCAGGGCGCGGTTGAAGGCGCGCGAATCGGATCTAGCCGGGGTGACCTCCGAGTCCGCGCCGGGCAGCGACCGATTCTCGAAAACGATGCGCGGATCCTTCGACCCAAGCGCCGCCAGCGCCGACTCCTCCGCGGTGCCGTCGCCGACAACCACGATCTCGAAGTTCTGATAAGTCTGAGCCAGGACCGATGAAACGGCTCGCTCAACCAGGAGCCCGCCGTGAGCGCCGGCCGCAACCACGACGGAAACCAGAGGTGCGCCTGCGGCCCCCTTGGGCCAGCACACATCGGCCGTGCCGCGAGCCTTCGCCAGCAGAGCCGCGGCGTCCGCCGACTCCCTCCGGGCCCGCTGTCGATGGACCAGGTTGCCACTCTGCGCGGCGGCAGCTGGACGGCCGCGGACCACCCCGCGCCCACCGTGCTCGGCCGCCCACCGGTATGCATCGGCCCATTCCTCGGCCCGCCGGTCGGCGGTGTACTCCGCCAGAACGCGCTCGCGGGCCTTGCCGGCCAGATCGGCTCGCAGCCCCGACGAGCCGGCCAGGCGCCGCAAGCCATCGCGCCATTCGGCCTTGCTCTGCGCCAGAAGCCCGTCAATGCCATCGCGAATCACGTCGTACGGGCCGCCGCCCGCCGTTCGGGAGGCAATCGTCGCCGCCCCAACCATCGAGTACTCGAGCCAGTGCAACTCGGAGTGGGCCCGATCAAAGTCATCGCCAACGACAGGCGCCAGGCCGATGTCCGGCCGGGTGGCGGCCAGAGCTTGAGCAAACGCCGCGACGCCCTCCACATACGGGAATGCCTCGTCCACGACCGCCCGAATGCCGGAATCCTGGGCAGCACCGAGCCAGAGACGGCGGGCGCCCGGAGTCTGGGCCGCCACGGCGTCGACGGCGTCACGGCAGACCCCGTAGTCGCGCAGCCGGGGAGCGGCTCCGTAGTAGAGAATGCGCGGCCCAGCCTCGGGAGCCGGCCGGGCCGGCCGGGCCGGGGCGGCCGCGTCGTCGTACCAGGCCGGATCCACGGCATTGCGCACGACCCTTACTGAATCGTTGTAGCGCCCGGCCATCCTGGCCAGGACCGGCGTCGTGACCGTGATCAGATCCGCCTGCCTCATCATCGCCTCGATGATCGGCCGGTCCGGAACCAGGCGCTTGTAGTACGGCAGCCACGGCGCCCCGGCGATGAGATCGTCGTCGGTTTCGTACATGAGCGCTCGGCCCCGCAGGACCTCTGGGCGCTTCGCAAACGTCGCGAGGAGCAACGGCAGCAACCTGTCCGGCACGTTTGGACTGTGGCCGGTGGTGCGGCAGTGGGCGGCCACGGAATCGGCCGAACCAGTCGTGTCGCAATCCTCGCAGCAAGGCACCACCGAGTACCAGCGCCGGAAGAGGACAACGTCCGCCCAATCGAGCGGGGTCAGATCCGGCTGGGCCACGCCGTCGCGAATCGCGTCATCCAGCCGGTTCGCATAGGCGGCCGGGACGCTGATCAGATGGTCGTTGAACTCCGACCAAGACTTCATCTCTACGCCCAAGTCGGCAAGGCGCTGGGCGTACATGCCCAGCCGGTAGTAGTCGCAGACGCCGGCAGAGCTGGATCCGTAGATAAGGACGTGAACCGTGTCGGTCATTGGACACCATGCGACGGGCGCGTGGATAGCCGCGCCCTCACCTTGGCGATGGTCTGCCGGCAGACGCGGATGAGATAGTCGGCGTTCGGGGAGTCCGGCCGGGGTGGTTCGATCGTACCGACGGCCTCAGGCGATGACGGGACCGTCGCCTTCGGGACCGTCGCCTTCGGGGCCGTCGCCTTCGGGCTCGACATCGGCACCATCCGAGGTGATCACCTGGCGCAGTCCGCGCGGCGCAAGCATGACCCGCAGCCTGGCCCGGGCATCAGACGCATCCCGGACTTCACCGGAGACTTGCTCCACAAGCTCGGCCCGAACCACGGCCACGTGCCGAGGCGCGGCAATGCCTATGACAACGCGGTCGCCTTCTATACGGACGACGCGGACTTCCACGTTGGGCCCAATCCGGATCGATTGGCCCGAGCGGCGCGTTAGGACGAGCATCTAGCCCTCCTCCGCCACCGGTACCCGTAGCGGAAAGTCGGGATCCTCGACGATAAGCTGGCGGGCGGTGGCCTTCTCCATGTCGATCACGAGCGGTCCTGCCAGATTGGCGGTGACGGCCGGGGGCTCTCCGTGGACGGCCAGGATCGCCAGGACCCATTCGCCTTCGGCAACCAGGCCGCGCTCCTTGAGCCGATCCGTGGTGCCGGGCTTCACGTCGTCCGCGGGGGCCGCAATGAATCCGATGGCCGGGTCGTCGCTCGAGACGATTTCGAAAAGGGCCGTGTCCGGCACGCTCGTTAGATGATGGCTCACTAGTGCCGGCAGACCGACGAGACCATCCGCGAAGGTGATCTCGGCTGCGATTGGCGCTGGACTCACGGGCGGCTCCTCGCTGTCGGGCACGAGACGAAGATGGCTGGCTTTCAGCACGTCAAACTCGCCTTACTTCAGGTAGTCGATCAAGCTGGTCTGCATGATCTTGGCAGTGACCGCAAGCGTGGCCTGATATGTGGTCTGGCGCTTCGTCATCTCAGTGATTGCGGCCGGCATATCCACGTCCTCCAGTTGGCTCAGCAATGCCGTGTTGCTGGTAACCAGGGCAGTCTGGCTGGATTTGGCGTCATCCAGGCGGTTGGCTCGCGCTCCTACCGTCGCCCGCGCTTGGAGCAGGTTCTGGAGGGCGGCAGAAATCTGCCCGATCGTCGTCTGCTGAACGGGTTGGCCGCTGTTCAGGTCCGTCTGGAGTTGAGTCAAAGCGGCCAGGGCAGGCTGGAACACGGCGTCCCCGGCCATGTTGATCTGCATTGTGCTGGCCTGGCCGACACGCGCGATCATCACTCCCTGGTCGCCCTGATAGGCACCTACCTGGCCCGGGCCGGTGACCTGGAACGGAGCCTTGTCGACCTTAAACCCACTGAACACGTACTGGTCGCCCACTTTGGCGCTGGCATCCTGGGCCATGGCTTCGGTCAGCTGCGCAACTTCAGCGCCAATCGCCTGGCGCTGGCTGGCGTCGAGAGTCCCGTTGGCGCCTTCGATTGCAAGCTCGTTGGCACGCTGGATGAGGTCTCCGGCACTCGACAGAGCCGTGTCCATGGCCCCGACCTTACTGGTCGCACTGTCGATATTGCGGAGGTACTGGTTCAACTGGGACAGGGTGTCGTTCAGGCCTACGGAAGTCCGCACGTCGGCCGGGTTGTCTGAGGGCTTGTTGAGCTGCTTGGTCGAGCTGACCTTCTGAGTGATGTCCTGGAGGGCGGCCATATCCGACGCCAGGCTGGATATGGTGTTGTTGTAGAGCATCGACTGGGTTACGCGCATGTTTCAGCCCTCTCAGCCGCGGCCGACGAGGCCGGTGCCATTGATAAGCGTGTTCAGCATCTCGTCCATGGTGGTGATGACTCTCGCCGCGGCTTGATACGCGTGTTGGAAGCGAACCATGTCGGTCGCCTCCTCATCGAGCGAGACGCCACTGACGGCCGAGACTCGATTGGTCAACTGATCCACGACCAGCTGCTGGTTCTTGGACATCTCCTGCGCCTGGCTCGACGCCGTGCCCACCTTACCGACCAGACCGGCGTAGTAGTCGGAGGTCGTCTGGGGCTGGGCGTACATCGACGCTGCAATCAAGGTGTCGTGGCCCGGAGTGGTGAAGTCCGTGAGCAGATCGGCGGCCGACTTGCCGGCCGCCCCGGCAGACACGGTCATCTGGACACCGAGCTGGCTGAAGTTCAGAACCTGGGTGCCGCCGGCGGCCATGTTCGCCACGTTGATCGTCTCGGTGCTTCCATCTGCGCCCGTCAGCGTCAACGTGTTGGGTGCCGTGGAACTGAAGGTGTATGTCTGAGCCACCGCCGAGTCGGTCGCGATCGTCCTCAATCGGGCGGCAGTGTTGGTGATCAGGTTCATCCCGCCGGTGATGTCCGTGCCGGGAACACCGGCCGCGTAGCTCTTGGCGTTCTGCAGATCGGCCAAAAGACCCGCCACCGAACCGTCGCCGGGCGCGTTGGGCGCACCGGATGCCGCCACCAGACGCGGATCGCCGGCGATCGCCGGGTTTACCGCCAGGGTGCCGGCAGCATCTCCCGGTCGATACGTGAAAAGCGCCTGGCCGGCGTTGCCGTTGGCATCGACGCCGCTCTGGTGGATCTTGTTCGTAGCATCGGCGATACCCTGAGCGAGAGAATTGAGCTGGGCCTGGAATCCGGCCAGATCGCCGTCGCGAACATCAAGCAGAGCCTTCATCTGGCCGGTCGGCAGGGACACTGCGCTTCCGTCGGCCCAGGTCGGCGTGATGTGGCCGTTGACGTCCGTGGCGGCAACCATCTGACGCGCGGAGGTGTTGGAGACCAGGTCCGTGCCACCGACGTAGACGCCGATCGTCCCGTCGGGATTGGACAGGACATTGACCGGCACGATGGCGCTCAACTGCTCCACGAGCTGCTCTCGCTGGTCCATCAGGTCGTTGGCATGGTCGCCGGTGGCGGTTACGAGATGGATCTGGCCGTTCAGGCTGGCGATCTGCTTGGCGAGGTCGTTGACGGTGGTGACCGCCGCCGAGACCGGGCTGTCGATGCCCTTGGCCATCATGTCCAGCTGAGTGGAGTCGCGGTTGAATTCCATGGACAACGAGGCCGCCTGCTCTGTGAGGGCGGTACGAGCTGCCGTTGATGTGGGGTCCGAGGCGACGTCCTGCCAGGCGTTCCAGTACTTGCTGATTTGGCTGCCCAGCCCGGAGTCGGAGGGCTCGGGGAAAATCGACTCGACCTTGCTCAGCTCCGTCTGGCGCGTATCCCATTCGCTCTTGAGCGCCGTCTGGGCCTGAACCTGCAAGTCCAGGAAGTTGTCACGGACGCGGGTGATCGCCTGAACGGTGACGCCGGAACCGATCTGGCCGGGCAGGCCGCTGCGGTTGAAGGCCGGCATCGTGTACGGCGTCGACGCGACGACGGTCACTCGCTGGCGCGAATAGCCGGGCGTGTTGGCGTTGGCCACGTTGTGGGCGGCCGTGTCCAGGAGCTGCTGAGCGGCCCGGAGGGCCGACGCTCCAATGTCCAGGCCGAAGAAGGGGGAACTCATCCTAGGCCTGCCTGTCCACGTAGGAAGGACCCGGGTTGGACGAGTAGCCGCCGACGTTGCCGTCAGAACCAACCTTGCCCAGGCCGAGGAGGAGACGCATGAGGGCCGCATCGACGGCCCAGGCCTGCTCGATCAGCAGGGCATTCCGGCGAGCGCACTCGCCAAGACGCTCGCTCAGCGCGGTAACGCCGACGACCCTGAGCAGGGACCGTTCTTCAACCGTGAGAGAGGAGCTGAGACGGTTGACTTCGCCGACAAGAGCGTCGGCCTGCTCATTGCAACTGATGAGGGCCAGGCGATCGTGCCGCCTGACGGCGTCCGCAACACCGTCCGAAGCCGCCACGAGGCGACTCAGGGCAATCGTGAGGGCAGAGAGCGCGGGCGTACCAAAGTCGGCGCGGAAGTCGACCGCGTTACCGGCTAGCGTCAGGTCGCCCTGCGCAAACATTTAGGCCGTGGTGTCGAGAATCCCTCGAGCAATCGACTCGGCCTTTACCGAGTAAGTGCCCTGAGCGATCCGCGCCTTGGCGTCGTTAACCTTGTCGGCTCGGACGTCGGGAGCGGCATTGGCAGCCTCGAGGGCCTGATGCATCTCCCGGCTACGCGACGAAAGCTCGACGCGTGCGGCCGGCTGGTTTACGGCGCGATCTGGTCGCTGAACATCCGCTCGGGCAGACGCCTGGGTAGGCGGAGCCGTCGGGCGAAGGTTCGGCGATGAACTTACGGACCGCGGGTCGTCGATTTTCATTGCTTTCCTCTCTTGGGTGTCACCGAGGTTATCGGCAGGTACCCTGGAGACTTGACCCGCGGGGTGAGTGTTTCGTCATCGATTCGACGTATCCGTTGCGCAGAGTCCACGTTTTCCTGTGTCGCCAATCTGCGCACCAGACCACGGCGCGCCAACTCGACCAGCATGACACCTGCACCCGGCACGTGGAACTGGCCTGTTCGTGGCCCCCCAGACGACGCAGACGGACTCATCGCAGCCTTCCTAGCTGGGCGGCGTCGCCGAGGGTGCCGTCCTGCAGGGACAGTGCTCGGGAGCTCATCTGGAAGTTGCGCTGGAGGGAGATCAGATCGGCCATGCCTGTAGCAAGGTCCGTGTTGCTGCCCTCGAGCATTCGTTGATGGATCGTGCCCGTGGCGGGTGAGAGCGTGCCGCCGGCGGAGAGCAAATTCTCACCGAGGCGAGTCACGCCACCCGGAGGCCATCCGAACAGGGCGATTCGGGCGATCGTCGCGGAGGCTCCGGTTATAGGATCGATGCGGGCCACTGTGCCATCCGGGCCCACGTTGAACTTCTGCCCGGGCACGATGTTGTGGCCGGCCGTGTCCAGCACCGGGTAGCCCTGCTGCGTAACCAGGGTACCCGTCGCGTCCGTGACGAAGTCCCCGGCGCGGGTATAGGCGATTCCTCCGCCGGTTCTGACGGCAAAGAGCCCATCGCCCTCGATGGCCAGATCTTCCTGCTTGTCGCTGGACTGTAGCGGCCCCTGGCTGACGTCCATGCGCAGGTTCGTTGGGATGGCTCCCGTTCCGAGCTCGCCGAGGCTGGGCCCCTGCGAGTTCATGATCTGGAGCTCGTAGTCATCCTGAGCGGTCCGCGACTGCTTGAAGCCGACGGTGTTGATGTTGGCGATGTTGTCCGCGACGACGGCCTGGCGGCTCATCGACGAAACCATTCCGGAAAGGGCGGTGTAGAAGCCACGGATCATGACCGAGCCCTCCGCCGTCCCAGCCGGGCTGCCACGTCCGAGTCCACCAGCCGACTGCGCAGGGCCAGGATGGCTTCGGTGTGGATCTGGCAGACGCGGGACTCGGTCACACCGAGCACCTGGCCGATTTCTTTGAAGGTCATCTCATCCTGGTAGTACAGGGCGAGAACCATGCGCGGCCGCTCGTTGAGCCGGCCGATTTCGGCGATAAGCCCGGCGATGGCGTCGCGGCGAGCCGCTTCGTCGGCGGGATCGACAGCGTTCGGGTCCGGGGCCTGATCGGCGAGCATCACCGAGTCGTCATCCCCGTCGCGGGAGTCGTGTTCGTCGAGCGAGATCGTAACAACGGACGCTGCCCGGAGGCGCTCGCGGTATCGAGCCACCGACATGTTCAACCGGGCGGCGATCTCGGACTCCGTCGGCGAGCGGCCTTGCTCATGCTGCAGGTCGCGAATTGCGCCCTGGATTGCACGAGCGGCTTCGCGGCCGGCCCGACCCACCGTGTCCAGCGAGCGGACCGCGTCCAGGATGGAGCCTCGGATTCTCAGGATGGCGTAGGACTCGAACGAGGCGGCGGCCTCCGGCTTGTAGGCGTCGATTGCTCGCAGCAGCCCGAGAACACCGGCCTGCATCGCGTCCTCGTGGTCGAAGAGACCCGGGACGGAGACTCCCAGCCGGCCGACCACGTACTTCACGAGATGGGCGTAGCGGGTGACGAGTTCGTCTCGGCTGAGGCCGAGACCCGGTGTGGGGATGTTTCCGTACGCCGTGTAGCCTCTGAGATCGGGTGCCTCAGGAGCAGCCTCGAGGGCGACCTCGACCGGCAACTCGACGGCTTCCACGGAGGCGGTCACGTCGTCGAGGATCGCTACTTGGAGATCCAGGTTCACCATTTGACCATCTTGTGCGGTGGCCGCGACTTCGTCCACGACCGAGTCGTGGGGGTCCGATGGTGGGGCATCCGGTGGTCCCCCATCGACATGGGACCCTGGTTCGCCGTCTGGCACTCCGGACGACTTCACCAGCGGGTCGATCAGTTGGCCGGTCCGGCTGTCGGCAAAGATGCTCGGCATCGAACGGGCCGCCACGGATCCGTCTATCGGCGTGGCCGCGTGGAGCGGGGGAAGGAACTGTCGGTCAAACATTCAGTCGCCTCAGCATCACGCGTTCTTAGAGATGGTGGACGCCGACCGGCGCGCCCTTGCAGCCGCGACCGAATCGGCCGTCGCCGTCTTCGTCTGCTTGGACCGCTTCGCCTGTCGCTTCTGGCGCATCTTGAGCAGCTTCCGTTCAGGTGGCTCGAGCCAGTTCATGAGGAGGCGCCCGGCCAGAGTGAAGCCCACGGCAACTGCCAGGGCCCTGTCGACACAGTCAATCAGCATGCCGCCGGCCTGATACGAGACGCCGCCGACCGCGAGCGCCGCGACGATCGCGATCCTCAGTGTCCAAGTGGCAACCAGGAGTTCCATCTATCAAACCTCCACTTGGGCGTGCACTTGCACGGAAACGCTGGGTAGGATCTCTTCGTAGGAGAGCACGGTCAGCTGGGGCAGGTGCCGTTCGGTCAGGTTGCGGAGAGCCAGCCGGATGCGGGTCGTGCAGAGCAGGATCGGCTGGTAGCGCTGGACGGCCAGGCTCTTGAGGGCCTTGTCGATCGACTCGATGAGGAGCTTGCTGTCGGAGCCGGATAGTTCCAAGCCCACATAGCCGGGCTGGACCATGACGGACGTTCCGAGTCTGGTGTCCAAATCCGGAGCCAGCGCGACGGCGTGGATGGCACCGTCCGGGGCTCGGTAGCGCATCGAGATCGCTCTGGAGAGGGCGTGCCTGACGGCCTCCGTGAGGAAGAGCGGCTCCTTGGTGCTGCGGGCCGCGTCGGCGACGGACTCGATGATGGTGGATAGATCGCGGATCGGGACGCGCTCTCTGAGCAAGCCCTGCAGGACCTTCTCGACGTCACCCATGCTGACGAGGGCGGGCACAAGCTCTTCGACGAGACCCGGCTGATCGCGCTTGATGCCCTCGAGCAACTGGTTGGTCTCGGGCCGGCCCAGGATCTCGTGGGCATGGCGGCGGATCGTTTCGGCCAGATGTGTGGCCAGGACGGACGCGGCGTCGACCACGGTGTAGCCCAGGCTCTCGGCCCGTTCGCGGTCGGCGATGCTGACCCAGGACGCCGGCAAGCCGAATACGGGTTCCGTCGTGGGGATGCCGCTGACAGCTATCTCGCCGCCGTTGGGATCCATGCACAGCATCTTGGTTGGATCGACCGTACCGCGGGCGATCTCCGAGCCGCGCAACTTGATGACGTAGGCGTTCTGGTCCAAGACGAGGTCGTCGCGAATTCGGACGGTGGGCACGATGAGCCCCATCTCGCTGGCGATCTGGCGGCGTATGAGGCCGATGCGTTCGACGAGCCCGCCGCTCGCTCCACCCTCCACGAGCCCAACCAGCCCGTAGCCGACCTCCAGCTCCATGGTCTCGACCTTGAGTGCATCGAGCGGGCTCTCCGTTCCGGGGCCAAGGGCAGGGAGCGCCGAGGTCAGCACGGCCGGTCCGGCTACGGCCAGGGCAACGGCGGCAGCGGTCTGCGACTGCGAGAGGAAGTAGCCACCGGCGAAGACGACGCCACCGCCGAGGCCGAAGACCATGATGGGGAAACCGGGGACGAGGCCGATGAGGATTAGTGCCGCGCCGACCACCATGAAGAGCTTGGGGCGGCCCAGCAACTGCGTTCCGAAGTCGCTGCCGAGGCCGACGTCCGAACCGCTGCGCGTAACGAGGATGCCTGTGGCAATAGAAATGAGCAGGGCGCTGATCTCGTTCACGAGACCGTCGCCAACCGTGAGGACCGTATACGTTGTGAGGGCCTGGCCGATATCGAAGCCCTTCTGCAGCACGCCGACGGTGAGGCCGCCGACGATGTTGACCACGATAATCACCAGGGCCGCGATGGCATCGCCTTTGACGAACTTGGACGCGCCGTCCATCGAGCCGTAGAAGTCCGCTTCGCGCTCAATCGCGCGGCGCCGAAGCCGGGCATCGTCCGGGGTGATCAAGCCGGCGTTCAGGTCGGCATCGATACTCATCTGCTTACCGGGCATGGCGTCCAGGGTGAAGCGGGCGGAAACCTCGCTGACTCGGCCGGCACCATTGGTGATGACCACGTACTGGATGACGACCAGGATCAGGAAGACGACGATACCAACGACCGTGTTGCCGCCGACGACCACCTTGCCAAAGGCGCTGATGACGTCGCCGGCATGGGCGTTGAGAAGGATCAGGCGGGCGGCCGAGACGTTGAGGCCCAGCCGGAACAGCGTCGCAATCAGGAGGAGCGGCGGGAAGGAGCTGAACTCGAGCGGCTCTCGGATGTTGAGGGCCACCAGAAGGATCGTGAGGGAGAAGGTGATGTTGAGGACGATGAGGATATCCAGCAGGACCGACGGCAGCGGGATGATCATCATCGCCACAATGCCTACGACGGCACCGGCGAGGATTGCGTCGCTTCTACGCAGAACCGGTACGGCCGGAGTGGCAGTCGTCATCGCTCTTGCTCCGTATCGGGAAGGTCGGTGGTGTCATCCCCCAAAACGAGGCCTGCTTCGAGCTGGGCCAATTCTTCGGCCGTTACGTCGGCCAGCTCGTCTTGGGACATGGCTGCGGCGAGGGCGTCTTCGTCCACGTCGTCGAGAGTGAGTGCGGCGTCGTCCAGCCACTCGGCCGTTTCTGCGGCGTCCGCGGCGTCGGCCGGGTTCGCGGCCGCGTCGTACTCAGTGGCTACGATCGGGTCGATGATTTCGGGCCGCGTGGCGTCGGACGGATCCGCGGCGGAGCCGTACGCCTGGGCGGCAGCAGCAGCATCCGCGCGAGCGGAGCCGGCATCGGCGGTGTTGAGACTGTTCCGGCCACGAGCGGCCGCGCCGGCGTTCCACCAGGCCTGGCCCGGCCCGCCCGGGGCGCCGCCACGAGCACCCGCGGGGTTCCAGCCGCTTGTCCCTGCCCGACCCTGAGCGCCGCGGCCGGCGCCGTTGAACCGGGCCTGATGCACGAGGACCAGCAATCGGGCCACGGCGCGATACAGGTGAGACGGAACCTCGGAACCGATCGGCCGGGAGAAGAGCGCCCGAGCGAGTGGCTTGTCCTCGATAATCGGGACGTGGTGCTCGCGCGCGATCTCCTTAATGCGCTCGGCCATCAGCCGCTGGCCCTTGCCCACGATCCTGGGCGCCTTCATGGTCAGCGAGTCGTACTTGAGGACGACGGCGAGAGTGGTCGGGTTGGTCACGACGACATCGGCAGTCGGGACCGCATCCATCATTCGGGCGAAGGCCATCTGGCGGGCTCGGCGCTTACGCGCGCTGCGAACCTGCGGATCGCCTTCCGACTCTCGGTATTCCTGCTTGATCTCTTCCTTGGTCATCTTGATCGACTGCTGGGCCTTGCGACGCTGAACTACGAAGTCAACCAGGGCGACGACGGCGAGGAGAATAGTGATCGTGAGGCCGAGCTGGAAGACCGCGGAGAGACAGCTGCCGGCTATGACCGAAGGACTGGCTCCCTGGGTGGCCACGATGGCCGAAACTCGACTGCCCACAACCTGCCACGACACAAAGGCCAGGATCGCCAGCTTGGCCGACGAAAGGCCGAGCCGCACGAGGGCCTGCTTGTCCAGGATCCGCTTCATGCCGGTCAGGGGGTTGACCCGGCTCATGTCAAAGCGGATGGCCTTGAGCGAGAAGACCAGACCGCCCGAGACCAGGTTGCCGGCGACACCGGCGATCAGAACCAGAAAGGCCAGGGGCAAGATCAGAGTCAGGGTCGTGATGATGGCATCGCCGGTCGCACCGATCAGCTGAGCGTTGCTGGCTCGCGTGGGCACATCGATGATGCTCGCCTGAACGCGGGTCACGAGAGTCGCAGCCATCCCCGGCAGCAGCACAGAAAGCGCCAGCGTGCCGACGCCGAGGGTCAGGCCCATCGAAAACTCGTGGGACCGGCCGATACCCTGGCCTTTGGATCGGGCCTCCTCGGCCCTTCTCGGAGTTGGAGCTTCGGTCTTTTCAGCCATTGTCCGCGCCTACGTCGACACGGCGCCGCCAGTGGCGGCCCCGAATACGAAGCGGAAGATGGACATCGTGCCGCTGACGAGACTCGGCATCGCCAGACCAAGGACCACAATGCCGACCAGCATCTTGAGCGGCAGGCCCAGGATGAAGACGTTGATCTGCGGAATGGCTCGGGCCAGCAGGGCTACCGCGAGTTCCGTAAGAAGCAGCACCAGGGCGATCGGCAGGGCCACTCGAACGCCCAACTCCAGGGCCAGCGAAATCGTCTGGGCGCCGGTCATGGCCAGGTCTGCCGGCCAGCCGCCCCCGACTGGGTACATCACGAACGAATGGGCGAGAGCCTGCACGATGGCCAGGTGAAGGCCCATCGCCAGAAACGTGAGCCCGGCCAGGACGGAGAAGAACGGATCGATAGCCGTTGCGGCTTCTTCTTCGGTGGGGCTGAAAACGGAGGCCAGTGAGAGGCCGAGTTGGATCGAGATGACTCGGCCGGCGATTTCCACTGCCTGAAAGCCCATTGAGAGGATGAAGCCGAGCGAAGTGCCGATGAGGATCTCGATCGGAGCGGCCATCAGGACGGGCATCGTGCCGGCGGTTGCGCCCGCGGTCTTGCACAAGGCCACGGTCAGAGCCGCGGCAAAACCGAACTTGACCAGGTACGGGACAGAGTGATGGCCGAAGATCGGCGCGGTCATCACCAGCCCGGTGCAGCGCAGCATCACCAGGAAGATCATCGAGGTCTGACCGGCGGCGATCGTGTAGGACATTAGTGCCCCGCCTCCGACGCGGCCTGGAACACGTATCTGGTGAAGTCCGTCAGCTGGCTTGACATCATCGGCCCGAGGACGATCAGGACGATGGCCACGACGATCAACTTGGGGACGAACGTGAGGGTCGCCTCGTTGATCTGGGTAGCGGCCTGGAGCACGGAGATGACGAGGCCGACCCCCATAGAGACCAAGACGATGGGGCCCGCGACCATGAGGGTCGTGTAGAGGGCTTGCTGCATGACGGCGCCGACGTCGGTGGTATTCATGGCTAACCGAAGCTCCTGACCAGCGACTGAACCACCAGGACCCAGCCGTCGACCATGACGAAGAGGAGGAGCTTGAAAGGCAAGGCGATCTGCGTCGGCGAGACCATGACCATACCCATGGACATGAGGGCGGACGCGACCACGAGGTCGATGATCAGGAACGGGATGTAGAGCAGGAAGCCCATCGTGAAGGCCGTCTTCAGCTCGCTGATGACGTACGCCGGAAGCAGGACTTCCATGGTCACGTCATTGGCCGTCGCCGGCCGCGGCTCCTTGGACAGGTCGATGAAGACCTGGAGATCCTCGGATCGCGTCTGCTTGAGCATGAAGGTCTTGAACGGGTCCATGCCCCGCTGGATGGCCGTGTTCTGATCGATCGTGTTGTTCATGTAGGGCTGAAGCGCGTTGTTGTTGGCTTCGGAGAAGACCGGCGACATGACGAAGAAGGTCAGGAACATGGACAGGCCCAGGAGGACCTGGTTGGGCGGCAAGTTCGGGATGCCGATCGCGCTTCGGAGCAGCGACAGGACCACGATGATGCGGGTGAAGCTGGTCGCCAGCATCAGGATCGCCGGCACCAGCGACAGGACGGTCATGGCGACGAGCAGCTCGAGCGAGAGCGCGAACTGGCCGTTGCCGTTGGACGCCTGGCCGTCGCCGACCTTGACGGAGATGTCCGAATTGCCGTTGGTCGAGGAGCAGCCGGCTACGACCAAGACCATGAACGCAAATAGAAGAAGAAGCCCGATGCGGCGGCGGCTCATCGCACTCGGCCTCCGCTGAAGAAGAGGGCGAGCTTGCCGGTGATCGCATCAACCGGAGCCATCATTGAGTTGAGAGCCGCCGCGAATGTCGGGTGCGGGGCAAGGCCGGCCGGACTCAAACCGGCGGCATCGGTGGCGGTAGCCGATTGGGAGGCAAAGGATTCCTCGGTCTCCAGTTCGGAGGCATCGAGTTCCGCGAGCGAGACCATTCCACTGGGCGTGAGCCCGACGACGAGACGGCGCTCACCGATCGCGACGAGGTGGAGGGAGGCCTTGGGGGCAAGGGTTCGGGACTCCAGAACCTGCATCCGGCCACCCCGCTTGGCCGTCCCGCCACCGACCTTGCCGAGAACTCGCAGGGTAATGAAGAGCAGAACCAGGACGATCAGAGCCTTGGGGACCAGGTCCAGCCAATTGATGCCAGTTCCGGAGTCGGTGCCCCAGGCGGTTCCGACGCCGGTCGCGGCGGTGAGGGCGCCGGTTGCCGTTGCCTGACCGCCCGATGCGGCGGTCGGATGCATGGAGCCGATCAGGGCGACACCGGCCAGGCCCGCGATACAGGCGATAGCGGCGATTCGGCGGCCAGAGCCGGCACGGTGTTTGCCGACCCGCCACGCAACCAGGCGGCCCGCGTCGTTCATCGTCAGCGACCCGAAGGGGAGAGTCGCTGCGTGCGAGCGACGACGTCCGTAATGCGAACGCCGAAGTTCTCGTCGACCACGACGATTTCGCCCTGGGCGATGGGCCGGCCGTTGATCAGAATGTCGACCTTCTCACCGGCCAGTTTGTCGAGTTCGATGATTGAGCCGGGGGTGAGAGCCAGGACATCGCGGATCGGCAGCGTGGTGCGGCCGATCTCGACGGCGACCTGGAGCGTCACTCCGAGGAGAAGATCGATGTTGTACCCGGGCGTACTTGTGGGCGACCCGGTCAACTCCGGGAGATGGGCCTGGCGCACGTTGGCCGGCAGCGGGGCCGGAGCGGGCGAGGCAACCGGCGCGGGTGCCGGGACCGGGGCAGTTGCCGGGGCGGCGGCGGGCCGCGCGGCAGTCGGCGACAGGGGCGCCTTGAACTCCTGAGGCCGCCTCGAAACCGGCGTGGCTGCCGGAGGCGGCGTGGACGCGTCTTCGGCCGAAAGGGCCTGCAGGGCCACTACGTGGGCGGACAACTCACCTGCGACTGCATCGTCGTAGGCGGAGATCAGTACGAGTTCCTCGTTGGCCACAGTTGTGATCGGCAGGCGCAGCAGGAGCATCGGTGCGTCCGGGGCCGCGCCATCGACCGGCTTGCCGAGGCCAAGACCCTCACCGATCATCGACTCGAAGGCGCCGTCGAGCGCCTCGAGAACCAGTTCCTGGAGCCGGTCCGCGGTGTAGACGTTGCCACCGATCTTGTCGCCCTTGTCCGGATCGAGCGCGCCCCAGGCGCCGCGGCGGTCCGTGCCGAGAAGCTCGAACGAGCGCGTTGGCAGGAGCGGCGTTGGGGTCTCGCTGAAGGCAACGTGCCCAACCGTCAGTTCACCGATGGTGACCGGGCAGAGCGCGTCGGCGGAGATACCCTCGGCAATGGCCGACCGAAGCATTTCCCACAAAGGCAGGATCGAGGCCCCGGCGCCGAGCGAGGCGCCGTCAGCGGGCTTCCAGTCGAATGATTCCCAGCTCATGTCAGGCCTCCATGGGCACAAGCGGGCTCACCAGGCGGAGCGCGATATGATCCCCGACTCGACCGGGGATCGCCCACGCCTGGGCCTGATCGGAAACCGCCACAAGGACAGGCTCGTCGAAATGCTCGTCGAACCTGATTACATCACCGGGCCGCAACTCCGCGAGAGCTTCGACCGGAATGTCTACCGCCCTGAATCTGGCGGAGACGGGGATCTCGACTGAACGAACCTCGTTTTCGAGAATGTCGCGAACGCTGGAACTGCCGGTGGCCGACCGCCGTTGGGCGTACCACATCGTTGCCGCGAGTCTTGGAAGAAGCGGCTCAAGGCTGGCGTACGGATAGCAAATGGTCATCGGAGCCGTCTGGCCGGCGAATCGGACTTCGTATGTCATGACGGCAACCACTTCCGCGGGTGAGGCGACGCGCAGGAGGGTGGGCGTGAGAGCCGTTTCCGTAACCGCGACATCGAGCGTCTGGAGGTGCGACCAACCCTCGTTCAGAGCGTGAGGCAGGTGCCCCACGACGCGAGCGATAAGGTCCGACTCGATCGGCGTGGGCTCGGTCCGCTCGCTCGGGATGCGGCCGGGTCCACCCAGGAGGCGATCGACTGCGGCCAAGGCAAAGCCGAGGTCCAGGTCGACCATGAAGGGGCCGCCCAGGCCGGTGCTAGCCATGACGACCAACTCGGTGGGGAGGCTCAGCTGAGTCACGTAGTCATCGAAGATGAGCTGGTCGGTGCCGGCCAGCTGGATCACGATGGATCCACGCAGGAAGGACGAAAGGCGAGCCGCCGCAACGCGGCCGACGTTCTCATGGATTGCCTGGAGGGTTCGGATCTGCTCATTGGAGAATTTCGCAGGTCGACGGAAGTCGTACGTCTTGACGATCCGACCGTCCGAACTGAGGGACGGCGGCTGATCCTCACTCGGCAGTGAGCCATCGGCTACTGCACCAAGGAGCGCATCTATTTCGGCCTGGGATAGCATTGCTCTGCCCGCCTACTGCATCACGAAGTCGGTGAACAGCACACGTATGACGGTGCTATCCCCGAGGATCTTCTTGAACTCGGCCAGCAGCTCTGTCTTGAGCTTGTCGCGCCCATCCGCGGACGTGAGCGTGCTGGAGTCGTGCGCGGAGACAACCGACCCGACCGCATCGACGAGAAGCGGGACGTCATCCGTGTAGTTGGCTAGCTCGGTCGTTTCCGAGGTCGTTCGCTCCTTGCCGTGCAGCTTGTAGAAGCCGTCAGTGGAGGGACGAAGCTCGATCGAGACGCCGATCTTGGCGTACTTATAGCCACCGGCCGTCGCCGTCGACAGGTTGATAACCTTGTCGTCCAGGGCCAGGACCGGGCCGATCTGGCCTGCTCCCGGATCCGGCACGGCCGGCGGAGCGGCCTTGGGCGCGGACATCGTGGTGAACGCAAAAGCGCCTGCTGCGGCCAGCCCAAGCGGCACTCCGAGTGCCAGGATTGCGCGGCGGCCCTTCGGGATTGGGAGTTTCACCGGCGGTACTCCAAAGTTCTCATCAGAAGGACGGCAGGGCCATCGGCGCGACCGATGGACTGCTGCTATCGGTTGGATAGATGACGACGATGTCGACGCGACGGTTCTTGGCTCTGGATGCGTCATCCACGTTTGGGGTGATGGCGTTGTACTGAGCGTTCCCCTGCGCCGAAAGCCGGCTCGGGTCCATCTGCATCTCGACCATTGCCTTCAGGACCGCCAGGGCTCGATCTGTAGACAGGTCCCAGTTGCTTGTGTAGAGCACGCCGTCCGGCACCTGGTCGTCTGTGTTGCCTTCGATCCGGATGGCGTTGGGAAGCGGCTTGATGATGTCCACGACCTGCTTCACGAGCTTCAGGGCGTGGTCGTCCAGGTGGGCCCGGCCCGATGAGAACAGGAGGGCGTCGTTGAGCCGGATGACGATCCCCTGCGGCGCCATCCCGACTTCGACCTCACCACCGAGCCCTTGCCCGATTGCGTAGTCCTCCAGGGCGGCCCTGATGGCCCTGAGGTCAGACTGGACAGGGCTGGTGCCCGAAGCGCTCTGGTCCTGAACAACCGTGGTGTCCTGGCCGCTGTTGATGCTGATGGCCTGCTGGCCCTGCATGACATCGGCGTTGAAGGCAGCCGAGACGGACTGGGCCAACGCGATGAACTTGCGTGTGTCGGTGGTGCTGATGGCGTACATGACGACGAATAGGACGAAGAGCAGCGTGATCAGGTCGGAATAGGTGAGCAGCCAGCGCTCGTCGTTGTCGTGCGGGCTTTCGGCGTGGCTGCGCCTGCGCTTAGGCATCAGGCCGCCTCCGGCACGGCAACGGGTGCCGCACCCTTATCGGGAGCTGCCTCGGGTTCAGGGCCCGCGTGGGCCGCCAGCTTCTGGGCCACGATGCGCGGGTTGTCACCGGCCTGGATGGCCAGGATTGCGGCGAGCGCCAGGTGGCGCTCCTTGGCCTCGGCGGCGTCCTTGCTCTTGAGGTTGGCGGAGACGGGCAGCCACAGGATGTTGGCGGCGCCGACGCCGAAGAGAGTGGCGATGAAGGCCGTGGCGATCGACTCGCCCAGGCCGGACGGATCGGCCAGGTTGGACAGAACGCTGACCAGGCCCATGACCGTACCGAGGACGCCGAAGGTCGGCGAGTAGCCGCCCATTTTGGCGAACATGTCGATGCCCTTCATGTGCCGGGCCTGCATCGACTCGATCTCGATCGTGAGGATGTCCTCGACGGTATCGGGCTCCAGGCCGTCGATGACCATCTGGAGACCGTGCCGGGTAAACGGGTCCTGGATCCCCTCAACGTCGCTCTCGAGGGCCAGCAAGCCTTCGCGTCGGGCCCGCTCGGCGAACTTGATGAGCATCTCGCGGATCGTGGTGATGTCGCTGACGCGCGGCTTCATGCTCATCCCGAGAAGCTTGGGCATCGTCATGAACTGCTTGAGCGACGTGGAGGCGATCGTCGCCCCAAACGTCGCCCCAAAGATCAGCAGGATGGCGGACGGGTTCAGGAAGGCAGCAGGCGAGCCGCCGTCGAGAACATCGGCCACCATCATGGCGACCAGGCAGAGGATGATGCCGATTCCGGCGTCCATACTCGGCGCCTATTCCTTCGTGGTCTCGCCGTAGGCGCGAAGGCGCCCGCGGTTTGGATGTTCGTACTGAGCCGGATCGTGTTCCGGCGGCGGATCGTAGGCACGCCGGCCGCCGAAATGAGCGTCGACGTGGAGCGATCGCTGGTAGTAGTGGAAGCGCGTGGCCACTTCCGCGGCGGTCTCGCGGACGAGCATCTTCTTGCCGTCGGCAAGGGTCAGGACGGTATCCGGAGTCTCCTCGACCATCTCGATGCGGTCGGGGTTCATGAGGAAGGAGGTGCCGTCGGGGCGGGTCAGCGGGATCATGGCTAAGCAAGGCTGCCGGTGAGGGCCAACCGCATGAGCCCCGCCCGCGATCGGACGTTGAGCTTGCGGCTGAGGTTGGCTCGGTGGGCCTCGACTGTCTTGACGGAGAGGACCAGCGACTCGGCAATCTCGCGATTGGAGAGGCCCTGACCGATGAGGTAGAGCATCTCGCGTTCACGCGGGGTGAGAAGCGAAATGGGGCCCTGATCCACGGTGGTGGCGTCGAGGCGCTCGTCGACGCTCGGGAAGCCGGCGACGACCGGACCCATGCCGTCCATGACGCGACGAACGACGACCAGAAAGGTCTCCCGGTTGACGTTGTCCATCAGCATCGCCGCGTCGGCGCCGACGGCCAGGCAGTCGTTTGGAGCGACTTCGCGGCCACGGGTGACAAGGGCGATCAGACGAGGGCGCGGCCACAGGGCTGCCAGCAAGCGGCAGACCTCGGGGCCTTCGGCCGGTACGAAATCGAAGAGCACGAGCTGCGGGTGAACGTCAGACGCAAGCCTGAAGGCTTCGTAGACGCTGGCCGCGCTCGAGACCTCACAGGCGGATCCGCTGGTCAGCATCGTCGAGACGCCGAGGCGGACGATTTCGGCCTGATGGATGATCAGGGCGTGAGTTACTGCTCGTGCCGGTCTCGGCGTCGCCGAAGCCGAACGACCCGCCCCCCGACGGTCCTGCACGGGATAGCTGGCGATCGACATGTGGCCAATCCTTGGTTTACCTGTCTGGGTGGCGAACGAGCCTTTCCGATGAACGGCGTGCGACTCGTCGTGTAGTGCGACCCGAAGCATTCGGCAGGGAAGGCGTGTAGGTGTATACCCGGCTTGAGCCGGTCGTTCAGGGGGTGACCGCCGTCGTGTATGCACGGCCGTCGGTACTGGCACGCCCAGGGGGTCTCTATGGCCCGGACGGGGCCGTTAGGTCTCCTACGTATCCCATGTGGAGGGGCTCCGCCTGGCTCATTCTTGGGATGCGCAATCTCGAGGCGGCTCGATCGCGGAGCGGACGGAGCGCCGGCAACTCGAAAAGGAGGCCCTTGTGACGGCCGCCATCGAAACCCGTGGGCTGACCAAGTGGTACGGAGGGAAGTCCCGCGGCATCATCGACGTTGATCTGGTCGTTGAAACGGGCCAGATCTTCGGCTTCTTGGGGCCCAACGGAGCGGGCAAGTCGACCACGATCCGCCTGCTACTGGATCTGATCCGGCCCGCGAGCGGCTCCGCGATGGTGCTGGGCCTGGATATCCACCGCGACCGCCTGGCGATCGATCGGCGGATCAGCTACGTCCCGGGAGAACTCTCGCTGTAAAGCGAACTGACCGGCCGGCAGCTGCTCACGCTCGTCATGTCGGCGCTCGCGGGCGGTGATTGCATCGACGATGCCGGCGCCCTCCGAGCCGGCGGGACGGCGGGAGTCCTCGGGTTCTGATTCGTGGCGTCGGATCGCCCCATGGCCCGCATCTCCAACCCACCTCATATACAAGCGCGCCGATGGCTATACAGTAGCAACGCGCTTTGCATTCCCTTACCGATATGGCGTGGCCACACCGGATCGGGCGGAATGCGGCATGAGTGGGAGAGTGGAATCAGTGCCCGGACGGAAGGATCAACCGTCGGTCGAACCCCAAGGGTCGCTTGCTGGGCCGGACGGCTTCGATGCATATCTCGCCCGCAATCTGTCCGACTCATACCGGCTGACCGTCCTGGTCACGGACGATCCAATCAGGTCCGGCATCCTCGTCCGTGCCGCGATTGTCTCGGTCTGGAGTACCTCAAGGGCGGCCACGGACGGCGAACTGGACCTGGAGCTGCGGCGCTGTCTGGAGGAGGACCTGGAAAAAGCCGTGGCCGCCGACGGAGCCGATGGAGCCAACGGATCTGGGCCTGACACGCCCCAACAAGAACCGCTCGATGCCGCCGTGCGCAGTCTCAGCCCACAACGTCAGATAGAACTCGCCCGGGCTTTCGTGCCGGCCGGCCCCGGGATTGCCGACGATGCGGGCCTGGGGCTGCCGTTGCGAGCCCTATACGAAACTCGCGACCCGGGCGACTCACCACCCCTGCAGCTACGCATGCAGATAGACCAGGACCGCAGCGGGGCAGTGGCCGCCCGCGGCAAGCGGACGACGCCCAGCCAGGCCTCGGGTTGGGGTTTCGCCCTCAATGCCGGAATGGCATTGATCGTGATCACGCTGGTAATCGCGCTCACCAGCACCATGGGAGTCCGTGCCGGTGCCGTCGCCGGGGGCGATCCCGTGAGCGACCCGGCCACTCCCCTGTCGATCGACGGCGTGTCTCTCCTGCAGAGCGGCATCGACGGCGGATCGGTTCATGTGACCGGGACGCAGACCACGCTTGTGGCGACATTCCCAGAAGCGGCGGCCTTCCATGCCTCGCCGCGCGATTGCGCTTCCGATCTGATCGGTGTGATCGATTGGCTCGGTCAGCCGACGTGGACGGGGGCGCGCGCCGGCCAGACGGGTGCGATGGCCGGCGATCCATCGTCGCCGAACGTCTACGTCGCCGGTCTTGGGGAGTTCTGCCAGCCCAGCAGCTACCTCAGCCAGGACGGGGGCCTCACTTGGACATCCGGATCGTTGCCAGGCGACCCAACCGCGATGCCGTCGTGGCTCGCCTTCGACCCCTCTCATGCTCGCACGCTGCTCGCCTACTACCCGGACCGAATCTTCACGAGCGTCGATGCCGGGACAACCTGGACGTCCCGCGTATCCAGCGTGGCCCCGATCACCTTCGACTCGACCGGCCGGCTAGTCGGCTGGGCTCGAGGACGGCTATACGAGTCGCTCGACGATGGGGCGACCTGGCAGGACACAGGCGCAGGCCCGGCCGACCTGCCGTCGGTCGCCGGTGCCACATCGAACGGCGTCTTGATCGGGAGCGCTACTGGTCTGTGGTGGTATCCGCTCGACGCGGCCCCGAGCCTCGTTAAGTCGGGCCTGGTCTTCTCGATTGCGACCCTGGGCGGCGGAGCCGTGGTTATCGGCGCAGATGCGGGCGGCCACCCCTGGCTCGGAACGGTGAACGACACTGAACCCGGCGTCGCGCTCGTCGCCCTGCCGCCGGATGTCGCGTCCTTGTCGGTCACGGCAGGAGAAGTCGCGGTCAACGACAGCGGCGCGCTGATCGCCTTTTCCGGCACGAGTTCGCTGATCGCACTGGCCACTTTCGTCCACTAGCCCGGGGTTGCCGTTGAGAGGCCTCGCGACCTCCCGGCTCGTTCGTCTCTCCCCGGCACCCGTCGCGCAACCTGGCGGCAACCACTTTCGGTATCACTCACAACCAACGCGTCCCCAAACCGCTACTGCGGCACTGCTGATTCCCAGTGGGCGATCGCCGACTATCTCATCAGGCACGGCAGCCACCGATCAAATCGGATCGGGTTTCTGGTTCCTATACGTGCCCGAACAGGAGGACCACGATGGCCGCCGCGCCAGGGACGGAAATGAAGCGAACCCTGACGATGACCGGGCTGACGATCAACGCGATGGCGCTCATCGCGCCCGGCGCGTTTCTCTGGACGACATTTCAGGCTCAGGTCGTTCAGCAGAACGGTGGAATGACCACCGCGATGGACATGGTCCCCGGGTTGTTGTTTGTTCTTGTCCTAGCCTTCTTGACCGCTCTCTCCTACTCGGAACTTGCGAATATCTTCCCCGAGGCCGGGGCAGGCTCTTCGTATTACTTCGCCGAAGCGGCATTTCTTCAGAGAGAAGAGCAAGTCCACTATAAGTTCGCAAGATTGGCGAAGTTCATAGTTGGATGGGTTTCCCATCTTTACTACTGGATCTATCCGGGCATCATGGTGGCCTTTACGGCAACCCTGCTCGTATTCATCCTTGGTCAGTTCGGCATAGCGCTCAACCAGCCGCTTGAAATAGGGGCTGCGTTCGTCTTCTCTGCTCTCGTCGGTTTGATTGCATACCGGGGTATCTCCGGCTCTACGATGACCGCGGTCGTCATCAATGCCATTCAGCTAACGGCTCTGGTGGCCTTCGCTATTCTGGCGATCGCCTTCCGGATGAGTCACCCCGAACTGGCCTATGCCCACTCGGGCCTTGGCTCCGTCGTACTGCCGCACAACCTGACCAACGTCATCTTCCAGGGCACCATCGCCATCCTGCTCCTCGTCGGCTTCGAGTCGGTCACGGCTCTGGGCGGTGAGGCCATCAACCCCAAGCGCGACGTGCGCCGGGCGATCCTTCTCTCCCTGGCAATTCAGGGCGGCGTCGCTTACCTCGTTGAATACGTCGCGGCCAACTTCTTCGTGAACAGCAGCACCGTTCCGGCCGCCGGCGGTGGCTATGCAGCTGCTGCCTCCTCGGGCGCTCCTATCGGCGACATGGTTCGACAGATCGGTGACGTCATGTTGGGCGGCACGGGCTTCCCGCTCGTGATCATTCTGGCCGGCACCGTGCTCGTCGCCCTGATCGGCACCACCCTCGCTTGCCTCAACACCGGCGTTCGCATCACCTACGTGATGGGTCGCGACAAGGAAGTCCCCGGCATTCTCGGAATGCTCCACTTCAAGCATGCGACCCCACACTATGGCGTCGTTGCTCTCGCTCTCGTCTCCGCGGTACTGGGTGGGTATGCGGTCCTCTCGGCCGACAACCTGCTTCAGATCACTCTGGCCAGCAACACCGGTACGTTCCTCGTCTACGGAATGACTTGCGCACTGGTGCTCGTGGCCTTCGGACACAACCACAAGCGAAATCTGGTCAGGCACGTGATCATCCCGGTCCTCGGGCTACTCGCAAACATCGGAATGCTCGCCGGCGTCGTGTATATGAGCGTTACTGCAGGTGGATCCACACAAACCGACACTCTCATCGCGCTAGGCATAGTCGGAGTCTGGATCCTAGTTGGTGCCGTCTGGCTCATCTTCAACTCGGCCGCCAACAAGCAGAGTCTCCTGGTCAAGCCACGGTCGGTTACAAGTCCCGAACTTTAGGCCTCACACCTCGCGCAATTGAAACCGCGTCACGGCGCAACCCGTGACGCGGTTTCACAGATCCACAAGCCAATCTGAGATGATGTGCAAGCCGTGACAGCCACCCTCTCCGTCGAATACGCAGGCCTGACCGTAATAGGTCTCGTCCGCGAACATAACGAAGACCGGCTCGGCTGGATCGCGCTGGACAATGGCGAGCCGCAGATCACGCCCGCCGCCGAGCACATTTTCCCCCAGGCGGCCGCCTCCTCGGAAGTTGGCCTCGTCTTCGCCGTTGCAGACGGCCTAGGCGGATACGGAGGTGGCGAAGTCGCCTCCGGCATGGCAGTTGAGGCCAGCCTGACCCAAGCCAAGAAAGGTCTTTCCGGCGGTGGTCGCATCCCGTCGACTCTTCGGGACGCCTTCAACCTGGCCAACCACACCATCATGGATGGGGCGCTGACCGGCAAGGGCGGACGAAAGATGCAGTCCACCTTGAGCATGTTGGTACTCACCCCCGGCGAAGCCCACCTCGGACATGTCGGCGACAGCCGTGTCTACCGCCGCCGCGAGGGCGAACTGGAACTTCTCACCACAGACCACAGCCAGGTCATGGAACTGCTCCGGATGCACATCATCACGCCCGAGCAGGCCATCGAGCATCCGGCCAGATACGCCCTGACGCGATCTGTCGGCGGCAGCTTGATGGTCCGGGCGGATATTCGAAGCGAACGCCTCGAGGCAGACGACATCTATCTGCTCTGCTCGGATGGCCTGTGGAGCAACGTCACCTCGAGCGAGGTAGCCGCATCTCTGGCTCACGAGCCCGCAGACGCCTGCCGGGAGCTGATAGACCTCGCCCTCGGGCGCGGCGGCGACGATAATGCGACGGCCATGGTCGTCCGCGTGCGCGAGGCCGGGCAGCGGCCCGAGGCGCCGCAGGGATGGCGGAGGTTGTTCTCGTGACCGCGAATGAGCTCCATACCGGAGCAAGACTGGATCAGTTCACGATCGTCGAGGCCATCGGCCACGGCGCCTTCAGCGACGTCTACCTGGCCACAGACACGAATGGCCGCCAGGTCGTCCTTAAGTGCCCCCACGAATCGATCATGGGCGACGTTTCCACATTCGATCGCTTCAGGCGCGAACTGGAGATCTCCAAGCACCTCCATCACCCCGGAATCCAGCGCCCCATCGAGTTCACGACGGATCGCAGCCGGCCCTACATGGTCATGGAGTACATCGACGGCCAGACCCTGCGGGCGTTGCTCTCGCACGAGAAGCGTCTCACCGTGGACAAGGCCGTGGACTTCGGCGAACAGCTGGCCGCGGCGATGGCGCACGCCCACGAGGCGGGCGTCGTTCACCGGGACCTGAAACCGGAGAACGTGCTCGTCAACACCGAGGGCAAGCTCGTCGTTACGGACTTCGGAGTGGCCTTCATGGCCGGTGCAAGACGGCTCACCTGGCGCTGGTTCTCCACCGCACTGGGCACGCCGGACTACATGTCGCCGGAGCAGATCCAGGGCAAACGGGGCGATGCCCGGTCCGACGTCTATGCCATCGGCGTGATGCTCTACGAGATGCTGGCCGGTCGAGTGCCGTGGGAGGGCGACAACGCCCTCTCCGTGATGAGTCAGCACATCAGCGCCCCGGTGCCCCCGATTCACGAGATCAACTCGGCCGTTCCGCCACCGATCGAGGGCATCATCCGCAAGTGCCTTCGCAAGAACCCGGATGAGCGCTACGAGGACGCCACGTCGCTCGAGCGGGATCTCCAGAACTGGCGCGATCTACCGTTGTCACAGTTCATATTCGGCGACGAGCGGACGATCCAGCCGCCGGCCAATTCGGACCTTCGACTCGTCTTGCTGATCTTCGGTATCAGTGCCGCATTCCTTGCCGCCAGCATCTTCCTTCTGGTGCTGGCTTACCTCATCGGCCATGCCCACTAGTAGCCGCGCAGGCGCCCCAGAACCGCGCGGGAGGGATCAAATGCCCCACAAGACAGGACCAGCACAGAACGGCGACTCCAGGTTCGGCGCTTCCGGAGCCGGAGGCGCCGGCGGAGCGCGCCAGTCCTCTACGGACGCCGACCGCCGCGCGGTGGAACGCATCCTGGCCTGCATCAAAGAAACCGGCATCCAGCAAGTGGAGCTGCAGTTTGCCGACGTGACCGGCGCAGTCAAGACCGTGGCCATCCCGTCGCGCCGAATCGCATCCGTCCTGGCCGACGGCGAGTGGTTCGACGGCTCGGCGATCGAGGGTCTCGCTCGAGAAGTCGAGTCGGACATGTACCTGCGCCCTGACCCGTCCACCTTTGCAGTGATCGAGCCGTCCGGCGTGCCCTGCGCCCGCCTCATCTGCGAAGTAGTGACTCCCAGCGGAGAGCCGTACCCCGGCGACGGCCGCGGCACGCTGCGCGCCCTCCTGGATCAGGCGGAATCTGCCGGCTTGGGCTACCTGGTGGCGCCCGAGATCGAGTTCTTCCTCTTCCCCGCCGACGCGATCGGACCTCTGGCAGACGATCCGAGCAGCTACTTCGAACGAAGCCGCGGCCGCTCGCGACGCGTCGAACTGGAGATCGTCGCCGGTCTCGAGTCGCTCGGCATCCGTATCGAGTCCAGCCACCACGAAGTGGCGAGCGGCCAGTTCGAACTGGACCTGCCGCTGCTGCCGGCGCTGGTCGCCGCTGACACCATCACTACGCTCAAGCCCACCATCAAGGAACTCGCCCGGGACCGAGGCATGCAGGCAACCTTCATGCCGAAACCGCTCGCAGATGCCGCGGGTTCGGGCATGCACACCCACCAGGTCCTGGTGGATCGATCTGGCCGCAGCGTCTTCGACGACACCTCGGACACATACGGCCTCTCGGCCATCGCCAAGGCGTTCCTGGCCGGCCAGCTGGAGCACGCCCCGGGCATGTGCGCCCTCGTGGCGCCGGTCGTGAACTCCTACAAGCGGCTCGTGCCCGGGTATGAAGCCCCTGTCGCGGGAAGCTGGGGGCGCCACAGCCGCGGTGCACTGATCCGCGTCCCCACGCCCGTTCGGGGCGACTCATCTCCGGGCGAGGTCTTTGGAACGCGCCTGGAACTGCGTCTGCCGGATCCATCCTGCAACCCGTATCTGGCCTTCACGGCGATGTTGGCTGCGGGGCTTGATGGCCTCGATCGAGGCTGCGAGCTGGGTCCACCCCTGGAGGAGTTGGAACACGGTTTCGGTGGCAGCGTGCACAGCGTAACCAAGCCACTGCCGGCCTCACTGGGAGAGGCGCTCGAGGCCCTCGATGACGACGATGTGATCACCGCCGCGCTCGGCAGCGAGTTGCTGGAGCTCTTCCGCTCGGCCAAGTCTCTCGAGTGGGAGTCCTACCGGCGCCAGGTCACGCCCTGGGAGCGCGACACGTACTTCCAGCGCTGCTGATTTCCAGTTCGCGGGCCGATGGACTCCGGTGCACTCTCGTGTACTGAAGTCCCTTTCGGCGCGTTAGGCCATTTCGGCCGCAACTTTTTCGAACCCTTCTGTTGGTCTCGCCGAGTCTCCTATGGCGCTAAGCTTGAGGCCGAGGGAATTAGGGTCCATAACCGCGACGGAGGAATTGGTGCGCGTCTCGATAGGAATTGACCTGGGTTCGTCAAGGATCAAGCTGCTCGCGCTGGACGAGGCGGGGGCTTCCCTCGGCGTAACGATGGCCTCCTACGCCACCGAGTCGCGACGACCCGGCTACGCCGAGCAGAACCCGGACCGCTGGTGGGACGCGCTGCGACTGGCGATGTCCGAGTTGCTGGCCCGCCCGGCGCTTCGAGGCGCAAAAGTCGACGCCCTGGGCATGACCGGCCAGATGCACGGGGCCGTCTGTCTGGACTCCAACCTGACCTCAATCCGCCCGGCCCTGATGTGGTCCGACGGCCGGGCCGAGGCCGAGACGGCTGAGATCGAGAAGCGCATTCCGCGCGAAGAACTCGTTGCCATCACGGGCAACCGCTCCAACGTGAGCTTCACCGCACCCAAGATCATGTGGCTCGCCCGCCACGAGCCGGAAGTAGTGGCTCGCACCAGCTGGATCGTCCAGCCCAAGGACGCGCTTCGCGCTCGCCTGACCGGCGAAGTCTACGGAGACGTCTCCGACGCCTCGGCCACGCTCATGTTCGATCTCAAGGCCAGAAATTGGTCCGATGAGATCTGCCGGCGACTGGAGATCGATCGCGGCCGCCTGGCGCCCCTGACCGAGTCGGAGGGCTGCGCCGGCGGGCTGCGCGAGGATGCGGCCCGTGCGCTGGGCCTTCCGGCCGGGATCGGCGTTGCGGTTGGCGGCGCCGACGCGCCTGCGGCCGCACTTGGACTCGGGTTGGCGAGCGAGGCCGAGGCCGACGGCCAGGTACTCATCTCCCTCGGCACCGGTGGCCAGGTTCTGGCGCCCGTAGGCAAGCCGACATTCGACCCGGAGGGACGGCTTCACGGCCTCTGCCACGTCGTGCCGGATCAGTGGTGCGTGATGGCCGCGATTCTTTCCGCGGCCGCGTCGTTGGACTGGGCGGTCCGCCTCCTCAAGCCGGGCGATCCGAACGGAGCCCGCGAATTGCTCGCGGCCGCAGCGAAAGTTCCGGCCGGCAGCGATGGGCTCCTCTTTCTGCCCCACCTGCGAGGCGAGCGAACCCCTCATTTCGACCCGAACGCACGAGGCGCGCTGGTGGGCCTGTCCATTGGGCATGGTCCGGCGGAGATCACCCGAGCGGTACTCGAGGGCGTGGCATTTGCCCTGGCCGAGGGCCTGGACCTCATGCGCGGCCTGGGAATCGAGCCCAAGTCCGGCGTGGTTGCCGGCGGCGGCGTCAACCGACTCTGGCAGCAAATCCTCGCCGACGTCCTGAACATGCCCGTCGCACTCGGTGCCACGGAGCATGCCTCGGCTCGCGGCGCGGCACTACTCGGCGCAGTGGCGGCCGGCATCGCCCCATCCACGGCCAAGTCCACCTGGCCGCTGCCGAAGGACACACGCGTCATGGAGCCGAACGAGGCCCGGGCCGAAATCTACGCGGAACGGTCTGCCGTCTATCGCGAACTATACGGGCGGCTGCCCCGCTAGAAGTTCGCGTACCACCAGATCCCGATGAAGATGGACCCGGCACTCGCCAGCACGAGAACTTTCTCGCGGCGGCCCTTCCAGTGCTCGGATCCCATCGCCATCAGCGCGATCAGGAACGGCGTGAAGTCCAAGGAGTATCGGAAGCCGTATTGGACGACACCGCCGCCGTAGTACAGGAACACCGGCAAGGCCACGGTCGCGGCAGCCACCCAGAGCAAGCGGGCCGTCCGGTCGCGGAACCCGGCATACCACGCCGTAAGCAGGGCGGGCGAGACCAGCAACATGGACAGTCCGCACGCATTCGGCGCCACGAAGGGAAACCGGCCGGTCAGGTCCGGAGGCTCCAACAAGCCGAAGTAGATGTTGGCCGGGATGTGCCAGGGCGTGAACAGGCCCTGGGCTCTTGCTCCCTCCAACCACGGCACCTGCAGCACCGAGATCGAGTAGCCGGACTCCAGGACAGACCCGAACCGGACCCAGTTGAACCAGCCGTAGAGCGCGACGGCGCCGGCAATCGGCAACCCGAAGGCGAGGGCGTCGCGAGCCATCGCTCCCAACTCGGCTCGGCGGTCCCAGAGCAACATGGCCCCAAACGGGATCGCCGCCAGGACGATCGTCGGGCGCGCAAGGAATGCGATCCCCAGGCACAAACCCAGCAGACCGGGCCGCCGCCTGCCGGCCCATTCGAGCAGGAAGAGGGCCAGCGCGAGGAAGGCCTCGGCGTGGGCGAGGTAGTACGGAACCCCAAAGACAGAGGTCCAGAAGAGCAGCGACCCGAACGCCGTGAACCCGGCGATCCAATACGCGGCACGGCCCTTCGCCCCATACGCGCGGGCGAGCGGCAAGGCCAACCAGGCCGCAGGAATGCCGAAAAGAAGCCCCGTGACATAGCCGCCGACTCGCTGAAGCTCCGGTACGGCCGCGAACGGAATGTAGGCTGCGAGCTGCAGCGGGCCGAGGGCGAGGTAGTAACGGCCACCGGACTCGACGCTATCGACCGTGCCCTGAAACGTGCTCGAGTCGAGATGGCCGTGCAGGGCTCCCTCGGCCACAACCATCATCCGGTCCACGCTCAACCCGTGGAACTTGATAGCCAAGGCGGTCGCGGCAACATACGCCACGAGTACGGCAAAGGCATACAGAAGTGCGCCGTGCCGCGGACGGCCTGTGACTGGCGTCATGACGGGAGAGTATAGGGAGCCGGCCTGGCCTCCTTGCTGCGGGGACCGCCGGGGTCGGTGCGACGTGGGTCCGGTCAGAGGATGCCCACCCGCACGCCGGGCTCCCTACTACGGGAACCGCCGGGATTACTGCCCTACGGCCGGAGTCTGGTCGGACTCGCCCCCATGGTTGACTGCCGTAATCCACAAACACCGACCGCCCCCGCCCGTGGCGATCATTTTACGGGCTCGGGTCCAGGCAACTTCCCCTAAACCTGCCCGGCCATCTCAATGAATCGGCAGAGGGCGTTGGCCAGCTGCATCTGACGCGGCGTGCGAGCGCGGACGCGGATCAGCGCCGGATTGGCCACGACGATGGCGAGGCAGCGAGCCCTGGAAGTAGCCACGTTCAGGCGATTGAGGCTATAGAGGAACTCCATGCCCCTCGGTGCGTCCTCCGGACTTGACGTGGCCATCGAATAGATGGAGACCGGAGCCTCCTGGCCCTGGAACTTGTCGACGGTCCCGGCGCGGACTCCGGGCAGTGCCCGAACGATCTCCGCCACTTGGGCGTTATACGGCGCGACCACGAGAACGTCGTCCAACGCCAACCCGGCCCGGTTGCCGTCCGAGTCCGTCCAACTCCCTCCCCCGTCCACCAGCTCACGAATGATCTCCGCCACGACGGCGGCTTCTTCCGATGAGTCGTTGCGGTTGCCGTCATGGGCGACGGGAGCGAACCTCACCCCGGTCCCGGTGAAGCGGCCGGTGGCCGTCAGCCCCTGACGTGAAAGCCACGCTTCGGACGCCAGTCGGCCCTCGTAGAACGCTTCCGATGTGAACCGGCACAAATCCGGGTGGAGCCGCCGCGTCCGCTCCTGGAAGAGGCCGAGTTCCGGCGGAACCGTGGAGTGGCCGGCCAGTACGTGACCCAGGGCAGATGCCTCTGCTCCGGGCGGATGAGTCCCCTGCAGCGGCTGATCGAGTTGCTGCGGGTCGCCCAGGAGCACGAGGCTCCGGGCCGCTGCGGCCACGGCAATCGTGTTCGCGAGGGCGAGCTGCCCCGCCTCGTCCACGATCAGTACGTCAACGGAAGCGGCAAACTCCGGCCTGGACCAGAGCCACGCCGTCCCGCCCACGACGTTGACGTTGCCGGCCGCCAACGCCCCGAGCAACCGACCCGGGTCCTTGAACGACCGCGCCGCCTCCGATGTGCAATCACCGGACTGATCCGGCTTCTGGCCGATTAGGACGGGCACTCCCCTTTCCCTGGCCCGCTCCGCGATCTTGTCCAGCAAGTGGCCGATGACCCGGTGGCTATTTGCAGTAACCCCAACCTTGAGGCCGCGCCGCACAAGCTCGACCGCGACCTCCGCCCCCAGATATGTCTTGCCCGACCCGGGCGGACCCTGAACGGCCAGCCAGTCGCCGTCCAGCTGAGGCGCCAGGCGGGTGGCCGCTGCCAGCGTGGTCTCGCCATCCCGGCAGAGCGGCCCTCCGGCAGCAATCGCGGGCTGGCGCCGGAGCAGGAGCCGGCGCGCCGGCGCGTACTCTCCGGGCCCCTCCACGCCATTCCGCGCCACCCACTCTCCGATGCGAAGCAGGCTTTCCTTGAGCGGCCCGGCATCCACCTTCGTGAAAGGAACAAGCGACGTTGGGTGCGGCCCGTCTGTCTTGGGGCCGCGCTTCAAATCCAGAGTCCGGGCGGCCGGGTTCACAGCGACCACGGAGCCGGGCGACCTCCCCGTGGCCGGATCGCGCACGTCTGTCCCTTCCTGAACGGCGTGCTCCTGTTCCGGGTACGTGTACCGGTAGACCCTGGACCGGGCCACCTCACCCACAAACCCAAGCAGTTCCAGCCGCCCAATCGGCTCCCGTTCACCAACCCGATCGTCGTCCGTAAGGCTCTCCATCAGATAGAAGTAGCGCCACCAGAACGACTTCTCCTCGCGCCGGTGCCAGCTCAGGAGCTGGGCCAGGAGCCAGCGTGCCTGCTCCGGGGCCGTTCGTTCGGCCGGATCCTCTGGAGCGCTCGCGCAGAGGATCCGGGCCACTTCTGCAACGTGAGCCAACTCGGCCGACAGCTCCTCGGTAGCCTCCGGCCCGGCAGGACCAGGCCGCGGCAGCGGCTCTCCCAGCCCGGCCGCGAGTTCCAATCGTCGGGCTTCCAACCAATCGCGCAACTTCCAGTTGGAGACGCAATCGTCGCGGTTGTACCTCTCGATGCTCTGCAGCGTCTCGTCCGTCTGCGGCGACCGGGGCTCCGCCACGCCCGTGTCCACGTCCGCCAGCCAACTCTCGAAGGCCACGATGCTGGAACCGGCATCGCGCAGCCCTTCATCTCGGGTGAGACCGTAGAGAGGTTCCAGCTTCTTGATCGAATAACTCTCAACAGATGCGCGGAGACCCTGGCGAACGGTCCGGAAGAGATCGATGAAGACCTTCCCCCGCAGCAGCCGATCAACCTCCTCCTCGCGAGTGGCATGGCGACCCATCAGCCGGCCCATGGCTGAGGGTTCGTACGGCGCATAGTGGTAGATATGCATATCCGGATCTGCCGCGAGGCGATCCGTCATCAGGTCTATGGTGGCCTCGAAGGCCCGCTTCTCTGCCTCCGGCGTTACCTGCCCGGCATCATCCACCGCCCAGAAGGCATGCCACTTGGGCTCTCCGTCCGGACCCAGAACGCCCGGTTCCAGAACACCGAACAGGTACTCAACGCCATCCTCGAGCGCAAACGGATCGCCCTCGATGTCGAAGAAGAGATCTCCCGGCCGAGGCTCCGGCAGACTCGTCAGACCCCGGTTCGGCTCGATGGCGCCATCCGGTGTGCGCCCGGCCGCAAGCAGGTCGTAGATGACCTTGCCCGCATCCTCGCCCCGCACCTGGATGGCTGCCTGTTCCCGGGCCCTATCCAGCGTGGCACCGCGGACGCCCTCCATCGGCTCCCGCAGTGGCAGCTCCAGCGCCGCCAGTCCGCGGCGTGTCGGCACGCCGGCTGCCTTCAGGGCCCGCCGCAAGCGGGACGGAGCCCCGGCCACCAGGCACAAATCATCATCCGCACGCCGTTTCGCGCCGCAGATGAGCTGCCAGCGGCAAACATCGCAATGCTCAACCGGCTCCGGGTACGTGGCCACAGGCGGATAGACCGCCCTGGCATAGCCCCCATCGGCGAGGACCCGAGCCTCGAAGGCCGCCTTCACCATCCGGTAGTAGGCCATGTAATCCGCCACGCGATGCCGCTCGACGGTTCTCGAACTGCCACCCAGGGCCACGCGCATCCATTCCGGCTGCAGACCCTGCACTTGCGTGAGCTGCTCCACATATGAGCAGATCTGCAGCAATGCGGAGGCCTTCACGTGACGGGCAAGCTTGGTGTCCACCACTTCGTAGCTCCACGGTCCGAGCGCACTCGGCCGATCCACGCGAAGCAGGAAGTCCGCCAGCCCAAGCCAGCGGCCGTCGAAGAACGTGGCCTGGTAGATGACGTCATCCCCACGCCGGAGCGCCTCGATCGTTGCCTTCGCAGCGGCCTTCAACCGCGGGAGGCGATCCTGCGGCGGAGCATCGTGATCACCCGGGTCTATCCGCGTTACGTAACGGCCGTCACCCTCCAGACCTGCCAGATAGCGAGCTTCGTGCTCCACTCCGCGCCTGGCGATAACGTCTATCTCCGGATCAAGGCGAACCGGCTTGGCTACCAAACCGGCCATCGCCCCCAGTTCCAGCCCAACGAGGTGCTCGCACGCCAGGAAGCCGACGAGATCCGTCGCGGCGAATACCGGATTGCCATCGATGAGCTGCATGGGCAGCCACGATAACCGCTCCGCGTGCCACCTCGTCTGTCACGGCGCGCGCCACGGTTGGACCTCAAGCCTTGAGGTTCGTATCCTGTTGTCCGAGGAGGAGGTCGAGCAAGACCGTATCGGGTCGCGCCGTCGTCGCCGCCGGAGCGCTGTAGGCGCCGCCCGCCGTATATGAAGGAACATTAGGTGCACATTCGGCCATTGCTGTTGCTCGCTGCCGCCGCCGTGGCGACGTCCGCGATGGTCGCGACTCCCCAGGTCGCGAGCGCCTCCGATGGCATGACCGAAACCGGCGTCACGACATACGAAATCGTCCCGGCCAGCAGGGCCATTCAGGTCACGATCCAGATCTCAATCGCCAACACCGCGCCCAACGACAACACCGGCGGCGGGCTCACCTACTACTTCTGGAACAGCACCGGGATCATGGTGCCCGTCTCCGCCGGCGAGATCACAGCCACATCGAACGCGGGCGCCGTCTCGCAATCGATCGAGAGCAGCGACCAGTATTACAAGGTCGTGAAGCTCAGCTACCCGAGCGTGTACTACAGCCAGACGCGTGTGGTCACGGCCACCTATTCCATTCCGGCGGCACCGGGCGCGAAGGGCGGCTTCCGTGCCGGTACCTCGTATGCCAGCCTGTGCGCGGTCGGAAACGGACAGGACACCGGCTCCGTGTCCGTTGTCGCTCCGGACGGTTTTAGCCTTCAGGTTCTCAACGGGGACCAAATCAAGAGGACCGTCGATCTCGGCGGCAAGCAGACGTTCTCGAGCGGCACGATCTCAAAGCCCGGCCACTTCTACTCCTGCGTGGAAGCGACCAGCGCAGCCCCTACCCACACGGCTGCAACGGCCGGAGATCAGGCATTCGACCTCCAGAGTTGGCCCGAGGACACCACCTGGAGCCGGACGACCCGCGACGAGCTCGCCGGGTCGGTTCAGGGCCTGGATGACCTCCTCGGCCTGAAGATGCCGGGCAACACCATCTCCATTCTTGAAAGCGACGGCGGGCTGCAGGACCAGGGCATCAACTACAACCCGGCCAATACGACGATCAGCCTCCCGGAAAACGCTACCCGGAGCCAATTGATCCACGCTCTTGCCCACGTCTGGTTCAACACGGACCTGCTCAAGGATCAGTGGACGTCGGAGGGACTGGCTCGATTCAGCGAGAAGGCCGCCGGCCAGGGCAACTACGCACCGTGCACGCCACCGGGCATCTATCCGGGCTCCGGGACCGCGAGTCTGGCCGCCTGGCAGTTTCTCACCTACGACTCCGCCCTCCAGGAGTCAAACGTGGCCACCTGGCAATCGGACGCTTCGTGCTACTTCTTCACGAAACTGGCCGACGCAATCGGTGCGGACGGCTTCAAAGCTGTTCTGCGATCCCTGGCAGCGGGCGAGATGGCCTATCAGGGCGCGAGCCCGGGCGAGAAATCGGCGGGAGGCTTCCAGCCCTTGACCGCCATGCAGGTGCTGGACCTGTTCGATGAGGTCGGAATGGTTCCGGCCGGCATCACCGATCTGAATCAGGCTCAGGCGATGCTGTCGAGTTGGGGCGTCTTCGACTCGACTGAACTGGCGGAGCGATCGAGCAGCCGGAGCACCTACCACGCCCTGCTGGCCGCGGCCCGCGGCTGGAAGCTTCCTCTGGCGATAAGAGGGCCGATGGCCGCCTGGGACTTCTCCGCCGCGGACAAAGAGATGGCCGTCGCCACCCAGATCCTCGCCCTTCGTGAGCAGATTGCCAAGACGCTGCCAGGTTTCTCGCTGGACGCCACGGCGATCCAGAAGCAGTTCGAGTCGGCGGTGACTCCGTCCGACATGGACGGCCTGCTCGCGCTCACCAGGAAAGAGGCCGATGCGGCCGGCAAGGTCGACAGCGCAACCAAACTGCGCGCCGCAGGCACGAACGTGCTCCAGGCGATAGGCCTCGTCGGTGCAGATCAGGACAAGGCGCTGGCGCAGGCCCGCGCGGACCTCCAGGGCGCGAAGCCGGACGGAGCCTCCTCCGGCGCGCAGGCCGTCATGGACCAGGTGAATGGCGCCGGCGCCCAAGGACTGCTGCGGATTGCCGCCGGGACCGTGCTCCTGGTGCTCTTGCTGCTGGTGGCATTGCTCGGCGTCTTCTACCGCCGGCGACGCCAAGCGGTAAGCCGCGTCCTGGCGGAGATCGGCGCCACGATGGTGGCAGCCGAGGCTATCGAGCCCGCGGCCGAGGCCACCCCCCAGCCGGCCGCCGATCCTACGGTCCAGAGCCCCGGACCGCCTTCCAGCTAGCCTTGCGGTGCGCCGGGCCAACACTACATAGGGGAATCCCCTAATCCTTGGCCCCTAACAACCGACTGCTCCGATATGGATGCCATCGGCTCGATCAACTCGACTGCCACGCAAGCGGCGCAGGCAGTTCAGGCCGGCCAGGCGACCCCCGCGACCGGTTCCACCAAGACCCAGGCCGCCCCATCGGGCCTGCCACCCGCAAATCTGGCCGCTGCTGCTTCCGCGAACTCGATGAACGCTGCGCTCGTCGCAAGCCAGTGGGGCCTCGATCCATCGACCATGGCCGGCGTATACGGCGGGGCCGGCGAGAACGGCGGTCTCTTTGCCGGCGACATGCTCCTGCCTCTCCTGACCACGATCTCGCACGCCAACGCAGGACAATCCCTGGCCCTGCTGGGGATCCAGACGCCCAAGCCGAGCGCAACCGCCGCGGCGGCCGCAGCCGCGCCATCAAGCAACTCAGCGGCCGCGACCTCGACGAAAGGCCAGGCCGCTCTCAACGAAGCCGTCGCGCAGAGCTCGAGCTCTCCGATGATGGTCGATCCGCTCTGGGGCCGCTCCGCCTGATCGCCACGCAATCGAGCGTTTCCGGCGCGCTCGCCGAACGTGTGGCACGCTCTGCGTAGTGACCATCGACACCGCGCCCAAGTCTTCGTATCGCGCCCTACTGGCAGTCCCCTCGCTCGGCCGAGTTCTGCTCGCCATGCAGATCGCCAGGATCGCCCAATCGATGGTGAGCATCGTGGTGATCCTCTTCGCCCTGCAGCGGTACAACTCGCCCCAGCTTGCCGGCCTGGTGGCCTTTGCCAGCATCGCCCCGGGAATGGTCGTCAGCCCTATTGCGGGCGCCTTGCTGGACCGCCACGGCCGGGTCCGCCTGATCATCCTGGACTACATCGTGGCGGCGGCTTCTTTGTTCCTGGTGGCCGGACTTTCGCTGGCCGGTGAGCTGCCGGCGGCGCTGCTGGTCGCGATCGCCATGGCTACCTCCATTACCGGCCCGCTCAGCAACAGCGGCCTGCGCAGCCTTTTCCCACTCATGGTCCCCGAGTCCTTGTGGGAACGGGTGAACGCCATCGACTCGAACGGCTGGGTGCTCGCCACCGTCGTGGGCGCGCCATTCGGAGCCGTGTTCGCCCAGATCCTGGGATTTGAGACCGCTATGGCGATCATCGCCGTGGCCTACCTGGTTGCCGCCGTGGTCATATTCGGATCGCCGGATCCTCGAACGGCCGTGGCGTCGACGGGGAGCCTGTTCCGCGATGCCTGGCTGGGCCTCGTCTACACCTGGCAGAACCGCACGCTGCGTGGCCTTGCGATCTCGCTCTCCACCATGAACCTGGCCGGCGGGGTCATCCAGATCGTCTTGCCGCTGCTCGTCCTGAAGCGGCTCGGAATGGGCCAGGAAGTGGTCGGCTACATGTTCGGCCTGAGCGGCGCCTTTGGCGTCGTCTCCGCGTTCGCCTGCGGCCGGCTCAAGACCAACGGCCACGAGAAGCGCCTGATCCTCTGGCCTGCCGCCTGCTTCATCGCCACTACCGCCATCCTGCTCTGGCCGGCCGGTCTGCTTCCCATCGCCCTATGCATGGCGATATCCGGCCTCGTCAACGGGCCGCTGGACATCGCCATGTTTACGCTCCGGCAGCGGCGCACAGACCCCGCTTGGATGGGCCGGGCTTTCACCGTCTCCATGAACCTTAACTTCTCGGGGTTCCCGATCGGCGCAGCGCTCGCCGGTCTGCTCGTCACCGTCTCGATCGAGGCCGCGATTGTGTTTGGAGTGGCCGCGAATGTGGCGGCGGTGATCCTGGGCCTGGTCCTTATTCCGTCGGGGGACGAGACGCCCGCCACTTGAGCACGTGGATCGGAGGCAAAAAAGAGGCCGAGCACTTCGCCCGGCCTCTTTCTCGAGTGACTGGTTGAGAGCCCGCTCTTACGCGACCGGCTCCGCCGACTGAGGCGCCGACGGCGTCTCGTCATCCGCTCCGAACTTCGTGAAGCCCGAGACCCGGACCTTCGCATCCTCAACGAGTGAGTACACGACCGGGATCACAATGAGGGTCAGGAAGGTGGAGGTGAAGAGGCCACCGATCACGACCGTGGCCAGCTCGGAGGCGATGATCTCGCCTTCGGACAGACCCAGGGCGAGCGGCATCAAGGCGAGGATGGTCGCGATGGCCGTCATGAGGATGGGCCGGACTCGCGTCCGTCCGCCCTGCATCAAGGCCTCCTGCATCGGCATGCCCTTGTGCCTGTGTTGCTCGACCAGGTCCAGCAACACGATGGCGTTGGTCACCACAATTCCGATGAGCATCAGGAAACCGATCAAGGCACTGACGCCGATTGGCCTGTGGGTCAGGAAGAGCGCCGGGAACGCCCCGATCGTGGCCAGCGGCAAGCTGAACATGATCACGAGGGGATCCACGAGCGAGTTGAAGACCAGGACCATGACGATGTAGACGAGCAGGATCGCGACGGCCATCGAGACGAAGAGACCGCCGAAGGCCTCGTTCATCTGCGAGGTGACGCCGCCGAGCGTGGCGGTGACGCCGGTCAGCTTGCCTTCGGCCTGGAGCTTGTCGATCGCCTTCTGGATCTTAATCGAGACCGCGCCGGTGTCCTTGCTCGCCGGATCGGCCGAAACCGTCGCTGCGGGCGCCTGGTCGACACGGCTCACACGAGCCTGGTTTGCCGTCTTGGTGATAGTCGCGATCGTGTTGAGTGGCTTCTTGGCGGCACCGACCGGCATCTCGCCAAGAGATTCCGGGGTCAGGTTGGCGGCCACCTGCAGATAGACGTCGGTGGGCGCGCCACCGAGAGCCACGATGCCTGCCTTGGTCCCGACCAGGGCGTTGTGAACCTCAGTCTGGACACCGTAGGTGCTGGTGCCATCCATGATGGCCTCGTTCGGGTCGACGTTGATGTCGTACTGATCGGCCGGCGTGGCCACGTCACTCTTGACGTTGATCAAGTCGTTCGGCATCGTCTTGAGCTCGGCCATCACCGCGTTGGTGGCGTTGGTGACGTCCGCCATTAGCGGGCCGCTGATGACGACGCTGATTCCACCGCTGCCGGTCATGCTGTTCTGCGCCACCTGGATGGCCCAGCCGGACTTCTGCATCGGCGCCAGCTCACCGGAGAGCTTCGTCTGTTCGGTATCGAGGTTCGTTGTGCCGTCCAGGCCGACGACGATCGTGGCCGCGTTGCCCGCGCCGCCGCTGAAGGCAGCCGAGAGAGACGAAAGACCGGTGTCCGATTCGCCCGGGACCGTTGCCTCGATGAGGTTGACCTCGGAGAAGTCCTTCAGCTTCGCTTCGATCGCCTTGGCCTCCGCCAACACGACCGAAGACGGCGTGCCCGACGGCGGGGAGACGGAGACGGACAACTGCTTCTGCGAACCTGCGTTCAGGAATTGGGTGGGGATGCTGGGCACCAATGCACCGGCGCCTACAACCAAGAGGGCGGCGATGCCAAGGACGGCCCAACGGGAACGACGGTTATGGAGAGCGGCCGCCAGGAGCGGCGTGTAAACCTTCTGAACCAGAGTGTCGTGGTGTTTGGGGCCTTCGTCCGGATTGAGCTTAATGCGGTCGATGAAGAGGCTGGCCAGGACCGGCACGACCGTCAGGGCGCAGATCAGCGATGCGAGGAGCGCGAACGTGACCGTCAGCGCGAAGGGCAGGAAGAACTGGCTGACAAGGCCGCCGACAAACCCGAGCGGCAGGAAGACTGCCACGGTGGTCAGCGTGGAACTGGTGATGGCGCTTGCGACTTCGCGCGTACCGGAGAGGCAGGCGTCTCGCATTGAGTCGCCCCGACCGCGATGCCTGTAGATGTTCTCCAATACGACGATGGCATCGTCCACAACCCGGCCGACAGCTATCGCCAAACCCCCCAGGGTCATGATGTTGATCGTGACCCCGGCCACAAGCATCAGGACCAGTGCGGTCATGATCGACACGGGGATGCTGATCGCTGCGACGAAGGTGGAGCGCAGGCTCAGCAGGAAGACGAAGATCGTCAGGATCGCGAACAGGGCCCCGAGACCGCCCTCGCGAACGAGGCTGTCGCGCGACTCGATGATGAAGGTCGACGAATCGGACACGGTGTCGATTTCGAAGCTGCCGTTGCCCTGAGCGTTGAGCTTGTCCAACTCCGCCTTGACGGCCTCAACGGTGCTGACGGTGTTGGCGTCGGAGGTCTTGGAGATGCTGAGTACGAGTGCCGCGCCGGCGTCGGAGGTGCGGGGATTCTTGTTGAGCTCCGCGTACCCGGTGGGGTAGACCGGAACGAGGTCCACCGTCCCTAGGTCACCGATCGTCACGAGCGTCGGGGCGGTTGCCGTCGAGGTGGCACTCGGCATTTTGACGCCGACGCCCAGGGCCAGCAGGTCTTCCTTCTGCTTGAGAATCAGTTGGTGCTGCGCCGAAACCGGAATGGAGATGGTGGATCCGTCTGTCGTAACCGGTAGCGAGCCGGCGGGCAGGATCAGGTTATTGGCCGAAAGCACGCCCTGGATCTGCGCAACCGAAACGTTGTTCGCGGCGAGCTTGGCCGGATCCAGCTGGACGACGAGGCGATATTGGGAAGCGCCGCTCAGGTCCACTTTGCTTACGCCGTCGACGCCCTGGAGCGCCGGCACGATTGTTGCCTGGGCGAGAGTGTTGAGCTGGTCCGGCGTGGTTGAGCCGGTTGCCCTGATCGCCACGATCAGCTGCGGAAAGGCGTTAATGTCGAACGATTGGATCGTCGATGTCTGAGCCAACCCGAGCGCTTTAACGTTGGTCTCTACGGTCGCGATGGTCGCTTTGATGTCCGTTCCGTAGGAGAACGACGCGACGACCAGCGACATCGAGTTGACCGAGCTCGAGTTGATGTGGCTCAACCGAGCCACGCTGCCGATGGATCGCTCGATTGGCTGGGTCATCTGCGTTGAGACATCCTGGGCGCTGGCGCCCGGAAGCGGCGTGATGACGACGACATAGGGCAGCTGGATGTCCGGCAGAAGCTCCTGCTTCAACGACGTCCACGAGAAGAAGCCGGCCATCAGCAAGCCAAGCGTGATCAACAAAGTCACGCTTCGTTTTGCTACTGCGAGCTGTGTCAGACGGATCACATCTAGCTCCTTGAAACCATTCGAGTGGCGGCATTGCCGGCATAGCGGTTGTGTCTGCGCCGGCAACGCGCCGGCGCACAGAACTACGAATTGGTCGCGGCCTCGCCCGGCAAGAGCCGGCAAGCCCGATTGCTCAGGCTGGCGCGGCGCCCTCCTCGTTGGTAACTACTCTCGTGTCTGGCGTTTTGCTCGCGGCGGCCTCGGCGCTCAGCCGCCCGACCATGGCCGTGACAAGCCCACCGATCTGCGCCAGCTCCTCGTCGTTGAGGACGCGCAGGATCTGCCGCATCATCTCGACGCGGGAACCGGAGATCTGATCGATCAGGCTGCGGCCGGCGTCGGTCAATTCGCAATCCACCACGCGTCGGTCATCCAGGCGATGCCGGCGCACGACCAGGCCGTGACGCTCGACGCGATCCACGACACCGCTGGCAGTTGGGAGCCCAACCTGGAGCCACTCGGCGATCCGGCTCATGGGCGCGGGGCCCTTCTTGCTGAGCAGGAACAAGAGCCGCATCTGGCCGAACGTGAGTTCCTGAGCGACCCACTCCGGGATATCGTGGGCATCCTCTACCCAGAGGTAGGCAAGGGTGGCAATCACGCCTTCAACCCGGAGTTGCCTCTCCGATACTTCGCTCATGGACGAATAGTATCTTTATACGCAAATAGCTGCGCATCATCAGAATGAATTAGTCCCACCCCCTGCGAACTTGCTCAACAACGGGGGCGAGTCGCTGCTAACTTTCAATCTGCCGTCGTACTGGGAGGAACTGTGATCAAGCGGGGTAAGCCTGAGGGCCCGATCGTGTGGACGACGCTGGGTAACGCGCCGTATCCCAAGGCCGACGCCCCCTGCTCCGGATACCTCTTGCAGGCCGGGGGAGCCAACGTCCTGGTCGATGTCGGCGGCGGAGTACTAGGGACCCTGCAGAACTACATACGGCTGGAAGATCTGCACGCCGTCTGGATCAGCCACCTCCACATGGACCACTTTGCGGACATGCCGCTCCTCTACTACGCCTTCGCGTTCGCCGAGCGGCCGATGCGCAAGATCCCGGTTCTTGGCCCAGTCGGCTGGGCGGAGAAGGTGGAGGAGTTCGTCAAGAGTTCCGTCGACCATCACATGAGCAACTTCTTCCAAGTCGTGGAACTCAAGGACCGCGGCATCGCGGAGATCGGCGATCTCAAGATCCAGGCCCGCGCCGTGGAGCACGCCGTCCCGGCCTTCGGCCTGACCGCTCGCTTCGGCGACCGGCGACTGGCCTACACCGGGGACAGCGGCCCCTGCGACAACCTCGTTGCTCTTGCCAAGGGTGCCCGCATCCTGGTCGCGGAGTGCTTCGCCAATGAGATCGAGATTCCGTCGGTCCATCTCACGCCGGAGGACGCCGGCCTCGTTGCCGCCCACGCCGGTGTCTCGCGGCTGGTTCTGACACATCTTGGTCAGAAGATGAGCGAGGACGAAGTGATGGACCGAGCCGCCACTACGTTCAACGGCGCGATCGAAATCGCGAAGCCCGGAGTGACTCTCGAGGCGTAGGCACGGCGCCGCGGCTCCCCTCCCCTACGTCCCTCTTCGATACGGCGTATCCAGCACCACAAAGTCCTTGCGCCCAACCAGGGCCGCCCGGATGCGGTGGACGTTCTGGTTGTAGAGCATCCGGTCCCACCAGTGGCGAGGTAGGTGCTCGGGCAGGAGCACGATCGTGAGCCGCTCCGGGTCCTCGGCCTGGGAAACTTCCAGGTAGCGGACGAAGGGCCGGACGAGCGCCCGATACGGTGACTCCACGAGCACCACACGCGCGCCCGGCAGCTGACGCTCCACCCGTTCGCGAAACTGCTCGCCCTCGGCGTGGTCCAGAGTTACATGGACGATCTGAACCTCTTCGCCCATCGTCTGGCCGACGCGAACGGCCTGGACCACGGCGCGGCTCATGGCCTGAGCGGCAACGACCACTCTCTGGCGGCGATGCGCCGGCCCGAAGACCATGTCCGGCGCAACTTCAAGACCGCGCCCTTCCATCTCGTACTCGTGTTTGATGAAGAGCATGACGCAGACGAGGATCGGGACGACCACGATGATGATCCAGGCCCCCTCGGTGAACTTGACGAGAATCTGGACGACCACCACGACGGCGGTGACGCACGCTCCGGTGCCATTGATAATTGCGCTGCGACGCCAGTTGGGTCCGCGCTCAACCCACCAGTGACGAACCATGCCCGACTGCGAAAGGGTGAAGGACGTGAAGACGCCGATGGCGTATAGCGGGATCAGGGCATTGACGCTTCCTCCGAAGGCAACCACGAGCAGGATCGAAAGCCCGGCCAGCAACACGATCCCGGTGTTGAACGACAACCGCTCGCCGCGGAGGGCGAACTGCCGCGGGAAGTATCCGTCGCGCGAGAGGATGGATGCCAGCCGCGGAAAGTCGGCGAAGCTTGTCTGGGCGGCCAGGACGAGGATGCCCATGGTCGCGAACATCAGGATCCAGTACAGCGGCGATGAGCCGTAAACCGCCGCTGCGATCTGCGAAAGGATCGAAACGCTGGTACTGGGGTGAGCGCCGGTAATTCCCACCAGGAGAGTCATTCCCAGGAACATGATGCCCAGGAGGGCGGACATCACGAGCATCGTGGTCTGGGCGTTCTTCCATTCCGGCGGTTTGAATGCCGGAACGCCGTTGGCCACGGCCTCCGTTCCGGTCATCGCCGAACAGCCATCCGCAAAGGCCCGAGCCAGCAGGAACACGGTCAAGGTCTGGCCGTTGGACATCATGGCGTCTTGTACCTCACCAACGTGAGGCGCGTTGCCGAGCACGGTCCGTATCAGGCCGATCGCGATCATCAGCATCATGCTGCCGATGAAGATGTACGCCGGGCTGGCCACCATTGTTCCGGAGTCACGCAGGCCACGCAGGTTCAATGTGGTGACCAGGATGATGAAGACGATGATCAGCGGCAACTCCAAGTGGTAGGAGTGGATGCTCGTGATCGCCGACGCCAGGTTGAACACTCCCGACGAGACGCTGACCGAAACCGTCAGAACGTAGTCCACCAGCAGAGACGCTGCCGCAATGAGGCCCGGCAGGACGCCCAGATTGGCATGCGCGACGATATAGCTGCCCCCGCCGTTGGGGTAGGCCCGAATCGTCTGGCGATAACTGATCGTCACGACCGCAAGCAGGGCGATGACAAGCAACGAGATTGGCATGAGGAAGTTAAACGCGACGGCGCCAACGGCCGCCAGCGTGAAGAGGCTGGCCTCGCTCGCGTACGCTACCGAAGACATCACGTCCGACGAGAAGATCGGCAGGGCTTTCCACTTGGGCAGACGTTCGGCCATTTCCATGGCTGAGGAGATGGGCCGCCCGAACAGGAGGCCACGGATCGTCGCCATTCGGCGCTGCTGAGCAGTCCGCGGCGCCTGCGCCTCAAGCTTCGCTTCGAGAACGCCCGGCCCGAGATAGCGGAAATATCGGGCGTGCGGCCGTTCGACGACTACACGCCGATCACCAGGTTTCCGGCCGTGTAGGGGTCGCGAGTCAGTCATTTGTGGCGGTTTCCCTCGTAATTACGATGTCCACCTTGCCGCCGGGACGGACGACGGTCGGAAGGATGAGGACACCCGCGGTATCGGCAAGTTGGTAGGCACGCCATAGTAGCCCGGGCCAGGACGGGAAGCCGGTCAGAACGACTCGGTTCGCCAAGCCGCTGGTAACAAGAGCGACGGCTGCCTCCAGATCCCCGAGGCCGGGCTCGTATTCGTTGAGTTCGCGATCTGGGGAGTCATCGTACTCGGCGAGGTCAAGCGCAACGGCCTCGTGCGGCTCAGCTTCGTCGGCCCGCACCTGCTCGTCGGAGGAATCCCCGGACTGGCCGCGAACCCCGGCCCGAACAAGGTGAAGAACGCTGTCGGCGAATGGCACCTCGCAACGGTACGCACGTGCCCACGAGGAAACCGGCATGGTGGTGCCGGAAAGCGCTCAACAACGGCTCAACAGGGTGGGTAAAAACCCAGTTCCGCAGGCCGAGACGACGACGGGACCTTGCCGGCGGCTGACCGAACTCGGGCCGGCCACGTAGCGCGCCGTCCAGGGTTCTCATCCTCGCGCCGGGCCGCAGACGACGCCCACACTAAAAGTCGGCCATCGGACACCCCTGGCCGGCTTCCAGAATCGCATAGAGCGGAGCACGGAAATGGTCAGCGAACGCACCAAGGGCACAGTCAGCCAGGTCCGGGGCAAGGTCGAAGAAGAACTCGGTAAGGTGACCGGCAACAGGGGCCAGCAGGTCAAGGGCAAGGTCCGCCAGATCCAGGGCAGCGCCCAGCACGGTCTGGGCAACATCCAGGACGCGGCTCACAGGTACAAGGCGTCCGACACGGACACGACTCGCGCTTCCGACATCCCATCCGGTTCCGATCGCCCGGACCGCCAAGGCTAACTCGGCCTAGTCTTCGCCCTCGAGCCAACCCTGCCGCTGGGCTACCCGCACCAAAGAGGTGCGGCTCGTTACGTCATAGCGGTCGAACATGCGCCGCAGCTGGCTCTCCACCGTCTTGACGCGGAGTGAGAGTGCTTCGGCGATCTCGGAGTTGGCCCGACCCTCGGCCACCAGGGTCAGGATCTGAGCCTCGCGCGGCGTGGGGGGGCGAAGTGCAAGCCGAACCGCCTTTCGGACCTCCGCCGGGAAGGCAGTTCCGCCGGCAGCGACCTTTCTGACGGCCGCCAGGATCTGGTCCACGGTGGCCATCTTGGAGAGGAAACCGCTGGCCCCATGCTCGAATGCGGCCACGTAGTAGCTGGGATATGAATACGCGCTCAGCATGATGAACTTGGGTCCGGCCGGGTAACGGGCCAGGATCGCCAGGCCGTCGATGTCCCCGCTGAGACGGATGTCACACAACACAATGTCCGGAGACTTAGTTGCGATGAGCCGGTCGGCAGCAGCGCTGTCGCCTGCCGCGCCCACCACGGTCACGTCGGCTTCCCCCTTCAGCAGGGCCATCAGTCCCTCCGCGATGGCGGGGTGATCCTCGACGAGCGCCAGCCGGATCATGTTCGCGCCACCTGCCGGCTGAGCGGAAGTCGAACGATGAACACGGTGCCTTCGCCCAGGTTCGACTGGGCCTCGATCGTGCCGCCGTGCGCGGTCACGATCTCGCGGGCGAGGTACAGCCCAAGGCCAAGACCCAGGCCGGACTTCGCCGAGCTGCCCAGCCGCGCATATGGTTTGAACAGCAGCGGCAGAACATCGACCGGGATCCCCGGGCCCTTGTCGCAGACTTCGACGATTGCGCTCAAGCCGGACTTGCTCACATTCACGTCGATAGTGGTCGTCCCGGGAGCGTGCTCGACGGCGTTGGAGAGCAGGTTCACGAAGACCTGCTCCAGACGAACTGAGTCGCCCTGCAACATGATCGGCCCGGAAGTCGGCAGGAGCCGAATCTCAGGGGCATTCGGCAGCGTTCCGCCGACATCGACGGCGCTGCGCACGACCTCGACAAGGTCGAGCGGGGCGGAAACCAGCGCGAGCCGCCCTGCCTGGATGCGGTTCACGTCGAAAAGGCGTTCCAGCAAATCTCCGATCTGCCTGGTCTGCACCAGCGCCCTGGCCGCATAGACGCGGGCTTGATCGGAACTGTCGCCGGGGAGATTCCGCTCCACGAGTTGAAGGTAACCGTGAAGGGCGGCAACCGGCGTCTTCAACTCGTGGCCGGCCGCAGCCATCAAACGCTCCAGGCTGAGCCGCATCGTGCGCTCGGAGAGGTCTCGGATCGTCATGACTCCGCCCCAGGTTCGGTCCCCCGCCGTGAGTGGCTCGGCAATGGTCTCGAACCAGCGCCTTGATCCGTCGGGCTGGGCTACCGCGTACTCCATCCGGAAACGCTCGCCGTTGGCGGCTCGCTGCCTTGGCCGATCATCGGCTTCAATCGGAAGTCCGGCCGCATCCTCACACTCGACATCGGCATCGGAGCTGCCGAAGAATCGGATATAGGCGGCGTTACTCATAACGATCTCGCCGTCGTGATCAACGGCGGCGATGGCATCGCCGAGGCTGGCCATGATCGATCGCAGGCGATCCCGCTCTTCCTGGCTGCCCAGCCTCTCCTGCTCGAGGACCGTGGCCTGGACACTCAGTTGCTGAGTGCGCGTGGCGAGGTCCTCGTTGGCGACCCTCAGCTCCTCGACGCTGGCGGTGAGTTCCTCGTTGAGAGTCTCCAGTTCCTCGTTGGAGGCCTGCAGTTCCTCGTTTACGTTCACGACTTCGTCGCGAGAGGAGCGCACATCCTCGCTGGCAAGGAGCATCGATTCGTTGGACATCCGAAGCTCGGCGACCATGTCGGTCAGCTCGCCATTGGCTCGCAGGAGCCGCCCATTGGTGACGACCGCCTTGTCCAGCCGCTGACGCGTCCGGGTGCTGGTGCGCCGCTCCTGCTCGAGTCTGGTCACCTCCGTCACCTCGATGACGGCGCCCTCGATTGCGCGTGTCTCGACGCGATAGGGGCGGATCGCCGCCTCAACGAAATGGGTTGTCTCGCTGGCGGCGTCGGTCGGTTCCACCTCGAACACGGCCGACGTTGTCTTGCCGCTCAGGGCGGAATCGATGGCAGCCCGAATCGCCGTGGCCGGAAGAACGTCTGCCAGGTGGATGAAGTCCTGGTCGAAGCCCGTGCCGTGGATCCCGAGCATCTTCCGGGCAGAGGAGTTGATCCGCAGGATGTAGTACCGCGGATCCACGACCACAACACCGACGGCCAGGTTGAGAAGCAAACTGTCCGCCAGGGCGGCCGACACCGCGACGCGCTCCACGTCTCGATGCGTGCCTCTGATGGCGCGATCCAGTTGGAATTGCTCGCTTCGACGGGGTCGCGGGACCGTGGGCCGCGCGTCCGGAGTCACGTAGACCCCCGGCAGCCGCCGGTAGATTCGCAGGCGAGGACTCTCCTCGGCGTATGGCGCCGCAAGAGCCATCACCGTCTCGGATGGACCCAGGGCCAGCCGGCCACCCGACCGCAGAGAGTACGCAAACGTTTCGAGGGCCGCCTGCTGCATCGGCCGGGCGAAGTAGATCAGCACGTTCCGGCAAAGGATGAGGTCTATGCGCGGGAAAGGTGCTCGCTCGCCGAGGTCATGCTCTCCGAATACCATGAGGGCCCGCAGCCGCTTGGCAACCTGGTAGCCGCCGTCGATTTCCACGAAATAGCGATCTCTGAGAACTTGGGGCAGGCTCTCCAGCGAAGCGAGTGGGTAGACACCGCGACGGGCAAACGCAATCCCCTCATGATCGATGTCCGTGGCGAAGATCCGAACCTGGGGCCAGGCCCCGTCCTGGCCGATAATCTCGGCCACGGTGATGGCCAGCGAGTAGGCCTCCTCGCCTGTGGAGCATCCCGCCGACCAGATCCGCAGTTCCCGCTCACCGGCCTGAGCGTCGGCGATGAGTTCCGGCAGGACGATGTCGCGCAGGTAGTCAAAGAACTGCGGATCTCTGAAGAACTCCGTCACTTTGATCAAAAGGCTATTGACGAGCCGGGCGTATTCCTCCGCGTCGGACTCCACGTATGCCGCATAGGTGGCGACCGCCGAGTGGCCCGTGGCATTCATTCGACCGCGCAATCGCCGCAGGATCGTGGCGGGCTTGTAGCTGGCGAAGTCGATACCGGACCGCTCGTGAATCCGCTCCAGAAGATCCCGGCGCACGTCGCTCTCGGCATCCTCGGCATTCGAGCGACCGGCCGCCAGAAGTTGGCACAGGACCGATCCGATCGAATTGAGGTCTGCCGTCGCATCGACCAGCGATGGCGGAATCGAGCTTGGCATCGACGGGAACATTGCCGTCGCGGGGTTCTCGATGACCACGCAACCGCCGGCTTCCTTCACACGCCTGGCGCCCGCGGATCCGTCCGAACCACTCCCCGTGAGGATCACGGCGATCAGTCCCGGACCAAAAACGCCGGCCGCACTCTGGAACAGGATGTCGATGGAGGGGGCGATCACTCCGGGCTTCGATTCGCGAACCTGCAATCCATCGGCACTAATTTCCGCGAGACGGCTTGATGGCACGACGTAGATGACGCCATCCACCAGCGCGGCCTGCTTCTCGACGACTCGGACGGGCAGCGTCGTGTGGCGGGCGAGAATCTCCTGCAAGTGACTGGGGTGCCGCGGATCCAGGTGCTGGGCAATCACGATCGGCGCGGGGAAGTCCGCCGGCAGGCTCGCCACGAGGCGCGAGAGGGCCTCGATGCCGCCCGCGGACGACCCGATCACGACGAGTTGCGACTCAACTGCGACCACCGATAGCGCCACCATCTACCAATGCTGCGGTTCGGATCGAGCGGATTGGAGCCGGAGCCTCGATCTCGTGCCGGACGACCCGGTCAGCGCGGTCTCATCCTCGCAGGTCCCGCGGCGAACTCCAAGCGAATCCCTCGGGACAGCGTCTCCCCCCTGGCCGCGGGCGGTGCGAGGCCTGCTCACCGCAGCTTACGCCCAACGATTCTCACTTGGGATGAGGGTTTTCATCCTCGCGGCCTGCCGTCTTGTCCGGCACCGTGACTGTATGGCAATGGGCCGGAGCATCGGCTGGGCGCTCCGCTTCCCCCAAAGGCCCGAAAGGTAAGGATGAAGCCATGGCAATGAATCAGGTCGATCAGACGATCGGCAACGAAGCACCCGCCACGGCTGCGGGCCGGAGCAAGGCTGCTCTCCTCTTCCGATGTTTGTTCGCGCTGGCCCTTCTCGTTCCGACACTGGCCGTGAGCGCCTCACCGGTGGCCGCTGCTCACTCCATCGGAGCATCGACGACCTGCAACAACGGCGTCGGTGGCGGTGGCGGTCAGGGCGTCATTTGTGAAGTCACGATCGCCAACACGATTACCCCAACCGGCGGCTCTGCTGCGGTCACTGTCCACGAATGCATCGGTTCGGCAGGCGCTCCGTTGTCGGGAGTGTGCTCGACCACCAAAACCAACCTATCCGCGCCGGTCACCGTCGTGAACCAGTGCAACGGGACGGTTGAGGGCGGTGGCTCGACGTTGCGCTGCAGTGTCGTCATCACCAACAACTTCGTTGACGTCACCCCCGGCGCATCCGGGGTCACCGTCAATCAGTGCGTCGGTTCCGGCGACGGCGCCATCGTCGGCTGCACTCCGCTGCAGTCGACTACCAGTGCCGTGATCACGCAATGCAACGGCACAGCCAACGGCGGCAACCTGGTCCAGTTGACCTGCACCGCAACCGGCACGATGTCCGCGGCCTTCGCAATGACCGTCAACCAGTGCAACTCCTCGGCCAACGGGGGCGGATCCCTCGTGATCTGCTCGGCGTCTATGGCGAATGCCGTCAGCGCCCCGACGAACTCAGCCGGCACTACCCAGCCGCCAAGCAGCACAGCGAGCGACGGACCGGGCTCCAACCCGACGCCGTTCCTGCCGCTGATGATCGCGCTCGCACTAGGCGGACTGGTTTTGGCCACCGTCGTAACTCAGCGACGCAGCCTGCACAACTAGCCCAAGCTCGGTCGCCCAGGGCGACCGCAAACGAACACAAAGAGATCGGCGGGTCGTCCTCACGGCCTGCCGATCTCTTTGTGCGTGGCCCAAAACGGGCTGCGCAGCGATGGGGTTTTCATCCTCGTTTCGGAGGAACTGGAAGCCGATTATTGAGTCTCGAACACGGACCCAATGGCTCCGCCGGCCGATTGGTCGGATGCAGGTCCAGCGTCCGTTGCGGGAAGTAGCACTCAATGACTATGAAGGAACAGCGGAGCGTTACGACAGACGCACTGACCGACGAAACCGGTGCTCCGACCAACCGAACTGTGACCAGCAGCCGCCTCGATTATCGGCCCAGCAACAACGAGACCACGCGACGCATCGTCGTACTCGTCTTCGGTCTGATCCAAATTATGATCGGACTTCGGATCCTCCTGCTGCTGCTCAACGCACGCGAAGGCAACTTCCTCGTCTCGATCGTCAACGCACTCGGCATGTTCCTCACGGCGCCCTTCCAGGGGATCCTGAACATCAGTTCAGTGGCCTCAGGCGGCTCCGTCCTGGATGTCGCCGCAGTGGTCGCCCTGGTGGGCTGGACCATTATCGAAGCAATCGTGATCTGGAGTCTGGCGGTATTCCGCCACGAGTCCCCAGTCGCCTAATCCAACAACCAGCAGACCGGCTCGGCCGATCTAGAAAGCAGGACTTCCATGGACATTCCCCAGATGACACTCGTCGCCTGGATCGTCGTCGGCGCGATCGCCGGCTTCCTTGCCAGCGAAATCATGGGTACGCGTGAGGGCCTGGTCCTCATGATCGTGCTCGGCATCGTGGGCGCCGTAGTCGGCGGCTGGGTTGCCTCCGACGTCTTCAAGATCGCCGATGTGACCGGCATCAACCTGACGAGCGTCGTCGTTGCAGTGGTTGGCGCAATCATCGTGATCCTCGTTGTGAACAGCTTCAGCGGCCGGGGCCGCCTGCGGGGACGGCGCAGCTAATCAACGGGTGTGCTCGCAAGGGCAATCGCCCCTCTCTGATCACCTCTCGAAGGGTCGGCTCACGACGGGCCGACCCTTCGGTCTAGCTCCAACACGCTGGGAGCGACGTGGCCCGCTAGAGTCACGGCCCTTGTTGCTCCCTGCGCGCTTGAGCACAATCCCTCTCGATGGCCCGATTCTGGGGCGGCGAGCCGGCGACGAGTGAGTCCAACAACGCACAACCACCGCTGCTGGGTCGAGGGAAGCCGGGTTGATTCATGCAGAAGGAGCGCGGCCATCTCAACAACTGCTCAACAGGGTGGGCCCGCTGGGGGTTCAGGAGCACGCGGCCGGCTCTAAGATCTAACTCGTGATGACTTGGCGAGCAGGCAAGCGATTACCCGCGGCGGCAATGGTGGCCCAGATTGCGGCCGCGGTGCTCGCTGCCTTGGTGACTTCGTCGGCGGCAATAGCGCTGGTCGGCCACCTCGGCGTCACCCATGCCGCGCCGGTTTACCTGCTCGCGGTAGTTGCCGTCGGAATGCGATGGGGCACCATCCCTGCCCTTATCACTTCGGTAGCGGCATTCCTGGCCTACGATTTTCTGTTCGTCCAACCCCTCTACACGTTCACGATCAGTAGTCCAGAGGAGTGGCTCAATCTGCTCCTGCTACTCGCCATCGCCGTGGCCATCGGCCGGCTGGTGTCGGCCCAGGCCGAACATGCGGAGCAGGTCGCCCAACGCGCTCGCGAAGCTCAGGCACTCTTCGGAATCAGTCGGGCACTCGCCGAGACGCGAACGGTGGAGGAGGCGGCGCCGATCGTGCTGAATCGCCTGGCCGCTGCGGCCGCGATGGATCGAATCTGGTTCGGCATGGGAGCCACGCCAGCGGAAGAGCAGATCATCGCGGACATGACTCCGGGCGAGCCACTCCCGATACCGGCTTGGCAGGTGGTCCTGCAGCGGCCCCCCGGCGACGAACCGGCACGTTGGGCTCGCATGCATGTCGCTACGGCCGTACGCGGCAGATCCAGCCGGGCCACGGTCCATCGCGTTCGAGTGGAAGCATCCGGGGAATTGCTCGGCTCCGTGTGGGCATTGAGAGCCCGGGACGAACGGGAGCCGGATCGATCCGAGACACGGATCCTGTCTGCGGCCGCAGACCAGCTCGGCCAGGCCGTGATCCGCGACCGAGTAGCCGTGGAGCGCACCAACGCCGAGATCGCGCGCCGGAGTGAAGCCCTCAAGACGGCCCTGCTGGACTCCGTCTCGCACGACCTGCGCACACCGCTGGCCACGATCCGAGCCGAGGCCGGAAGCATGCTCGATGACTCGGTCTCCTGGACGGCGGAGGACAGGCGCGAGGCCTTCCAGACCATCGACTCCGAAGCCGAACGAATGGGCCGCCTGATCCGCAACCTCCTCGACCTCAGCCGCATCGAAGGCGGCGCGTTGACGCCTGAGCTCGAGCCTACCGATCTGACCGACCTTCTCGGGCCGGTGATCAGACGGGCGACGGCCAGCACTCCCAAGCACCTGGCCGTTGACATACCCGACTCACTCCCGCCGGTTTTCGCCGACCAGCTGTACCTCACCCAGGTCATGTCAAACCTGTTGGAGAACGCAATCCGCCACGGCGGCGATCAGATCCGAGTGACCGCATCGGAGCAGGCCAACGGGATGGTCGAACTGGCGGTCGAGGACGACGGACCCGGCGTTGCAGCCGCGGCGCTGCCCCATCTGTTCGAGAAGTTCTTCCAGGCAGGTCCTCCCGGCGAAAGCAAACGGCGCGGGATGGGCATCGGCCTGACCGTCGTCGAGGGCCTCACCCGGGCGATGCGGGGCGAAGTCGAGGCATGTTGCAGCGACCTGGGCGGCCTGCGCGTCGACGTGCGACTGCACGCGGCGGTCGTTCCGGAGGACACCTCCGGTGAGCGCGCGCCGGAACGGACCGGACCATGAGCGGCCCCTCAATACTGCTTGTCGAGGACGAGGCTCCCGCCCGCCGGGCACTGGCCGAGTATCTGGGGCAGCGCGGCTACGAAGTCAGCCAGGCGGATACCGCACAGGAGGCAATGCGCCAGTGGGACGCCCACCGCGCCGACTTGATCCTGCTGGACCTGGGCCTGCCCGATCTGGATGGCACGGAGGTTATCCGACGCATCCGGCGCGAGGCCACAACCCCAATCATCATCCTGTCGGCCCGGGGAGACGAACGCGACAAGATCGCAGGCCTGGAGGCAGGCGCGGACGACTACCTTTCCAAGCCCTTCGCCACTGACGAACTGAACGCCCGAATTCGCGCTGTGCTGCGGCGAGCGGGCGGCCAGGCCTCGGACAATCGAGGCTGCCTTCGTCTGGGTCCCATAGAACTGGATGCCATCAAGCGCGAGGTCAACGTCGCGGGCACGGACGTGCGGCTCACTCCTCGCGAGTACGAACTCCTCAAGGTGATGATGGCGAACCAGGGCCGCGTCCTGACCAAAGCTCGCCTCCTGCGGGCGGTGTGGGGCCTCGCCTACGCGGCCGAAAGCACCTACCTCCATGTCTACGTTAATCGGCTCCGCCGTAAGCTGGCGGCCGCGGCACCAAGCATGTCGCTGGACGGCCTGATCGAGACGGAGCCGGGCATCGGCTATCGAATCGCCAGCGACGATGTTTAGACGGCGTTAAGCGTGCCGGGCACCCGCCCCTACGTCCGCCTCTTGGGGCAGGGACGATCCTGATGGCATGGAACACCAGGCAACGCACGAACCAACTCCTCCCGATTCGGACGAGACCCGCCGCCGGCTGGCCTCAGAGATCGTCGAGGTTGAGAGCGCCATTGCGCTCGTCGCATCGGGCTCGGCTTCCAGCGTGACGCTCTCCGGCCTGAAGTTCGGAGAGCAAATGGCCCACCGCTTTAGCGCGGAGGCATCGGTCAGGGGCATCGTCCTCGATCCGATCCCCTGGCCCGAGGACGAGGGCTGCGACCTGATCGTGCGGAGGATCGATGAATAGCCCTACGGCCAGAGCCCGTGTCCTGCTGATCGAGGACGACCGGCCATTGGCCGCCGCCGTGTCGAAGCACCTCAAGGCACGGGGCCATGAAATCCGACTCGCCGATTCGGCCGAAGAAGCCGCCGCGGCGATCAAGTCCGGCTTCCGCCCAACGATCGTGCTCCTCGACATCAACCTGCCCGGTGACTCGGGCTGGGCCTTCCTGCGCAGCGGCACCCTCGCTGCGGCAGGCACCCCACCGGTCTTCATTGTCAGTGCAACGGCAGTGCCGCCATCTCGCCTGCGCGAATTCAACTGCGCCGGCTATTTACCCAAACCATTCGCCGTGTCGACCCTCGTCGAGATCGTAGAACGGCACCACAGCGAGACGGACGTCGCTGATCCCAGCGTCCCCCAAGGAGGATTCGATGATCTTTGATCTGGCAATGCTCGGCCTGATGGCAGCGTCCCTGCTGTTCTTCATCGGCCTGATCGGTCTGTGCGACCGGCTGGCCCGATGAACGGCCAAGACCTACTGGGCGGCGTGATCGTGCTGCTCCTGGGCATCTACCTCATGTTCACCCTCTTGCGAGCGGAGAAGTTCTAATGATCCCCTCGCCTCTTGGACTACTCCAGGCGATTAGCCTTTTCGCCGTCGCGATCCTTCTGGCCCGGCCGCTCGGAAGCTACATACGCAAGGTCATGGAAGGTGAGCGGGTCTTCCTCTCACCGGTCATCCGGCCGGTAGAGCGCGGGATCTACAAGGTCCTGGGCGTGGACGAAACGGTCGAGCAGCGCTGGCAGGCATATGCCGTTTCCGTGCTGGTCTTTTCCTTCGTCTGCATCCTGGCCCTGTATCTGCAGCAGCGCTTCCAGACATACCTACCACTCGGCCAGAGCGGCACCGGGAGTGTCGGCAACGTCTCCCCCGACCTCGCCTACAACACTGCGGTCAGCTTCGATACCAACACGAACTGGCAGAACTACCTCGGCGAGACCACGATGACCTACCTGACCCAGATGGCCGGTCTCGCCGTCCGCAACTTCGTCTCGGCCGCAACTGGCATCGCCATCGCGATTGCCTTGACGCGCGGGCTGGTCCGGAAGTCGGCAACAACCATCGGCAACTTCTGGGTCGACTTGACCCGCAGCACCCTCTACATCCTGGTGCCGATCGCTTTCGTCGGCGCGCTGTTCCTGGTTTGTCAGGGCGTGGTCCAGACGTTCGCAAGTTCGGCCATTGTCCACAACCCGATCACTGGGCTGACCCAGATGATCCCGCTCGGCCCCGTCGCCTCGCAGGAAGCGATCAAGCAGCTGGGCACAAACGGCGGCGGCTTCTTCAACGCCAACTCCGCGCATCCATTCGAGAACCCCACCGGGCTGACCGACTGGTTCGCGATGCTGCTCGTCATCCTCATCCCATTCGCCCTCACGAACACGTTCGGTCGCATGGCCGGCAACGCCAAGCAGGGCCTGGCTCTCCTGGCAGTCATGGTCGTGATCTTGTCGGCCGGTTCCCTGGTCGCGATGGGCAGCGAAGAGCGCTCCAACCCGTCCATCCCGGCTGCGGTCGCGCAGAACATCGATCAGTCGGCCGGCAACATGGAAGGCAAGGAGACGCGCTTCGGCGCCGACAGCAGCGGCCTGTTCGCCACTGTCACCACCGGTACGAGCACCGGCGCGGTCAACTCCATGCACGACAGCTTCCTGCCGGCCGGCGGGCTGGTTCCGCTCTTCAACATGGAACTGGGCGAGATCACTCCGGGCGGCGTAGGCTCCGGGCTCTACGGGATCCTCGTCTTCGCCATCATCGGCGTGTTCATCGCCGGGCTGATGGTGGGCCGTACGCCGGAGTTCCTGGGCAAGAAGGTCGAGGCCTACGAGATGAAGATGGCCATGCTCGTGATCCTCTTCCTGGCTGCCAGCATTCTGGGCTTCTCGGCCTTAGCCACGGCCACCGATGTAGGCAAAGCCGGGCCACCGAACGGCGGCCCACACGGCTTTAGCGAAATCCTCTATGCCTTCTCCAGTCAGACCGGCAACAACGGGTCCGCCTTCGCCGGGCTGACGGGCAACACCCTCTTCTACAACATCACTGGTGCGCTGGCGATGATGATCGGTCGGTACGCAATGATCGTGCCTATCCTCGCCATCGCAGGGTCCATGGCCGGTAAGCGGCGCGTGGCTCCATCCCTGGGCACCTTCCCCACCACCGGACCAATCTGGGTCGGACTGCTCCTAGGCGTCATCGTGATCGTCGGCGCCTTGACCTTCTTCCCCGCCCTCGCCCTCGGCCCGATCGCCGATCAGCTCCTGAACAACGCTGGGAGGCTGTTCTAATGGCACTCGCAGTAATTGACACTATGCGCGGCAGCCGCCGCCTCGCCAGAGAGGCCCGCAAGGCCGCCTCCGGCTCGGCGCCCGGCCCAAAGAAGAAGGGCATCTTCAACCCGCAGATGCTGCGCGGCGCACTCGTGCCGGCCGTCCGCAAGATGAACCCGCTCGAGCTGGCCAAGAACCCGGTCATGTTCGTGGTGGAAGTCACGGCCGCTCTGGTGACCGTGATCTTCCTCGGCGACCTGCTGGGGATCAGCCAGGGTGCCCCACGTGAAGTTGGGCGCACCCCCGGCTTTGAATTCCAGATCGCAATATGGCTCTGGTTCACCGTCTACTTCGCCACGTTCGCCGAGGCTCTGGCCGAGGCCCGTGGCAAGGCCCAGGCAGCGAGCCTGCGGAAGACCCGCTCGGAGACGCTGGCCCACCGCCGCTGCGACGACAACTCGTTCGAAGACGTGGGCTCCTCGCTCCTCCGCTCCGGCGACATCGTCGTGGTCCGGGAAGGCGAGACGATCCCCGGCGACGGCGACGTCATCGAGGGCATCGCCTACGTCAACGAAGCGGTCATTACCGGTGAGTCTGCGGCGGTGCTCAAGGAGCCCGGCACTGATATCCGGAGCACCGTCACCGGCGGAACAACCGTCACCAGTGACACGCTGACGATCCGCATCACCGCCAACCCGGGCGAGACATTCCTCGACCGAATGATCGCCCTGGTGGAAGGCGCCAAGCGGCAGCGGACGCCCAACGAAATCGCGCTGTCCATCCTGCTGTCCGGCCTGACGATCGTCTTCCTGCTGGCGACCGCGACGCTTCGGCCGTTCGGTCTCTACTCCGGTGCGCCGCTGGGAATCGTGGTCCTGGTAGCGCTTCTCGTCTGCCTCATCCCGACGACGATCGGTGGTCTCCTTTCCGCCATCGGCATCGCCGGAATGGACCGCGTCGCCCGCTTCAACGTCCTGGCCATGAGCGGTCGGGCCGTTGAGGCGGCGGGCGACGTGGATGTGATCCTGCTCGACAAGACCGGCACGATCACCTTCGGCAACCGGCTGGCATCGCGGATCGTGGCCATGCCGGGCGTTTCCGAACGCCAAGCACTCGATGCGGCTCTGCTGACTTCGCTCCAGGACGAAACGCCTGAAGGCAAGTCGATCGTGGAGCTTGCTCGAACTCGGCTGAGCGAAATCGAGGCCGAAGGGCCGGGAGCCACCGCCGCCATCCCGGCGCCGGGCTCGGCTGTGGCCACGGTTGTCCCGTTCAGCGCCGAATCTCGAACCAGCGGCGTGATCCTCGAAGATGGCACGGTCGTCCTCAAGGGCGCCGTCGACGCCATCGTCGCGGCCCTGGACGGCGAAGCGCCGCCGGAGCTCAAGGTCCTCTCCGACGAGATCTCATCGCTCGGCGCCACGCCTCTGGCCATCCGCCGGGACGGCAAGGTCCTGGGCATCATCGAACTCAAGGACACAGTCAAGCCCGGTCTCAAGGCTCGCTTCGACGAGCTGCGCCGCATGGGTATCCGGACCATCATGGTCACCGGCGACAACCCGCTGACCGCCGCGACCATCGCCCGTGAGGCAGGCGTGGACGAATTCATGGCCCAGGCCAAGCCTGAGGACAAGATCGCCCGCATCCGCGCCGAGCAGGCCGACGGCCACCTGGTCGCCATGACCGGCGACGGCACCAACGACGCCCCGGCCGTTGCCCAGGCGGACGTGGGACTGGCCATGAACAGCGGCACTTCCGCCTGCAAGGAAGCCGCCAACATGGTCGATCTCGACTCGGACCCGACCAAGCTGATCGAAGTCATCGCCATCGGCAAGCAGCTGCTGATCACGCGCGGCGCCATCACCACGTTCTCGATCGCCAACGACGTGGCCAAGTACTTCGCCATCCTGCCGGCCATGTTCGTGGTCGCCTACCCGGAGCTGAACTCGCTCAACGTGATGGGCCTGTCGCGGCCGGAGAGCGCGATCCTCTCAGCGGTGATCTTCAACGCGCTGGTCATCATCGCCCTTGTGCCGCTCTCTCTGCGGGGCGTCGCCTACCGGGCCGCACCGGCCGCGGAACTCCTGCGCCGCAACCTCCTGATCTACGGAGTGGGCGGAATCTTCGCTCCCTTCATCGGCATCAAGGCGATCGATCTCCTGATCACCGCCATTCACCTGGCATAGGAGCTCAAGATGCGAAGCTTCGTCAAGACTCAGCTCTGGCCGGCGGTTGCGATCCTGCTGGCGTTCACAGTGATCACCGGGTTCATCTATCCGGCGGCGGTGACGGCGGTTGCCCAGATCGCATTCCCGGGCCAGGCCAACGGCTCGATGATCACCGTAGACGGGTCGACCGTCGGCTCGAGCCTGATCGGTCAGGCGTGGGATGACCCGAAGTACTTTTCCGGTCGGCCGTCGGCTGCCGGAGCCGGCTACGATCCGACCCTTTCTGGCGGAACCAACCTGTCGTCCACCAACCAGAAGTTGATTTACAGCATCACGGCTGCGGTGGATGCACAGCGCCAGGCCAACGGCGATAAGGCCGTGCCGATCGAACTGGTGACGTCCTCGGCCTCCGGCCTGGACCCGGACATTAGCCCGGCGGCCGCCGAATACCAGGTGGCGCGTGTCGCCGAGAAGCGCAAGGACCAAGGAATGACGGTGGATAAGGTTCGAGAATTGGTCAAGAAGCACACCAGCCAGCCGTTCCTGTGGTTCATGGGCGAGCCGACGGTCCATGTTCTGGCTCTCAATCTGGACATGGATGGACTCCTGAAATGACCAGCGAAGCGACCGGACCCGCCCGCCCAACCGGTGACCAGATGCTGGCCCGGCTGGCGGCCGACCAGAGGCCCGAGCGGGCCCGGCTCCGCATCTACCTGGGCATGGCCCCCGGCGTCGGCAAGACCTACAAGATGCTGGAGGAAGGGCACCGGCGCCACGACCGCGGCACGGACGTGGTCGTGGGGTTAGTCGAGACCTACGGCCGACGCCACACGGCCGCCCAACTCGACGGATTGGAAGTCGTGCCGCGACGTCGCGTGGAATACCGCGGCGTCGCGGTCGAAGAAATGGACCCTGACGCGATCATCGCCCGGCACCCCGCCGTTGCCCTGATCGACGAACTGGCCCACACCAACGTCCCGGGTTCCGCCCGCGAGAAGCGCTGGCAGGACGTGGAGGCGATCCGCGACGCGGGTATCGAGGTCATCAGCACCTGCAACGTCCAGCACGTGGACACCATCGCCGACGCCGTGGAAACGATCCTCGGCGTCCCGGTCCGCGAACGGATCCCCGGCGACGTGGTTCGGGCCGCCGACGAAATCGAACTCGTGGACATGAGTCCGCGCGCCCTCCGGCAACGGATGCGTCACGGCAACGTCTACCCACTTGAGCGAGCGACCCTGGCTCTGGACCGCTTCTTCACCGAACCCAATCTCACAGCCCTTCGAGACCTGTCTTTGCGGTTCGTTGCAGGCAAGGTGGACGATCAGCTCGAGGGGATCGTCAGCGAGCGCGGCCTGCACGTCGGCCCGGTGACGGAGCGAGTCATGGCGCTCGTGGACGAGTCGGTGGAGTGCCGACGGGCTTTGCGGCGCGCAGCATCTATCTCCAGTGCCCTTCATGCCCCGCTGATGGCCATTGCTGTCGAGACGCCGGGCATCCAATCTTCACGTGACCGGCAGCAGAACCTCAAGTCCAACATGGACTACGCCGTTGATCTCGGCGCCGAGATCATCCGAGGCGAGGCCGCGGACCTGGCTCGCGGGCTGGAGGAAGTGATCCGCGACCGTCGCGTAACCCACCTCGTCCTGGTTCATCGGCCCCACCGCGGGCTGCACGTGGGCCGCGCCTCTCTGGCCGATCGCCTGCTGGACGCGGTTCCGGGCCTTGAGGTTCACCTCGTGGGCGAGCCGGCCGCGACCTCAGTGCGTTAGCGTCGGCGGGGCCACCATGGCGATATGAATCCACTGACCCTCTACGGCGCGCTCGCCGTTTCGGCGATGCTGCTCTTCTACGCGCTGGAGGCGCGGTCTGGTTGGTTTGTGCTGGCCTTCGCGGGCGCGTGCGTGGCCTCGTCCGCGTACGGGTTCATGCAGGGCGCATGGCCGTTCGGCGTCGTAGAACTGATTTGGAGCGGCGTGGCGTTCCGACGGTGGTGGATGCGGCGGGGGTGAGTTGGTCAGCTCCATTGGGCTAGAGCCGACACGCCGGCGCCATCGTTGCTGATCCC